>Ga0224555_1003640_pt1 | contig 15384 bp, 15 predicted proteins | sample 714S23034metaG_FD_180687 | JGI IMG/M metagenome (GOLD analysis project Ga0224555, IMG submission 180687) | Peat soil microbial communities from Stordalen Mire, Sweden - 717 S2 30-34 | ecosystem: Environmental > Terrestrial > Soil > Wetlands > Peat | place: Sweden: Norrbotten County, Stordalen...
ACCCTGAAACTGCGCAGCTTGCCCGTAAAAAACTGGAAGCTATCCCCTACCGCGAAGGCGAATATTATTTACAGCTATTCCGCCTGGAAGCCCATCAAACCAATTTTATAGAGCTGCAAAATCAACGAACTACCGAAAAAAACCTGTTGCAAACCAGCGAAGCCCTCGATGCATTTTACCTGATTAATAAACTGAATTATCTGGCCGCTATTTTGCATTACAAAAAGTTTTTAAGCATGGAATGCGAGGTTAAACTTGCCACAGAGGTGCTTGAACATGTAAAGAACAATGATTACGGCCACATACCAGCCCTGCAGGTGCAATATAAGGTAGTGCAATCTTTGATTGAACCGGAACGGGAAGAGCACTTCATCGAATTAAAAGCATTACTGGCAAGTCATTATAAACTGTTTCCGCGGCAACAGGGCCGTAATTTATATGCCTTTGCCATTAATTATTGTATCAGAAAAGTAAACGGGGGCAACATGGCTTATGTTCCTGAATTGCTGGCTATTTACCGGCAATTGCTGGTTGCCGGTTTAATGTTTGATGATGAGAATATGCTTTCGCAATTCGACTATAAAAACATTGTTTCAGTAGCCCTGCGGGCCAGTGAAATAAGCTGGGCTGAGAAATTTATTAACGATTATAAAAACAGTATACCTAAAGCCAACAGGCAAAATGCCTTTACTTTTAACCTTGCCAAACTTTATTTTACCAAACGGAAATTCGACAAAGTACTGCCACTTTTACAGGATGTGGTTTACAACGATATTTTTTATCAGCTCGATTCGAAAACAACTTTAATGAAAACCTATTACGAGCTGGGTGAGTACATGCCCATGATGGCGCTTAAAGAAAGTTTCAGGATACTGCTGAGGCGCAAAAAACTGATAAGCGTCCAGAACCGGGTTAACTATACCAACTTTATGCGTTTTACAATGCAACTATATCGTATAGATGTAAAGGATACTAAAAAACTACATCAGCTTGGTAAATGCATTGCTTCTTCAACCAACGTAGCCGATAAAGGCTGGCTGCTGGAGAAATTGGAAGAATTGACGTAGCAATTACTATTTTCTGAACCCGCCTATGTATTGTACTAAATCGTTCAATTGCTCATCGGTCAGATCCTTATAACCCGGCATAGGGCTTTTGCCATTCCTGATAATGGCTTTTTGTTCGTCAATAGTTAAGGTGGTTATTGAAAGGTCTTTTGCACCACTCATGGCCAGTTTACCATCAGCACCATGGCAGCCAATGCAATGAGCGTTTTGGTAAACTATTTTACCGGCGTCTAAATTATCTTTGGCTGATGTGGTATCAACCTTTATATCACCGCGGTGCTTTTTATCTGCCTCTGCCAACCCATAAGCAGCCAATATAAGTACCACAGAAAGTACTGCCAGCGCCTTGTTACCCTTTTTAAACCCAATTACAGCCAAAGGTATTGCGGCAAAAACGCAGATTATTTTAACTATCATTAATGTGGTAATCTCGGTATAAATTAAAAGGTAAATACCCGTTACCAGGAACCCTACGCTAACCAGCATTTCAATAATGCGGGTTGATTTTGTATAAGAAGCCAGCTGGTCCTTTTTGCCGGCAAGCAGCAATACCAGTTTTACCAGGTATTGCAACAGAAAAAGAGAAACCAGTATCCGGTGGGCGAGAACTATATTATGCATGATTTGATTTTTTTATTTACGCCAAAAATAAGCCTTGAATGGTAGCTTCCAAATGTTAGCGTGTTTTTTGTGCTAACATTCCCGGTTATAGGTATTCAATAGCCACTTTCAGGTCGGCGAACTTTTTTACCATGGCGGTTACTCCACAGTATTTCTCCTGCGATAGGTTAACTGCCTTTTCCATTTTCTCCCTATCCTCAGCATGCGCCAACTTTACAAGGTAAGTAAGGTCTACCGTGTGGTATGTAGTAGGGTGCTCTTCAGTTAACCCGCCACTAACCCGGATGCTAAAGTCAGAAAACTCAACCCGCATTTTTTTCAGCAATTCAACTACATCAATGGCAGTGCAGCCTGCCAGCGATGTAAGGATTAAAGCCTTGGGCCTTACGCCGGTTGTAGTAGTTTCATCGGGGTTAGCATCGATACGGATTGTTTTACCATTTTGAAAGGCATCGAATCTGAGCTCGTCAATCCATTTAAGTTCCGAGTGGTGTGTTACCATTGTATTAGTCTTTAGTTTTCTCTAAATCAAAATACCCCAAATCGTTTCGTATATGCAGGTCGTCTGGTTTTTTTAAAGTAATGGTAGCCCGGTGCCAGTTGGGAGTACCATTCAGCTGCACCTTTTCAGAACCGCCTGTTGAAATAAAAAAGGGCATGGTAAAATATTTAGCATCGGCATGCCATCTGTAAGTTAAGACGAAAGTATCTCCTTCCGCTTTTTTAAGGTTATACTGCAAAACCGGTATAGCAGCCTGGCGCAGGTACTCGTCAAATACCGCCGTAAGATTCAAACCTGTTTTTTGGTTAAAATAGCTTACCACATCACTATACCCTATGTTTTTAAACTTAAAGGTAGTATCGCACATGCCTTTGATAATGGACCACCATTTAGGATCATCGTTTACAATAAAACGCAGGGTGTTCAAAAACAGGCTGCCTTTGCTATACATATCGCCATCCCCTTCTTCATTAACCCCATACTTGCCTACAATAGTATTCTTATTGCCGATAGATGATTTTTTGGCGTTGATATATTTCAATGCCGTGTCAGGTCCGTACATACAATCAACATATAAGGACTCGGTATAAGTAGCAAAGCTTTCGTGTATCCACATATCGGCTAAATCGTAACAGCTAACAGAATTACCCCACCATTCATGGGCACTTTCGTGGATGATGATATAATCAAAAGTAAGCCCTATGCGCGAGTAATCGCGGCCATCGTAGCCGGTTTTATACTTGTTACCATAAGCAATAGCGCCCTGGTGTTCCATACCCAGGTAAGGAGTTTCAACCAATGCATAACCGTCATTCCAGAAAGGATATTTGCCTAAATACTTTTCGTAGCATTTTAGCATGGGTTTAACCTGCTTAAATTGTTCTTCAGCCTTAATAATGTTATAAGGCATTACGTAATAATCCAGCGCCAGGCTATCGCCGTCATCTGCCACGTATACGTCACTCAGGTGCTCGTACTCGCCCACATTCAGGGTTACATTGTAGTTGTTTATGGGATAACTTACCTTCCAATAAAAAGTAGTGGTATTGTCTGCATTGGTTACTTCTTTTTCTTCATTGCCATTCGAAATGCATTTCAGGCCATTGGGCACCGTGCAGATAATGCGCATGCTGTCGGGCTCATCGCCCAGGTAATCTTTATTGGGCCACCACAAGCTGGCTCCCATGCCCTCGCACGAAACCCCCAGCCAAAACACCCCGTTATTATCCTTGGTCCAGGTAAATCCGCCATCCCATGGCGGGCGTTTTGCAATAGTAGGTTTGCCGTTATAATAAACTGTCATTTCGCCTGTAGTGCCTTTTTTCAAAGTATCAGGCATATCCACAAACACGGCATTGAACTGACGCCGGTATTTTAGCCTCTGCCCATCAGAAATGATAGAATCAATATTCATGTTAGCGTACAAATCAATCTGCAGGGTAGAAAAATCATTCACCACCTTAAACACAATTCTGTTGCTGCCACTCAGGCTTTGGCGTCCCGTATCCAGCCTTACGTTCAGTTCATAGAACGTAACATCAAAGCAGGTCCTTTCGGGCCTTAATGAGCCTCTCAGGGTATCCGCCAGGGTGTATTTGTCCTGATGCTCTAACAGCGACTGGGCGTTTGCCAGTTTTATAAAAAACGAAAAGAATAAAACCAGCCTGAACATTTTTTGCTGCATATTGTCTAAATAACAGAGTTTGTGAACCGAAATTCAAATATTTTAGCGACTTAATCGTGATTAATTAAGAAAACGGATTTACGATGAGGCGATAGGCGACAAAACAAGTCGCAAATCAAATATCGCATCTTTTCAGCTCAAAAACCTTTACAGACAAACCTATACCTGAACACTTGAACACCTTAACACCTTAACACTTAAAAACTATAAATGTTACCATCATTCCTGTTTTTTGCCGTTATATTCAGTATTTACGGAACCGTTGAATTTTATGGATGGCAGGCAGTTAAAACTGCTATTAACCCCGGCAGTATATCTACTGCCAAATGGATTTACTGGACTATAACTACCATATTGCTGGTGTTGTTGCTATCCTATCGCCCTTTTTTATATAAAGTTCTGCCAAAAAGCCTTTTGGCTTACTTTGCTACGTTTTTTGTTATTGTGCTGCTGGCAAAAATTGTAGTCATGCTGTTTTTATTACCTGAGGATTTGGTGCGGCTGGCAAGATTTGCAATTGCTAAATTGTCAACTACACCTGCAACAGCGGCTGGTATTACGCGCAATCAGTTTTTAAGCAGGCTGGCAATAGTAGTAGCCGCAGTGCCTGCAGGGTCTCTGGTATATGGCGTAATAGCTAATGCCTATAATTATACTTTTCGTAAAGTTTCTATCAGGTTCCCAAATCTTCCTGAGGCATTTGATGGATATAAAATCATTCAGCTATCTGATATTCACTCCGGTAGTTTTAACCGCACGGAGCCTTTGATAGAGGCCGTAAATAAGATAAACGCGCTAAATGCCGACCTGATACTTTTTACCGGCGACCTGGTAAATAACACCTCAGACGAGATGGGGCCCTACATGCACGTTTTTGATAAACTACAGGCTAAACATGGAGTTATTTCAACCACCGGAAACCACGATTACGGCGACTATGTGCAATGGGATACACCAGAGGCAAAGATTGCCAACTTTGAAAAGTTCAAAAACATACACAAGCAGTTAGGGTGGAACTTATTGATGAATCAAAACGTAATCCTTGACCGCGATGGACAAAAAATTGCCATTATCGGCATTGAGAACTGGGGCAAGGGTGCCCATTGGACTAAATATGGCAAGCTGGATAAAGCTTATAAAGGCACAGAAGATATCCCTTTTAAATTATTAATGAGCCACGACCCATCACATTGGGATGCACAGGTGAGGCCTCATTATCCTGACATTGACCTTACACTTGCAGGGCACACGCACGGCTTTCAGTTTGGCATAGAAACGAAGTGGCTAAAATGGAGCCCCTCGGAATATGTGTACAAACAATGGGCCGGCCTTTACCAGGAAGGCAAACAGTTTATTTACGTAAACCGTGGCTTTGGCTTTTTAGGCTATCCGGGAAGAGTAGGAATTTTACCGGAAGTAACAGAGATTACTTTGCGGAGGGGGTAATTAATCAATGTCATTGACTTAGTAGCGCTATTATGCAAGATGACCACATGCGACCCCGGATGGGGTCGAAGCTTTATAGTAATATACCGTCTATAAATATACGACCCCATCCGGGGTCGCGCTTGGGCGCAGGTAAGATGACCTTACTTTTTGTTAAGTCAATGACATTGGGTAATTAATATTACCTGAATTTAATTTACCTTCTGGATTCAAACATCTCAAAGCCCTGCAGCGGGGCTTCGGCTACAGATACATAGCTTACTTCTGCCCTATCGGGGCCATGGTGGCACCACTGTATAAACTTTACCAGCACTTCTTCATCGCCCTCAGCTTCGATATAAACAGTTCCATCGGTGAGGTTAAGCACAAAGCCTTTAACCCCTAGCAAGTCGGCCATTTGTTTGGTACTGGCGCGATAGAAAACACCTTGTACTCTTCCGCTAACTATTATGTTGTAGTGCCGTTTCATTACAATTTTTTTATTTACTGCAACCAGGATGAAGGCGTTTAGCAGTTCCCTATTGCAACAACGGCATTTGTTAGTTAATAAACTGTTTCAATTTACCAGCCAGGTCATTTTCATCTATCAATCCCATGTTTCGCCAAACCTCCTTACCACTTTTATAAAGTATCAGTAATGGAATACCGTTTATGTTCATAGCAGTTGCTATCCTGGGGTTCTTGTCAACATCAATTTCAAACAGTTCAAGTTTGGCACTATTCTTTTTAGCCAGTTTGGTAACTATGGGTTTAAGTTGTTTGCATGGCCCGCACCAAACAGCGTTAAAATCCACCAACACCAGTTTATCGGGGTTCTTAATATGTGCCAGGTAATCATCCATACTAAGCCCTGCTTGCGGGGCTTCGCCGTTAGCCGTTGTAACAGGCTTGTTGGCACCCATCCATCCGGTAATACCGGCGCTAAGGTTATTGACGTTTTCAAAGCCCTCTGTAACCGCCAGTTCTGAAGCCTTTTTACTGCGCCCGCCGGCAAGACAATAAAAGTATACCGGTTTGCTTTTGTCCAGGCTGTTTATCTGTTCCTTAAAATTATCGCTGTTGATATTCATATTAACGGCACCGGCAATATGTTTCTCTTTATACTCATCAGGGGTTCGCACATCAATCAGTTGTGCCCCTTTCACAGCGATGCCTTGTTGAAACTCACCGGCATTCAGGTTTTTGACGTTTGAAGCCTGAGTATTGCAGGAAGTAAATGCCAGCGTAATTAAAAAAGTAGCAATAAAAGATTTCAGTTTCATCATAGCGATTGTGTTATTTGGTTTCGGCCACCAGATTGGTTTTTGGAATATCAGTTTTTGAAATAGCGCCATAGCCGCCGGCCACTTCAACCAGCTTTTCAAATCCTCTTGACTTCAAAATTGATGTGGTAATCATGGACCTGTACCCACCGGCGCAATGAACATAATGTGTTTCATCGCGGTTGAGGTCACCGGTCCAGTCGTTAATAAAATCGAGGGGCTTGTTTTCAGCATTTACCACATGTTCAGTTGAATATTCATTGGGCCTCCGTACATCCAGCACTTTCAAATTGTTACCGGTATAACGACTGGCAAATTCGGCGGCAGAGATGGAGTTTATAGTATCAGGTTCTTTACCCGCCTTCTTCCAACCGGCAATACCTTCATCTAAGTAACCAACAGTATTATCATATCCAACCCTGGCCAGGCGCATAATGGTTTCTTCTTCTTTTCCTTCATCGCAAACAACTATAATGGGCTGTTTCAGGTCAGTAATCAACGCTCCAACCCAAGGGGCAAACTGGCCATTAATACCAATATTGATACTACCGGGAATAAAGCCCTGACCAAAAACCTGGGGGTCGCGGGTATCCAGAACAAGTGCCTGGGTTTCTTCAACAATTACCTCCAGTTCCGCCGGGCTCAGTTTTTTGAGTCCATGCGAATAGACCTCATCTAAACTAACAGCCCCTTGCTTATTCATCATGGCGTTCTTAGAGAAATATTGAGGGGGCGGCAAAAGCCCTTCCGTAATTTCCTTAACAAACTGCTCTTTACTTTTTGCCTGTAAAGCATAATTAACCTGCTTTTGATGGCCCAGGGTATCAACGGTTTCTTTGCTCATGTTCTTGCCACAGGCAGAGCCGGCGCCATGGCCCGGGTAAACAATCACATCATCAGGCAGTGTCATTATTTTTGTCTGAAGGCTTTCATACAACAAACCTGCCAGGTCCTCCTTGGTAACGTTTGATTTAATGGCCAAATCAGGACGGCCTACATCGCCAATAAACAAGGTATCGCCGCTGAATATGCAATGCGGTTTGCCCTGCTCATCTAACAACAAATAAGTAGTAGACTCCGGCGTATGCCCTGGGGTATGCAGGGCTTTGATGGTGATATTACCCACTTTAAATTCTTCGCCGTCTTTAGCCTCATAGCAATTAAAAGTGCAATTTGCATCAGGGCCGTAAATTATCCGGCCGCCGGTTTTTGCTGATAAATCCAGGTGCCCAGAAACAAAATCGGCATGGAAATGGGTTTCGAAAATATATTTAACCCGGGCATTGTCCTTCCCGGCCCTATGGATATATGGAGCAGTTTCGCGAAGCGGGTCAATGATGGCAGCCTCGCCCTCCGACTCGATATAATAAGCTGCCATAGCCAGGCAGCCCGTATAGATTTGCTCTATTTTCATAACCTTGCAACAATTTAATTGCTGTAAAGTTGAGCATTTTTATCAATCTATAAAAACAGCCGCCCCTTCCATCCCCGAAGGGGAAACCAAAGACGATGTAATGATTACCAATAAACTGTTATTGAAAGGTGACAGGCAGATGTTACTTATCCTTCCAGCTTTGCCATTTTAGCTTTTCCTTATCGGGTGCATCAGTTGAGGCGAAATAGATGGCGCAGCGAAAAACGTAAAGCAGTTTGCGGTCCTGCACAGCGCCGCTTTGCCGGTTAGATTTATTGTAAAGTTTTTCAGCGTCCTTATTTTTCAAATCGGTAGTTGAGGTAATACCCATTTGTATTAAATCATCTGCAACGGCTCTTTCAACTCCGGGTATCAGGGTTAACTGTTTTATGGCTTCTTTGTATGCTTCTGCGGTCATCTTACCCGGCTGTTTGTTGGTTGTGTTATGTATTACGGGCTGCAAACATAACTTTTTACGGCTAAGATTGGGGAAATAGAATTATCGGGTAGTTTACAGAAGGTTCAAAAGAGGTTTTCATGACTACAATAAAATAGCTATATTTATATTAAATGCGCTTGGGTTATGAAGCTGTTTTTGTGTTGCCTCTGTTTATTTTTAGCCCCGGAATTAAAAGCCACCAACGATACGTTGACCCGCGCACAGGTTTATAATTTTAATGTGGGGGATACTTTTGATTATAAGATTGAATCAAAAGACGGCACTTTAAACGGTCAACCCGGCATCACCTTTGATTTGATATCATTTCAGAGGGTCATAATAACTCAGGCGCATTATTTTTTCTCTACCGATTCCTTCTTTATAGTAGAAGAAAATTATAATACTCCTAAAACCGACCTTACCTAACGATACATTCACTTTTCAACGTTACGACACATTGCAGATGGATAGCACTTTCAAGTATGCAGTATTTGATGCTTCAAACTATTGCGGATATAGCTTATGCTCTTTAACGATAGATACAGGTTATAATCAAAGAACAGTTAACACGGCAATAGCCTGTGGTGGGTTGGGTTGTTACACAGACAACACCAGTTATGCTGCCGGCCTGGGAATGGTGTACTCATATTCCTATGAAAGTGATGGCTTTTCTTCTTGGAGTTCAATTTGCTATGCTTTAATTTATTACTCTCAAAATGGTGAAACGTGGGGTACGCCTGCACCCATCGCTTTAGGTAATTCAAATGTATCCGCTCCAAAACCGCTTATAAGTCTCTTCCCAACGGTTAACAATGGTCAGTTTAAAATAAAAATTACGGGTAGTAATTATCAAGCTTGCCAGTTAGTTGTTTATGATTTGGCTGGGCGGGAGATTAAAAGAACTGCTCTGGATAAAAGCGTAAACGACATATACATTGATGGAGCAAGTGCCGGGATGTATTTGTGGCAAGTGCTAAATGAAGCGCAAACGTTACAGACAGGTAAGCTGATTATTCAATAGTTCAGTCCATCTGGCTACATTAAGATTCTTCACTATCATTCAGAATGACAAAGGGTGTCTTGCTTCTTGATTCTTGGTTCTAAAATCTATTCCTATTGATCCAGCCAGTTTACAAAGTCGTTTGCCTTTTCACGGCTTACGTCAATATGCAGGGTTTTATCGCATTTTAAGTGTACTTCTATTTTGCCGGTGTCGTGCTTTTTGTAGGTTTCTACCTGGTCAATTTGAATAATGCTTTGGCGGTTACTACGGAAGAATTTTTTGGGGTTTACCACCTCTTCAATTTCATCAATAGTACTGTAATCAGTTACCAGCTTTTCGTTGTCAACGGTAACAAGATATATGATGGTATCTTTAAAAAAGTAGGCCACTTTATTTTCAGGAAGCGGTACTATGCCCGATTTATAGTGGGCAAGAAAGCGCTCTTTGTATTTCTTTTCCGAAGGGTTTGCGAGGGTTTGCATCAGGTCTTTCAGTTGCCCGGTAACATCACCAACCACGCCCGATTGGTAATGCTTTTTAAACTTTTCCAGGGCCGCCTGCAGGTATTCCTTATCAATGGGTTTTAGCAGATAATCAACGCTGTTTACTTTAAAGGCGCGGATAGCATAGTCGTTATAAGCTGTTGTAAATATTACAGGCTTATCCATTTTTACCTGGCTGAAAATATCAAAGCTAATGCCATCGCTTAGTTGAATATCCACAAACAAAAGGTCGGGATGCGGATTTGTGTTCAGCCATTTTACTGAAGATGCGACTGAATCAAGCACAGCGATTACCTTAATGCCGGCATCAATTTCATGCAACAGGCGTTGCAGATTCTTTGCAATCAACGATTCGTCCTCTATAATTATTACGTTCATATTTCAAGCATTGGAATGGTAACAATAAACATATTTTCTTTTTCCTCAACCGTTACGGGTTTATCTGACAAATAATGGTATAGGTTTTTCAGGTTTTCAAGCCCCTGCCCATTAGAGTTTTCTATAACAGCCTTTTTTTGGATGTTGTTTTGCACCACCAGCGAATCACCACTACACGAAATATTGATGTGCAGGGGGGCGCTCTTTTGGGTGGTATTATGTTTCATGGCATTTTCTATCAGTATTTGAAGGGTAACCGGTGCTATACCCTTGGAAAGCCCTGCTTCATTAATATCAAAATTGACTTCCATGCCTTGTTCGAACCGGGCTTTGAGCAACTGCACATAATGCTTAACAAATTTGATTTCAGTTTCGAGAGGGACCAGGTTCTTTTCTTTATTCTCCAGCACGTACCGGTACACCTTACTCAGTTGTTGCAGAAATTCAGAGGCGAGTTGGGGGTTTTCGAATATGAGTGAATTTAAAGAACTAAGCGTGTTAAACAGAAAATGGGGATTGAGCTGATTTTTAAGATTATCGTATTGCACCTGTGCCTTTTCTTTCTCCAATTCTGCAGCCACCAGCTTTTGCTCTTTCCACCTTCTGAAAAAATGAAAACCAAAAATGAAAAGTACAACCGATAATACCATGAAAAGATTAACCGCAAAGCCTGCAAACCACAACTCCTTCGACATCTTAAAAGGCATTAAAGGCATTAACCACGAATAGTTGGCCAACCTGAAACAATATACAACGCCAAAGGTGATGGCAAACTGAAGCGCTAACCGTTTAAATATATTTCGTTCAAAGGGGTACCTTTTATCCAGAACGTCATCAACTACCTTTACCACAAATCCAAAAAACAGAATAGCCACCAGGCCAAATAAACTTAATTCGAAATGCCACATGAAACTCTCGTTAGGCAGCATAACCACGCGCAAAATTGTAAACAGCACATAAATTGCTATTACTACCAGCGTGCCTAACCTGATTTCCCTGTTAACTTTCATTGTCTTTTACCGGAATTAACCGATACCATTATTGTTTAATAATTTCTCCATCCTTCATTTCAATTACCCGGTCTGATTTGCGGGCAAAGTCTTCATCGTGCGTAACTGATATAATGGTTTGTCCTTTTGATTCAGAAAGGTCTTTCAGCATATCAAATACAATATTAGTATTAGTAGAATCGAGGTTGCCGGTAGGCTCATCGCCCATAATAATGGTGGGGTCGTTTATCAAAGCCCTGGCAATAGCCACCCGCTGTTGCTGTCCGCCCGAAAGCTTACTGCTTAACTTACCGGCAAATTCATCCATGCCCAGCCATTTCAGTTTTTCATAGGCGCGGTCTTCAATTTCGGTTCTTGAGTACTTGCCCAGTTTTTCGGCAGGTATCATTACGTTTTGCAAAGCGGTAAATTCAGGTAACAGAAAGTGAAACTGAAAAACAAACCCGATATGTTCGTTACGGAACCGCGCCAACTGGTTTTGAGATAGCCCTGTTACCTTGCGGTTATTGATGTGAATTTCGCCCGTATAAGCCGTATCTAAAGTAGAGATAAGATACAACAAAGTCGACTTGCCACAACCAGACTTGCCCACGATAGATACAAACTCAGACCGCTTAACCTGGAACGATACGTCTTTCAACACATGAAACTCATCAGGCTCGTAAAATGATTTGTTGAGCTTAATAGATTCAAGCACTACATCGGTGGTACCGATTGGCCCGAGTACCTTCTGAAATTTTTTTTGTCCGAAAATCATAATATCAAAAATTCAAATTCAGAAATACAGTTTAACACAAAGAGCACAAAGGGTAAATACAAAGAACACAAGGGTTAATAAAACTAAACTACTATGCACTTGAAGTGCATGGGTTAAAAAAGATAACTGAAAGTTCAAAAAGGCACCCATCATGCTAAAGTTTTTACGGGAATTTTCCCTTTTAATCTGGCTGAAGCCTTGCAATAAATTGCATGGTTTTGACCAACGTTTGAGACCAATAAAATTCATACACGCGTGGCCTACAAAGTGCCATTTATAATTCTTTTCACCCCGTCTTTTAAGAAAATAACATTGAAATTGATTAATAAGCCCAACTTTAAATTTGACAACTTCAGGTATGTACCAAGTTGTTTCATATTTATCTTGCTCAATGCATCTACGGTCTTTACCTCAACAATAAGTTTATTTCCTACCAGCATATCAACTCTGTAACCAACCTCCAGGTTTACTTCTTCATAAACCAGCGGCAACGGCTTTTCAATAACTACTTCAACACCGCTTTTGGCAACTTCATAAGCCAAACATCTCAGATATGCACTCTCCAATAAACCAGGGCCAAGTTTTCGATGAACCCTTAGGGGCCGCTTCATAAACAATTTTAGCCAGCTCATCTTCAGTGTAATCTTTCATAGCATACTTTTAAACCAAGCTTAACATACAAATGATCTTTCGCTTATTACTTTTGTAATTATTATTACCTAATTACTTAGTGTTCTTTGCATTTTACCTTTGTGCTCTTTGTGATAAACTTCATTCGCTCTCAAAAATTATCCTCTCAAAATAGCCACCGGGTCAATTCTACTGGCCCGCACACTTGGCATCAGGCCCGCAATAAAAGTAGTAAGCATGCCAAACACAACCCCAAACATATAATGATACCAGTGGAACGTAACCGGGTAATGTGTAATACTGATATTATCGTTTTTCGGAAATGGCAGATTATGCACACCATAGCTCATTAAAAAACCCAGCATCAAACCCGTTATAGCACCCATCATACCTATGGTAACCGACTCAACTAAAAAAATGGTGCGCACATCCGGGCCCGAAAAACCCTGGGCTTTAAGTATGGCAATATCTTTTAACTTATTTTGAATGGTCATGCTCATAATATTATAAATACCGAATCCGGCTACTACAAGCAACGTAAATGATATAACAAAGGTCATAACGTTGCGTATGTCAATTTGAATCATTGCTGAAGCATTTGCAGTTTGCCATGCATCAGCTTTATAACCATAACGCGTTCCAAACTCGGTTGCCATTACCTGCGCCTGCGTGTTATCTATCAGTTTCATGTTGATGTTAGTTACATACTGGTTATCCTTACCCAGCAACTGCTGTGCATTAGCAAGGCTTACATAACTGCGCACCAAATCCAGGCTGCCTAAACCAAATTGAAATGTGCCGACCACCCTGAACCTCATAATCGTGCCATTAGGCGAGGCCAAAGTAACGAGGTCGCCCATTTGCACATTCAGGCGTTTAGCCAGGCTATGTCCAAGTAAAATGCCGTTATCAACCGTTAAAAGATTTTCAATCTTTCCGGTTTTCATCCTGGTATCCAATCCGGAAAGTTTCGCCTCTTCTAAAATATTTACCCCCATTAAAGTGCCATTTAACTGCACCGGGCCATTGTTGTAAAATACCTGTGTGGAAAGCAACGGGGATATGGCCCTTATGCGGTTATCTCTTTTCAGGTCTTCAATTATTTTTTGAGAGTTGCGGACATTAGGGGTGATGTCTTTAGGCTTGGGGTGATGCACCATATTCCACACCTTGCCGGTATCGGAAATTTCATCAAGTATAGAATGTGTATAATCTGTTTTTATGTCGTTATATATATTTATATCAGGTGTGGCGGAAAGCAACGAATCTTCCAGAAACTCATTAAAGCCCGACATAAAACTTATCATCAGTACATACATGCCAATACCGAAGGTAACCCCCAGCATGGCCGTAAAAGTGGTACGCTTTTTAGCCAGTAAGTGTGTTTTAGCAATCTCGTAATTTACCGGCAGTTTCATACTTTAGAATCAAGATATAAGAACCAAGAGCCAAGACGACAACACCGGAAAGTCTTGGTTCTTGATTCTTGGTTCTTATATCTGTTATTAATCTGTTTTAGGAATTACAATTTCATCTCCCTCAGCCACGCCCTTCAAAACTTCAACGTACTCAAGGGTTTCAAGCCCCTTTTCAATTTTCACACTCTTATTGCCTGCAATGCCTTTTAGTTCAACCATGTCTTCGCCTTGCAAGGCAGCACGGGGAATCAGGAGCGCATTATCCTTGTAGCCTATGATAATATTGGCTTCAACAGAAGCATGTACAAAATCGAATTGATATTTTTCATCAAACTCAGCCTCTACTTTAAAGCTTTGGTCGTTCTGATTCATGTTTGGATATATTTTGCTGATGCGGGCCTTGTATACCTTGCTGCCGGTTATATCCATTTTAACCACTACTTCCAATCCCAGTTTTATTTTCTGAATATCCTGTTGGTCGACCGAAAGCTGTAAAATCTTATGGCCCCGCTCTCCTATCAATGCTACCTCGTCATTTTTGCGCACTGCCTCGCCCAACTCTTTGTAGGTTTCGTAAATTTCGCCGTCCATCATACTGGTAACAACATAATTGGCCAGGTCTTCACCGGATGAGGTGAGGTTGCTCTTCGCATTTTGAAGGTCCACTGCCAGCTGGTCTATGTTGTGCTTGTAATTTTCAACAGCCGATTTAAGGTCGTTAGCAGAAACATCGTTTGATAATTGCGCCTGGTCCAACTGCGACCGGGTAACGGCTCCGGCTGCGAACATGTTTTTGTAACGGACGTAATTTGCAGAGTCGTTATTCAGTTTTACCTCGGCTGTTTTTATTTTATTCCTGAGGTCGGCCAATACTGGCGAGTTTTCATCCACGTTCTTTTTTGCCATGTTGAACGAGCTGCGGGAAGCACTTAAACGGGCAGAGAAAGTGTTGTTTTCAACCTTATATATTGCCTCTCCTTTCTTTACACTGTCTCCATCATCTTTTAATTTAGAAAGGATGTATCCATCGGCCAGGGCATATACTTTATACTCGTTTTTAGGAACAATATAGCCCGAAGCGTACACCGCTTCGGTGATAGCCTTGTGTTGCGGCTTAACCGTTTTGGCTTTATTACAACCGGTAAGCAGCAAACCAGCGGCCAGCGATAAAATGGATGCGGTGAAAAGAATTTTGGTTTTCATGGGCACTCTGCGGTTTTTCGTTCCGGTAAATGTAGTTTTCCGGTTTT
>Ga0224555_1003642_pt1 | contig 15382 bp, 7 predicted proteins | sample 714S23034metaG_FD_180687 | JGI IMG/M metagenome (GOLD analysis project Ga0224555, IMG submission 180687) | Peat soil microbial communities from Stordalen Mire, Sweden - 717 S2 30-34 | ecosystem: Environmental > Terrestrial > Soil > Wetlands > Peat | place: Sweden: Norrbotten County, Stordalen...
GTGGTTGGCGCGAGGCATGGCGATAAAGTCCTTGATGCGCCCCGGAACCGGCCGCCACAGGGTGTGGATGAGCCCGAAAACCGCATAACAGGCGGCCACGTCCTGGGTGATGACGCGGATGGCGAGAAAGTCGTAAACCTGGTAGAAAGAGACCTTGGAGCGCTCGATCTTTTGAAAAATCGAATAGAGGCGCTTGATTCGCCACTCCACCCGCGCCTCGATGCCGTTTTCGCGCAATTGCTCGATCAGCGTGTCTTCAACGCCGCGCAGGAACTGCTCGCCCTCGATGCGCCGGGCCTCGACCGCCTCCGACACCTTTTCAAAGCTGACCGGATCGGTATACCGGAAGGCCAGATCCTCGAGTTCGCCGCGCACCTTGCCCATCCCCAACCGGTGGGCCAGAGGGGCATAGATGTCCTGCGTCTCGCGGGCAATGGCCTCCTGCCGATCCGGCTTGAGGTGCTCGAGGGTGCGCATGTTGTGCAGGCGGTCGGCCAGTTTGATGAGCACCACGCGCACATCGGAGACCATGGCCAGCAGCATCTTGCGGACATTCTCAGCCTGGCGGTCCTCGCGATTGGCAAACTGGATCTTGTCAATTTTGGTCACGCCCTCGACGATGTGAGCCACCTGGTCGCCGAACTTGGCTTGAATTTCCTCATTGGTGGCGGGCGTGTCTTCAACGGAGTCGTGCAGCAGGCCGGCGGCAATGGCCGTCGCGTCCATCTTCATCTCCGCCAGCACCTCGGCCACTTCGAGCGGATGGATGATGTAGGGTTCGCCGGAGGCGCGCATCTGGCCTTCATGATGCCGGACACAGAACTCCCAAGCCTTGCGGATCAGAGAGATGTCTTCGCTGGGGCGGTTGGCGTGAACCCGCTTGAGCATCGCCTCGAAGCGCTGGTCCAGTGAGCGCTCCGGTGGATGCGGCGCAACATCCGGCCTTTCCCCCTTGGGAGAAGGGGGCGCGCTGGGAACATCTGCCGGGTTGGCCTGCCGGACAGTTACCATGCTTCATTATAGGCCGCGAGCGCTCAATGCGCGTGAAAGTCGCGACGGTGGCTCGCGGATGGAGCCGGCCTGCTTCCCAGTTGCGCGTCCCAGTTCTTCGGCTCATAGATGCAGCAGGGCTCCGCGGCCAGCGGATCGCCGGTGAGCGCGTAGGCCCGTGCCCGCGAACCGCCGCAGATTTCCTTGTACTCGCAGGCTCCGCACTTGCCTTCCAGCTTGCTGGTGTCACGCAGCGACTTGAAAATGGGCGCGTTGCGGTAGATCTCGCTCAGTGGCGTCTCTTTCACGTTGCCGGCGTGGATGGGCAGGAATCCGCTAGGATACACATTGCCAACATGAGAGACGAACAAGAAGCCCTTGCCGTCGTTCACCCGCCGGGTGGCCCAGCTTGCGGTTCTGGTTTTGGCGTCGGCGGTGGGTGCGCCAGGCTCGTACTTCTGCGCGTCCTCTCCATGCGGATGCCCGTGGCCAATGCGCCGCTCTTCGAGGTTGTGCTGCAAGAGGTAACGCCGGTAGTGCATCGCCTCAGTGGTCTTGATCTGGAAGTTCACCCGCTGCGAGAGTTCGTAGATCTTGTCGAAGACCTGCTCGAATTCCTCGCCGCTGAGCAGGTCGGCTATCTGCCCGCGGCCCACGGGAACGAGGAAAAACACGTTCCACATGACGATGGCCAGCTTCTCGAAGAGAGCGCACAAGTTGTCAAGATCGTCGGCGTTATGGCGGCTGATGGTGGAATGGACCTGGATGGGAATGCCCGCCTCATTGGCCCACTCGATGGCCTGGATGGTTCGCGCCCAGGCGCCGGGAAGGCCCCGGAAAGCATCGTGAATCTCAGGCGTCGAGCCATCCAGCGAGATGCCCAGCCGGACAAGGCCAGCTTCTTTTAGCTTGAAGATCGCATCGCGGGTCAAGAGCGGCGTTGCGCTTGGAGTGAGCGCCACGTGTGCGCCCTTGTCCGCGGCATAGCGTATCAACTCAAAGACATCCTTGCGCTTGAGCGGGTCGCCGCCGGTGAAGACGAAGATGGGGATGTGCATGTCGGCGATCTGGTCAATCAGGGCCTTGCCTTCGGCCGTGGTCAGCTCATCGGGGTGGGCGATGGGCTGGGCGGCGGCGCGGCAATGCTTGCAGGCCAGATCGCAGGACTGGGTGACCTCCCAGATGGCCAGAAAGGGCGTTTCGTCGAAGTTCAACCCGCCGCGGGCGGGAATGGTGTGCATCGGTTGCATGAGGCCTCCACTTGAATCGCGGCGGGCTGGCCTGAAAAAGGGGCAGCGCCGGGGATTGAGCGTTTTCCAATGATTAAAGAAAGCCGGGACACCGCCGATAAGATGAGCGCCCTTGAGAGGAAGCTATGTTGCACGGTGCCGGCAGAGCCCCATGAATTGGAAAATCGCTCTTGAGTGCTACGATTCCGCTCCAGAAGAGCAGGCGCGGCATTGGCTGGGCTGTGATTGGGATCACTTTATTCTGCTCAATCTACAGCGGTAGCCTTCTCCCTCTGGACAAGTTTGCGGGAAGGGCGCACAATCCAGTCTCAAGTGAACGATCACGCTGGAACCTACGTCTTTATTGGCAGAGCTTTGATAGCCAGGGCGCGGGAGCGAGAATTCGTCCAACTTCTTGAGTGATTCAGCTCACTTTAGCATGTGCCACCGAGCACCGTAATCCGATGGCAAGTCTGCCATTGTATTGCCGCACCATCAGGAGGTTCCCATGGCAGCCGTAATCAAGCCAGGTTGGAGTAAACCCTCCACCATCCTGTTTGCTTCAGAGATTCCCGCCAATCAAAAGGCCTTTTCCTTTGCTCTTGCGCAAGCCTCAGAATTTGGCGCCGAACTCATCATTTTTCACTCGTATGACACGCTGGTCGTAGCCGCATCGGAGACCTCGGGAATCCGCTACTACGACTATGCAGCAGCCGCCCGAACCGAGATTCAGCAACTGGAGCCTCTGGTCAAGCGTGTGCGGGACGCGGGCGTCCGGTGCGAAGTGGTCGTAAGGCCAGGATTGGCCGCCGACCAGGTTCTCGCCTTCCTGCGCGAGCGGGAGATCGACCGCATCGTCATGGGCACTCACTCGCCTGGCCCCATCGGCAAGCTGCTGGTGGGTTCGGTGGCCGAGGCTGTGCTGCGCACCGCCAAAGTGCCGGTTTACATCGTAGGCCCCGACGTGGTGGACGGCGCCTATCGCAACTTTGCCACCCAGACCATTCTGTGCGCCGTGAGCCTGCAGGAAGCCAGCTATGTTGTGGCCGGCTTTGCCGCGGAACTGGCCGCGCAGCACCATGCGCGCCTGATTCTGCAGCATGTGATCCGGCCCCAGGAGCGTCAGGAGGTTCTTGCCGGCCGATCCATAGATCAACTGGAAGCGGACCTGCTCGCGCTGGTCCCGCCTGGCTTGCAAGGCAAGATTACCGTGCAGACCATCGTTGTGCCGGGCGATCCGACCGAGGAGTTGCTCTATCAGGGCAAAGCCCAGCAGGCCGACCTGATTGTGCTGGGCGCGCAGGGGGCTTCGGCCTTTGCGGCCGTCACCCGCCACGGCGTGGTGTACAAGGTGCTGGCCCACTCCCATTGCCCGGTGATTACGCTATCGCCGCGCGTACTGGCGGAGTGCGGTTCGAAGGCGGAAAAGCCCCGTCCGTCAGAGGCCTATATGGCGGGCGTCTTTTAGGGTCTGTTCCCACTTCCAGTGTTCTGTTTCTGAAGGAGGCGGTCCCAGGCAGCCCCGTCGAACACGAGGTGGGATGATCGAGCGGGCGGAAGAAATCTCTCCGGCTAGCGTGGGATTGACTATCGCAGAGGGCAAAGCGCTGCTTGCAAGGTTGCAGGAGCAAGTCGTGAACGCACAGGTTCAACAACATGTTGCCAGCATGAAGTCTTGCCCGCAATGCGGCAATGTGTTTCGCACGAAGGGTCATTACCAGTCCACTCTGCGTTCTGTATACGGCAACGTTGGCATGCGAATCCGGCGCCTGAGAGCATGCCCTTGCTCCGGATCGCGGGCGCACAGCTTCTCAACACTGTTCACGAACAAGAGCCCTATCACGCCCGAGTTGCGGTACCTTACGGCCAAGATGGCGGCTCTGATGCCGTTTCGAAAGGCTGCTGATTTCCTCGGCGAATTTCTGCCTTTGTCTGCGCAGGCAACTGCCAGCACCATCCGCAACCGGACGATGAAGATGGGTAGACGGCTTCAGAGATCGGCGGAAGCCCTCGCTACTGCGGCGTCGAACGAGCCCTGCAAAGAATTGGTCGTCGGCTTCGATGGTGGATATGTAAAAAATCGACATCGACGGCCGGAACGAAACTTCGAGGTCGTTGCCGGCAAGGCGTTGGATCGCGATGGGCAGGCTACACGCTTTGCCTTTGTGCGCAATGGAGGTTCTTGAGGCCGTGAGCGCGGTCGGTCTTGCGCTTCGGCATTGCGGAGTCAACGAAGCCACTTCGGTCACAGTTCTTACCGATGGCGATGCCGGTTTACGGGCTATTCATCAGCAGGTTGCGCTACATGCTGACCATATATTGGATTGGTTCCACATCTCGATGAGATTCAAAAACCTCGAGCAGCTCGCGAAGGGCATAAACGCTATTGCTGATGGTGGGGTTTGCGGCCATGCGCTGGCTGAGATCGACTACGCGAAGTGGCGTCTTTGGAATGGCCTCTCCTAGCGAGGAATCGTGGGTTTGATACATCTTGGGCAATGGGCGCAGGCGCCGTGTTTCGAGCACATCCCCACCTGACAAAACTCGCGCACACGCTGTTGGAGACGATCCGCTATCTGGAACTGAACGCGGACTCCATGCCCGATTACGGTAAGCGGTACCGTGCCGGCCAACGGATATCAACTGGGTTTGTCGAGTCGGCGGTCAATGAAATTATCGCGAAACGAATGGTGAAGAAACAGCAGATGCGATGGAACCGGTATACCGTCCAGAGGTTTCTAGACGCTCGCATTCATGTACTCAATGGGACTTTGGAAGACGCATTTCGTCATTGGCACAAAGGCTTCCGGCCTGTCGGTGACCAAACCCGACTGGTTCTCTCAGCATGACCAACCCACAACTTTGCACACTCTCCGCTGTGGAAACGGAACACGGTCTGAATAATGAGGCACCGGCAGACGAAAGGGCCGGACACAGATAGGACAGACCTAAACCACCGCGCCACATCTCGACTCTACCCGTTTCCTGAAGCGACCCCCACTAGGAATGTCATGGCGAACAGGTGACCTCTACTAGTGCTATGACCGTGTGATTTTGTAATGGTTCCAGATCAAATGCGAGCGTGGACGCCCGCATGATAGCCAGTCTGGAGACAGGAACTACATTCCGGTAATTACACAATTATGCGGTCATGGTACTAGATTGCATTGTACGTACCTCTACGTGGAGAATCCGCGATCTGATAACTCGATTGATCTAGCCGCTTACTGTGGATCCGCCGTCATCGTAGAGCGATGGCCCGTGGTTATGGTCCAGTAATCCATCCACCGTTCGCGGATGCCATTGACGCCCTCAATGAGTTTCGGGCTCGGTGATTTGCCGTGCTCCACGACAAGCACCATGCCTGTGTTGAAGTTCTTCTGTGCCTGATCGACCGCAGGTAATCGAGGGCCTTCCACGGTAATCACGTCCTGAATGGTGATTTTGGTCCGGTCGGCCTTGAAGATCGGGTGGCCGTTGGAATCGCGGCCCGTCGGCACCAGGTTTCGGAGGATGAAGAAGTCGGGTACTTCGGCGGGCGAGATCAAGCCCATGAGATAGAGGTCGAGGTACGACCAGCCTGTGGCCGGGACGTAGTAGTCATCGTCGAGTTGTGTGAAGGTGCCATCAGAGTTGTCCTGCCAAACCCCGCCTCCCATGGCTGACGCCTCAGTGGGTCGCTGGTAGGGGAATGCGACGGGTACCTGCAAGCCTCTGGCCCAGTGCGTGGGACCGAGTTGGATGGTCTCGTTGCCTACCTTCGCGGAGACGAAGGCGGACCAGCGATGACCCATCTCATGTCCGATCTGCGACATCGCGTAGTCGTAAGGAGGGATCTTTCCGTTCGCGGTCCGCTCGGCGAGTTGATGCGCATAGAACCCGATATTATGGGTGCTCGTCTCGTTGAGACCGTTGGGTGGATACTCCTGCATCTGGTTAGCGCCGACATAGACGGGCTGGATGAACTGCCACTGAAAGCGACCCTTGGTGCAATAAGCGGCGAGGTTTCGCTGGTTAGCGCCGATGCCGGTGACCGCGCCGCCTGCCGGACCACCGCCGAGCGGCCCGGTACTGGAGGTTCCAGCCTCCGGGTTGTCGATACGGAAATCGGAGTAGTACGCCAGCATATCGAACTTGTCGCCCAGGGCATTGACGACTGAGCAGGTGAGATCGACTGCTCTTGGCGGCTTCATATAGTGGAAGACCTCATACACGAGCGGGAACGGACCGTCCTTCTTCTTGAGCGACGCTAGATCGACCGCCGGGCTTGCAAGGCCGGCAAGCTTGATTGCGTGCGGCGACACCTGGTCGACCGTAACCGGCGGCGCGCCGGGTGTTTGCACGGTGGCGGATAGGAATATTTGATCGCCTGCCTTGAAGCCAGAGGGCGGAGTACCTTCCACCGAAATGGTATTTCCGGTGACCTTGACTGCTGGCAAGAGGCCGGGCCCGAGTGCGTTGTAACGAGGTGTTCCGACTCCGCCGCGTCCGCGACCACCGCCTCCCTGAATCGTCCACACCGTGTCACTGTTCTGCGTGCAGCCCGCTGCCGGCGCGGTCCGATCGAGACACACCCTGTAGGCTGTGCCCATCATGGCAGGATCGTTTTCCGCGAGCACAGGTCCGCGGGTCTCCAGGGTCACCTTCAAGAAGAGGTCATCCACCGCGGTCAACTTCACGCTCTTGATATCGAGGTGAGCGGGGACTGCGGCTTTCTCCCCCACATTGATGGCGGCGATCTCCTTTTCGTTTCCCTGGGTGACCATCGGGTAGATGCCCACAATGGCGTCCTCGGCATGGATCTCGTCGTAACTGAATTCAATCGCTCCATCTTTGTGCAGGACTGCCTGAAAGCGATTCACAGTCGGTGTCCAGGTCATATCCTGGATACCGCCGACCGGCTCGGTCAGGCTCCAGGTGACGACCGCGTGGTCCGCATACTCTTTGAGGTAACGAGTGCCGGACATGCGCGGTTTGAAGAAGACGCTGATGGCCGCAACGGTGTTGATCAGTGCCGGGCCGGCTTGCTGCAACTCGGCAAAGCGATCGACGGAGATGCCGCCGGTCTGATCCGCATCGACGACCGAGGGGGGACGCGGTGCGGGACCAGTGTGCGGACCGAAGGTCATTGAACCGGTGATGCCTACGGAGAACGAGCTCCAATTCTTGCCCGAGAAGGGGAAGGCGAAGTTCTTGAGGCTCGCCTCACTGCCGGGCATCTCGCTGCCCAAATCGGATTCCCACTTCGTTGGAATTGTCTCCACGCGATAGCGCGATCCCTCCGGCGTAAAGCGCAGGGTGTGGTGAGCCAGGTTGAAGAGGTTGGCCTTACCGAGTACGTCCGTGTCCAGAGTGAGAACGATGAGATTGCCCTGCCTGGTGACGGTCCCGATGGAATGCCCAGGCTCCTGACGGTACTGAGTCTGCGCAGGCAGAGCGGTCAGCATCACGAGAGCCACGCACCCGGCCCGCACGAAGTCTTGTCTACCGTTGTAGTGCATGGAATCCCTCAGTTCTCCGTGGTGTCGTCCGCCGGCAGGGAGACTTTGTTCCAGTCCGGGGGCTCCACACCAAGCAGGTTATGAACGAAGTAATCATCGCGATAGTGCTCACTGGCCAGAATACCTACGCCGTGGTTCTGGCCAGGGATGTAGAGCATATCGAAGTGCTTGTGCGCCTTGACGAGTGCATTGACGACCTGCAGGGAAGAAGCTGGATCGACATTGTTGTCCATCTCGCCAGCGATGATCAGAACTTTGCCCTGCAGACGGTAGGCGTTATCCACGTTCGAAGATGCCGCGTACTGCGGGCCGACGGGCCAGCTCATCCACTGCTCGTTCCACCACATCTTGTCCATGCGGTTATCGTGGCAGCCGCTGTTGCTGACGGCTACCTTGTAGAACTCCGGATGGAATAGAAGAGCGCCGAGCGCACTCTGCGCACCGGCTGAGGTTCCGAAAATACCCACGCGTGAGATGTCGTAGTACGGATATTTTGCGGCCACGGCCTTATGCCACAGGATGCGGTCGGGAAAGCCGGCATCGGCGAGGTTCTTGAAGGCTACATCATGGAAGGCCTTGGAGCGGTTGCTGGTGCCCATGCCATCGATATGGACCACGATAAAACCGAGTTCGGCGAGCGGCTGATCGGGCGCGACGGCGCTGAAGGTCTTGGGAACAAACGAACCCTGGGGACCGGCATAGATGTTCTCGATGACCGGGTACTTCTTCAAAGGATCGAAGTTCATCGGCCGGGTGATAGTCCCCCAAATGTCTGTCTGACCATCGCGGCCCTTGGCCACGAAGACTTCGGGGTACCTGAAACTCGCCGCCAGCAGAGCCGAGGTGTCTCCCTTGTCGAGATCCATGACGATTGTTTGGTCCGATGTGCGGCGTAACTGCGCCACTGGGGCGAGGTCTACACGCTGCCAAGTGTCAACGTAGAACTTGCGGTCGTGGGAGAAGGTTACCGTGTGCATGCCGTCGGCGTCAGTGAGTTTGGTCAGGCCGGTGCCGTCGAAGTTGATTCGGTAGAGCTGCGTGAAATAGGGATCCTGGCCAGGAACCATGCCGCCGGTTTCAAACCAGACCTGGCGCTTGTTGTCGTCAACATAATCCACGTTGCGGACCAGCCAGTTGCCCTTCGTAATCTGGTTCTTCACTTTGCCGGTGACGCCGTCATACAGGTACAGGTGCTCCCAGCCGTCACGCTCGGACGCCCAGATTATCTCCTTGCCATCGTTGACGTCATGTCGATATTTCCTGCCGGCAGATAGACCCGGGCCAAGGTCGTCGTAATAGAAGAAGGTTTTGGTTTGCTCCGCGATCAAAGGACGCGTCTTGCCGGTCTGGGCGTCAACCTCGATGACCGTGTACGCCTGGTGACCGCGCTGGTTGTACTCGAAGGTGAAGGCGCGGCTGTCCTTCCACCAGACTGGTGTGCTGATTGAGAACGGGTTAGGGAACAGGGCGCGATCGATCTCCGTCTCCTGCCTGGTTCCGATATCGAACAGGACAGGAGAGGCGATGTCCAAGGTGTCGCCGGGCTTGGAATAGTTGAAGGTGTGGTGCTCCGGCTGAATCTGATCTGCTGGTGAGGACTCAATCTGCATGACCTCGCGGTCGTAGCCGGGTCGCGTGTGGTAGGCAACCAGTTTTTTCGAGTCGGGCGACCAGGCGAACGTGCGCAGCGAGTAGTAGTTGTCTTCCGAGCCGTCGAAGCTGATGGGATATGCCGGTTGATCGCCTTTCGGCTTGAGGAAGACGTTGAAGTTCTGGACGAAGGCCTCGTAGTTGCCGTCAAATGAAGTGCAGACCTTAGCCGGAACCAGCGGACTCTGGCCGCCCGCGCCGACACGAGCGGCGCGAGACGGAGATGGCTGGGATGGATTGGATGACTGGGACGGAGCGCAACCGCGCGGCCTCCCCTGGTAGCGACCTTGGTCGCCAGCCTGCGGAGCGGGCGGTTGATATTCGAGTCCGTCGATTGGGTCGCCGCCTGGACCTTCAAGGCTGGCTTCCGGGTTGGACGGCGATGGATCCTCAGGCGCCGCCACGCGGTCCTGGTGGCCACCCTGCGGGATGGGCCCGCCCTTGGTGCAGGTGTTGTCCGAGAGACTGCACTTGTAAAGCGAACCATCGACGCCGAACTGAATCGAACGCTCGCGGTCGAGGAAGGTCAGCGGAGCGGTGGTCGCAATGGCATCCGGTGTTGGACGGGCGCCGGGACGTCCCTGCATCGGCGCGAAGGGAAGCTTGAGACCGGTGTACGGATGCCCGGTCACGCTGGAGATGGCGGCGGCGAGCTTGTCCTGATCGAAGGCAGGTTTTTTTGAACCAGCCTCCGCATCCACCAGGATGAACGCAGTTCCGCCCTTGACCGCCATCTGATACCAGAAGTGATCGGAGTCACCGATCCAGGTTGCAGCTCCCGGGGTGTTCACAACCAGGTCACGGGCTCTGACTCGTAAGTCATGCGCGCGCTGGTAGTCCGCCAACGTCCCCTGCGCATGAAGCAATGAGACGAAGGATATAAGAGCAATAGCCGCTGCCGCTACCGGGTAGCGGGGGGATCTTCGGATGGAGAAGGACATGAGAGCTCCTGGTGACCGAGTCGCTGTGGAGTTTTAGAGAAGTATACATGGTTGTCAGCAATTCTAAGTGGGAACCAATGTGGATATCAGGGCAATCGCATGAAGAAAAGGCGAAGATTCCCTGGAGGATATAGAAAGGTACTTCCCGTAGGATTGCTGAGTTGATTTTCTGTCTTCATGGAGGGTTTGATGGAGACGGAAGGCAAGTTGCGCTTGGCGGATGTGTTTGTATCGATTCACGATCCGCGTCAAAAAGGGAAGGTGGCACACGACCTTGTCGAACTTTTGGTGGTAGCCGTTAACGCGGTGTTGGTGGGTGCCGATACCTTCGTTGAGATCGAGTTATGGGCCAAGGAAAAGCAGGACTGGCTGCGCCGCTACCTCCGGTTGGTCCACGGTATCCCCTCCCACGACACCTTCGGACGCCTGTTCGGACTGATTGATCCCAGCCAGTTCGAGTCCGCTTTCCGGCAGTGGGTGAGCGGTGTGATCCCCGCTCTGGACACGGAGATCGTAGTCATCGACGGCAAGACCAGCCACCGCTCGGGCGGGGTCGACGCCATCGCTCTGCATCTGGTCTCAGCCTTTGCCGACGGGGCTGGGATGGTGCTGGGACAACGCGCCACGGCGGAAAAGTCCAACGAAAAAACCGCCATTCCAGAGTTGCTTTCTACTTTGGCGCTGGCAGGCTGCACGGTCACCATCGACGCCATGGGCACACAGACCAACATTGCGCAGGCCATCCGGGATCGTGGTGCCGATTACGTTCTGGCCGTCAAGGACAACCAGCCCAAGCTGGCCGAGTCCATTGAGGATTTCTGGACCTGTTTCCGCGTCCATGCGGCCACGCAGACGCCGCACCGCTTTACCGAAAGCGTCGAAAAGGGCCATGGACGCATCGAAACTCGCCGCTGCTGGGCCTTCGAGCAACTGGAATGCCTGCATAAACCGGAACAGTGGCCGGGATTGAAGTCGTTTGCCGTCGTCGAAAGCCAGCGCGAGATAAATGGAAAAACCACGCTGGGGCGGCGCTTGTATATCAGCAGCTTAAGCGCCGATGCGGAACAGATCGCCTTTGCCATTCGCGCCCATTGGTCGGTAGAGAACCGCCTGCACTGGCGCATGGACATTGTCTTCAACGACGATCAGATGCGCGCCCGCATGGGACACTCGGCTCACAACCTTGCCACACTCAAGCACATCACACTGAACCTGATCCGCATGGATCCGGTAAAACGAAAAGGCGGCATAAAGGCCAGGAGGCTGATCGCCGCTACCAGCGACAACTACCGCGCCGAACTCTTTGGACTCGCTTGAACCAACTCCTTCATGCGATTGCCCTGGCTAAGAGCCCTGCTTGCATACAGATGAAAGAGTAGTTACCGGTACTGATGATTCGAACTCCCTTGTCTTTACATCAGATGGATGAGTCTAAATCACACGATTTTCCGCCGCATGGGACTCATGTCCAGTAACGGGAATACATCCTGGACAAACGCAACTTTGATGTGTACATTTACGTGTATAAAAAAGGGCAGGAATACCCCCTCCGGCTAAGCGTCGAAGCGCCCAGACAGGAAGCGGTTCCGGTTCGAAACTACGCGCACGCTGTACGAAAGTGCCGTACCGCAAGTCCCAATTCAGGGCGGTGTCCACGTACCCCTGTCAGTCCGCTCGCAACATCCGGTGTACTATTGATCCGGCCCTCAAATAGTGTGATTGCTTCCCACCCTTGTGCCTGACCACCCCACGGACGAAGACCTATCCGTGGGGCCCCCGCAAAGCGCAAGGATGGGGGCACCCAATGCTAAGTATTTTCGGGCCGGATCAATAACGTCGCTGAAAGGAACAGATCATGAAGCTCGACAATTCCTGGTTCCAGGTGTGTACAACCTCCGCCGCGGCACAGCCAGAGCCATCCGTTGGGAAGGACGAAATGCCTCAACCGCTCTCCGGCTCCCCCGTCAATCGCAGACACTTTCTGGCCGGTATGGCGGGCGCGGCACTGCTATCGGCCGTCGATCACTCCAAGGCTCTCGCAGCGGTCGTTAGCGACGTCACGGTCAATCTTGCAAAAGTCGCTACGGCTTCAGCGTCGTATACCTCAGGCGATACCAAGCTGTCGGCGCTGAACGATGGATTCAATCCCTCCAATTCGCGCGATCAGAGTCATGGAACTTACGGCAATTGGCCCCGCACCGAACCGCAATGGGTGCAGTACGAGTGGAGCAAGCCAGTTACCACAAACCACGTAGATGTCTACTGGTGGGTCGACGGTGGTGGGGTCAGGATGCCGGCTTCGTATCGAGTGACCTATTGGAACGGCTCTGAGTTTGTGCCCGTTTCGAATGCGAAAGGACTTGGGCTCAATCCAAACGGTTTCAACAGCACCACCTTCGATGAGGTCAAGACCGAAAAGCTGCGCCTGGAGATCACCTCAGATGGCACGCACTCCACAGGGATCGCTGAGTGGAAGGTGTACAGCAGCGGTGCAGTGCCGCTCTTTCCACCGACAGTCGATGCCGGCGTAGACCGCGCGGTCGTACTTGGTGGCAAGACCTATCTTTCAGGTAAAGCTGACTGGCTGATGCCGGCAGTTGCTCAGCACGTGCGCTGGACCAAGGCCTCTGGACCAGGTCGGGTTGTCTTTGCGGACGCCGCTTCCTCCTATACAACAGCGACCTTCTCGATGCAGGGCGAGTATGTGCTTGAGCTCACGGCCTTCGGCGAGAAGAACAACAGTACATCGAAGCTGATCGTGCAGGCTGAAAAGGCTCCCCCCAGGGAGCGCCTGAACGTCGTCTACACCACACGCTATTCGATCGACAATCCGATGTGGAACGAGCGCGCCAAGACCTTGATCGTCGACTGGATTCCGCACTGCATAGAGCAGTGCGAGCGCACCGATCTGACACAGGGACAAGGCGGCCTGGACAACTTTATTGAAGCTGCCAAGACTCTCCGTGGAGAGCCACACGGTCGTCACAAAGGCTACGTCTTCTCAAACGCCTGGGTGCATCAGACAGTCGAATCGATGTGCATCGCTCTGATGGTGGATCCTCAGGGTGCCCCGGACATCATTGCTGCGCAGGAAAAGATGAAGGTGACGCTTGAGAAGTGGATTCCCATCGTCCTCGCGGCACAGGAGTCAGACGGATATCTGCAGACCGCGTATACGCTTGCCGACCGAAAGGTGTGGCCGGAACGCTGGTCGCCGGAACATCGCGGTAATCACGAAGGCTATGTCGCAGGCTACTTCATCGAATCAGCAATCAACCACCACACACTGACCAATGGGCAGGACCTGCGGCTATATGACGCTGCCAAGAAGCTGGCCGACTGTTGGGTCGCCAATATCGGGCCGGGCAGGAAAGAGTGGTTCGACGGCCACCAGGAGATGGAGCAGGCGCTGGTGCGCTTTGGCCGGTTCGTGAACGACACCGAAGGCAAGGGACGTGGAGACGATTACATCAAGCTGGCTAAGTTTCTGCTGGACTCGCGGAAAGGCGGACAGGAGTACGACCAGAGCCACTTGCAGGCAGACCGTCAATACGAAGCTGTGGGACACGCAGTTCGTGCAGCGTACTTCTACTCCGGCATGGCTGACATTGCGGCGGAAACCGGCGACCAGGACTACCAGAGCGCCGTGCTGTCGCTCTGGGACAACATGGTCAACAAGAAGTTTTACGTGACCGGCGGCGTCGGCAGCGGTGAGACATCGGAGGGTTTCGGCCCGAACTACTCCCTGAGGAACGAAGCCTACTGCGAATCCTGCTCGAGCTGCGGCCTCATCTTCTTCCAGTACAAGATGAACCTTGCCTACCACGATGCGAAATACGCAGACTTGTACGAGCAGACTATGTACAACGCGCTCTTCGGCGCGGTGGACATGGAAGGCAAGAATTTCTGCTACACGAACCCCCTCGTAAACACACAGCGCACACCCTGGCATGTGTGCCCGTGCTGCGTGGGTAACATACCGCGCACACTGCTGATGGTGCCAACATGGAGCTATACCAAGGGGCCGGACGCTCTATATGTGAACCTATTCATCGGCAGCCGCGTGAATGTGGGCAAGATTGCAGGCACCAATGTGCAGGTTGTCCAGAAAACCGAGTACCCGTGGAAGGGCGCGGTCGCTATCACGGTCAATCCCGAGCAAGCAAAGACCTTCAGCGTGCATGTGCGCGTGCCTAACCGCACAACCTCGAAGCTCTACACCACAACGCCAACGGTCAGCGGTCTGAAACGTCTGGCCGTGAATGGCAAGCCGATCACACCTCATATCATTAATGGTTACGCGGTGATCACGCGCCATTGGGAGCCCGACGATACGATCGAGCTCGAACTGCCAATGGAGGTACAGCGCATCAAAGCTGACCCTCGTATCAAAGCCGATGCCAACCTGATAGCACTACAGTATGGTCCGCTGATCTACAACGTGGAGACGGCGGATCAGCAAAACCTCGACATGCCATTGAGCAGCGAACCGCTCAAAGCCGAATGGCGGCCCGATTTGCTCGGTGGCGTCATGGTCATCACCGGCAGGTGGCAGGATCAAACGCCAATGCTCGCAATTCCAAACTATGCGCGTATGAACCGTGGGGCAGCGGAACAGCCCGAGATCCCAGGTGACAGTTCGGTAAACTACGCTCCTGGCGCAACGACCAACAATAGCAACACCAGGGCACAAGGAAATGGCGGAACGTCGTTACAAGGGGCGTCTGCGGCACCTCGTCGCCGTTACCAGCGCAAAATTGAGTCTAAGGTCTGGATGCAGTCGCTTGCATGAACCCCGCGAATTCCAAAGCAAAAGAGCGGCGCCGAATGCGGCGTGGCTTTCCCTTGCCCGCTGTGATGACGTCCCGACGCGTGGCCCAAGGCGGACCTCTATGCCAACTACTGCTCAGGGCTCTATTCAAGTGTCGGGGGGAAGTCTGAGACGACATGGCAACGAGAGTGTGCAAAGTTGTGGGTTGGTCATGCTGAGAGAACCAGTCGGGTTTGGTCACCGACAGGCCGGAAGCCTTTGTGCCAATGACGAAATGCGTCTTCCAAAGTCCCATTGAGT
>Ga0224555_1003645_pt1 | contig 15376 bp, 15 predicted proteins | sample 714S23034metaG_FD_180687 | JGI IMG/M metagenome (GOLD analysis project Ga0224555, IMG submission 180687) | Peat soil microbial communities from Stordalen Mire, Sweden - 717 S2 30-34 | ecosystem: Environmental > Terrestrial > Soil > Wetlands > Peat | place: Sweden: Norrbotten County, Stordalen...
CTGATCTCTGATCCCCGTTCCCTGTTCCCTGTTCCCTGTTCCCTGTTCCCTTAGAATGTAACCATGTTCACCGGCATCATCGAGCAAACCGGCGCCATCGTCAGCCTCAAAGACACCGGCGGCGTCCGCCGTCTCACCGTCGAAGCCCCAGGCCTCGCCGGCCGTCTCCGCGAAGGCGACTCCCTCGGCGTCTCCGGCGTCTGCCTCACCGCTCTCGACGTTGACCCCCAGTTCTTCCACGCCGACCTCGCCCAGGAGACCCTCGACAAAACCTCCCTCGGTTCCCTGGCTCCCGGCGCCGAGGTCAACCTCGAACTCCCCACCGCTGCCGGCAGCCCCCTCGGCGGCCACATCGTTCAGGGGCACGTCGACGGCCGCGGAACCCTCGCCTCTCTTGAGTCAGTGATCTCACCGGCAAGTCCCGACTTCGACATCCAAACCACCGACTGGACCCTCAAAGTCCGCGTCCCTGAGAACGTCCGCCCCTGGATGGTCCTGAAAGGCTCGGTCGCCGTAGAAGGCATCAGCCTCACCATCGCCGATTTCGACGGCGAAGCCATCACCATCGCCATCCTGCCCCTCACCTACTGGCGCACCAATCTCCACACCCTCGCTGCAGGCGCGCCCGTCAACGTAGAAGCAGATGTATTGGTGAAGCTGGCCTACTCCGAAATGCAAGCCAAAAAGAAGTCCGAACTCGACCTCACCGAAGCCTGGCTGGTCGCCAGCGGCTACTAAGGTTGGATTGGCGCTCGTCGGCTGATTTTGCTATAATTTGACCAGTCAATTCGACTGGTCAATCTATGCGGACGATCCAGGCATCCGAAGCCAAAACCAAATTCCTCCGTATCCTCGACGACGTCGAGCGCGGAGAAAGCATCCTCGTCACCCGTCACGGCAAGCCCGTAGCCCGCATCGTCCCCGAAGTGGAGATTGACCGGGAGCGCGTCGAGCGGGCCATGGAGGGGATGCTCGCCCTAAGGCAGCGAATCGGAAAGCTCTCGCTCGAGGAAATTCTCTCCGCGCGCGATGAGGGCCGCGAGTGATGGCGTTTGTTCTCGACGCATCTATATCGGCAGTATGGGCATTGGCGGACGAAGCGTCTCCGCTGGCAGAAATCGCCGAAAGCCGCCTCAAGAAAGAGATCGCTCTCGCGCCACGCATCTGGTGGTACGAAGTTCGCAATCTGCTAATTATCAATGAACGGCGCCGGCGCATAACGGCGGCGGACACCGCCGAGTTTCTCGATCTGCTCTCTTCTTACCCAATTCGCATCGACAACGTCGATGACGAACAAAGTATCTTTCAATTGGCGCGACAATATCGGCTGTCGTTTTATGACGCGGCCTATCTTGCCGTAGCGCAAAGAAACCAACTCCCGCTCGCCACCCTCGACCAGGCTCTTCAAGCTGCCGCCATGGCCGCAGGCGTTCCGCTCCTGGCATAGGCGATTGCTTCTTATTACTGCTTGGCCGGCAGTTTCGGCGCATCCACCAAATACTCATCCCCCGTCCGCGCCAATATCTGCTGCCGCCGGTCATCCAGCACCTTCAACTGATTCGTCACGTCAATAAATTCCTTCTTCTCCTCCGCCGTCAGCACCGGCGCAGCCGGGTTCGCTTTGCCCGCCTCCGCAATCTTGTTCAACTCATCCAGCCTGGCCTGCAACCGCGGCATATCCCGATCGATCAGCACCGGATGAATCACGGGCGTCTTCGCCCTTCCGCTGGCGACCTCATTGCGATTGTTCTCCCCCCACACCGGCAGAATCCCCACGTGCCCCAGCTCCACCCGCACGCCGCCCGGCCCATAATCCTTCCGCACCGCCGAAAACAGCCCAATCATTGAGTCCCGCGGATCGCCATCCTTATCCGGCATCAGCCCATCCACATAGGTCCGCGACTGGTTCGACAAAAAATTCCCCAGCGAATAAAAAATCACCGTGTTCCGTCCGTCCGCAGTCTTGTACGTCTCCACCGGCTGCAGCACATGCGGATGGTGCCCCACAATCACCGAAGCCCCCGCGTCCAGCATCTTGTGCGCCATGTCCACATCTTCCGGCCGCGGCGCCGCGGCATACTCAATGCCCCAGTGAATTGAAACCACCAGCAGATCGCACTGCGCGCGCGCCGCCTTCACTGCCCCGAGCACCCCAGCCTCATCCATCCCCGGCGCTCCGCCCGCTTCTCCGGGGTAGGGAAAGAAATTCACATGCGGCAGCTCGTCCTTATCCGGATTGCGATTCCCATTCAGCCACCGCGTCATCCCCAGCCAGCCCACCTTGATACCGTTGGCCTCGGTCATCACCGGCTGCCAGCCCGTTTGCGCCGTATCCCCCGTCCCCGCAAACAGCAGCCCCGCCTCGCGCAAGTGTTCGCGCGTCTCTTGAAATCCCGCCCACCCCTGGTCCATCACGTGGTTATTCGCAAACGAAACAATCTTGATCCCGCTCGCCTTCAGCGCCTCCGGCAGCGCCACTGGCGCATCGAACATGAACGGCTTCGACCCCTTCGAGTGCGCCGGCGCAGCCGGCGTCTCCATATTCACAAACCCGAAATCCGCCCCGTGAAATACATCGCTCACATCGCTGAACAGTCCCTGCCATCCCGCCTCATCCGCGCCTTCAGCAGCCGCCGCCTCCCGCACCGCCTGGTGCGGAATCACGTCCCCCGCCACCGCAAAACTCACCTGCCCCAGGTCGTGCGGATATGGCACAACAACCGCAGCCACCGGAATCGATCGGTATCCCGCCGCCAGAATCGCCGCAATCGCCCCCATGGCAACCCAATCGCCGAGCCTCCGGCGCAGAAAGGCCGCAGCCCTCCCCCGCAATCCCAACTGGCTATCCAGGGTCGTCCAATCCATCGCCAACTCCTGTCCGCGGCCTTCAATCTCCATGCGCCAACGGAACGCATCCAGAATAAACACCGTAGCGGCCCGGCGGAGCCGTCCGCTACTTCGCGCGCTCCCAGCCCACGCCGAGAATGCGCACCAGGATTGTTTCATCCGGACCTTCAAGCACCAGACGCAGAAGGTCGCCAATGATCTCCCATGCCACAAAGAGCAGTCGAGGATCTCCTGCTTTCCTGCCCGGCCCGGCCTCGTTCCCTGCCCTTTTCACTCCTCCCGCAGCACCTGCAATGGACGCAAACCAAGAATCCGATAGCTTGCGATCCACCCGGTTGCCGTAGCCAGCACTGCAGTCGCTACAAGCGCAATTGCCGTAGCTTTCCAGTCGATATTGAAGGCAACCTCCAGCCTGTGCAGCAGCACCCGCGTCAGCAGGTTGGCAAACACCACGCCGACCGCGCCGGCAAGAAGCCCCAGAACGCTGAACTCCACGCTGAAGGTGCGCACGATTCGCATCCGAGTCGCTCCCAGGGTCTTCAGCACCACGGCCTCCTGCATTCGCCGGAATCGCGTGCTCGCGATGCTCGAAGCCAAGATCGTCAGCCCGGCGAGAATCGAAAATCCCGCCAGCAGCCGCACTACGAACGTAACTTGATCGACCACGTTCTCAATCCGCTCCAGCACGTCGGCAACGTTGATGATCGTAATAGTTGGAAAAGCCGCAAACAACCCGCGCTCCATCGCCGCCACCTGTTTGGGGTCCATGTGGACGCCTCCGTACCAGGTTGCAGGCTGGTCCTTCAGCAGACCCGAGGGCAACACGAACTCGACCCTCCCGCCTAGATTCTGGCCATTGGTCCGATAGATTGCGCCTAGTTTCAACGCATGCACCGTGCCGCCAATCTCCAGCTCCACAGCCGAGCCCACGCCCAGGCTCAACCGGCGCGCGATGCCCTCGTCCATCGCCAATTCCGCCGCGTTGCCGTCCTTCCACCACGCGCCCTGCGTTACCTTGTCGCCCTCGGGAGGCGCGTCTGCCCAGGTGAGTTCAGCCTGCTGAAGCATCCGCAGCGGATAATGCTGGCCTTTCATCTGTTCCACCGGCCGTCCGTTAATCGAAACGAACCTTCCCGGCACTACCGGCATCAAATCGAGCGCCTGGTTTACGCCTGCCTGGTGTGCAAAAAAATTCCTGACTCCGGAAACCTCGTCCGTCGTGACGTCAACCAAAAAGATATTTGGCAATTTCGGCGAGGCCGTCTCCTTGATCTCCCGCAGCACCTGCGCCTGCATCAGGTAGACAGCCAGAATCAGCATTACGCCCGTGCCCAGGGCCGCGAGCACAGCTGCCGACTGGTTTCCCGGACGGTAAAGGTTCGCGAGGCCGTGGCGGAGTGAAGAAGGCAGCCGCAACCTGACCCGATCGAGCAGAAAGCGCACCGTCCACAAGGCCGCTGCCGAAAGCGCCAGCAGAACTACCAGGGCAACCGTAAACATTCCGGCAAACACAGTCCCGACCTTCGCCGAGTCGGAGAGCGCCCACGCGATTCCTCCCAAGGCCGCAATCACCAAAGCCGCGATTACCAGTTGCAGCCGCCTGGACCACCATTTCGCGAACCAGCCGCGAAACCCTTCCGGCCCCGACTCCACCAATCTGCGCAGCACCAGCACCGGCCTCACCGAGCGTACATCCAGCAGAGGTGGCAGGCAGAACAGAAGTGTGGTCAGCAGCCCTGTTCCCAGACCGGCCAGCGCCGACTGCCATGGAAAGTTCATCACAATGTGCATTGGAAGCAGGTTCCCAAAAGCAGAAGGAAGCGCCGCCATCACGCCCACGCCCGCGGCCACGCCAAGCACTCCACCGGCTAGCCCCAGGCCCAGAGTCTGCAATAGAAAAATGCGAAGTAAATCCCCCGATCCAGCGCCAACGGCCTTCAGGATCGCCAGCATGTCCATTCGCTGTTCCAGGTGCGCATGCATGGCCATGGCCACTCCGATCGCTCCCAACACCATCGCCACCAGGCAGATGAGACTCAGAATCGCAGTCGCATTATCGAGGCCCCGAGTCAGGGCCGGATTGCCCTCGCGAAAATCCATCACTTGCGCATCGGGCAATGCGGACTCAAGCCTCCCGCGCACCGCCGCGGCCTCCGCGTCCGCGGTTAGTCCGTTTGCCGCTATCTGCGGTAGCTTGACCAGCAGCCGTTCACTTATCCGGCTGCCGGGCGCCACCAGCCCGGTACGCGCCAGCGCCGTCTGCGAGATCATGACCCGCGGCCCCAGGCCCGCCCCTGCCGTAATCCGATCCGGTTCCTGCTTCAACAGAGCCGAAATCCTGAAGTTGACGCCCCCCAGGCGCAGCGTCTGCCCAACCCTTGCGTTCAGACGGATCAGGAATTCGTCCGCTACGACCGCCGAGTCGCCGGCCAGAGCCTGTTGAAGGCTCATTGCCGGCTCCAACTCGGCCGTCCCGTAATAGGGATATTCGCTCGGGTCGACAGCCTTCAGGGACACCAGAAGTGGCACTGGGTCCGGCGGCACAGATGCCATCGACACGGTCTCCGTCACCCAGGTGGAGCGAATTCCCGAGGGACCATTCGCGCCGCCGTAGAATTTCAAGGCCGCTGCAATCTTGCCGGCATCTTCTGCGGTTGGCGGATGAAGAATCCGTGCGCTCAGGTCTCCGGCCATCAGCGACCGCGCCTCACCGGAGAGCGTCCGGCGGAAGCTGTCGCTCAATCCGCGCACGCCCACCAGAGCCGCCACGCCGACCGCGACCGACAGCACCACAAATCCAAACTTGCCCGGCGCCGAGCGCAGATCCCGCCAACCAATGGCTCCAGCCCGTTTCCAGCTCAACGCGCGCTTAGCCATTTGTCTCCTCGGTCTTGAGGAGAGTCGATTCATCAACTCGCGACCCGGAAAAAGGCAGCGTGTCTTCCACTACCATTCCATCTTTCAGCACGATTTTTCTGTCCGCGCGGCTTGCCACTTCAGGGTCGTGCGTCACCAGCACCAGCGTAGTCCCTGCCTTCTTGTTTCGCTCCAGAAGCAGGTCCAGCACCAGCTTTCCATTCGCTGAGTCCAGGTTTCCCGTGGGCTCATCCGCCATCACAATCGGAGGCTCTACGACAAAGGCCCGCGCCAGGGCAACACGCTGCTGTTCGCCGCCGGAAAGCTGCACCGGGTAGTGATCCACGCGGTCTGTCAACCCAACTTCATCGAGCAATCGGCGCGCCTGCTCCAGGCCGCTGCCTTCCACATTCAGCTCGTAGGGCAGCAACACGTTTTCCAGAGCGGTGAGCGTCTGAATCAACTGGTAAGACTGGAAGACGAAGCCTATCTTGCGGCCGCGCACCGTGGCCAGCTCCGCTTCCGCAAGGTTGTGGATTGGCGAGCCGTCCAGCCATATCTCGCCCGAACTCGGCGTATCGAGACCTGCAAGCAATCCCAGCAGCGTGCTCTTCCCGCTCCCGCTCGCGCCAACGATGGCCACAAACTGTCCGGCGGGAATCGTGAGCGTGATTCCTTTCAGGATTTCGACGCGCCGCGCTCCGTTCTGAATCCACTTTTTCGCATCCCGAACTTCAATCACCCGCCACTCTCCTTAACGCTGGTTCCCTGCCTTGCACGGCTACACTATCTGTGTGGACGTTCGCCGCTCGATTCTCGTTTCAATCTGCCTGTTCCTGCTGCCGGACGTTCTCGTTGCCGCGCCGGCACACGTTCTGGTCTGCTTTGGCGACAGCATTACCGCGGGCTATGGACTGGCCGATGGTCAGTCTTTTCCTGATGCGCTGCGGCGGCTACTGGATTCACAAGGCTATCGCTACAAGGTCATCAATCAGGGTACCAGCGGCGCTACGACCAAGGACGCCGTGGCCAGCCTTCCTTCCATTCTGCGTCTTCACCCTGAGGTCGTCATCGTCGAATTCGGCGGAAACGACGGACTGCGCGGGCTGCCTCTCGATCAAACGCGCCAGAACCTCGATCGGGTTCTGACCACGATTGAGGCTGCGCATGTCAAGATTCTTTTGGCGGGCATCACATTGCCTCCCAACTACGGGCCGGACTACGTCGCATCCTTCAACCAGGTCTTTAGAACTCTTGCTGCCCGCCACCGTGTTGCTTTTGTGCCCATGATCTACAAGGACCTGATCCATGTGCCCGGCACTATCCAGGAGGACGGAATTCACCCTACCGCCAAAGGCGCCGAGATCATCGCCAGGACGCTGTTGCCGGCGCTCAAGCCCCTGTTGCACAAAGGCCAGTGACTGGATTCCGCCTGCTTCATCCAAGAACAACAACCGGCTGAAACAGGGTCCCAGCAACCCGTTTCGCGATTCCGACAAGCTCTCTCTGCCCGGCAAAGACCTTGACCATCGCTGCTTTTGAAAACTCGGGCAGGTTCGCCTGCGCGCCGTTGCGCAGACGTCCCAACGCACTCATGTCTCCGGTAACGGACGGCATCTCCGGCAAAAGGTTGCGCGGATGCACGCACATGGATTCGAGCGTCTCCGTATTTCCCGCAGCAGCCTCCAACTGTTCCAGCGTATGCGCTTCCTCGATCGTAAAAACTCCGGCCTGGGTACGCCGCAAGCTGCTTAAATGCGCGCCGCAACCCAGCGCCTGGCCGATTTCATGCGCAACCGAGCGCACATATCCCCCTGCGCTGATGGTCATGGTGAAGCTGACCTCGGCATTCTCAAGAGCAATAATCTCAAAGCAGGAAATGCGCACCTTCGCCGGCTTCAGTTCCACTGGCTTTCCCTCGCGAGCAAGCTTGTAGGCTGGCGTTCCGGCAATCTTCTTCGCGGAGAAAGGCGGGGGCATCTGCTCGGTCTCGCCAAGGAATCGCGTGGCCACTTTCCGAACCTGTTCCAGAGTGACGCCGGAGCCCATCTCCGGCCAATGATCGGGGCCTGCCGGGTCACCTTCGGCGTCATAGGTGTCCGTCGCAAATCCAAAGCGGATTGCCCCGCTATAGCTCTTCTCGGCGGAGGAGAAATACTGAGCAAGGCGGGTGTATTTGCCGAGCAGGAGCGGCAAGACACCTGTCGCCATGGGGTCCAGAGTGCCAAGATGGCCGATGGATTTTTCTCCGGTAATTCTGCGCAGGCGATTCACCACATCGTGGCTGGTCATTCCGCTTGGCTTGTCGATTACGAGCAGTCCGTTCACTCAACTACTTTAGTCGACGAACCCTGTTCACAGGCCGCCCGCTCCGGATTGCCGCACCAAAGATAGGAATTCAGTGCGCGTCTCTTTCTGGCGGAAGCAGCCTACCATGGCGGAGGTCACTGTGGACGAGTGCTGCTTCTCGATCCCCCGCATCATCATGCACAGGTGGCGCGCTTCGATCACTACGCCAACACCTTGAGGGGTTATTGCCTCCTGGATTGCGTCCGCGATCTGCCGCGTCAGCCGCTCCTGCACCTGCAAACGGCGCGCAAACACTTCAACCAGGCGCGCAATCTTGCTGAGGCCGATGACCTTGCCCTTGGGAATGTAGGCCACATGCACCTTGCCGAAGAAAGGCAGCATGTGGTGCTCGCACAGGGAGAACATTTCGATGTCCTTGACGATGACCATCTCATCGTAATCGACATCGAACATGGCTTCGCGCAGAATCCGGCTCGGATCTTCGTCGTAGCCCTTGGTGAGGAAGGCCATCGACTTTTCAACGCGCGCAGGCGTCGCTAACAGTCCGTCGCGGGTTGGGTCTTCGCCCAATCGGCTGAGGATCTCGCGATACATCTCCTGGGTACTGAATCCGCTGAGCCCATCGTCCGCCTCCACGGCCCTGCGAATCGGCTTGCTTACTGCAATCGGTTGCGCCATTCTGCTTATCCTCTCACCCTGGGGAACAGGGGTGTTCTGTATTCCAATCTCACTCGCCGCGAAACTCAAAGAAGTTATTCTCGGTCTCTTCCACGCGCACATATTCCACTTTTCCGGCCGGCATCGCGCCTTTCAACAGCCCAAACACCTCTCTACATAGATTCTCTGTTGTCGGCACGCGATTGGCAAAGAGCGGATCGAGATTCAGGTTCGTGTGGTCAAAGCGAGCCGTTACTCTTGTGCGCACCACTTCATCCAGCGCCGCCAGATCGACGACCATTCCCGTTTCCGCATCCACTGGGCCGCCCACCAGCACCTCCACGGCGTAGTTGTGTCCGTGGCCGTGTGGGTTATTGCACTTTCCGTAGGCCGAGCGATTCTCTTCCGCTGACAGTGCATCGGAATGCAGCCGATGGCTGGCGCTGAGCATGTAGCGGCGGCCGAAGTACGCGTTCATGCTTCACCCCGGAATTCCGCAAAGATCTCCGGAGTTTCGTAGATGCGCACGCGCGTCAGCTTTGCTCCACCGGCCAATGCGATGGCCGGCTCCAGGCGCTTCCACGCTGAGATGGCGATGTTCTCCGTAGTCGGCATCAGTTTCGACGCTGCAAACTCCGGCACTTCCAGATTCAAATGCCGATGGTCGTATGCGGCCAGCACCTCGTGCTCGATCACATCTTTCAACCACTTCAGATCGACGACGAAACCCGTCACCGGGTCCGGCTCGCCCGCAACGGTCACTTCCACCGTGTAGTTGTGCCCGTGGCCGTTACGGTTGGCGCAGCGCCCGAAGACCTGCTGGTTCTTTTCTGCTGTCCAACTCTCGTTCCAGTAGTAGTGCGAAGCCGAAAAGGTCGCCCGCCGTGTCAAGAAGATCATTTCGACCCCTCACTCTAAAGGATGCTGCAAACCGCGAATACGCTTCACAGCTTTCAGCTCTCAGCTCCTGGCCCAGCCCTCTCGCGCCCGAAACGCCTGCCCTAAAACCCCATGCCGTCGACCCTCGCAGCAACAGCTAGAAGCTAGAGGCTAGAAGCTAAAAGCTGCCTTTTCAAGCCTTATAGCTCCGCCCCTTCCAGCTTACCTGTTTCAGAATGCGATGCTGAAACCAGCTTCGATAGAGCAGACCGACAAACAGCGGTAAGCCCAACGGAGACAGCGCGCAATCCACAAACGGGAAGTTCGACTTGGCCACCCTGGCGTAGAACCGGACGAGTGTGCGAACCCACAGCAAGGCCAATATCCAGCCTGCGCCCAGCCACTCCAGGGAGTGCGCCATCAGCCGCGCATTCCAGAGTTCGACTGCCAGCACGGGCAACCCGAACAGCAGCAGAAAATCCAGCGCGCGCCACATGGAGAGCGCCAGCGTGTTGTCAAACAACAGCGCCAGGTTCTTTGTCCATCCCTCCATCATGGCCGCCGTGGTCCGGTACATGCGTGTAGCCACGGCATCGTCTGCATAGCGGAAGCGCAGGCCCACCCTGCGCCGCTTGGCCAGATACGCAAGCTCCACGTCTTCAAGCACCTTGTCTGCCACGCTGGCGTGGCCGCCGAGCTTGCGGTAGGCCTCGCGCTCCACAAGCAGGAACTGACCGTTTGCCGCGGCGATGCGCTGGCTGGGATCGGAGACCTTGGCCGGCGGATAAGCCAGCGCCAGCTCGCAGAAGACCAGGGGCATGAGCGACCGCTGCGCCAATCCGCGCACAATCTGCCGCGGAGAGTAACTCAACATGCCCGCCTTGTGCCGCTCGGCTTCATGCATGGCCCGGCGCAGGTTTCCGGGCTCGTGCAGCGTATCCGCGTCGGTAAACAGCAGCCAACGGCCGCGGCCGTGCTGCGCCGCGGTCCAGATGGCGTTGGCCTTCCCCGTCCATCCGGGCTCCAGCTTGCCGGCCTCCATCACCGTGACATGGGAGAATTCGCGGGCTATCTTCGCGGTGCGATCACTGGAGTGATCGTCGACCACAATGAGTTCCCAGTCTTTGCCCAGTTTAAATATCTCCTCGGACTGGCTGACCAGCGACTGAAGGCATGCGCCCAGGCAATCCTCTTCGTCGCGCGCCGGAACGATCACCGTAAGCTCGATCAACTCGGCTGGCTCGGGCTGCGCAAATACCGTTCCGGCGATCGTTTTGCCGGCCCACTCGCGCCAGTCCACTGGTCCGGCAGGCTCGTCGGAGAGGCCCAGCACCGGTTTCCAGCCCGCGCCTCCGCTTGTCCCGCCTGAATCACGTGCGTCCTTCCCCATTGCGCCTCGCCCTTTCGTGGGTAGTGGGTCAGTTTGAAGGGTACAGGCTTTAGCCCGTACATAAACGTGGGTAGTGGGTCAGTTTGAAGGGTACAGGCTTTAGCCCGTACATAAACGCAGCTAAATCATCGCGGGCTTTAGCCCCTGAGGGAAGCTCGTTCGAACTGACCCAGTCCTCTTTCGTGTCGCCCTTTCGTTTTGGGCCTGTCGCTCCGTATTATAGAGATGTGCGGTTTCCTCGATGCTTTTTCTTTGTTTTTCTGCTCCCGCTGGCGCTGTTGTCCGCTTGCAACCGCGGAGCCCATCCAGCCCAGACCAACAAGCCCGCTCCCGATTTCACCGTCACCGATGGCGCCTCCACCGTTCACCTGGCGAGCTACCGGGGTCAGGTGGTGCTGGTAAATTTCTGGGCCACCTGGTGCGAGCCCTGCATCGTTGAGTTGCCATCTCTCCTCGAACTCCACCGCGACCAGCCCAACCTGGTCATTCTGGCGGTCAGCATTGACGAGGACCCGGACGCCTACGCGCAATTCATCGCCCGGCGTCACGTGGACTTGATCACCGTGCGCGACCCCTCTCAATCGGCGGCCAAGCTGTTCCACACCGACATGTGGCCGGAGACCTACGTCATCGACCGCAAGGGCATTATTCGCAGCAAGTTTGTCGGTGCGCAAGATTGGTCCAGCCCGGAGATTCGCGCCTTCCTCAAGACGCTTTAGTCCGTCGCGCCGGGCAGGTTTCGCTTTCACCGCCTGAGCCTTGTTATCATCTCCATATGACCACGGTAGAGATTCTCTATCGCTACACCACGCCACCCACTGAAAGCGCTACCTTTGCGCTGGCAGGCGCCCGCGACGTTTATGGCATTCGCCGCATCGCCATCGACACCGGCAAACGCACGTTGCGGGTCGAGTTTGACGCTACACGGCTGAATGCCGCTTCTGTTACAAAGCTGGTCCGGATGACGGGCCTGGAGATTACCGAAGAGCTGCCGCTGATTGCGCCGCCCCAGCCAACGCCCGCGGCCTGACCCGTCTGATTGCGCCACCGCGCAATCCCTGATAATCTGTCTTAGGTTCCGCATGGAATCGTCTTAGTGCGCCCGTAGCTCAGCTGGATAGAGCGACTGACTACGAATCAGTAGGTCGGGAGTTCGAATCTCTCCGGGCGCACCATTTAAAGCCAATAAAAACAAGGGTTTAGAGGCCATCCGAGAGCAAAGCTCGGATGGCCTTTTTCACGCTGGTGGCTGTTCTGGTGGCTGTTTGACCATGCACGCGCACTCGCCGAAATTTGCCTTCCCCGTTGGTGCCACTTGCCGAGACTGAAACCTAATCGTCGGGCGAGACAGCAAATAAGCTCTCACTATACTTTCGTTTCTGTTCGCCTATGCTCCCCTGTACGTTGAGGCTTGGTGCACTCGTGTTTACCCGGGGCCTCGGGAACTATTGGGAAGTTCGTGAAGCGGGCATCATCACTACTGGCCGGCCATCTTCTCTTGGATTTTCTGCACCCATACCGCTTCTGCACTGGGCTCCATCGTCTCCGCGATTGCGAGCGCCTTCCCGTACGCGGACTTCGCGGCCAGCGGCCGCCCGAGCGCGATCAATGTGTCGCCAAGAACCATTTGTGCCTGCAACTCGTCGGGGTCGATGGCAACTGCCGTCTGCGCCTCCACCAGGGCGGACGCTAACTGCCCGGCCGCGGTAAGGTCTCCCGCACGCGTGACGTGGCCCAGTGCCGAGGCGAAACGCATGTCAAACGTCCCATCGTAGACAAAAACGCCGTCCTGGATGAAAGCAACTGGTTTCAGCTCCTGAAACTCCCGGTACGGATTCAGCACGTTGGAGCCCCACTCGTAGCCCGTGAGCGTTCCCGCGCTGATCAGCAGAGTTCCCGTGATCGTCTGCGGCGTATCGATTTGATAATTCGTCCACCCGCTGTCAGCTGTCGGCAACGGTTTGCATGGGATTCCATACGCGCTGAAGTGGATGGAAGGTTCGACGAAGTAGGCAAACCAGCAGTCCTTCACCCCGCGATTGTCGAGATATTTCTTGACAGCCTTCAACTGTTGACCCCAGTCCGTATTGGAGTCGGTCAGGTATTTATAAGTGTTCGCGGGACCGCCCCAGAACTCATTCGAGTAGGCAAGGTAGTTCGGATAAGCTCGTGCCGAAGACACCGCGTGCCATGCCAGCAACAATCCCACGACGTAGGCCCAGCGCCGGTCCCTATGCGCCAGTGCGAGCGCGGCGCCCCCAATCAGCACGGAGAGAAACGGATACATCGGCAGAATGTGCCTCGCCCCGATATCCAGGCCAGTGCCTGTCGCGATCAGCAAATAGAGGACTGGAGGAATGGTGAGGAAGAAGATCTCGCGCCGTGCACGCAATTTTCCGGTAGCGATCGCCAAGCCGGTCAGCAGCAGCAAACCCATGAAGGCCGCCGTGGATTTGATGATGAAGGCCGCGGGAAAGTAGAACCAGACACCGTGCGCGTATACCTTGCCGAAGATATACGTAGAGAACGAATCTGAGATCAGACGCACGTCCACCAACCCGTAAAGATAAGACTCTGGCAGGATATGCCAACGCGCTAGCGCGCGATAAACGTGCGGTTCCACTCCTTTCAATCCCTGCGCGTACTCAGCGAGCGAGGGACTCAGTTGCATTCCACCTGGTCTGGCGGCGTAGCGAAACCCATAGAAAGCCCAGAGCACCGCGATGGCTATGGCCGATGCAGCCAGAAAGGCGCCAGTCAGGCGCAAAGCTACTTTCCTTTTGTTGGTCCCCGTCTCGGGCGAGGGCCATAATATCTCAGTAAGAATGAGCGCCAGGCCGAATGGGAGCAGAAGCACACCTGAGTGTTTCGATGCCAGAGCAAGTCCCGTGACCAGGCCGAGAACGATCAGCCTCCCGACCGAAGGCGCCTTCACGTAGCGGTAGAGGGCATAGATGCTGGCGAATATGAAGCAGCAGATACCCATGTCCGTTGTGACATAGGCGCCGTGCGCGACCATGTTTGGCTCAAATACCACCAGTGCCAATGCGAACAGCGCTGCTCCGTCACCGAACATCTCTCGCGCTGCCAAAAACACAAGCAGTCCCAGCAAAAGACTGAGGGTTGCCGCCGCCATCCGGGCGCGAAAAATGATGCGATCCGCTTCGGCCTCTCCACCATTGCCGAAGATGAAATCCCGTCCATCGAAGTATGCTTCGTCTTTGAATGATGCATGCCCCTTGGGATCTGGCACCTTGAGGTGCATCGGCAGAAGCGGGATCGCCGCTAGCGCCTTCACGAGCGGCGGATGCTCCGGATTGATGCCAAAGTCTGCCTTCTTCCACGACATATAGCCGGCGAAGATATGGTCGCCTTCATCCCAAGACAATGATTGCTGTCGGATCGAGAATGTCAGTTCCCCCAAGAACACCAGCAAAAGCAACACTGCTCCCGCGCTTCCATAGTGTTTCCGTACGTTCAGTTCAAACACATCTCACCCCTGGACCGTAAAACTCGAACTTGCTGTTCTGGATCTATTTTGACAGCATCCATAGGCTTCGCGAATCGTGCCGTTGGTGCCGGGTTGGTCGTTGCGGAAGCGCCCAGAAAGTCCGGTTTTTGGAAACTTCGGCAGCTCCTCCTGAATTCGCCAACAGTATCCAAAACGGAATCAGACCCCAACGCATGACTGTCAGCTCACGTTCGCCCGTCTCACTGTCCAGCCTGACCACGGGTTGCAGGCTTTGCGGAGTGACGTTGTAGGACGGCGCAAGGTAAGGGTCATCAAAAACGTCTGCGTTCCTTCGCGCATAGAATCCTCACAAGAATGCAATTGACACGTAGGCTGTTCAGTATCAGCTCTGGCGGCGATCCGCGCCGTGAACACATGCTTCAATTGCTAACAGTCGCTTCTATCCCGACTGACACGATGCGTATCGCCAAAGATGCGGTCGACAACTACGGGTACATTCATCAGTTAGTTGCTCCAAGACGTACGGTTTACACGGCATTTTCACGCGTTTTGCAACGCCAAGTTCAGACTCTCAGTTCTAGGCATGGAGAGGTCGGCTCAAGTCTCAGAGACTTCAGCGAACCACAAGAATCGCCAGTAAGGGTGTATCGTCCGAGGAGCCGCCGACCATCACCTGATATTCGCCCTTCGTCACATTCCAGGCATTTTTTTCTTCGTCGAAGGTCTGAAGAACACGGTCATCGATCGCAATGGTGATCGATTGCGATTCGCCGGGTGCAAGCATTACGCGTTTCCACCCGGCCAGTCGTTTGTAGGGCTCGTCTGCACCTTTGGGGAGCCTGGCGTACACCTCAGCAATCTCGGTCCCCGCCCGCTTTCCGGTGTTCTTAACGGTGAAGCACACAGTTTTAGTAGCTGAATCCACGCTTAGGCCGGAGTATGCGTAGGCCGTGTAAGACAAACCG
>Ga0224555_1003647_pt1 | contig 15371 bp, 6 predicted proteins | sample 714S23034metaG_FD_180687 | JGI IMG/M metagenome (GOLD analysis project Ga0224555, IMG submission 180687) | Peat soil microbial communities from Stordalen Mire, Sweden - 717 S2 30-34 | ecosystem: Environmental > Terrestrial > Soil > Wetlands > Peat | place: Sweden: Norrbotten County, Stordalen...
CACGCCGTAGCGATTGCCCCGGTCTTCGACGCGGTAGCCCGAGTCGCCCATGACAATGGCGGCGCAATGGCGCGAGATGCGGCCGTCGATGAGCGCGACACTGTTGTCGGTTTCGCCGCGGCCGACGAGGAATGGGGAATGTGTGACGGTGACGGTCTGACGGGACTGGTCAGGAGCGATCACTTCAACGAATGTGTGGGCTAGGGAGGAAGGTTCCATCATGGCGCACGATGTGGGCAAATTGTAGCACGTGAAGAAGTGAAAGAGTGAAGGAATGAAGCGAGTGAAGAGAGTGAAAAAGTGAAGAGAGTGAAAAAGAGGCGCGGGCCGGGAGGCCCGCACGACAGCCGGTCAAGAGGCCGGCGGTACACGGGTCTGGAGACCGGCGGTAGGTCCGCTTCAATGCACGTTGTAAATCACCAGGGATTGGGAGCCAGCGCCTGGTAGCGGACCCAGTCGAAATCGACGGCGCCGGGATCGGAGTTGAGCGTGGTCCAGGCAAAGAGAGCGGGCCGCGAGCCTTTCCACCAACTGAAGCGGATGGGCGTGGCCGCGCCGAGCTGATGGAAGGTCTTGCCTTCGTCGAGCGAGTAGAAATAGAGGGCCTGATCGCCACGGACGCGCACGCGGAGCTGGATCATGGTTTGAGTGAGCGCGGGACCGGAGACGTGCTCCGACAAATGAAAGAAATCGAGCCGCCGCGCATCGCCGGACCGCACAATTTCAAGGCCGCTGGCGGATTCTTCAAACATGGCGAGGCCCGCGTGCACGCCAGCTTTCATGGCGCCAAGGTCAACGCGGACCGTGAACTCGAAGGAGTTGTCCTGCATGCACTGCGTGAGGGTGTTGCGCGCGGAGAGCAGGCCATCGGCGGGCATAGGGATGAGGCGCAGATAGCCGGGGCGCGCGCCGAGAGACCAGTGGGCGTCTTCGGGATTGTGGTTCCACTCCCACTGCGGGCCGAGCACGGCTTCATTGAAATCGTCGGAGGTTTGCGGATGCTGTTCGGACGGCGCGGTGGGATGGCCGGGGATGGGGCCGGAAGCAATGGGCTGTCCCGTCGAGGCTCCGCCGGGATCGGCACCGATGATGGGCCAATCGTCCTGCCAGCGCACCGGCTCGAGATGCACGATGCGGCCGTGGCCTCCGTCGGATTGAAAGTGCACGAACCAGCCTTCGCCATCGGGAGTTTCGACATAACCGCCCTGGTGCGGGCCGTTGATGCTGGTTGAGCCCTGCGCCAGCACTACGCGGTAATCGTAGGGGCCGTAGATCTGGCGCGAGCGCAACACTACCTGCGATCCCACGCCGACGCCTCCAAAGGGCGCAAAGATGTAGTAGTAGCCGTCGCGCTTGTAAAGCTTGGGGCCTTCGAGGACCGGCAGATGCTCGGGGTCCTGCACGACGATTTTTCCTTGATCGAGCACATGCTTGCCGTCAGGCGACATGCGGTGCAGGATGAGCGGGCCGGCGCCGGTGACGGAGTGGATCAGATAGGCCTTGCCGTCGTCGTCCCAGAAGGGGCAGGGGTCCTCCAGATTGGGTTTGGCGATGACGACGGCGGGATCGCTCCACGGCCCGGTGATACTGGTTGCGGTGCTGACGAAGATGCCTTCATTGGGGGTGGGGAAGTAGACGTAATAGAGGCCGTCGTGCTTCCGGATGGAGGGCGCCCACACGCCTTTGCCGTAGCGATTGCCGCCCACCATGCTGTAGCGCGGGTCCATGGTGAGGCGGTCGACCACGTGACCGACGATGGTCCAATGGACGAGGTCGGTGGATTGCAGGATGGGAATTCCGGGAACGAAATGGAAGGTGGAAGCGACGAGATAGTAGTTGGCGCCGTCGCGGATGACATCGGGGTCGGAGTAGTCGGCGAAGAGAATGGGGTTGTGGTAGACGCCTTCGGCTGCGGGCCGGGATGCCTGCGCCAGGGCCGACGCGGTGAGCGCCGAGAAGCAGATCGCCAGCAGTTTGCCAGGAAGCCCGCGGTGTGATTTCCGTTCTGCTGTGGCGATCATCGAGTGGCCTTCACGTTCTGCTCAGGTGGCATTCAGAGATAGGATTGGCCGCTCGGGGCCGTTCGATTCGGCGCTCGATCGGTGGCAGGCTGCTGCAATGAGCGATATAAATACCGAGGTCAGGGCGTGCGATGTGGCGGGGAGTGCGGCGATGAGCCGCACTCCCCGGTGGGTTAGAAGAGCAGCTTCAGCGAAAACTGCGCGATGCGCGGATCGTTTACGACGGTGGCGGGACTCACGTTCTGAGGAGCGGTGCTGGTGACTCTGCCAAACGACCCTCCCAGGCCGGTGGCGGGGTCACCGAGGTTGGTGTGGTTCAACAGGTTGAAGTACTCGGCGCGCAACTGCAGAGACGTCCGCTCGCTGAATGGAAACACGCGCGCGATGCTGGCATCCCAATCGGTGTAGGCGGGGCCCCTGAAAGCACCCTTCTTAACGTTCCCAAATGTACCGACGGGGTTGACGGAAAAGGCTGCCGGATTCAGGAAGTTTCTGCAATTCACGGGGCTCGCGCATGCCGAGCCGCCATAAGCGCTGCTGCCGTTATACACGGCGCGATCGCGATTCTGGTGCGCACCGGAATTGTTGTTTGAGCTCGACGTAATGGTCAGCGGGTCGCCCGAGCGGTACTGGACGAGGCCCGTGGTCTCATAGCCGTTGACCAGATAACGGAGAGCAGCAGGTGCGTCGTTCATGACCTTCGGCTCCTTGTACACATAAGAAGACGCGACCACGTTGCGATGATCGAATTCAATCGGCCCGTAGTCCAGAGCTTTGAAATTCGACATGGTAATCGGATAAACGAACGAGTTGCCGCCGCCGATGGAGGTCGCTGCCTGGTTGTAAGGCATGTTGTCGAGCGCCTTTGACCAGGTGTAGTTGAAGAGCAGGGTAAGGCCATAGCGCACGCGCTGTTCGGCCGAAACCTGCAGTGAGTTGTAATTGGTGTTGCCGCCGGTGTTGGCCGCTGTGATGAAGTTCGAAGCCGGATAGCAACTGTTGGTAGTCGTGCAGCCCGGCTGATTGTAAAGGGCAGTCCCGTTGACGACGGGATTCAGTTCGAGATTCTGCCATTCGTGGCGGCTTTGCTCGGCCACATACGCGGCACGTAGGGAGAGACTGCTGCTAAGCTGCTGTTCCACGGCCAGGTTGTAGTCGACGGTGCGCGGATCCTGGAAGCCTTTGAACGGGTCGAAGGTCAGCCAGTTATTAGACGCGCTGATCGGCGCGGTTGGCGGAGGCACTGGCGGGGCCGGGAAGGGATTCGTGACTCCCGCGGAGCCGTATGGATTGACGAAGGTCATATTGATGTTGCCAGCTGGATTGGTAGCTGAGAATGTGGAGGATAGCGCCACGGAAGTAAGGAACGGCGCGCCGTTTGAGTAGATATTGAAAAGAGTGCTGTTGATGCGGCTGTCAAAGAACAGGCCGGCCCCGCCACGCACGCTGGTTTTTCCGTTGCCGAAGACATCCCAGGCAAAGCCCAGCCTGGGCATAAAGTGGCCGTAAGCCGACGCGGCGCCATTGGGGTTGAAACCTGGATCGCCAGCGAACTGCATTCCGGCCGGCGCAAGGGGGTACTTCGTCGAGTGAGTGTTCGACGCCCAGAGCTTCGGGTTGAAGCCTCCCATGCGTCCATCTCTCTCGTGCCATGGCACGAAAGGCTCCCAGCGCAAACCGTAGTCCAGCGTCAGGCGGGGAGTCGCTTTCCAGCTATCCTGCACGTAGGCTCCCTGAAACTTGCCGCGGGGTTTGAAAAGCTGGCCGTTTGCCTGGTTCATTTGAAAGAGATACCCAAACTCGAAGCTGGCGGCGGAATCGCCGGTACCCGTGGGGCTGAAGTTGAACTGACCCGGCAGTGAGTTGAGGTTATCGACATCGACCTTCGACAGTTCGCCGTGATAGCCGGCGTCGATGTTGTGCTTGCCCATCAGGAAATGGATGTCGTCGGTCAGCGTATAGTTCCCTCTGCGGAAGGTCGCCTGCCCGAGCGTGGAGACTGTGAAATAGTTCGCTACCTGAATCTGCGAGATCTGCTTAAGCGGCGGCTGGTACACACCGGTGACGCCAAAGTCAGCCACGTCGACAGCGCTTGCAACCGGCCCGCGACCGTCGTTCTGGATCTGATCGCTGATGATGAAGTTGTTGACGACGTGCGCGTTGAAGGTGTGCGTTTCGGAGATCAGCGCGTTGTAATAGTGATTCGAAGCTCCGTTGGACAGGGCGAGGATGTTTGTAATGTTTTCCACGCCTTGCAGGATGTACGCGTCGGAGAAGTACCGCTCCGTCAATTTGTCTTTCGGCGTAATCTCCTGATCGGCGCGCGCCGTGATCTCCGCCTCCGTGAAATTGTTCGGGGTTGAGAAGGGAGCAACGGAGCCGGTTGCGGACAACGCCGGGACATAGCTAAAGAATTTCTGAGTCACCGGGCTCATGGCAGACGGCTTCCAGGTGTGCGAGGTAGCGTAAGGCGACTGGTTGGTGCAAATCGCATCGGCAACCATAAAGCTGGTTCCGTTGGGATCAAAAGGATTGCTGACGCACGTGGCAAATACCAGGTTGTTGGTTCCCGGCGCTCCGCCCGACGAGTTCGCGCCCGCCTGGGCGATTGTCGGCAGAAGGATAGTGGAAGATCCGGCAGCCGAGGCCGCATGATTGATCGTCCGCTGGTAACCGAAGAAGCCGAATGACTTGTTGCTATGGAGGAGATGGGGAATCTCGAGCGGGCCGCCGACCATGCCGCCAAACTGGTTGCGATGGAGCGGGTCGACGACCTTAGCGTTGAGAGCGGTGCTGTAGGTGAAGGGGTTGGCGGCGTTGAAGGCCCGGTTGCGGACAAATTCAAACGCGTCGCCATGATATTTATTGGTGCCGCTCTTGGTGATGATGTTGACCACGCCGCCGGCATTCTGGCCGTATTGCGCGTTGTAGTTGCTGGTCTCTACGCTGAATTCCTGCAGCGCATCTGGCATCGGGAACGGCTCATTGACGTTGGTGTATTCGTCCACGTTGTTGCCGCCGTCGAGCATGTAGTTGGTCTGGCCCACAAACGTGCCGTTGGCCGAAATGGTAACCGCTGACGGGAAGGTCTTGGTGTTACCCTGGTCAGCCTGTCCCCCCGGCGCGAAGGTGACGCCTGCGACCTCTTCCGTGAGGGCGGAAGCATTGCGGCCATTCAGCGGCAGATCGCTCACTTGCGAGGTGCCGATGACTTGCGACAAGGTGCCCGTCGTGAGGTCGACCTGAGCGTTTTCGGCGGTCACCGTCACCGTCTCGGTTGCCTTGCCGGGCTTGAGCGAGATGTTGACCGTGACCGCGGCGTCGGCGCGAACTTCCACGCCATTCTGCGTGTATGCTTCGAATCCCCCGCGTGCGGTGCTGATGTTGTACACCGAAGGCGACAGAATGGGAAAGACAAATGTGCCTTCGCTGCCCGTTGTAGTTTTGGTCGAAAATCCCGTAGCAGCCTGGGTGGCCGTGACTTCAGCCCCGGCGACTACCGCACCGCTCGAATCAGTCACAGTGCCATTGATGCTTCCTAAGCCCTGCGCAAGCAGCCCGCCCGGCGCACAGATGCACACCGCGCATACGACTGCCAGACTGCCCAACAGTTTGACAAGTGCTCTCATGGTTGCCTCCTGAACTTTGTCGATCTTCAGCCCGGCCGGAACGGAATTGCCGCGCCAGAACAGACGCGTACGGGCGAGCCGATTTGTGGATCCTCGCGTTTTTAGTAAATCGAATTAACCCTTGCATAGACAGATACCGTCCCTGACCGTCAGGAATTTCTGTATCTTGCTTATTTTATGTTGCTTATGGAAGGTAGACCCCGGGACAGCGGGGTCCCGATGAAGGCTATTCCGCGGAGACGGCAAGCACCCTGGGTGGCCCCGGAGTCCCGTCGGTCACCGTGGTTCCCAGGACAATCTGCAGGTTTTCGCTACCTCCGCTGGCCCGCGCCTGGGTGGCGATGGCCTCGAGGAGCTCGGGGTTGGTGAGGAACTCCCCGGCGGCTTCAGTGCCGTAGGTATAGAGGCCGCCAATGACGACGACCACATGACCGGTCTCGGAATCGCGGATGCGGGAGATCAAGGCGAAGTCCTGCAACTTGGGGCTGTTGGCGCCCGTGACCGGCTCTGGAGGCTGATTGGTGGCCCAGCTCCAGTTCCGCGATGTGGGGTTTTTCGCGTCCTGAATATAGATAAGGTGCCTGTCCACATCCATGGCCAGGCTGTAACGGAGCTGGCGGGTAAGACGCAGGCTCCATTCATTATTGAAGGCGCCGATGAGCACCACGGCGCCCTCGCGGAGATCGGAGAAGGAGCTGGAACTGCCCCTGCGGATGAGGACCTGCTTGTTGCGGGCCTCGAGCGCGCCCACCACCCGCGCGATGGTGACGGTATCGGCAAAAGGCACGGTCTGCGACGAATCCGAGCTGGGAACCGGGGTGACCGTGCTGCTGGTTCCATCGGCGTCGGGCACGGTGGGAGGGCCGTTGGGGTGATCTCCCACGGCCACAAGAACCGGGCCCGGTGTGTCGACGACCGGCCGCCAGAACAGGTCTTCGGGATTGGCTTTGTGCAGCCAGCCATATCCCAGCGCGACGGCGAGCGCGGCGGCAGAAACCAACAGGAGTCCCCCATAGCGGCGCCACCAGCGGGGAGTCTCCTTGGCTGCGGCCGTGCTTCCAGCCAGGGGGACCGGCCCAAACTGGATATGCGCGCTGTGAGTTTCAAACCCAGCTTCGGCTGCCTCGGCTTCCGCTTCGGGATCGATGAGAGTGTGGCGGCCTTGACCGGGAAGCGCGAATCGCGGGACGTAGGAGCCCGGGACCAGGCCCATGCGCAGCTCGGAGCGGTGTTTCTCGTCGACATAATAGGTGGCGAGGCGTTTGCGCAGTTCGGTGGCTGCGGTACGCACGATGTGATCGACGTTGGTGTCGTAATTCGGGTCCCTCTCGAAGACCTCGATGCCGATGGTGCGTTCCTTGATCTGATCGGCCGATCCGCTCAGCGTTTGCTCCACCACATATTTGAGAAAAGCCACGGAGCGTTTGCTGGAACGAAAGACGTCGTCGCGTATCAGCAGGTCGAGCTGCGCACGAATCATGCTCGCGGTCAGGTCGGGCGTTGCTCCGTACTCGACTTCGGCGTCGATCATGGTCTTTCCAGTGACAGCGATTTTAGCACGCAAGCAGCGCGGTTCGGCGATTCTCAAGGTGCGTGTCAGTCCGCACACACTGTGTGCGGACTGACACGGATGAGGCCTGCGTACTGACCGGCAATTCATTTGCTTTCAATCGACGCCGACTGGCGCGCGAATTGCATTTCTTCCGAGCGTAGGCAGGTCGGTGGGGGAGGGTGCGATGGCGGCTGAGAGGCAGTGCAAGTGGGCTCGCCCAGCGCCGATAGCGGCAGCAAACGCTCTTGCAGAAGAAAGTTCGCGTCGCGGTCGAAGAAATGCCGTACGATTGGTGCGGCTTAGTATTCATGTGATCGTGCGCGATAGAGCTTCCAATGGCGGTCCGTCGGCAAGCAACCGCCGGAGAGGAGGGCTGATTGCGTTTTCGGCAATCGCTGCTCTCCTGCTGATTTTGGGTTTCGCGTGCCGAGCCGGCTCAGCCAGACGGAGGTTGATGCATCGCTTCCTTCCGGTTCATGCGCAAGCGGCGGGCGGCGCATTCCAGAATGGGTGTACCCAACCATCTTGCTCTCCCACCCTTTTCGCAGAGGGCGCGAAAAGGATGGGGCACGGAAATGATGAGTATGGCGATCGCTACGGCGACGGAACCCCTGATTTTGTGCGCTTGCCCGATCCGGCGGACCAAGCGGCGTTTCGGCGCTGGTTTACGCTCATTGCCGAGTATCGGGCGACGAGGCCGCCGGCGCAGACGCCCGCAGAGATTACCGATTGCGCCAGCCTGCTGCGTTATAGCTACCGTGAGGCGCTCATGCGCCATGATGAGAGCTGGTTTCAGACCACCGGCGTCGAGGTTGCGGCGCCGCCGGGGGAAATTCGCGCGTGGAGTTACCCGCACTCGCCGCTGGGCACGGCGCTCTTCCGCGTGAAGCCGGGCGCATTTTCGGCCAAAGATCTGACCGACGGCGCATTTGCGCAGTTCGCCGACGCCCGGACACTTGTAGAGCGCAACGCCTACTTTGTGAGCCGTGATGTGCGCGCGGCCGAGCCCGGCGACTTGCTCTTCTACCGGCAGTTCGGCCAGTCGTCGCCGTGGCACTCGATGATTGTGACGCGCAGCGGCGCCGAGGCCGAAGTTGTCTACGACACCGGACCGGACCACGGCCGGCCTGGTGAAATCCGCCGCGTTCTGCTTGCCGAACTTCTGGACCATCCCCAGCCGCAATGGCGGCCTACGCCGGGCAATCCCAACTTTCTCGGCGTCTACCGCTGGAACATTCTGCGAGGCACCCCATGAAATCGCCTTTTGGGAAATCGACAAATGATCATATGAATCCTCCGAGCCGAGTTGGAAGCGTCCCTCAGGGGCTAAAGCCCAGGGTTCTATGCGCTCATTACGGCACGCGACCCACCCCACGGGTGGGTTCCCCGGTCGTGCCCTTTCGCGGCACCTTCTATGCAGCCGGTTCGATGCTTGCTGCCGCTCTGTTTGTTCTGTTTTTGGCTGCCGGCGTTGCACATGCCGCCTCCGGCGATGCGCCGCGGTCGTTTTCGCTTTCGACGACGCGCACCTTTGCGCCGGGCGATAGCGTCAAGATCCAGCTTCTCGCGCGCAATGTGCCGGAGCTGGAATTTCGCGTGTACAAGGTGCGCGATGCGGAGAGGTTCTTCGCCGGGCTCAGGGATGCGCACAGCTTCGGGGTACAGAACTACTCGCCCAGCGAGCAAATCGATCAACCCACGTGGCTGGAACGGATTCACGATTTCAAAGCGCATCTCTGGTGGCTGATCCGGAGCTTTTTCCGCGGACAATTTACGGACGAGGCGCGGGACAGTTTTCGCGAGGGGCAGGGCAAGCTGGGAAAACGCAGCCAGGTGGTGGGGGCGACGCAGTTTGCGCGGGTTCCTCTGCTGAATGAAAGCCAACTGGTAGCGCGATGGAAGCTGGTGGTGCCGCCGGCGCTGGTGAGCGAGACGCAGCAGTTGCCGATCGACGGACTGGACGCGGGGGTGTACCTGATCGAGGCCACAGATGGCACCTACAAGGCGTACACCGTGGCGATTGTGACTCGGATTGCGGTGGTGGAGCGGACGGTGGATGGGAAAGCCTTCCTCTACGTGGCCGACCGCAAGACGGGCGCGCCCGTGGACCAGGCAGATGTAGTGTTGTGGGGCGATGGAAAGCTGCAATCGTCGGGCAAGACCGGCAGCGACGGCCTGGCACAGCTTTCCTACACGGTGCGCGGCGGAGCGCAGGGAGCGGAGCCGGAGAATGTATGGATCCTGGCGCACCATGGAACCGACGCCGCGGTGGTGACGCCGTTCGGTTACGGGTTCGGCGCGCAAAATCAGCAGCAGGAACGTGACTTCATTTATACGGACCGGCCGGTCTACCGGCCCAGTCACACCGTGCACATCAAGGCGATCCTGCGCAAGGAAGTGAACGATAATCTTGTGCTGCCCGATGAACGCACGCTCACGATGCGCGTGACCGGACCCGACGACAAGGTGGTGTTCAACAAGGAGCTGCCGGTTTCTGCGCACGGAACGGTGGCAGCGGACTTCGATCTTGCCTCCGATGCGGCGCTGGGTTATTACAGCATCGATTTCAAAGGGAAAGCCGATTCTAACGACGATGAGTACGAGGGCGACGGCGGCGAAGGCAGTTTTTACGTTGAGGAGTACAAGAAGCCCGAGTACCAGGTGACGGTGAAACCCGCAGCGCCGCGCGTGCTGCAGGGCAATTCGATTCAGGCGACGATTGAGGCGCGCTATTTCTTTGGCGAGCCGGTTGCGGGAGCCAAGGTGATCTACGCGGTGCACACCTCGCAGCATTATTGGTGGGATGAAGACGAAGCGGACGAAGACGGCGAGAGTGACGCGTCGGCCGATGCGAACGATGAGGACGAAACCGATTCCGGCTATGGCGAGACCGAGCGGCAGGAGCACCAGGGCGTGCTGGACGCGAATGGTCAGCTGACGGTGACGCTGCCCACGGCGGTCGACGACAAGCACAACGACCAGGACTATCGCATTGAGGCACGCGTGACCGACGCGGCGAACCGCGAGGTGAGCGGCCACTCCACGGTGCTGGCTGCATACGGATCGTTCCGCGTGAGCGTGGAACCGACCAGCTACGTGATCGAAAACGGAAAGCCGGCGCGCGTGAAGGTGACGGCGCAGGATTACGACGCGAAGCCGGTCCAGACGCAGGTGCACATTGCCGCCGTGCTGACGTGGGACGCGACGAGTCATCAGCGGAGCAAGACTTCCGCGGCCAGCAAGGATGCAACGACGGGCGCCGATGGAACGGTGCTGGTAGATCTGCCGCTGGGCGGAAGCGGGGATTTCGAGATCACGGCCAGCGCGCAGACGCCGGAGAACCGCACGGTGCAAGGCCAGACGTGGGTGTGGATCTGGAACGGCGCGGGCGCGTATTACGAGCCCAACGCGCAAGCGCAGATTGTGGCCGACAAAAAGAGTTACCAGGTGGGCGACACCGCGCACCTGCTGCTCGTCACCGGCCTCAATGAGTCGTGGGCGGTGGTGACGACCGAGGGCGACAGCGTGCAATCGCAGCGCGTGATGCACGCGACCGGTACCAGCGTGGCGTTCGATGTGCCGATCACGCAACAGGCGCAGCCAAACCTCGTGGTGACCGCCATCATCGTCCACGACGACCAGATCATGACGGCGCAAAAGAGCCTGAGTGTTCCGCTCACAGAGCGGACGCTGACGATTACGGCGACGCCGCAGAAAACTCAATACGAACCCGGCGACAAAGCCAGCTTCGACGTGAAGGCGGTGGATTCCGCGGGCAAACCGGTCGAGGCCGATTTAAGCTTCGGCGTGGTGGATGAGGCGCTCTACTCAGTGCGGCCCGATACCACGCGCGACATCGTGGCGTTGTTCTACCCCAAGCGCGAGGTGTATCTCGATCCGCAAACCTCATTCGAGTTTTATTTCGAAGGCGAAGCAGGAACGAAGAGCCCGATGCTCGCGGGATTGGCCGGTCTCTACCATCCGCGCATGGCGCAGGTGAAACCGGGATCGGACCTGGTGGTGCCGAAGGTGCGCAAGGCGTTTCCCGACACGGCCTATTGGAATCCCGATGTGCATACCGGCGCGGACGGGCACGCGCGCGTGGAGTTCAATTTCCCGGACGCGTTGACCACGTGGCGCACCACGATTCGCGCCATGACGGACGACGGCAAAGCCGGCGGAGCGGTGACGCGGGTGCTGGTGCGCAAGAACCTGATCGTCAGGTTGGCCGCGCCGCGCTTCTTCCGACAAGGCGACGAGACGGTGATGCGCGTAATCGCGCACAACTATCTGGAGACGTCGAAGGACGTGACCTTCGCGCTCGACGTGAGCGGAGTGGACGTCATGAGCGGACAAACGCAGAAGGTGACCATCCCCGCCAAAGGCGAGAGCTACGTGGACTGGCGCGTGAAGGCGCGCGTCACGGGCAACGCAACGTTCACGGCCAAGGCGCTGACCAACGAGGAATCGGACGCACTGGAAATGACTCTGCCGGTTCTGCCTTACGGAGTGAGGCAGCGTGCTGCGGGTGCGGGCGTGGTCTTTTCCGGCGCGAGCCAGAACCAGTGGCAGTACAGCTACCCCACAGGATCCGACGTGAACTCGCGGGGATTGACGATCACCGTCGCGCCATCGGTGGCGGGCACCGTCTTTGACGCGCTCGATTACTTGACGAGTTATCCGTGGGGCTGCACCGAGCAAACCATGTCGAGCTTCCTGCCCGACCTGATTGTGGCGCAGGCTGTGGACAAACTGCATTTGAAATCGCCGATAGATCGCAAGACGCTGGACGACGAGGTGCAGGCGGGACTGGAGCGGCTCTATAGCTTCCAGCACGACGATGGCGGCTGGGGCTGGTGGCCCGACGATCAGAGCATGGTCTTCATGACGGCGTATGTGGTGAATGGACTTGGGCAGGCCAAAGCCGCAGGCTACGCCGTCGATGACCAACGGCTCGGGAAGGCCGAAACTTGGCTTACCTCTATGCTCAGCGCGCATCCCGACATGATTCCCGACCTGCGGGCGTACGCGGTTTACTCGCTGGCCACGACCAGCGGCGCACCAAAAGACGCGCTCGATAAGGCATGGTCGAGCCGCGATAAATTGAGCGACGAGGGCTTGGCGCTCACTGGGTTGGCGTTGGCGGCGGCCGGCGACGGCCGCGCGAAACAGGCCGCGGATCTGCTCGAAAAGAAGGCGCATGCAACCGACGTCGATGCGTACTGGGTGGGCACCTACGATGGCCTGCTCGATTTCTGGGACGATACTTCGCCGGAGACAACGGCCTTCGCGCTGAAATTACTACTCGTCGAAGATCGCTCGAGTGGGCTGATGCCGAAAGCGGCGCGCTGGCTCACCGAGCATCGCGACGGGGACTATTGGTACTCCACCAAGCAGACATCGATGGTGATCCAGGGGCTGACCGATTACCTTGCGGTGAGCGGCGAACTCGCCAACACGTCCGACGTGGAGGTGCTGGTGAACGGCGCAAGCGTGGGCAAGCGACACTTTGGTCCCGCGGACGCGTTCGCCGCGCCCTGGCTGATCAAGTTGACCGCTGCGCAGGCGGGGAACGGCGGTCAGGTGACCATTCGCAAGAGCGGCAACGGCATCACGTACTGGTCCACCGAAAGCAACTGGTACTCTGCCGACCGCAAGAATTTCCAGCAGGGCCAACTCGCGCTCAACATCACGCGCGACTATTACCTGCTGCAAAAGCGGCAGGACAAGCCGATCGATCCGATTACATACGACCTGGTTCCACTGAATGGTCCGGTGCACGTGGGCGATATAGTCGCGGTGCGATTGGCGCTGGGCGGGACGAATTGGAAGTACCTGCTGGCCGAAGATCCGATTCCTGCGGGCACGGAGTTTCTGCCGGAGAGCGGGCTCTACAAGCTCAACAACAAGCCGGATTGGTGGGCCGACTTCTTTACGCGCAAGGAATTCCATGATGATCGCGCGGCGTTTTTCAACACCGATTTTTCCGTCCACCGCGAGTACGTTTACCTGCTGAAGGTGGACAATCTCGGCAAATTCCAGATCAGTCCAGCCGATGCCGGACCCATGTACCAGCCAAACATTGAGACAACTACCGATCCCGCTACGCTGGAGGTGCAGCCGTGAGCAATATTGCAGCCATGAGCACATTGAAGGATTTGTTACGCCGCCTGCGCGCGAGTCTGGGATGGGTCGCAGCCCAATTCTGGGCGACGCTGCTGATCGTGCTGGTTGGAGTGGTGTGGACGCGCGTTCCGGAAAAGCACTGGTGGCAGGTGGGGTTCACGTTGCTGCTGCCGCTAGTGATGCTGGCCGCGACACTCGTGCTCGAGGCCGGAACCATGCGGAGTTTCTACGGTCAAGACGACCGCCGGGTGCGATTTGCGTGGGGCGCGCTCACTCTTCTGGTTTGGATCGCGGTGGTCTGGCTTGCGTGGTTCATCCTGGACTGGTGCGACGATCAGATTCCGCAGTGGGCGAGCTATTTGAATTCGCGCGCCTCGGCGCACGCGCGGGCAAGGTTCTTCACTTACGAGCACATTACAACCTGGTTCAGCGTTCTGGAGTGGATCTTCCGCTGGATTGTGGTTCCGGCGAAAGTGATTCCGCAAGCGATGGCTTCGGCACAGTGGGGATGGCGGCTGCCGTGGCGAAAGCTGCTGCGCATGATGTTGAACTGGCGGTGGTGGATCGGCGCAGCGATTGCGGCGCTGGTGGGCGTACTGCTGCCGAGCTATTTCTTCAATGGCGAGCCGCATGGAACGGTGACGCACCAGGTGTGGGCCGTGAGTCTGAAGCTGGCCGGAGCCTATCTGCTGGCGATTGCGAGCTGGGTTCTGCTGCTGGCATGGTGCGCGGTACTGCTGGTGCGCGATGAGCGCAGATCCAAGGCGCCGGGCGACGATGCGCTGATTGCGGCGCCTGTAGGTTCCGGCCCGCTTGGCGAAGACTCGGTCAAGCTACCGCTTCCCGAGAGCGACAACGACGCCGGCGGGAACATCTGAGCGCAACCAATCGAGCACCTGCGCGCGGCCGTAGCGTGTAAGGAGCTGTGCGGCGTACCAAGCGGCGGCGCGATGCGCGGCTTCTGATTCGTCTTCGCTTGCGGAGTGCGCGAGAGCAGCGTTGATTCCGTCGATGGTGAGTGTCGGCCTGACGGAAGGCGTCTTTGCCGTGGCGGCATCGCTCCATGCTTCCGCCAATCCCTCACGAATCCAGAGGGGCGCCTTCGGCCCAGCCTCGCGCTCCACCAGCGCATGCAGAAACTCGTGGCGCATGGTATCGGCCAGAAGTTGCCGCGCGGCCAAAGTGCGCAGGGGCTGGGTGCCGATCCAGTTTCCCTCTGTAAAGGCCGCGATCCAGCCCGGCGCGAGCGTGGCTTGGCGAAAGGCGGGCGTGGACGGGAAGGCGCGCACGGTAAACGGAGCGGAGGCATGCAGGCCAGATCGCTCAGACGCCTCGGCCCGCGCACGATTAAGTTCTGCCAAAAACGCGACGTCGCCGTCATCGAGCGATTCCAGGACGAAGCCATCGCCGGCGAAGCTTTGCCATGCGCGTCCCGTGGATTCATCTGCGGCCTCCGCGCCGGGAAAATATTGGGCAAGAATTTCGCGCGTGGTGCGGCCCTGCGCAGCCATTGCCGCCGCGCCCTTTTGACAAAGACCAACGCCGTGCCCCCAGCCGCGACCATGAAAGGCGAACGAATCTCCCTGGCGGCTCACTTCGAACCAGGTGCTGGGAATGCGGTTCCATCCCAGCGACTCACCCACAGCGAGTTGGAAGTCTTCAGCGGAGATTTCGTTGTGGTCGAGCTGCAAAGTGACGGCACGTCCCGATGCGCCGCGCCGCGCGACTGCGAGATTCTGCCAGCCGGGTTGCGCGAGGCCATGCGCGGCGAGGGCTGCAGTGAGCTCCGCACGCGAGATTTGCGAGGCCCACTCGCGGGCACCAGTTGCAGTGCAGAAGCGGTCGGGCTGCGAAGGCAGATAGGGAGGCGGCTTGTCACCCCACGGACGAAGACCTGTCCGTGGGGACCCCGGTTTGGCGCGCGGCCAAATCTCGTCGGGAGAAGCCGTGCGCCCGCCACAATCCTTGCCGAAGTAGGCGAGGGCGCGCTGCCCATGGAACCACAGCGTCTCGCCGGCAGTGGCCAGCGTGGCCGCATGGGCC
>Ga0224555_1003649_pt1 | contig 15362 bp, 14 predicted proteins | sample 714S23034metaG_FD_180687 | JGI IMG/M metagenome (GOLD analysis project Ga0224555, IMG submission 180687) | Peat soil microbial communities from Stordalen Mire, Sweden - 717 S2 30-34 | ecosystem: Environmental > Terrestrial > Soil > Wetlands > Peat | place: Sweden: Norrbotten County, Stordalen...
TATACAGTTGGTGCAGAATAAACCGCAGTTAGTTATTGACCGGTTTGAGAAATTGGTTCCGATCAAGTCGTTGAAAGGTATTACCGTATATTTTGTATTTCACCCCCAAAACTACAACCAACAGCAGCAGTACGATATAGCCTCGAAATTTTTTAAGATGCTGTTAGAAGAAAAAGGTGCTGTTGTAATTGTGGGCGCAAATGTTCTGGCAGAGGATGAGCATTAGTATTCCATCAGTCTGGTATCGCGATTATGGCGATGCCAGACTTTTTTATTAAGAAATCAAAAGAAATGGTATGAAGCAACAAAGTTGGGGCGATATATTTTTTTCAATTCTGAAAAAGGTCGGGAGTTCTGTGTTTAAGCTTCTTATTTTTTTTCTGTGGGTAATTGCAAGTGCGGTAGAAACGTTGTTGCATGAGTTGAATACAACCATGAAGAGCTATTTGTTTCCGAACAAAAATTAAATCTATTGTATGAACGGTACAGAGGTAATGAAGGATATCTTTTCGCGAAGCACTTCATTGGGTGAAATGTTATTTGACTCAATGAGGGATAACATTCGTTTTGGTGTCGAACAGCTGAATGCCAAACCGAAAAAGTTATATGACGCAGCGTTTGGGGAACCCAAAGAATTGCTTAATGAACTTAATACCGGGTTTAGTATTTCAGGGAAAGCACAAATAACTAAAGAATTAAGTTTTATGAACTCGGCAATAATCGGTGGCACCGGCACCGGTAAAACTTCCGTTAATGCAATTTGTACCTGCCTGAATACACAAAATGCCAGCTTGATAATTCACGACCCACCGGGACAGTTGATTGAGAAAGTGGGCGCAGATTTTATAAAACGCGGGTTCAAGGTATATGTTTTCGACCCGAGTAATCCTAACGGTTCAATATCCATAAACCCTTTAGATGATATAAAAGACCAGCAAGACATAAATAAGATTGCCACGCACTGGAACAAGTCCTCTATGGGTGAGGGCGGCTCTGAAAAATTTTGGACCCTTGCTTCAATTAATGCGACCAGGACGTTCTTAAGCTTGTTATTGTTGCAACCCAAACAGTATAGAAATATGGCTAACCTGAAGCATCTATTCGATGTTTTTTCTGGTAACCCAAAAGCTGTGCATCCTTTGGCTGCTAAAGCCCCAGACACTCTTTATTCAGAATATCGGGCTTTGCTGGCCGGTAATGAAAAGACAATGAAGTCAATAATAATGACTTCATCAGCGGCACTCAATTTGTTTGGGGATGATGCGGTATGTAAAGTTACTGCTAATACTACCATTGATTTTGATGAGTTCCGCAAAACCCCTAGTGTGCTGTTTATAAAAAATAGCACTTTTCATGCTAGTTATATTCAGCCTCTTATCTCGATGATATTGGAGCAAATGTTTCAAAGGTTTATGCAGCGCTTACCGGACAAGGGTGATCTGCCAATATTCTTTGTTGTGGATGAAGCCGCTACGTTAAAACTGGATTCACTTGACCAGGTGGTTTGCAATAACCGGAAGTACTCGATGGGCGTGATGCTTCTCTTTCAGAATTTAGCCCAGGTATTTTACAATTTCAAACAGGACAAGGCATCTACAATTTTGAGCAATTGCCATAGCAAGCTTTTTTACGGCTCTATGGATATGAGGACTGCAAAAGATTTAGCTGAGCTTTTAGGAAAGCGCACGGTGACCAATGCCAACGGCGATGAAATTGTTACCGACTTAATGCATGCTCAGGATATAAGGATGCTTAAATACAATGAAGCTTTATTCATTTCAGGGGCGCATAAACCATATAAGTTAAAGCTTACCCCCTATTATTTGAATCCTATGTTACGCAAACGCACGGAAGGAAAACCATTTGTTTACCGTAACCCTAACCCCATTAAAAATATTCAACTGCTTCCGTTGAAGTGAAAACTAAAAGAAATAGCGCAATGTGGGAATATCTCAGTACCTCTGGGGTATTAGAGAAAGGCGACGCCTTGGCTATTACCGAAGCTAAGAAGGAATGGCGAAGGTTACGCGACAAAGAACGTAAGCGCAAAGAAAGGACAGGGAAGCATGAGCATGTTATTTCTTTGAGTCCTGATGATGAAACGCGGATTAAAAATGTGGCGAAACAGCATGGACTGTCCGAATCTGAAATGATTCGGCGTGCTGCTTTCGCTTATTTGGAGCAGGCATACATTCTGCCTGATGTAGTAAAACTGTATCATGTAGAAGCTCTAATGAAGCGCACGTTAACCAGTATTGAACTGATTGCAGCAAAGGATAAGTCTTGGCTTGCCGGACAGCGTAATTATTCAGAGTTGAAGGAATCAGTGCAGAGTTTATATAAGGTTGTTAAGGAAGAATATTCAAAGCCCAGACCTATTGATGCCTTAATCATTCAAATGGCTAAGGACAGTCCCGCCTTTCGCACACGAATTTTAAATCTTTTGCGATGATTGTTAAAACACTTGGTAGAAAGGGCAGCTTCGCCGTGGCTAAAAGCTTAGCTTATGTCTCTAATAAAGAGAAGGTAATGAGAAATCCGGACGGGTCACCGGTAGTTTTCACTCATAATGTTCTGGGGAAGTCTCTGTCCGAAGTGGAACGGGAGTTTTTAGAGAATGAGGAGAAGCGGCTACGGCGCAGAATTGACAGCAACAAATTGCTTCATACTATTTTAGCATTTAGCCCTGCGGATAATGAAAATTTGGATGCTGAAAAGCTAGAGCGATTGACCCGCGAATACTTTCAATTGCTTAACCCGGATGCTCTTTTTTATGCAACGGTCCATCAAGATAAGGATAACTTTCACGTTCACATCGTGGTAAGTGGAAATGATATATTGGGTAATTCTACCAGGATCAGCAAAGAAAACTTTGAAAAACTAAAGTCTGACTTACAGGAAGTGCAGCAGAACTTGTATCCTGAGCTTGAGGCCAGTGTTGTTGAGCATGGGGCAGAAGAGAAAGAATTTACTAAACCTGACTATTGGCAAAAAGATGAAAAAATTTCGCGTAAAGAAGAACTTCGTGAGACGCTTTCGGCATCTTTTGATTTAGCGCAAAACCGAGAGGAATTTTTTGAACTATTAAAGCAGGACGGTCTTACGACGTATCAAAGGGGCGGCGCTGAGGTTGGCGTTTCCGATGAGCGAAATTTTAGGTTTCAAACTTTGGGGTTTGACCTTGCTGAACTGGACCAACGTGAGGAGAGGCTAGATGAATTGCAAGAATTAACAGAAAGCAAAGACTTGGAAAGCGATATTGAAGAGGATAATACGATAGAGGAATTAAGTGAAGAGGATAAAAGGATGAAAGAATTGGATGAGCTCTCCGAGCGGTAATTTGCCGAACGGCAAGATTGCATTTGGACTGTCCATATTTATATTTTTATATAAATTATGTGTCCAAATGCATCTTGCCAGGGAAATATTTCCCTTGGAACCCTTCTTTAATTTACGCTTTTATGAGGTCGCTCAAAATTCATAATACTATAATTTCCTCGGGTAAAAACCACTTTTGCTTAACAGCATGGTCCTTTACAGCTTCAGGGCTATCGGTATAGACTATAATTACTAAAGATTTTTCCGCCCGACTGCATGAAACGTAAAAAAGACGCAGCGTTCTATCGTTACTAGTCTCTTTATTTTCAGCGATGTTTTTCAAGTCGGTTGCGGTTGGCGCTTTTGCACCAAAAAGCTTATCATAACTAAATAAAAAACCACTTGCTTCTTCGTCATCTAGAATGACCATCACACGAGGAAACTCCCGCCCTTTTACGCCCTGATGAGTCCCAAATTTCGAAGTGTCGGAAATATATTCATTATACATTTCTATTTGTGTAAACGGGCACTTTAGCGCTTTTTCCCAGCTCTCAATAACTATATCTCTTTCCTCATTTCTTTCTGTTGCGGAAGCCTCCGTATTTGAAACTAGTTTCTGCTTCGCAAGCCTGCTTGCAATTATGTATAAAGATTCGGGAAGGCTGAATAAATTAGATTGGTGGATACTTAATATAATTTGCTCAAGAGTTGGTATGGTTCCGTTCTCCCATAAAGCACCTAGTGCTTTTGTAGCATCGTCAGCCAATTTCAGCGGAACCATTTTATCCTTACTACTTTTAAGAGTTTCGCTATCAACAAGATTTGAAAATTGTTTTACTATTCGTGCAGTAGTAAATTTATCATTGGATTTTAAGGCAACTTGTAATGGCAAAATAATTTGAGTGAAGAAGCGTAGGCCAGATAAGGAGCCATCCAAAATTCCCGTGCGCAAGCTATCCGCTTCGGTTAGGGCCTCAAATAAATCTAAGAATCCCAAACGCCTGGCTGCCATGTGGTGTTCCAGGATCAGTATTTTAATTTGGGCATCATCACCTGTCCATAAATCATCCCCTGTTACGGAAGCCATAACTTTAGCGATTTGAGCCTCGATAGTAATTTTATCGCCAGTTCGCGGGGTTATAAAAAGCCTTACAAATCCGTCATCTTGATTTTTCCCTGGCTCTTGAGTTTGCCCATCAGCTCCCGATCTTATTTGATTTATCAGTTTGATAACCCTTTTGGGGCATCTGTGATTGAATTTTTTTGCCGGGGTAATCCAATCAGCCGGTAGGTTTTTCCCTAAACCTTCTTTCCCATCACTGTAAATCCGTTGCATCGTATCACCAAAAAGCCCTAAGGAGAAAGATGTCGAGTGGTTTTTCTGCACTTCAAAAAATGCGTCAATGAGTTCTTTTTTAGTATCCTGACTTTCATCAATAAAGAGGATAGGGTATTGCTGAATTAAGATTTTCTGCATAAGGGGTTTCTTCAGCAAAAAGTCTGCAGCAATTCGGACAACTTCGGAATGATTTAAGGAATCTTTAGTGCGGTTATCTCCAGTAGGACTGTAGGTAAATGTTCGTATTGCATCTAAGTAGCCCAATCGATTAGTTTTTTGATCGATTTTCGCTTGTCTGTCAAGAGCTATTTTGGTTCCCGGTCGACCCGTTGCAAGCTGACTTTTTAATTCTGCAATATCGTTTGTTAAATCTATTCTTAACCATTCTCTCATATCATGCTGATAGTTTTTAATAAGGTCCCAAACGAAACTATGAATAGTTGAAACCATAAAAAGCGGGTCATAATCAATTCTGTGCTTTATTTCATCGCAGGCAGCATTGGTATAGGTAATTACCGCAATCTTTTTTCTATTTATCCGAAGTGTTTGGCCGTATTCGCTTCTGACTTTCAGTAACGCAGTTACCAGAGATCTTGTTTTGCCAGAGCCAGCTCCAGCGAATAGGAAAAAACTTCTTGGCTTTTCTAGATCAAGGCAACCAAAAATTGCAGTATCAACTTGCACATCTAGATTTCCATTTTCCGTTGTGTCTGCCATAATATTCATTAGTTTTGTAATGCCGGCTTAGTAATTAATTTATCATGAAGCCATGCAAGTCCTTCTTGAATATATTCCGGTACCTTAAGCTTATTTGGTTCTTCTATAAATAATAAATCAAGAGCAAACTCTGCCTTTTTGGAGCCACTTAATCCATCGTACATTGCTTCATTGGCAGCAGCAGCAGTGGAAAGATTTGCAGCAGCGGCAAACTTTTTAATAAGACCGTTACCTTTTAAGGTTTTAAATAATTCAACATTTTGGAAAGCAAGTGCAATTTCAAACGTATAGGGAATAATTTCTACGACATCTTTATCATCCGTTAGCTTTATCTTAACCGGGTTCTGGTAAGAAACTTTGAAAGGATATTTAGTCGCCATTCTGTCGATTAATGTGGTATTTAACAAATCATCAATTAGGGCTTTATTAGGTAACCAGGTTCTAAGGGTATTATTGGCAGACTCATATCCTTTGTTTCTTTCAGGTAACTTAGACGTCCGGTTATTTGCTGGGTCAATGGAATCAATGTCGGTTATAATCAATGTAATTATTCCAAGAGCCTCTAAAAGTGGTCTAAGGGTATATGAGTGACTACCCCCAATTTCCAATAAGGCAATGTAGCACGTGTCAAGGTCAGGATAGTGATGCTTTATAAAATGTGGGATAAGAACTCTTTCAGCCTGTCCCTCAATTAAAATTACAGCATCCGCAAAAAATAAATCGCAGTGAGTTGTCTTTAAATAACGAATAGCAAACCGAGTTGCAGCATCATTATTACCGAATATTTGTGAAAGATTTACAATGGTAGAAGTCGGAACATCATCTTTCTCCGCCTTTTTTCTCTTAAAATAGCGCAGAGAAGTAAATTCAATCTCGTGTGCAATATGATTAGAGTGAGTACTTACCACAAGTTGCGTTTTAAAGTGCTTGTGTTTCGATAATAAGTCATTAGCTCGAAGCACCTCGTATGCCTTTTTAATAAATACTTGTTGGACCTGCGAATGGAGGTGTGCTTCCGGCTCTTCTACGAGCACAAGGTGAAGGGGTTGGAACTCGTCAGAATCATTCTCGATTGTTTGTTGTTTCGATCTTTTTCCAACCTTCATCCATTCATCCCGAAAACGAATCAGTTTAAAAACCATCGAAATTAAATTCTGATAACCCAATCCATTGTATTTTTCCGGTAAGCTTAACGGAAATTTCCCGTCCCCCTTATCATCTTTTAGCAATTCGAATTGAACCGAAGAAGGATGATTTAACCCATCTATTGCTTCTACTTTACTTGAAATTCTTATTGTAGGGTTACCACCAAATCCCGGATAATTAAGGCCAGCTAATTCACTTAGTGGCGACTTAAAGCTTTCTCCTAATTTTGCATCGAATGAAACCTTTGCATCTTCCATTGCCTCTAAAGCTGTTAAATCTTCAACACCTGGTTGATCGTTTGGATTCAAATGATTTTTATAATATTCCCGCAATTGTGAGGATAGATTGCCTGAAACCATTGGTTTTTCTTCTTCGGTATTTGGATCAGAAAAGCCACGTTGAGCGTTAATAATATCAATTTTAATAAGCCCTTTAAATGGGTCATGTGCGAGCGGTAAATTGTCAGTGGAAAGTTTTTGTGTTTCAACGGCACCATCTACCAACGGCTTAAGCTTCGTAACATCTAGCAGGTATACTTTAATTTCAAAATGGGTTAACAATCTTCTTTCTAAAAAATCCCACAGGTTATTTGGCCATAAATCCAGCTTTATCTTTTTTCCACCAACTTTGCCCGCAGCGGTCATTACCTCCTTGGAGGACTTATACGAGTCAATAAAATCTTTATATAAAACCTCCATGTTCTTTGGCTCGAATCGCAACCTTACCCCTAACTTGCCTCCATCCCAATCTAATGTTGGAATCAAATCATTAATAAAATGAATTTCGTTTGGCTCGACTTTTAGCCAAACATCCAGTTGGGGTAAATATTCTTCCCAGATGTCTAACGAAAGATTTGGCATTTCTTCGGCTGATAGATTTACCCATCCCTCAGCAATGGCATTCAGTTTTTTCCAGTTTGAGAGTGTAAATTCTCTAGTAGAAAATTTGGTCTTTTCTTTTAAAAAAAATCTCAGCGCATCCATCGCTGTAGTTTTGCCACTGTTATTTGCGCCAACAAAAACCGTTTCTTTTTCCGAGAAATCAATACGGCAACCTTTCAGTTTTCTGAAATTCTGGATTTCAACAAATTCTATGAGCATAGTGATGTGTTATGAATAACCGTGTTAGTTACTTTAATACAATAATACTTATCTTACGAATTATCAAATTTAATAATAATCAATGAACACAGTTATTTATTTTGGTACAATAAATAAAACGCCTGAATTTATCAGACGTTTTTAACCTCCATTTTTGAAATCTTCGAAATCACAATCCTGTTTTCCTCCAATGCCACACTTACTTCGTCTCCAATTTTAAACCCATTTTGCGCAAGGTAACGGCCTGCCAAATGGATAACAGGATGCTGTTTGTAGTCGCGATTGTGGCCGTAATAAACTTTCAGTTTTCGATTGTTGCCTTTGCTCATAAGGCTTCCTCCTTTATCTCTTCGGTAAATTCGTTTTCCGAATGTTTTATATTGAGAATATAATCGGTGGCTTTCTGAGCTTGTGCTGAGGCATAGACGATAAACTTTTTATCATTTCTAAGTTTTTCTAACCACCCCTGTAAATAGGCCACGCTGTTTTTTAATTCATCCAGAGCAACACCCGCAAAAGAAGTAAGGTAGCAGGAACCAATTTCAGCAATTAATTCTTCTGTTGAATAGTAACCCGCTTTTCTGTTTTCCATTAATTCCTTTCGGTTGAGCCGATCTGTATGGCCGGTAGAATGAATAAGTTCATGGAAAAGTGTCCCATAATATGCTTTGCTGGACTCGAATAACTCAATGGCTGGCATGTTAATGAAATCTGCGGCAGGATGATAGTATGCCTCGTTCTCGTTATGCACAATATTCGGCGCATTGGGCATGTTGGCAACAATGGATTCGCAACGTTCTATTGGCGAGTTTTCCCTTGGTTTAATCATGGTATTATTTTCGGGAATTCCCACACATTGAGATACGTTAAATACGTGGTAGTAACGAAGAATTGGTCGTTTACGAGGTCGAACATCTTGTTTCCTTGCGGTTTCGGTTTCGTCTATCCAGTGCCAAAGGACCACTAGGTTAGCTTTAGAGCCCTTTTTCACACGGGCATTCAAATCCTGGACTTGTTTGAAAGTAAGAAATTCATTGCGGTCATATCCTAAGGAACCTAATAGCAATAAGTTGATTCCGCGATAGGGTCGCTGGGTAATGAGGTTTCGAGGTGGGCCAAGATTTATCCATGGCTGTCGCCACGGTATAACTCCACCTTCAAGCTTCTGGATGATTAAGTTGGTTACGATTTCAAAGATGTCTCTGGTTACAATTTGTTCCATAGTAAATGAGTTTTGTTAAGGAATGTTTGAGACAGAATATGCGAACGCATGAATCAGAAAAAGGAGAGCAGATTTGTGGAAAGGAACAGAGAGAGGATTATGACAGGTATAGGTGTGTCGTAGCTAAGGCGATGGCATCGAAAACACCCATATGATAGTCTTCGTCCTCCCAGGGTTTTCGGATTTTGGGAGCGCGTGAGGCGAGCTCAGGAAATGCTTCGATGAGTTTTTGTGCTATTTCATATTTAGTCTTTGCGCCGTATTGCTCAAAAACATAACGCACTTGTTCGCGAGTATAACGATGAATCGAAAGCTGGTGTTGTTCTGCAATCTGATTAATACACCCAATAAGATCGCGAATCCGCCTGCCTCTATTTGTTGGTTTATGGTAATCCCGTAGAATAACAAATTCTGGTTTAAAATATTGGGCAAACTTTCGTACATGCTTCAGTATCTTCTCATTGCCAGCCGGTCGTACATTAATGATTCCGAAGTCCAAAAGTTTAAGCTTTTTTTCTTTCATACAAGTTTCCAAGCATGCATAGCCAAAACCGCGGGTATTGGGATATAGTGCGAGTAAAACTTTCATGAAGGAAGAGAAGCTAATCTGGTAAAGGCAGCCTCAAGGAATGCAATGCGTGTGGTAATCGTTAAATCAGGTGGCATCTTTTTGAGTTGCGCCACTCGCTCCATTATTTGGCGCGCTAACTTTGGAATTAGGTCGGATTTTTGACGTTCGAGAAGTTTTTCAATGGGAATGTTAAACAGAAGATGGTACGCGAGCAGCGCATAAATATTTGGCTTGCGCTGTCCGTTTTCCCAACGGGAGACACTAGAAAAATCTCCTACTTGCATGATGGATGCAATGTCTGATTGGGTGAGCGTGGATTGATTACGATACAAGCTCATGTAATTGTGTTGAATGTACATAAATAAATCATTGGCGTTATCAATTAGCTGATAACATCATTAATCGTATATGTATGAGGTAAAGAAATGTATAAGAGCAAAATTGCCAATTTGGCAATTTTTGCGCGCGGTAACCTGGAGTGCATCTGCAAGAATATAAAATGCATCACACTGCACTTTCCGAATGTGAGGAGTGGAGTTTAAGACCGGATGGAATACTCCTCCATCCGGAATGCGTATTGTGAAAATTCTTTTTTATTCAAAACAAAAAGCGGTGAGTTACCGCTTAAGTATCGAAGTTATACATCTAAACAGCGCTAATAAAAGCAAGGAAGTCATCTCCATAATTAGTTGTTCGACTTTCATAAGCACCTTGACTGGTCATCATAATATTAAGCATGCCGGTATCAACTTTTGTTAGGCCTCGGTTATATAAATCCAAAACAAGTTGATTTCGAAATGATTCATTTGTTTTTAAATCAGTATAAACGTCATTCAGTGCTTTTCCGATACTACCCATTGAGCTACCATACTGATTTGCGCTTTGCCCGGCTACGGCTACCGGGTCATGGAAGAAACGTAAAAGTTTAATGTGCCACGGAGTCATAACGTCAATTAGATTTATGAACATTGCATGCATGTTAGTTTCTACAGATTCATTGGCTATATGTAAAACTGCATTTTTTAAAGCATCTAGCTTTTCATTTTCGTGATTACGCATTGCGATTTGAGTCGTTTGCATTACTGCCGTAATAAATTCCTCATTATTTATCAAGTTTTCTGCTGTGATCTTCGCATTGGTTTCTTGTAGTTCTACTAAACCATCAGCAAGAGACTGCATCCACTTGTCTTTTCTTTTCGTTAAAGACGGAGTCAGAAGCGCATTAAACAGAGCGGCCGCTGAACCACCAATGACAGGTATTAAGTTAAGTCCTACGACAAAAGTCGCATAAGCTGCATCTCGTAAGGAGGCTTTAGGTATGTTGTTTTCTTCCATTGAATAAATTTAGCGCATTCAACTCAATAGTCCACAATTATGAAAGGGGTTTTCCTTTGAAATTGCACGTGAAATTTTGTATTAAGTATTTAGAGGGTGCTTAGTCATCTGACTGCGCAAATGGTCAGCACTTGCAGAAAGGTAAATAGTAGTTGTTTTTATGTCGCTATGTCCCATCATTTTGGACAAGCTGTAAATATCGCAGCCCCCTTCTAGCATTAAGGTGGCAAATGTATGGCGTAATTTATGGGCAGAAAACTTTATTCCTGATGCAGCTCGCATCTGTGCGATTAGGTTACGTAATCCTGTATTCGTGAATCCCAGATTCCTGTTCAATGATGCAAAAAATTCAGAACAGGTTTTCTTTAGCCGCTTTCTTTCTTCCAAATAACGCTTTAGTGTTTGTGCCAATGTAAAACTCATCGGAACGACGCGATCCTTATTACCTTTCCCTTGATTTACAAAAATGGTCAGGTTTTCAATATCCACGTCAGATAACTTCAATTTTAACAGCTCGCTTTTGCGTAAACCAGCAAACATGAACAAGGAAAAGATTGCATGATTACGATAACGCAGGTATGGATAGTCATAAGGATAATTAAAGGCAACTTCAAGAAGTTTTTGGGCATCCTGTTTTATTAATTTGGTAGGCAGACGCTTTTCCACTTTTGGCAACTCAATGTCTGTAATGAAGTTGCGATCCATGTAATTGTTCGCAACACACCACTGAAAAAATACACTGATCGTTCGGTGAAAGTTTATAAAGGTTCCTGGTTTCCAATTTCGCTCTATTCTACCGAAGAGAAAAAATGAACGTAAATTTTTCTCATTAATATCCTTGATGTTTTGCAGACCCGTATAACTCTTAAAAAAGTTAATAATGTGCTTGTACTTTCGAAGTGTTGACGGGGAATACCCGCGCATGTATAGCGAGTAGTCATAAAACTTAAGGGCTAAAATTTCAATATCCATAAGTTTGATTTTTGTCCGTGCAGTTTTTACTTGAGCCATTGATCAGATTCGAACTGATGACCTGCTGTTTACAAAACAGCTGCTCTACCAACTGAGCTACAATGGCATGTGACTTCATGAAGCCCACGACCTGTTTTGTGCAAGAAGTGGTCCTCGTGAAGCATTTTTTCAATTTGCGCCCTTATAGAATAACATATTCTTCATAAATAGGATAGACCTGTTTATTACAAATAAAGTTCCCGTTGCCTTTTCCGACATATACGTTGGAAATAAAGGGTCAAATTTAAATTTGCTTCAAAAATTACGGCAATTGTAACGACCTGTTTTCTGTTGGTTTTACTGACCGGACACTACTTGATAATTTGCCAGGTTATTCAGATGATATCATAGCTATTCCAAATTTTCAAATGATAACTTGTTTATATCTTCTCTCATATCTTTCGTTGAAATCGAGCGCAAATAGGTTTGGGTCATCATCAAATCCGTATGTCCCATGAGCTTCTGAATTTTTATTGCTCCGACATCTTGCATAGCAAGATTTGTGGCAAAAGTATGCCTAAAGCGATGGACATGGAATTTTACTCCAGAAAGCGTAGATAGTCGTTCTACCCAATGCTTTAATCCGTGTTTAGTTAATTGACTGTCGGTTCGACTGGAAACAAACAAATAAGGATTTTTGTAGCCAGCTTTTTTACGTTCGTCTAGGTATTCGGTAAGACATTTGCGCAAATGCAGATTGATTGGAACAATTCTAGTGACCTTCGATTTCGATGTAGCTCCGCGAACGGTGAGCATATTTGTATATAAATCGAGATCCAAAACTTCAAGAGATATCAACTCATTGCGCCTCAGGCCACAGAAGGTAAGAATGCTTATCATTGCAACGTCTCTGCGAAGTAAAAATACACTCGGGGAGTATTGAGCAATAGCACCTAGAATTATTTTGATCTCACTTCCTTTTAGAGCCCTGTGGTCAGTAAATACTGGCTGCGGCATTTTGATTTCGTTAAAGGGGTTAGTATCAATTATTCGGTGAGTTGTAAGCCACTTAAAGAACATTTTGAGTCTATTGCCGTATGTTTTTAAAGTTGAGTCTTTAATACCTACTCTTTTTTCTTTTTTTCCTATAATTCGTTCTCGTGTCTGTAGCCGTTTAAAAAATGTAGTTATCATACCAGGGGATAATTGTTCAGGGTAAGAAACTTCCGGCATCATGGTTGCGAAATGCCGGAATGACTCCTTGAGTATTCGGATGGTCTCCGGCCTGCATCTACGTATGTATTGGCATTCATCGACAAGCTCATCGAAGTAGTTTTGAAGGGTCTTTTTTTGCATACCCCTAGTTTATATTCGCAGATTTTTTAAAAAAGCATAGCAAAAATGTCTAAAGCATTTTCTGTATAAGCTTCATATGCCTCTTCCAACAGTTTACCTCTACTTTTTTGAATCGCTAATTTCTGCGAATATGAAAGCATGAATAATGACATTACTTATTTCGCAAAAACTAATTTTCGCAATGAAGCAAAAGTTTTTGGCATTCGTCAAAATGACCGCATGATGCATACCTATGTTATTGGCAAGACCGGCACCGGAAAATCGACACTGTTAAAGGCCAAGTTTTTGCAAGATGTAAGAGCAGGACAGGGTGCGTGCTTGCTTGATCCTCATGGAGATTTAACTGAGAGCATTTTGCAAGAAATTCCTATCGCACGGAAAGAAGACGTTGTGTATTTTAATATTCCAGATAAGAATTTGGCCTTGCGTTATAATCCATTTAAAAGAGTATCCTATGAAAAGCGCTCACTGGTGGCTTCGGGCATCATGGAGGTATTTAAAAAACTATGGTCGGATGCCTGGGGAGTAAAGCTTGAGCATATTTTGCGTTACTCTATTTTAACCCTGCTGGACCAGTCTGAAGCTACAATCGAAGATATTCCGAAACTTTTACTTGACCGAACATATAGAACGGCATCTATGAAGGCAATCGAAAACCCAAGTGTAAAGGATTTTTGGAAGAAGGAATTTCCGCATTACAATCAATACGATTTGCTGCCAGTACTTAATAAGGTGGGCGGAATGTTGGCTCATCCGGTTATTAAGCGAGTGCTGATTGAGAATCCGCATGAAGTATCACTAAGAAAAGCAATGGACGAGGGGAAGATTATTCTTGTAAATCTTGCCAAGGGCTATATAGGTCAGGATGCATCGCATATTTTAGGTGCCCTTTTTATCAGTTCTCTAAGTTCGGCAGCATTTAGCAGAGTAGATACAGAAGAAGAGAAGCGTGTTCCCTTCATGCTTTATATGGACGAATTCCATAATTTTACTACATTAAGCCTGGTTAATATGTTTTCTGAGTTACGAAAGTTCAAAGTTGGTCTAATACTGGCACATCAGTATTTTTATCAGTTGGAGGATGAAATAAGGCAGGCGATTTTAGGGAACGCTGGGACGATAATTTCTTTCCGGGTTGGAACAGAAGATGCGCAGTTCCTGGCTAAGGAGATGTATCCAGTGTTTAGGTTGGAGGATTTTATTAACCTTCCTAATTATAATGTTTATCTAAAACTCATGATAGACGGTATGCCTAGCCGTCCCTTTAGTGCAATTACTCTAAAATGATTATTATTAGGTGTGAATATTGTGATAAATAATTTTTGTATAACCATTCTTGAATATTAGGAGTAGAATGCCAATATGCAGATATCAAACAAAATCACTAAACGGTTAGGTCTTTTCATAACAGGCGATTCGCAACGGACACCGTATATGACCGGGCCGCAACTTGTAGAATTTTATAACGAGTGCGGCTTTGATGATATATATACGAACGGTTTTCCATCGCGCGGAATGTATTCTGTCCAGAAAATTGAAAGTGCCAACGGAACAAGTCGACTCAAGGCCATCCTGGAAGAATATGTTGATCCGCGCCGCTTTGTTGAGGATGAATTCAAGGTTGATAAAATAGTCTATGAAATTAACAAACTGATTAAATATGATGGATTCGCATTAATAAAAAAGGGTGACCGATACAGAGTGGCCGATATTAATGGAAAGTTCGTGGAGCCAGAAACCCTTAAAACCAGCGGTCATGAATTTATCTCTGAGCAAATAGAAAAGTGCCAAGAGAAAATTTTCAATAAAGATTACAACGGAGCAATAACTAATGCTCGTACGATGGTGGAGGCTGTTTTAATCCACTTAATTGAAACTATAGAAGGTGCTGATGTTAAGAATGATGGGAATGTCTTAAGTCTTTGGTCTAGGGCAAAAAAGGCATTGAAAATTGATCTTAAAAAAGACGAAATTCCAGATTCCATATTTCAGATTTTAGCGGGGTTGGATACTTCCATTCAGGGTTTGGCGGGATTAAGTAATAATGCAGGTGATCGACATGCAAATAAGTTCAACACAAAACGGCATCATGCAAAATTGGCGGTGAACCTTTCTATGACCATTTGTGATTTTTTGTTGGATGTTTTAAATAACAGGAAAGAGGTTTAAATTAGATAGGGCTCACCACAAGATAGATATATGACGGACTTTAAGTTATTGGCTATACGACCGCTTGCTGGTTGTAGCAAACGTTTTAGCAAGGTTTTGAAACCTGGTAAGCTGTATAAACTTTATAATAATTACGTA
>Ga0224555_1003650_pt1 | contig 15359 bp, 15 predicted proteins | sample 714S23034metaG_FD_180687 | JGI IMG/M metagenome (GOLD analysis project Ga0224555, IMG submission 180687) | Peat soil microbial communities from Stordalen Mire, Sweden - 717 S2 30-34 | ecosystem: Environmental > Terrestrial > Soil > Wetlands > Peat | place: Sweden: Norrbotten County, Stordalen...
GATGCGCTTGGAGTTCCCAGGTTGTTCGTTGATACCTAGCTCAATCCGTCCGAACCGCCGGATGCGGACCCGCATGTCCGGTGGTGTGGCAGGGGAGAGCGGGCGACCGCTCCCCCTATGCCGATTTCCGGGAAAGGGCCTGGCTGTGGAAAAATTTGTGGATTTCTCCCGGAAAGCCTCAGAAAAAAGGCTGATTTTTCCTCTTGTCAGCCGGAATCGGAATCTGATAGAAGGTCTAACCCTTTGCTTTTGAACGGGAGTTTCCTGAATGGAGCGCCTCGGCGTCGGTGACCGCGGTCATCACCGCCCGGTTGGCGGTTCGGCCCGGTTTCCACAGTTGGTCATAAATCTCCTGTAACAAAGATCACAGACGGCCGCGAGTTTGGCATCACTTTTGCTGTTCCTCGCCAATGCGCAAGACGGCCAGGAAAGCCTCCTGTGGAATGTCCACCTTGCCGATGCGCTTCATACGCTTCTTGCCCTCTTTTTGCTTCTCGAGGAGCTTGCGCTTGCGGGTGATGTCGCCGCCGTAGCACTTGGCCAGGACGTTCTTGCGCAGAGGGCTCACGGTCTCGCGGGAGATGATTTTGGCTCCAATGGCCGCCTGGATGGCCACTTCGAATTGCTGGCGCGGGATGAGTTCCCGCATCTTGGACACCAGCGCCCGGCCGCGCTCGTAAGCATGGTCGCGATGGACGATGATGGAGAGCGCGTCGACCGGTTCACCGGCGATGAGGATGTCGAGCTTGACCATGGGCGATTCCCACTCGCCGGCGAGCTGGTAGTCGAGCGACGCATAGCCGCGCGAGATGGACTTGAGGCGATCATAAAAGTCCAGGACGATTTCATTCAGGGGAAGTTCGTAGGTGAGCATGACGCGGGTGGGCGTGACGTACTCAAAGTTGAGCTGCTTGCCGCGCTTTTCCTCCACGAGTTTGAAGATTCCGCCGACGTACTCTTCGTTGGTGAGGATTTTGGCCGTGATGACCGGCTCGCGGATGCTGGCGATGCTTTGCGGCTCGGGCCAGCGGGAGGGGTTGTCGACCTCGATCTCTTTTCCGTCGGTGAGAGTGATGTGGTAGCGGACGCCCGGCGCGGTGGTGATCAGGTCGAGCTCGTACTCGCGCTCGAGGCGCTCCTGGATGATTTCCATGTGGAGCAGGCCGAGGAAGCCGCAACGAAAGCCAAAGCCGAGGGCGACGGAGCTTTCCGGCTCGAAGAAGAAGGACGAATCGTTGAGGCGCAGCTTCTCCAGAGCGTCGCGCAGCAGCGTGTGCTCGTGCGAGTCAACCGTATAGAGGCCGGAGAAGACCATGGGCTTGATGTCTTCAAAGCCGGGCAGCGCGTGTGCGGCCGGATGAGCGTCGTCCGTGACGGTGTCGCCGATTTTGGTGTCGCCCACGTTCTTAATGGTGGCCGCGAAGAATCCGACTTCTCCGGCAATCAGCTCGCCGATTTCGACGGGCTTGGGGCAAAGCACGCCCATGGATTCGATCTCGAATGATTTCGCGTTATACATCATCCGGATGCGCTGACCTTTGCGCATGGTCCCCTGCATGACGCGGACCAGAACGATGACCCCGCGATAGGCATCGAACCATGAGTCGAAGATGAGGGCCTGCAGCGGCGCATCGGGATCGCCCGTTGGAGGCGGAAGGCGGTGGACGATGGCTTCGAGAACCTCGTCCACGCCTTGACCGGTCTTGGCGCTGATGGGGATGGCATCGGTCGCATCCAGGCCGACGGCTTTCTCGATGGCCTCCTGTGTGGCCAGAACGTCAGCCGAGGGCAGGTCGATCTTGTTGATGACGGGAATGATGTCGAGGCCATGATGGATGGCGAGGTATGCGTTGGCGAGCGTTTGAGCCTCCACGCCCTGGCTCGCGTCCACGACCAGCAGCGCGCCCTCGCAGGAGGCCAGCGACCGCGAGACCTCGTAGCTGAAGTCGACGTGGCCCGGCGTGTCGATCAGGTTTAGCTGGTAGGTGTTGCCGTCGCGCGCCTTGTACATCATGCGCACGGCATGCGCTTTGATGGTGATGCCGCGCTCCCGCTCGAGGTCCATATCGTCGAGGATCTGGGCCTGCATCTCGCGCGCGGTCACTGAGCCCGTCAGCTCCAGCAGCCGATCGCTGAGCGTCGACTTGCCGTGGTCGATGTGCGCGATGATGGCGAAATTACGAAGAAAACGGGCGTCCATGGGAGGGCTTTCGGAGGGTTGGCTTTAGGAATACGATGTGCAACTTGCGGTGTGCGCGCTGCGGCTCGAGCGGTTCCAGAATTCAAGTGCCCTTTTCAGGGTGGTGAAGGGTGGCATTTTCTTAAGGAAAATGCCACTCGGAATCGGTGGCTTCGGGGTGCATCAATTCTGGAACCGCTGTTGTCCTCCATGGCATAGCTTATCATCGGCATAGTGCTCACTGCGGTCTCACAGTCACGCGGTTCAATGCGTCCTTTCGTGCATATGGGTTGGAGTCGATTGCCGGCGTCGCGGCTGATAGTGGGAGTTGCGGTGCTGGCTCTGTCGCTGGCCGGGTGCACGCCGACGGACCCTGCAGGAGCCAGGGCCGCGCAGCCAAAGCAAGCCACCGCGCCGGCATTACCGGTGATCGCTCCGGCAGAGGCAGCCGGTCACGTCCAACTGGCGCCGCCGCCGCCGACAGCAGAAGAGCAGCGAGTTCGCGCGATCATCGCCCAGGTTGAGGCGGCCTATGCCCGCGGCACCGCGGACTACCAGAAGGGAATGCTCGCTGAAGCCAAGGTCGAATTCGATCGCGCGGTGGATCTGATGCTGGCGAGCGGAATCGACATTAAGAACACTCCGCTGTTGCAGGACGAGTTCGACAAGATTGTGGACCAGGTGAACGCGCTGGAGATGGAGGCGCTCAAGCAAGGCAACGGCTTTGTGCCCAAAGAAGAGCTCACGCCTTCGGAGGCTGCGAGCGATATCACGTTTGCTTCCGATCCGAACCTGGTTGCCAAGGCCACCGCCGATCTGGCGACCACGAAGTCCGATCTTCCGCTGATGGTGAACGACTATGTGGCTTCGTACATCAACTTTTTTGCCAACACGCAAAAGGGCCATAACACGCTGCTTCATTCGTTCGAGCGCAGCGGCCACTACAAGACGATGATCCAGCGCATTCTGGCCGACGAGGGCGTGCCGCAGGACCTGATCTACCTGGCGGTTGCCGAGTCGGGATTTCAGCCGCAGGCGGTCAATCGCCGCTCTCGAGCAGGGGGCATGTGGCAGTTCATGCCCGGTCCGTATTATGGCCTTAAGCGTGACTCGTATGTGGATGAACGTTTCGACCCCGAAAAATCCACCCGCGCATACGCCCGCTACATGAAGTTCCTCTACGACCAGCTCGGCGACTGGTATCTTGCAATGGCTGCCTACGACCATGGCGCCGGCAACATCCAGCACGAAGTAGCCAAGACCGGGTACGCCGACTTCTGGGAGCTCTACAAGCGCAACGAATTGCCCCGCGAGACCAGCAACTACGTCCCTGAGATTCTGGCCGCAATCATCATTGCGAACCACCCGGATCAGTACGGCTTTACCGACGTCACTGTCGATCCCCCGATTCTGACGGACACGGTCACTATCAATTATTCGATCGCTCTGCGCCTGGTTTCGGACCTGGTGGGCGCGCCGGTAGAGGAGGTGGAGGCCCTGAATCCCAGCCTGCTGCGCATGGCGACCCCGCCTGACAGCCCGTTTGACCTGCACCTGCCCGCCGGCACGGCCACGCTTTTTGACCAGCGCGTGGCCCTGATTCCGGAAGCCCGGCGCAATTCGTGGCGATACCACCCGGTTGCCGAGGGAGACACGCTGGCCTCAGTGTCGCAGGAGTACCGGGTGCCTGAGGCCGAACTTGCGTCTGCCAATCAGCTGAGCAGAGGCGACAGCATCGCAGGCGTCGAGGCCCTCGTTGTCCCCGTCCCACCCGCAGCCGAGCCCTCGGCTCGGACCCGGCTCTACACCGTGCGCCGGGGCGATACGCTGGTCACGATCGCGGACCGATTCGGGGTCTCTTTGAGCCAGTTGCGGAGCTGGAACGGGATTCCGTCCGGCGTTCGGGTGGCAGCGGGACGCCGCCTGCGCGTAGCTGAGCCGGCGACCGTCGGCGCATCCATCCGACATCGGCGGAGGACCACAGACGGCGGGGCAAATACAGGGACGAGAATGGGGCAGGGGACAGGGCCGGGGACGAGATCGGAAATGGGGCCGGCGGCCCATGCGGGGGCCCCGACAGCCAAGCCGGGCGGGGCTGCTTCGTCACATAAACCGGCCGGCAGAGCGCCCCAAGAGAGCCGGTCTCATTCGGCGAAGACCGGCGCAGGGTCGGGGAAGGGCACCGCGCACAAGTCGGCGCACAAGCCGAGCGGCCGGGCGAAGGCCTCGCAGTAGAAAAAATCCGCCGTAACCCCTATTCCACCCTTGTGTTCTGCTTGTATTTGTGGGCAAGCTAAGGCTACAATCGCTTGCGCGAGCAAAACTGTTTTGCCTGCTCTGCGAATAGCGAAACACAAAATGATCAGCGGCAACCCGCTGGAGGCAATCGGATGGATGATGTGTTGAGGATGTACGCGATGAGTGACGGCGACCCCTTTGGGAAGCCGGGTGACCTGGACCCCGGTCAGGTCGAAGCCTTTGCTGAAGAGGAAGATGAATTGGAAACTGCCGGCATCCTTACCTCCTCAGATGACGACGAAGTGATCTCCGAAGAGACGGTGATCGCGATTGTTTCGAAGCCCGCGGCCCCGCCGAAGCCGAAGAAGGCTGCGGCGAAGAAGGCAGCCAAGAAGGCTCCCGCCAAGGAGGCGGCCGTGAAGAAGGCGCCGGTCAAGAAGGCAGCCAAGAAGAAGGCTGCCAAGAAGGTGGCGAAGAAAAAGGCACCAGCCAAGAAGGCAGCCAAGAAAGCCGCCAAGAAGGTAGCCAAGAAGAAGGTAGCCAAGAAGAAGGTTGCCAAGAAGGTGGCGAAGAAGAAGGCTCCGGCCAAGAAAGCGGCGAAGAAGGCCGCCAAGAAAGCCAAGAAGGCCGCAAAGAAGAAGGGAAAGAAGTAACTGCGGCCGCCTGCCGCGGCGTTTGCGTGAACGTCGGCGCTTCGGCGAGCGGAAGTTTTGTCTTACGAGAACGGCCAGTTCCGACGGCCGTCGCCAGGAAAATGCAAAGGCCCGGCAGCCTGTTGTGGCCGGGCCTTTTTGCGTCTGCAGATTCCTGGCCGTTCGCGCGAATCAGGCCGCCTGAAGCTGCTTGAAGTGACCCTGTTGATGGCTCACGTAATCCTCGATGAGGAAGCGGAGCGTGACGGGCGCATCGGCGTCGACCACGCAACTTGCCTCAAGGCGTTCTTCGGGAATCCGATCGACCGCGGCCATCAGAATCTCGTGCTCCGCCTGCCACCAGCGCAACAGCGATTCCGAAGGCTTGTCGCTGTAGCCGTGCGCATCGACCCAGGCATTCTGCTCGTATCCCGGGCCGGCATACCGGCCGTCGATCGCAGCGCGGACAAAGCGCCGGTGGTTGTTAGCTGCTGAGTCGATGAGATGGCCCACAATCTGCTTGCGGGTCCATCCGCCAACGCGCCAGGGAACATCGGCCAGCGCGGGCGGAAGTGCAAGGAGCACAGAGCGGAGTTTTCCCAGTTCAGCTCGAAAGTCGTGCGCAGTTTGCGTTGGCATAGTCGTCCCCTTTCCCCATTCCGGAATGTACCGGGGGCGGCGAATGATGGAGGGTCTATGAGGCGATCGGGTCGAACGCCGACTTACGGTAGCGCCGCCAATACATCGGAGGCCGCAGTGTTCGGGTCTACCTTGACCCATTCCTTGACGATTTTGCCCTGTGGATCGATAAGGAAAGTGTTGCGACTCGCAAAGATCATTCCGTTGAACCCGCCCAGCGATCCATATTCGCTGACCACCTTGTGGTCGGGGTCGGCAAGCAGGTGGAACGTCAGCCCATCCTTGGTGCAGAACTGCTTGTGGCTGTCGACCGTATCCACGCTGACGCCGAGAATGACGGCGTTCTTCGCTTCGAATTGCGGCAGTGCGTCTTGAAACTTGTGCGCCTCGATGGTGCAGCCGGTGGTCATGTCCTTGGGGTAGAAGTAGAGCACGACCCACTTGCCGCGATAGCTATCGAGCGAGATCTGCTCGCCGGTTTGCGAGGGCAGCGTGAAGGTGGGCGCGGGCTGGCCCACTGCGGGCATAGTGGAGTCGTCTGCACGGACGGCGACGAACGGGAGCGCGGCGGCAATGGCCACTGCGAAAACGAGAAGAAGCAATTTTTTCACGAGAAACCTCCTGAAGATAGAGACTAGGGACTTAGGGACTAGGGACTTAGGGAACAGAAAGCAGCGGACAGCAAACAGGGAACGAGGAACCAAGGGACCAAGAGAACAAGGAAACTGGGGAGTTGCGGCCTCTGAACCTTGTTCACCTGCTCCATCATTATCAGCGGCGCGCCGCCACAATGGCAATTCCCGCCTCGGTGGCGCGCTTGAGCAGGGCGTCGCGATCGAAGAGGAGCGTGCGGCCGGCCTCAATGGAGAGGCAGCTTGCCCCGGCACGGATCATCGTCTCGACGGTCGAAATTCCAATCACCGGCACGTCGAAGCGCATGTCCTGATTGGGCTTGGCGACTTTGACAACGGTCAGGCGGCGGGCCAGCAGCGATGATTGGAGCGATGGCTCGGATGGGGGTTTGGCTGCGGCGGCGATGGGCGCAGATTCGGCGACGTCCGCTGATTCATGGAGCGAGCCCATCAGCTTTCCGGCGCGCTCGATGGTTGCGTCCGTGCCTTCCATGGCCTCCACGGCCACACAGGCCTGCGCTGCCACGACCACGGTTTGGCCGATGTCAAAGGCAGCGAGGGCCCGCGCAACGCCCAGGCCGTATTCGATGTTGAGACATTCGTCCGCATCAGGAGCGCGATTGGTGAGCACGCCCTCCTCGGCCAGCAGAGGCTCAAGGAAGGTGGTGGAACTGATCAGCTCAATGCCCTCGTCGGCCAGCACCTTGGCTACCGCGCCCAGCAGCGCATCTGTCGAGCGCGTGCGGAGGTTGAGCAGCAGCTTGGCGAGGCGCCAGTCGGGACGGATGCTGGAAAATATTTGTTTGTGTTTCACCTGGCCGGCCATCACGGCCTTTGCCACCCCCGCCTTCTGGAAGGTCTCGATGAGCCGGGAAAGCTCACCCAGCGAGAGCCAGTGCACAGTGACGCCGGAATCCGCCTCGGCGCGGCGGTCAATTTCCGGGTCGGTTTCCTCTTTGATGGCGGCGACGACGACTGCGAGGCCCTCCGCCCGCGCCGCATCGAGAAGCAGAAAGGGGAAACGGCCATTGCCGGCGATGAGGCCGAGCTTCATTTTTATTTAATTACCCCGCGCTTGCTGTGCTCGATGAAGTCGACCAGCAGGGCCACGTCGTCGCCAGCAATATCCTCGCCGATCAGCGCGCGCATTTTTTCGACGGCCTGCGTGGTGTTGAGCTTGGCCGCGAGCAGCAGGCGGTAGGCCTTCTGCAGTTTCCGCAGCCGCTCGGGCGTGAAGCCGCGCCGCTCCAGGCCGATTTTGTTGATGCCGAATGCGCGGTTCTCGCGCTTCGAAGAGGTGAGGGAGAACGGGAGCACGTCCTGCGTGACGATAGTGCCACCGCCGATGAACGAGTAGGCCCCCAGAGTGCAGTGCTGGTGCACGGGACAAAAGGCGCCCAGTGTTACGTGGTCCTCAATGGTGACGTGGCCGGCAAGCGTAGCGTTGTTGGCGAGGATGCAACTGCTGCCAACCTGGCTGTCGTGCCCGATGTGCACGTAGGCCATGAGCAGGTTGCCCGAGCCGAGGCGCGTTATGCCTCCTCCGCCAGCTGTGCCGCGGCTGACGGTGACGCATTCGCGAATCGTGTTGCCGTCGCCGATCTCGGTTGCGGTGGGCTCGCCTTTGTACTTCAGGTCCTGCGGGGCCAGGCCGATGGCGCCGAAGGGATAGAAGGTGTTGCGCGCGCCGATGCGAGTGCGCCCGTCGAGCACCACATGCGAGATGAGCGTGCACTCTTCGCCGAGTTCGACATCGGGTCCGATGGTGCAAAAGGGCCCAATGGTGCACGATTTGGGAATGCGCGCACCTTCGGCGATGACCGCACTGGGATGGATGCTCACGCAGGCTCCGCGGGGGGTGCTGCGGCACTTTCGGCAGCGGGCGCGGCAACATTCTCAGTTTCAGGCGTGGGCGGCGCGTCGCCGTGCGCGCGTTGCTCGCGCTCCTTCGTTACCGCCGCGCAGGTGAGGATGGCCTCACATGCGAGCTTCCCTTCGACCGTGGCCCTGCCCTGGATGCGCCCGGCACGCGAACGGAACGAGAGCACTTCCACCTCGAAGCGGATCTGATCGCCGGGTGTGATGGGCCGGCGGAATTTGGCTTTCTCAATGCCGGTGAAGACCGCAAGCTTGGTGCCGCGATCGGCGATTTCGGCGAGCATAATGAGCGCTCCGGCCTGAGCCATCGCCTCCACCACGAGCACGCCGGGCATGATGGGGTAGCCGGGGAAGTGGCCCTGGAAGAACGGCTCGTTCATGGTCACATTCTTGATGGCGACAATGCGCTTTTGCGGCTCGAACTCGAGCACGCGGTCGATCAGGAGAAAGGGGTAACGGTGGGGCAGGAAATCCATGATTTCCTGGATGGTAAACGTCATTCTGCGGCTCCTCGGAGCGCTGGGGTTGAGTGATTAACGCTCGTTCGGATTATAAATATACATCTAGCCTGCAAATGAATCGTTTGTGGGCAATCGCTCACGCCGCGGCTACTTCTTGATCTTGCGGGCGACGGCGTCGGGATCCCAGAAATCGGCGGGCAGGTTCTGGTTGAAGCTGACGCGGTCAACGAAATACTGGCGAAAGGGATCGCCATTCTTGAGGCGCGTGATGGTGAAGGGAGTGGGGAAGCCGTTAATGGTGTGATAGTCGTCGTACTCTTCGGTGTCAGTGTTCTTGTCGTGGTATTGGGGGTCGCGCCACTGGAAGCTGCGCTGGAGCGGCAGATGTGTCTGCACGTCCATGAGAATGGTGATGGCCTCGTTCTGGGGCGAGATGAGCGTGACCTGCTCGCCCAGGTGCCGCTCAGACATGTGCTGGCCTTCGTAAAGCAGGATCGTGTTCGGGTCCTTCATCCAGACCTTCACTGCCGTCTCAATCGAGTGGTCGCGGCGGCGCAGATAGTCGTCCACGATGTCCTTGTCGAGCGGCTTTTTGCCGCGGTAGGTCACCTCCCAGCCCTGGCGGCCGACATAGAACTGCACCACGTCGCGGTACTTGGTGTATTCGATTCGGTCATGGTCGGGCCATTGGTGAAACTCGAAGAACTCGGTAGTGCCGGGGTCGGGATTGCCCTGATAAAAGGCGGCAATGTGGCCATGCCGCACCATATTGTTTATGTTCAGCCACAGCTCGCCGCCGAGCGCCTGCACCATGGCGTCGAGCGCGGCGCGCGCCTGCGCCGCATTTTTTGCGGTCTCGGGATCGCCCGATTGCGCCCGCATCGCATGCGGCGCCAACAGCAAAAACATGGCCAAGGCAACCGGCAAAATCTTCCGCATGAATCCTCCGAACTCGAGTGTCTGCATAGAATGACGCAGATGAGGCGCTGTCGGCGCTTAAAGCCACGAAAAAAGGCGTTGAGCCCAAGCTAATGCATTGCTGAAGGGGATGTCGAGGCTATAGGGCTTCAGACCGCGCGGAGGACCCGCGCCGGCAGGAAGATGATGGCGCTTACCAGCTCAAGCACTCCGCCAACTGCGATGCCCGCTAGGCGAAATGGCAGCAAGAGCAACCAGACGATGGGATATAGCACCAGTGCGGCCAAAGCCAGCGGCCAACACAAGACCAGAAGAATGCACCAAAGAAGAAACTTGACCATATCGTGTAGCGCCTCGTTCGCGCGTGGAACCTTCAACTATTGTTACGCAACTGCCGCGCCATGGGTTCCGGTGGCGTGGGTTTGAGTTTGGATTAGCGGGGTTTCGTGTGACGCTTTCGGGCGTGGCGCAAGGCCACCGGCGCTTCCGGAGGCTTGGATGGGGCCTTAGCCTTGGCAGCAAGAGCCTTCTTCCGCTCGCGGATCGCCTTCGCGAGCTCTTTCTCCGGCATGGCGAGAACGGCTTTGGTTCGAGCGGGGAGCTTATCGAAGATCAGAGCATGCGCCCGTTGCAGCTCGTCCTCAATTTCCCGAGGCCGGAGAGTATCCCAGCGCTCGACGGCGACCCAGTGCGCCCGCGCCAGATGCGGCGCGGGAATGATCCCCTCTTGCTCCAGCAGCTCATGAAAGCGCTCGGCCCCGCAGTGGAACCAAAGAACACCGATCCCTGTGCCATCGAGATCGGTCATGGCGAACATTTTTCCGCCGATGTCGCGGTCGCCGGCCCAGTAGACAAGGTGATGGCCCCAGTTCAGCGTTTCCGAGACATGCGGCAGCGCCAAGCAGATTTCGCGAATGCGCTCGTTGTCCATTGCAATAGTGTAGGGGCAACAGTGTAGGACGCATCGGGCGAGCTGCGCGCCGACGATTAGTGGCCGTGAAGCAGGCGGTCGAAGGCTGGTCCCTGGAACTTCGCCTCGAAGTTTCTGAATCGGCGTTCCAGTTCCCACTGAGCGGAGGCTTTTTGGCTGGCGTCGAGGAATTGCCTGCAATTATCCGACGGATTGTCGCCGCCCGGGGTCTCGCTCTTGCACGCATTGACCGGCGCGCCAAAGTCATCCGGCTTTGCCCACAGGCTCGCGCCTGGCAGGAAATCGTGTTCCATTCCCGTGCGCGCCAGTTGCTTCAGATCGCGGTAGGTGAGGCCATAGTCGATCGCCGCACGCACATATTCGTGGGTCAGATCGATGCGGCTCACTCCTTCGTCGTCAGTGGATAGGGCGACCGGGACATGTACTGCGCGGTAGACCGGAAACGGATGCGCATCTCCCTCGACTCCGAGGATCCCCTCATTCGAGCTCAGGTTGATCTCCACCATGATGTGGCGGGCGGCCAACTCCGTAAGCAGATCGCGCGGCCGGTCCTCGACCATGACGTCGACGCCGTGACCGATGCGCTCGGCGTCGCCGAGTTCCACTGCCTGGCGGATGTGGAAGCGCAGACCCTCCGGCGGCACGATGCCCGGCGCGAGCTCGCCGGCGTGCAGCGCGATGTGCACGCCGGGATACACAGAATGCAGGTAGCCGATCATCTTCATCTGCAGCGTGTAATCGCGCATGGAGACGAAATCATCTTCGGGCCGCACCAGGTTGATGCCCACCCATGTGTCGTCCTTCGCGGTCATGCTCGCTTGCACCGTCTCGAAGCCGAGCAGGAGTTGCGCAAAGACTACTTCCGGAGCGTTGTCGCGAAGAACCTGGTAGATGTAGCGGATCTCGACCTGGCACGCCGGTGCGGACTGCGGCGTGCCGCAGTGTTCCATCTGCTTGCGTCCGGTTTCGGCGTGGCTCGCTTCATTCCGGTCGGCAGCCACCTCGTCGCGCAGCCCGTGGTCCAGGAGTTGCTGGCGGAACTGCGCGAATGCCTGCGGGTCAGCCTGCGCCAGCTTCGCGTTCCAGCCGATCTCTTCTGCGACCTTCTTCGCGTTGGAGAAAGGTGGCGTATCCATCAACTCCAGGTACTGGTTGTTCTCAGCGGCGGCCCGGCTGGCTACTTCGTCGACCCACTCGGCGGCGTGATCCGCGAGCCCATTCATGCGGTCAAAAACGGCAAAGAACTGGTCATGCCCGCTCCAGCCCGCCGTGGGCACAAAACTGCGCATCGATAACGAATCGATCAGCTTGTCATAGAGCAGTTGGCTCTGCCGGTCGATGTTGCCGGATAGCTGCGTTGCCGGGATCAGGTTTCCGCGGCAGGGGGGCTTGGCAAAGTTCAGCGCGGTTTTGTCGACGCACAACCCATCCTCGCCCGCGTCGCGGATGAGCGTCTCCGCGTAGACCGCACCCGAGAGGTGAACGTGCAGGTCGGCTCCTTTGGGAAAATCGCTGAGAAACGCGCGGAGCGTCTCGGGACCCTGGTGCAGGTTGGCCTCGTAGATGAGCGCGGTGCGCGCCTCGGCCCTGGTGGGCACGCCTTGTACGTTGGGTCTTGATCCGCCGGGCATGGGGCCGCACCCGGCCAGTGCCGCCAGCGCCACGCCTGCAGCACTTTGCGCGAGAACAAATGCGATCCGGCTCCGCATGATTGCTCTCCAGTGTAGTCCACGGCTGCGGCTTGGCCCGGCGAATCTGGAATTGGTATACTGTTCAGGTTGTTGCAGCGAACTGTTCGTGGACTACGCCTACCTTTGCCGGCAACGCCCGGAAAATCCGCGCAGGAATTTGCAACTGCACGTCTCGACTGAGGCCAGGTAGCTCAGTGGTAGAGCGCGGCCCTGAAAAGGCCGGCGTCGGCGGTTCAATCCCGTCCCTGGCCACCACATTCTAAATAACTTAGCGGTAGCCAAAAACGTCTCATTTTAGTCTCACGTACCAAAAACGTACATCGTTAACCGGTGTGCGCTTGGACGCATTCTTCTTCTTTCTCCAGCAGCTTCCAGATTTCCCGCGCCGTGTTTCCGGTTCTGGCGATATGTTGCCGCCCCAGCTTGGCATAGCGTTCGGTCATCTTGATGTTCGAGTGGCCAAGGATCTTCGCCAGCTCGTAAAGATCGCCGCCGTTCATCATGTACCAGGATGCAAAGGTGTGGCGCAGATCGTGGAAACGAAAGTCACGAATCTTTGCCCTTTCGAGCAGGTCCTCGAAACTTCCTTCCAGTCGCTGCCTTCCACTCGTTGCTCCCGGTTTCGGCGGGAAAATCCGATCCTCATTAATCACGACGGGGAACCGCCGCAACTCGCTGGCCAGTTCAGGCGTCATCGGGACATACCGCATCTTGCCGCCCTTCAGTTTTGCCCTCACTGCCAACAACCCTTCGCTGTACATAACGTCCGACCAGAGAAGCCCGAATATCTCCGACGCACGCATTCCGGTTGCGACGGCAATCAGCACAATCAGTCTCAGACGGTGAACCGTCTTGTTGAGGTCGTTTGTGCCCTTCCGGTACTTCTTTTCGTCGAGCGCTCGTTTCAGCCTGCCAAGTTCGTCTTCGGACAGGTAACGGTCCCTCGCATCATCGGGACGCCGCACTTCGACCTGATCCGCCGGATTCCGGTTGATACCGGTTTCCTTCGACCAGATCGTGGAAGCCTTTGCCATCATGTGGTGCATGACATTGAAGTGCCGTACAGCCGTACCAGGTGATAGATCGCGAACGCCTGTAAGGTTCTCGTACCATCGCCCGACGGCTATCCCGTCAACCTCCCGCACGAACATCCGGCCCAATTCGGACTTGATGCCGTCCAGGACGCTCTTCTCCCGGCCCGCCGACAGCTTCTTGCTGCCGTAGTGCGTCCAGTAGCGGTCGATCAACTCCGACATTCTGAAGTTGATATCCCGCTTAACGTCGAGATGCCGGTTTTCATCCCGGACCGACATTTTCTTTCGCTCGACCTTCTGTGCCAGTACTAACCCGCCGTGGACCGACAGGCTCCTGTTGCGTCCTCCTTCTCTCCAACGGACTTCATAGACTCCATCGGACTTCTTCTTAATGGACAATTTGCTTCTCCTTTCAGTCAATGGTTTCGATTGTGTGTTGCTCGATGTAGCGCTCAAGCGCCTTCACATCAAACCGCAACGCACGACCGACCTTGACGCAAGGAACTTCCCGCAACCTGGACTTTTTGTAGACTGTGTCCACTTCGAGCCCCAGATATTGGGCAGCCTCCCTGACATTCAGGAGCCGCCTACCGATGACTCCATTTGACACCATTTCGACCCCTTTTGTGCGAAACATATTTGTCTAGCCTCGGTAGTCAGCCATCAGGCGACGGGAAGTTCCTCTCCCCGGAAGGATAGGGTTGGTTTCGGTCTTGCGCATCAGTGTTCTTTCCAGTTTCTGAAGGAGAAAGGCTGATCCACAACAGTCGTGCAGCCGGTTCCGGCTCTGGCACGACGCCGAGTTCTCGAACGCCCAAGAGTCAGTTGCTGCTTTCGGCTGACTTTTCTCCGCAATGCCGCGCACGGTTACGTTGTCCTTCTTCGGAACAGCCTCAGACCTATCCGCAAGAATGACTCTGCGCAAGTCGTCACTTGGTGCCGTCATCGCTACAGACCTCATCAACGATGTGTTGAGCGGTGTGTCGGCTCGCAAGTGTCGCAGATTCCCAACTCGATGCGTGCTGCCCGTTACAAAAGTTACTCGCGCCATAAATCGCCCCTTCTTACAGCGTTACGTCCGGCTTCATCGCAAAATGTCCACGTGTCTGCGAGGCACTTGTTGAGGTTTGCGTCCTCTCTCTGCGTGTCCCCCTTATGGGCGCATCCTCAACCGGCCTAGCAAACTTCGCCAGGTACCCGGAAAGAGCTGTTGAACTGATCCTTACCCCCTTCTCTTCCAGCACATGAGCCAGCATGTTCAATGAATAACCTTTTCTCCGCAACTCCACGAGAAGAGGCAGCAGCGTCCGTATCACTGCCCCAACCATGAGCGAATCAGGTTGCGGCACGGGTTCTCTCGCTTTTTGAGTCAATAACGTGCGAAGCTCCTCCACAACATCCGAAGAATAGACCTGCAATTTACGAGAACCCGCTGTCCCCATCACTCCTCCTCCTCGCCGCACTCTATAGAGGCATGAGAGGATATTATCACACTTTTGGCTCTTTGATACAGCAGTTCTATAATATACTAGTTGTGGAGTTCGAGCCCTGGATGGTGAAAGCTGGACGGATAAATTGTGAAAGCTGGATGTCTAAACGGTGAATGGCAAGAAATGCGCTGTGCATCTTGCTCAGGGCTACGCCCCGAGACCCCACAGAACAGGAGAAGGCAATGGCAAGACCCAAACGAACTGAAGGCGCCACACTACGGCTCTTCATCAGAACAACGGATCGAGAGAAAGCCATCATCAGAACCGAGGCCAAGAAAGCCGGCCTGACCATGAGCGAGTACATGCGAAGGACCTCACTCAACAAGCGAATCGTTTCGAAGGTGGACCAAAAGGCTTTAGGAGAGCTTGCACGACTCGGTGGACTTCAGAAGTACCTGCTCATGCGTATCAAGGGTCTTCCGGATGAAGAAGGCCTTCGCAGGGAACTGAATTCGACGTTGTCCGCCGTTCTTAGCGCAGTAAGAACGCTTAACACCGTCGCAATAAAGTGGCTCTATAGCACTATTTGTGGGTGAAGCGGACGGTGGAAGGAGGCGCTCCGAGGAAAAGTCCCAAGGAGCGGGACTTTTCCACCTCGCTTGGAAATCCCGCAAGAGCTTCGGGATTTCCACTTCT
>Ga0224555_1003653_pt1 | contig 15348 bp, 16 predicted proteins | sample 714S23034metaG_FD_180687 | JGI IMG/M metagenome (GOLD analysis project Ga0224555, IMG submission 180687) | Peat soil microbial communities from Stordalen Mire, Sweden - 717 S2 30-34 | ecosystem: Environmental > Terrestrial > Soil > Wetlands > Peat | place: Sweden: Norrbotten County, Stordalen...
CAATCCGCTCGGGATATGTTAGGGCGTACAAGATCGGCAGCCGCATATCGGTCACCGAAAACTGCGCCAGGATGCTGCCATCGATGAATTCGACCATGGAGTGAATGGTCGACTGGGGATGCACCAGAACGTCCACTTTGGCCGGGGGCACATTGAACAGCCGGCAGGCTTCGATCACCTCGAAGCCTTTATTCATGAGCGTCGCCGAGTCAATGGTGATGCGTTTCCCCATCTTCCAGGTGGGATGATTTAAGGCCTGCTCCACGGTGATGGAGCTGAATTCCGAGAGCGGAGTCTTCAGAAACGGCCCACCCGAAGCGGTCAGCCAAATGCGTTCGACCTCGTCCATGTAGCCGCCACGCAAGCACTGGTGGACGGCATTGTGTTCGCTGTCGATTGGCAGCAGCGGCTTGCCTTGGCGGCGCGCTTCCGCCGTAATCAACTCGCCGGCGGCGACGAGGCATTCTTTGTTGGCCACGCCAACCGTCTTTCCGGCTTTCACTGCCTCGTAGGTCGCCTCCAGTCCGGCGACGCCAACGATGGCGCTGACCACGAAATCGGCTTCGGGGTGGGTCGCGACCTTTACCGTTCCAGCGGTGCCGTAGACGACTTCGATTTCGCCCAGGCCAGCTTGCTGCAGGCGAGCCCGCAGGACGTCCGCATCGGCCTCAGCCGCGATTGAAAGTATGCGTGGCTGCCAGCGCCGGGCTTGCTCGAAGGCCACATCCAGATTGGCTCCCGCAGCCAGCGCGGCAATCTGAAAGCGATCGGGATAGGACTCCGCCACGCTCAGCGTGCTGCGGCCGATCGAGCCGGTGGAACCCAGGATGGCGATGCGTTTCATGAAGAGTGAAGTCTATTTTACGCGCTTTTGATTCGTCCGCCGGGGAAGCGGAAGGCAGGTCATTGGAGTGCGCGCCAGATCGCATAGTACCACAGCACCGGGGCGGCAAATAGCAGCGCATCAATGCGATCCAGCATGCCGCCGTGGCCCGGAAGGATGCTGCCAGAATCCTTCACTCCGGCACCGCGCTTGATCAAAGATTGCACCAGATCGCCGAGCTGCGCCGCGACGTTCAACGCGATGGTTAACAGGATGATCGGCCACAGCTCAGGCTTCTCCAGTCCGAACAGGCCGTCCCGCCGCTGGATTAACCCCACTCGCAGCAGAAATGAACTGATCTGTAGGGCATAAGTAAAAAGCAGGCTACCCACGACCAGGCTCGCGGCCAGCGAGGCGGCCGCGCCCTCCCAGGTTTTCTTTGGGCTGATGCGCGGCGACATCAAGTGCCTGCCCAGCGACTTTCCTACGAAGTAAGCGAAAATGTCTCCCGCCCAAACCACCAGAAGTAAGTAGAGGAGCCAGAATGCTCCGGCCCATTGCAGACGCAATTGCACCAGCATCGCCATGGGCACGGCAATATAGACGAAGGCAAACGACGACGCGGCTGCCGCCGGATAGCCGCCGCTCAATTGTGCCCGCCGCATGGCAATGGTTAAAAAAAGAAATGGAGCCAGGGCACATGCGAATGCCAATCCGAGGACAAATTTCAGCGAAGACAATTGCGGCATTTCTGCCGCGGTGAGCGCGATCAGCAAGAGAAAAAATACTCCTACGAAGGCGTAAGTTGGAAGGCGTAAGGGCTGCACGCCATAGGATTCGGTGAGCTTGAGAAATTCCTGCACCGTGAGCAGCGCCACGCCTGCCGCCACTACGGCCACAACTGGCACGGGCGCGCGCAGCACCAGCAGCATCACAATCGGGATGAGGACAACCGCGGTCGCAATGCGTTTCAGCAAAGCCGATCTGCCTTTTGACACCTGAGTTATTGGTGAGTCTTCCCCGCTACGGGTTGCGCATGCGGGGTGTCGTGACTCGATGCGTGATGGTCGCGTTCAGCAGTATTGTGATCCAAGGAATTATGGTTCAGCCCACCGTAGCGCCGCTCCCGCTTCTGATACTCGGCGATGGCTTCGAGCAAATGCATGCCGCGAAAATCGGGCCATAGGGTTGGCGTCACATAAATCTCGGCATAAGCCAACTGCCAAAGCAGGAAATTACTCAGCCGCATCTCACCGGAGGTGCGCACCACCAGGTCGGGATCGGGCAGGTGCCGCGTGTAAAGATGTTGGCCGACCGTTTCCTCGTCGATCTGCAGGTGCTCGATGCCGCCATTCTGGGCCGCGGCTTTGACCATGGAGCGAAACGCGTCCACCATCTCGCTGCGCGCGCTATAGTTCAGCGCCAGCGTGAGTATCGTGCCGCTATTTGGCGCCGTAGCATTGCGGGCCCATTCCATGCGCTCCTGCACATCTTCCGGCAACTGCTGTTGCCGGCCGATATATTCCAGCCGGATATTGTTGTGGTTCAACGTCGGCACTTCGGCCTTTAAATAACGGCTCAGCAGGCGCATCAGGAAGTCGACCTCGCTCTTGGGGCGCTTCTTCCAGTTCTCTTCCGAAAATGCGTAGAGGGTGAGCGCATGAATGCCGATGCGCGCCGCGGTTTCCACTGTGGAGCGCACCGCCGCAACGCCGGCGCGATGTCCGGCCACCCGCGGCATGTGACGCCGCTTGGCCCAGCGCCCGTTGCCGTCCATGATGATGGCGATGTGTTTCGGGAGCCGTTCTGGATCCAGATGCCGGTAGACTTCCACTTCCTTGCGATCCAGCCCGGCGGGAACTTTGTGCTGCAAAGTGATCCCCTTCGGTTAGAGGCTAACACGGCGGGAAGCGGGGTTGCAATCGGCAGGAAAGGCGCGCTTCATCATGCCGTCCAGCTTCGCATTTCTGGCGCCCCCGAATAGAATTAAATACGGGTGCAAGATGCAAGAATTAACTAGAGCTGTGCCGGACGCAAAGATGCTCCTCGCTCTTGAGCCAGAGGAACTCGGTGCAAAAATTCTCTTCCTTCTGCGCAAGAGATCCCAAAACATGCCGAACCAGTCCTTTCTTTTTTCGAATCTGGTAGGAGAGCTATGGAGAAGCAACCCGATTCCCGGGCAGCAGCCGCCCTACTCGGGGGCACGGCAAAGCGAAATTAACCTCGCGCTCGCGGAAGCTTGGGCCTGGCTGACTGCGCAAGGTCTGTTAGTTCCGGCTGAATCGTCCGGAGGCCTCGACTGGCGGGTCCTGAGCCGACGCGCGAGGCGCTTCGAGGATGAGGCGGAGTTCTCCCGCTATGCGGTTGCACGCACGCTTCCGAAAGAAGCGCTGCACCCCCGAATCTCAAATAAGGTGTGGTCCGCCTTCATGCGCAGCGAGTTCGACGTGGCAGTCTTTCAGGCTATGAAGGCTGTGGAAGTATTCGTTCGAGAAGCCGCAGGCCTTTCAAATGATATCTTTGGCGTGAAGCTGATGCGGAAGGCCTTCGACCCCAAGGATGGCCCACTCACGGATATGGAAGCCGAGGAGGGCGAGAAGGAGGCGCGCTCTGCTCTTTTCGCCGGCGCAATCGGCTCCTACAAGAATCCTCACTCGCATCGCGACGTGCAACTCGACGATCCCGCTGAGGCCGTCGAGATGATTATGCTCGCCAACCATCTCCTCCGGATCGTCGATGCGCGGGCGAGAGCGGTAACCAAACCCCAGCCATAGGCTAGGCTAATAAGAGCCTTGACCGCGCGGTAACCATGGCAGCCCCGCGCCCTATGCTTTGCGAAGCGCCACGCTCCGGGGATTTGGTTGATTCGACCTTCGCTTTCCCGTAACCTTAAGGCCGAGGAGTGACCTATGAACATCGAGATCCGCGACGCGTCTTTGGAGGCCAGAATTCAAAAGCAACTCCAGGCTACTGGCTCCGCCAGCGTTGAGGAAGTGTTGCTCCGCCTGATCGAAACCCAGGAAGAGCAGGATCGCTGGCTCCTAGAGAACCGCGAGGCGATCAACGCCAAGATTCGCCGTGGCATCGATCAGCTTGACCGTGGCGAGGGCATCCCCGAAGACCAAGTGGACGCCTACCTGGCGAAACTGAAAGCCCAGCCTGAATGAGAAGGCGGTACGTGCTTGCGCCGGAAGCCGCAATAGACCTGGTCAAAATCTGGCGCTACATCAAGAGACAAAGCGGCGAAGCAATGGCGGACCGAGTGGAAGCTGCCATCCGCGAGCAGATCGTTTTCCTGGCGGCGAATCCCGGTACTGGACATTGGCGCAAGGATCTGACGGATGAACCCGTGAGGTTCTCGCTGGTCTACTCCTACCTAATCGTCTATCGACCGACCAAGAAGCCACTACAGATCGTTGCCGTTCTCCAAGCCCGCCGGGACGTGGAACAAATCCTGAAGGATCGCCTGTAAAGCCAACATGGGCCGGGATCGATCAAAGTGTTAAACCGCAGGGAATAGGAACCGGCTCTCAGTTCGCCGCTTCCTCCGGCACGATCCTCAGCTCCAGCTTCTCGGTTTGCCGCAGCACAGTCAGCGCGCAGCTTACGCCTACGCGGACTTCCGTCAGAATGCGATGCAGGTCATCGACTCCAGCCACCGGGTAGCCTTCCAGAGTAACGATGATGTCGCCATCGCGCAGGCCGGCACGCTTTGCCGGACTATTCTCTTCGACCGACAGCACAAGCGCTCCCGACTCTTTCGGCAGATCGTAGAAGCGCACCACGCGGCGATGCACCGGGACGGTCTGTGCGGAAACGCCGATATAGCTGCGGCGAATGCGTCCATCGCGCAGCAGGCGGCTGGCCACGAACTTCGCGGTGTTGATGCCGATGGCGAAACAGATTCCTTGTGCCGGTAGAATCGTTGCAGTGTTCACTCCGATCACACGGCCTGCCGAATCGACGAGCGGACCTCCGGAGTTGCCGGGATTGAGCGCGGCATCGGTCTGAATGACGTCATCGATCAGGCGTCCGGAATACGAGCGCAGCGAGCGGCCCAGCGCACTTACTACTCCTGCTGTCACCGTGGATTGAAATCCATAGGGCGCGCCAATGGCGATCACCACCTGACCCACGCGAAGCTGCTGCGAATCGCCGAGGGTAGCGGCGGTGAGACTGGGCTCCTCGAGGCGCGGCTCGTCGATGCGGATGACCGCCAGATCGCTGGCTGCATCTTCCCCGATGGCGCTGGCCGGCATGCGGCGCCCATCGGCCAGAGTGACCTCAATGCGGCGCGCGTCGTGCACGACATGGCTGTTGGTGAGAATCAATCCATCGGGCGTAAAGACAAAGCCCGAGCCTCCGCCGCGGCGCTCGCGCGCTTCGCCCGAGCGCGTGCGGCCAGACGCCGAATGGACCTCAATATTCACCACCGAAGGGCTGATCCGCTCAACCGCGCCGGTGACCGCGCGCGAGTAAGCGTCGAGCAATAAGTCGTCGGCAGAAGGGTGACCGCCTGCCGCTCCAGGCGAATCGCCTTTCCATTCATTCGCTTCCGGTTGATTCAAAGGGAAGGCGGACCAAGCAGAAATACTTTTAATTTCTCCCAAATTCATGCTGGATAGATGTCGATCACGCAGTCTCGGATTCACTCTGCCGCCGAGCGCAGGCGGGACCAGGCCCAGGGACAGCACGTCACATAGGCCTGTGACCATTATCACGGACGCTTGGTTTTGGTCCTGTCACGCTGACTAAGGGCTGGGGGTTTACCGCTTCAACGTTATCCCGGCTGCCGCGCATTCCTAGGAGACTTGGATTATGAAATGCAAGCTGATCGCTTTCGCACTGATCTTGACCGTGACGTCATGGGGCCAAACCGCAAACCAAACATCCACCGTGCCGCAGGAAGGGAAGGCATCGCCGGAAAAGCCTGCCTGTGCGTGCTGCGATAAAACGAAGGCAGAAACGAGCGAAGGTACCACAGAAGCAAAAGTGGCGCACGCTTGCTGCGCGCATCACGACATGGCTGGCCAGGCCGGAAAAGAGCCGATGTCATGTTCGGGGATGGCCAAAGATAAAGACAAAGACAAAGATGCTGGAATGGAGATGAAAGACAAGGCATCCTGCTGCCAGGGTAAAGATGCCGCTTCCGGCGATGCGGGCAAGGAGAAGAGGGCTGCCGGATGTTGTGGTCAACAGAAGTGCGAAAAGAATGGCGAGAAAGGCTGCTGCGACCAGAAAACCGACACAACCGCTATGAATTGCTGTCACGGCAAGAATGCGACGACCGATACATCGGAGAAAATCAGCAAGTAACCGATGAACCGATTCAGCCCCGGCCTTGCGACCAGGGCTTTTTCTTTTTGAATGACAAGAGGATCGACCGGCAAAGAATTTCCTACGCAGCAGGCGTGCGTTCAACTCCTGTCCGGCGCGGATAATTCCCCATGATCTACCAGGCGTCGGCCACGACAGCTGGGACAAAGCTCTCGACGAACCGAAGCTATTTCCGTGGCTGTTCTCGAAATCTATTGCGACGCGGGGAAAATAGCGGAACGTCAACTCGGCGAATCACACGCCTTCCTCAGCAAAAAAACCGGGACCAAGAATCTGGTCCCGGCGTTTAGTTGGCTGGTTGCCCGGATGAAGTCGATGCATAGGTCCTTCGGTCGGAAAAGCACCGACCTCAGGATGACAGATCTAATAGCTACGTCGCTACGCCGTCCTTCTCGGCCTGATCGTCAAATCCCGCACTTGGGTTAGGATGCTGGACATTTGCATCCCGTTCAGCTGCGAAACGAAGGGAAGGATCTCGGCGATGAACTGATCTTTCATCAGTTCGCTGATTTCGTCCTGACGGTTCTTTTCGCCGCCGCTGAGCAGTTCGGGCACGGTCACCTCCAGGGCGCGCGCCAGCCGCTCGAGCGACGACAGCGTGGGCGTGGCCTTTTCGTTTTCAATTTTGGAGACGTAGGTGCGCGGCACCGACATGCGTCCCGCGAGTTGGCGCTGGCTCAGGCCGCTGCGCAGGCGCAGCGACCGGATCGACGTGGCCAGGTTCAGGTGTCCGCGCCCGCTTCCGGGCATCGGCATCATTACCGGCGGCGTCAGCACCACCGGCAGGGGTTCAGGTTCCTCATCCAGGGACGAGTGGCAGCGCCGGCAATTGTTATTGACCGTACGGAATTGAACCAGCAGGCAGTGATCGCAACGGACGACTTCCCTAGAATCTACCGGGGCAAGAGTCGTAGCCATCGGGTTGTGGGAGTGCCAGAGCAGGCTACTCCTTACAGCGACGCAGTGGAATCATGCACTGGGGAGTGATTCCAACCGCAAAGACAATCTGCGGTACTAAGCCTGTGGATGTCAAGGGTAAAATGCTTAGAGCCGCTATCTTGCGACCCAAAGAGGGAATGAAGCGGCGAAATCCCGCAACCACAGGGCAAAGTGCATGATCGATCGCGAAGCAGCCTGGTGTTTACTAACTGAGTTCACCCAGTCGGAAAGTTTAAGAAAACATGCGCTGGCAGTGGAAGCATGCATGCGCGCCTGCGCAAGGAAGTTTGGTGCGGAGCGTAAAGGCGAGCAAAACCGGGAAGGGCACGAGTTCACTCGTGCCCTTAGCGCTGTCCCTAGTGTCGGGGCTTTAGCCCCTGAGGGAATGACTGAAGAAGACCTCTGGGGCATCGTCGGCCTGATTCACGATTTCGACTACGAAAAATATCCCAGCCTCGAAGAGCATCCTTATAAAGGAAATGAAATCCTGAAAGAGCGCGGATGGCCGGAGCTGATCCGCCGCGCCATCATGTCTCACGCCGAATACACCGGCGTCACTCGCGATACCCCGATGGAGAAAGCTCTCTTCGCCTGCGACGAGCTTGCCGGATTCATCACCGCCGTGGCGCTAATCAAGCCGGGAAAATCGCTGGCTGAGGTGGATACGAAGTCAGTGCGAAAAAGGATGAAAGATAAGGCCTTCGCGCGGAAAGTCAACCGCGAAGACATCATCAACGGCGCCGCCGCCTTGGGCGTGGATCTCGATGAGCACATCGGGTTCTGCCTTGAGGCGCTGAAGCCGATCGCGGAGAAGTTAGGACTGGATGGAAGCGGCGGGAAAGCGAGTTAGGTTCTCAAGTGGGACAGCCGTCCTACCCTGAGCGGATTCGAAGGGGCTGTCCGCCGGCGAACCCAGCATTCTCTGCCTGGACTTTTAGCGGATGACTTCCGCCACCTTCCCACTCGCAATCATCTCTGCGATCCTCGCGAAGTCTTTATACATGACGCGATCTTTATCAACCCTTGGGCACACGGAGCGAATCGCCGCGTGCGCCGCCTGTCCTCGCTTCGACGCTTTCAACGGAGATAAGAAGTCGATGGCCTGGGCTACCGCCATAGCCTCGATGGCCAGCACGTTGCGTGTGTTTTCCACCACGCGTTTCAGCTTGTTCGCCGCGGTCATCCCCATGGAGACGTAGTCTTCTTTATTTCCCGAGGTCGTAATCGAATCGACTGACGCGGGATGCGCCAGCACTTTGTTCTCGCTCACCAGTGCGGCCGCGGTAACCTGCGCCATCATGAAACCGGAATTCAGCCCCGCGCCTTCCGCCAGAAATGGCGGCAAACCCTCGCTTAGCGCCGGATTCACCATGCGCTCGATGCGGCGCTCGCTAATTCCGGCAAGGGCGCACAGCGCGATGGCCAGAAAATCCAAGGCGAAAGCCAACGGCTCGCCGTGGAAGTTTCCGCCGGAGATGACATCGCCAGTGGTGGCTGCGCTCGCTTCGCTCGTGGGACGGGCGAAGGCGCCCGTCCCCACATGGTCCTGGCTCGCGATAAAGACCAGCGGATTATCTACCGCAGAGTTGGCTTCGATCTCGAAAACTTGGCGGCAGTGCGCCAGCGTGTCACGCACGGCCCCGTGCACTTGCGGAATGCAGCGGAGCGAGTAAGCGTCCTGCACGCGGCCGCAGGCGCGATGCGATTCGCGAATCTCGCTGCCTTCGAGCATCTTGCGCAGGTTCGCTGCCGTCCTGATTTGTCCCGGGTGCGGCCGCGCCTGGTGAATGCGTTCATCGAATGCGACATCGGTGCCTTTGAGCGCGTCGCAACTAAGCCCGCCAATCACGTCAGCGGAATCGGAAAGCGTCTCCGCCGCCAGCAGTGCAAGCGTGCCCACCGCCAGCATCGCCTGCGTACCATTAATTAGCGAGATGGATTCTTTGGCCTCCAGCGTGACCGGCTTGATCTGTGCTGGCTTGAGCGCGTCGGCGCTAGGAATGCGAGCGCCGCTGCCGTCGATGCATTCCCCCTCCCCAATCAAAGCGAGCGCCAGGTGCGCCAGCGGAGCGAGATCGCCACTTGCGCCAACACTGCCCTGCGACGGCACATACGGGGTGACGCCGCGGTTCAGCATGGCGCAGAGTGTGTCGATGATGAGCGCGCGCACGCCAGAAAATCCTTTGGCCAGAGAGTTGGCCCGCAACAGCATCATCGCGCGCGTCTCGGCAACTGCAAGCGGATCGCCCATACCCACCGCGTGCGAGCGCACCAGATTCACTTGCAGTTCGCGAATCTGATCGCCGGCGATGCGTACATCACTGAGCTTGCCCACGCCAGTGGTCACGGCATACGCCAGTTTGTTTCCGGCGACAATTTCTTCGACCAAAGCACGCGCCCGGTCGACGCCCGCGCGAGCATCGGCAGACAGCAGGACGGCGCGCCGTTCCACCGCGACTTCGCGCACCGCTTCGAGAGTCAGATCGTTACCGCTTATATGAAGTGCGTTCAAAAGAGTTTCCCGTTTCCAGTCTCCGCTTCTAGAACATTATCGGCCGAGTGCCTTTCGAAAGGCGGTAAAGTATTTTTCCGGCAGCGCGGCAATCTTCATTTCGCGGTTGGTGACGATATGCGTGGTCTCGCCTTCAGCCAGCAGCAAGTTATCCGCGGCGCGCCGCAATTCATATCCAAAGTGAATCACCGACTCCCGCACATTCAGCAACTGCGTGCGCACTAATACTTCTTCGTCGTAGCGCACCGGCGCCCGGTAGCGGCAATTGGCCTCGGCGACGGCGATGAAGCAGTTGTCCTGGCTCTCCATATCGCGATAGGAGAAGCCCAACTGCCGCAGCAGTTCGACGCGGCCCACTTCGAACCAGATGAAATGGTTGGAGTGGTAAACCACGCCCATTTGATCAGTCTCTGCGTAGCGCACGCGGAGCCGGGTTTCATTGATGGCTTGAGTATGATTTGAACTCATCCTAATTTATTTCTCGCTCCGCTTCATTTTCCAGTCCACACCGGCTTGCGCTTTTCGAGAAACGACGAGATGCCTTCGCGGAAATCGGCCGTGCCGCGGATCGCCGCATTCTCGCGCACTGCCGCTTCGATATGCGTATCGATCTCCGCCCGTGCGTGATCGGTAAGGAGTTTCTTGGTCGCTCGCAACGAGGTTGGGCTGTTCTCCATTAAGAGCGAGGCCAACTCCCGGGCGCGGCCCATCAGATTTTCTGGAGCGACAATTTCGTTGACCAATCCTAGACGCGCCGCTTCTTCCGCGCCAAAGATCCTGCCCGTGAGCAAAAGGTCGCGCGCCTGCTTTTCGCCCACCTGGCGCAGCAGAAATGTCGAAACGATGGCAGGGACAAATCCGATGCGCACTTCGGTATAGCCGAACTTCGCTTCCGGCGTGGCCAGCGTGAAGTCGCAAAGCAGAGCCAATCCCGTTCCACCCGCGATGGCCGCCCCATGCACCGCTGCAATCGTGACTTTGGGAAATTCATAAAGCGATCGGAAAAACCGGACCATCTTCCTGGAATCTTCCAGGTTCTGCTGGGGATGGCGGCCGAGCAGAGATTTCAAATTCTCCAGGTCCATGCCCGAGCAGAAAGCTTTGCCCGCGCCGGTTACGATGAGCACGAGCGCGTCGGATGCCTCCACTTCTTTCAGCGCGGCCAGCAGATCGTCAATCAACTCGAAGCTGATGGCGTTACGCTTCTCGGGACGATTGAGAGTGATGGTCGCGATGCCAGAGTCGTAGGTAAGTTGAACGGTCTTGTACATGTGGCTATCCCTGTTCCGATTCCATATCGTCGGTTTCCATAGGAGGTGGATAGAGATCCAAATGAAAAGCAATTCCAAACCCAGCTATCCGCTGGAGGGTGAGGCTGTCTAGCCTGAACCCTCCCTGACCATTCCCCGAGGAAAATCCACAGAAGAAATCAATCTTGTATTTGTTCGAGAGTTCCGCGATTACATCGAGCTTAGGTTCGAGGACGTCGATCAGCCACTTAAGATGGTCAACCATGTCGCTCTCGTCGGCCAGCGGACTTTGCAGAAGCCAAGCCGACCCACGCCATACCGCTTTGTGCCTGCTGCTGCGCCGCTCCCCCTTCAGGTGCGAACGGGTGGCCACAAGCCCAAGTGCCGTCCCAATCTCTTCAGGCTGCAGCGTCTCGCCGAAGATCCTCAAGGATGCGCGTGACCACTGTCGGTTATCATCGACGTGCGTGTTGTCCGGACCAGCCAATTCTTTTCTCCGCTTCCCAGGCTGTTTGTACATCCTATGCGAATCCGTGGCTCACTTAATCGGCAGCAATCGGGGTCGAAAACCTCGCACCGATTTCGGTAGTCGCACGCAGCAAAGCGTCCATTGGCTTCAGCGGCGGCAACTCGGCTTCGCGCTGCTTTAGCGCGTCAATTACTTGCTCGGTCGCGATGTTTCCGACCAGCGCATCTTGCGCAAACGGACATCCACCCAGCCCGCCAATGGCGGAGTCGAAGCGCCGGCATCCTGCGTCATAAGCCGCGAGAACCTTCGCCGCGGCATCTTCAGGACGGCTGTGCAGGTGGACGCCGATTTCCAGATAATCATACTTCGCCATCACCTCGCCGACCAGTTCGCTGATCTGCGCTGGAGTGGCCATGCCAACTGTATCGGCCAGCGAAATCATCTTCAGATTGTCGACTTCCATCAGCGAAATGGCCGCAATCACTTCATCCACATTCCACAGATCGCCATACGGATTGCCAAACGCCATCGAAATATACACCACGACGTCGAGCGCGGCATCGTCCGCCTTTTTCTGGATATTTTCCAGTTCGTCGAGCGCGCCCTCGGCGGACTGATTCTGGTTTTTACGTAAGAATGTCTCCGAAATCGAATACGGAAAGCCGAGCGTGTGCACAGCCTGTGTCGCAATGGCCCGTTGCGCGCCCTTTTCGTTGACCACGATACCGATGATTTCCACATCATCCGGTGGATCGAGCTCTTTCAACATTTCTTCAGAGTCAGCCATCTGCGGCACGGCTTTGGGTGACACAAACGAGACTGCATCGATGTGCTTGAATCCCGCGCTGATCAGGGCCTGCAGGTAGGCACGTTTGATGTCAGGCGGAATAATCCCCTTCAGCCCTTGCCAGGCATCGCGCGGACATTCGATAAGTTTGACAGCATCAGACATAGATTGAGTCACTGAGCGATTAAGTCATTGAGCGATTGCTAAGAGCGCGGAGCGATAAGCAGTTCAATGGCTAGATCACTCAATCGCTCAATGACTCAATGCTTCTACGTTTGCAGCACTCCTACTTTGAACTCGGGCACGTCCGGGTTCAGCGCGGCCGCTTCGAGCGCCTGGGTAATCGCGTCACGGGTTTCGATGGGATCGATGATCTTGTCGATCCACAGACGCGCCGCGCCGTATCGCGGATCGGTCTGCTCGTCGTAGCTGCGCTTGGTCGATTCGTAGAGTTCTTTCTTATCTTCGTCACTCAGCTTTTTGCCGCCGCGCTCCAGTTGCTTCACTTTGATCTCAACCAATGTTCCCGCGGCTGAATCACCGCTCATCACCGCATAACGCGCGGTGGGCCAGGCAAAAACAAATCTTGGATCGAATGCTTTTCCACACATCGCATAGTGTCCGGCGCCGAACGATCCCCCAATAATCACGGTGATTTTCGGCACCACGGAATTGGACACCGCATTCACCATCTTCGCACCCGCTTTGATGATGCCGCTCCACTCCGCATCACGGCCCACCATGAAGCCATTCACATCGTGAAAGAAAATAAGCGGAATCAGATTCTGATTGCAGTCCATGACGAAGCGCGCCGCCTTCTCGGCCGATTCGGTATAGATGACACCGCCAAACTCGATGCGCTTGTGACCCTCATGATCCGTTTGCTGGGCGTGTAATTTCTGATTGGCAACGATTCCCACGGCGAAGCCGCCAATCCGTCCGTAACCGCAGATCAGAGTCTTGCCATATTCCGGTTTGTACTCATCGAACTGGCTGCCATCGAGCACGCGCGCGAGAATCTCCTTCATGTCGTAGGGGCGGGCCGGTGAGGAGTCGTAAATTCCATAAATTTCTTCGGCTGGCAGCGTAGGTTCGATGGGCTTTTTGCGGTCCCAGGGAGACTGCCGGCGGTATCCCCATTTTTCCACGATCGATCGAATCCGCGCGAGGCAGGCAGGATCATCGGGTTCGCGAAAATCCACTGTGCCGCTGATGCCCGCGTGCATGGCCGCCCCGCCCAAATCTTCGGCCGAAACTTTTTGTCCAATGGCGGCCTGCACCAGCGCCGGCCCGGCCAAGAATAACCCGCTGCCATCAGTCATCAACACGTGATCGCACATGACTGGAAGATAGCCTCCACCGGCAACGCACATGCCCATGATAGCCGCGATCTGCGGAATGCCTAGCGCCGACATGACGGCGTTGTTGCGGAAGACGCGGCCGAAATCGTCGGTGTCGGGAAAAACATCTTCTTGCAGTGGCAGAAACACGCCCGCCGAATCGACCAGATAAATTGTTGGGATGCGGTTCTCAATGGCAATATTCTGGGCGCGAATGACTTTCTTCGAGGTCATGGGGAAAAAAGCGCCTGCCTTGACCGTGGCGTCGTTCGCGATAATCATCACCATGCGGGTTTGAACGCGCGCGATGCCTGTGATTACGCCCGCCGCCGGCGCTCCGCCCCACTCCTCGTACATGCCGTGCCCGGCGTAGATGCCCAGTTCGAAAAAGGTTCCGGGATCGATCAGCAGTTCGATCCGTTCGCGCGCGGTCAGGCGTTTTTTAGCATGCTGATTCTCAATCGCCTTGGGGCCGCCGCCCTCGCAGATCGTCTCGCCTTCGTTGCGCACCTGCGACATAAGGTCGGCGAGGAAGCGCATATTGGCCTCGAAACGAGCCGACGTGGGGTCGATTTTCGTCGTCAGGACGTTGGACGGCTGCGCGGGACGCTCTTGGGAAGTTTCGCTGCGGTTGACCATGGGTAAACAAGTCGGACTGTTTAACGTATAACAATCACAGCGGCGCGCGCAACGGAGGGCGAGCTAACGCTTGGGCGAGAAGCAGCCTCGTTCGTTAATTGCCGATGAGGCCTCCGCCACGGGATCATCCACCACGGCGTCGATCAGGCCGATGGCGAGAGCGCGTTGCGCGCCGATCTTTTCTGCCGCCGCAAACATTTCCAGCGCCACGCCCTTGCCCACCAGACGCGGCAACCGTTGTGTCCCGCCCCAGCCTGTGATCAATCCCAGCGCGGCGCCGCGATGGCCGAATACGGCATGAGTGGAAGCGATTCGCCGATGGCATGCCAGCGCGAGATCGAGACCGCCGCCCATACAGTAGCCGGAAATCGCAGCCCACACCGGAGCCGGAAAATCGGCTACCAGCCGCATCAGATGCTGTCCCATCCTGGCGAATTCATAGGCCGACGGTGCATTGAGCGCTGCGATTTCCGCTAGCTCCGCGCCTGCCGAAAAAAACTTGGGATTTCCGGCGATTACCAGCGGCCTCGCTTCCGCCGCCAGTTGCTCGATTGCAAAGGTCAGCGCCAGAACGCATGCCCGCGTCAACCGGTTGGTTCCGTCTTCGGACCGCAGCCGCAGAAGCGTGGCCACTCCTTCGTGCTGCAAAGTATAGAAAGGAGAAGTGAGGATTGGCGACACGGTCAAATTGTCATCCGCCTGTTCGGCATTGGCGTAACGGCAGAAACTGCTGAAATCGCTAAGCTCTGTGATCCATCGTCGTCAACCGGCAGCCATCTTCTTCCAGCAGAAACGTTCCCACCCCGAAGCATTCTCCGAAAATGCGATGCGATTCCGCATCGCGCCCGGCGCGCGAGATCCATTGCTTTCCGACTTCGTATTGCGATGCGGTAAACCATTTCTGCGGCAGCACTTCTACCAAACCCGCCTGCAGGTAGAGAACAAACAGCGCGAACGCGGGATCGTCACGCGACATCGCTTTGTAACTGGTGGGCGCGATCAACTCGTCCACCCCTGCGAGTTCCGGCGGTACTTCAACTTTGTGCATGCCGGGAGCGAGCGTGAGCGATACTTCGAATTCGGCCACGGGCGCGGTTTTCGCATAGATGCGATCGGAGGATTGCTTGAACCAGCCGGCAATTTCGGCCAGGTCGAACGCCTTGAGCTGATCGGGATCAAAACCGGCGACGCGAATACTCCTTCCTTCCGGACACCAGATGCCCAGGTAGTGGGGCGGAGCAAGGAGTATTCG
>Ga0224555_1003654_pt1 | contig 15346 bp, 16 predicted proteins | sample 714S23034metaG_FD_180687 | JGI IMG/M metagenome (GOLD analysis project Ga0224555, IMG submission 180687) | Peat soil microbial communities from Stordalen Mire, Sweden - 717 S2 30-34 | ecosystem: Environmental > Terrestrial > Soil > Wetlands > Peat | place: Sweden: Norrbotten County, Stordalen...
ACACGTTGTGTTTGAGACCTGCGACGTCTTCCTTTGTTGGGCTTGATTCGCCGCGACCCTACGGGGCGCGAAACGCATATTTGCGGACTGTCCCAGGGTTCTCGTCCGCTACCGCGGACTTCACCCTGGGCTATTTTCGCCGCCTCCCTACGGGAGGCGCTTACGGCGCGTAGCCGTTGGCGCGGAACCAATCGATGGCGGCACGCATGGCGGGGTAGACGGGAAGAATGCGGAAGCCGAACTCCTGTTGGGCGCGGGCGCTGGAGGCGTACATCTTTTTGCGGCCCATGCGGACCTCTTCGAGCGTGGCGCGCGGCTCGCGACCGCGGATGCGGCCCGTGATGAGCTCCTCAAAGAACGCGTAGGTGGCGGCGACGGCGAAGGGGATTTTGACCGTGGGCGAGGGAATGCCTGTAATCGCCGACATCTTGTCAAGGATCTGCTTGAGGGTAAGGTTCTCGCCGCCGAGGATGTAGCGGTGGCCGGACGTGCCTTTAGTGAGGGCGAGAACGTGGGCGCGGGCGACTTCAGTGACGTCGACGAGATTGAGGCCGGTGTCGACGTAAGCGGGAAATTTGCGGTTGAGGAAATCGACGAAGATGCGGCCGGTGGGCGTGGGTTTGCGATCGTTGGGCCCGATGGGCGTGGTGGGATTGAGGATGATGACCTGTTGACCTGCTTGCGCGGCTTGGATCGCTTCTTGTTCCGCCAAAAACTTGGAGCGCTTGTAGTGGCCGACCATGTCTTTGAGTGAGACCGGCGTGTCTTCATTGGAGACAATGCCGTTGGTAAAGAAGTGCATGGTGGCGACCGAGGAGGTGTAAACGAAGCGCTTGACGCCTGCTTCGCGGGCAAGGCGCAGCAGCTCGCGGGTGCCGTCGACGTTGGCGCGGTACATGGCGGCAGGATCGGGAATCCAGAGGCGGTAATCGGCGGCAACGTGGACGACGGCGTCGATGCAGGCCAAGAAAGGCTTGAGTGAAGAAGGTTCGGAAAGATCGCCGACGACGGTTTCGGCCTTGATGCCTTCGAGATTGGCGAGGTTCGAGGACTTGCGGGTGAGGAGGCGGAGGTTGGCGCCTTCGGCGGCCAAGGCTTTGGCTACGTGATGGCCGACAAAGCCGGTGGCGCCTGTCAGGAAGATTTTCATGGTCTCGAATCTCTAACGCCATCTTAAACTGCTACGTTGTTTCGCCCGTATGCAGCCAGAAAGAGGTAAACCTCGACAGATAATGCAAAAGCGCATTACAATATGAAAGCCGGGGGTGATCTTATGGCTATTGTGAGCACAACGTCGCGGGGACAGGTGACTCTCCGGAAGGAGATCTTGCAGCACGTTGGGGTCAAACCGGGGGAGAAATTGGAGATCGATCTGTTGCCTGGCGGCGAGTTCCGGGGCCGGGCGGTGAGGAAGAGGCGCAGCATCAGCGAGTTTGCAGGATGCCTGAAGGGCAAGACCAACGGCGCAAGGCTGACCATTAAAGAAATGGACGAGGCCATCGGCGAAGCTGTCGTCGAAGAGTTCCTGAGAGGCGTTCAGCGATGAGGATGATCGCGGACACGAATGTACTTTTGCGCTTTGTTCTGGACGACGATCCGCAGCAATACAAGCTCGCACTCGACGCCCTTGAGAAATCGGAGACTGTTGCAGTGACCAACCACGCCCTCTGTGAGATGGCCTGGGTTCTGCGAAGCCGTTATGGCGTTTCGCGTTCTGCGATTGCGGCGACAATCCGCGGGCTGCTCGAGACCAGGAACGTTGTGCTCGACTCGGCGACGGTCAATGCAGGAATGGCGACGCTCGAATCCGGCGCGGATTTTTCCGATGGCGTGATTGACTACGAGGGCCGCTGGCTGGGCGGCGAAACGTTTGTTTCATTTGACAAGAGAGCGGTTGCGGCACTGGAGAAACATGGGCGGAAGGTGAAACTGCTAGGTTGAGCGAAAGTGTCGCGCGCATGTCTCGAGGCTATGGGCAGCGAGTTTTGCGATCGCGAGCCAGAATCAGTCCAGCTTCTTTAGAAAGCCCAGTAGGCCGCTCTTGTGCTTGCGTGTTTCTTCATAGTTTCTCAAGCTGAGAAATTTCAAGTAGACTGCCAGACAGACTGCTGCAACGCCTAGAATGATCTCTCCAATCTTCTGCAAAGTAGCCATGCAGTACGCTCCTCACGAGAGATTGCGCTGAGATATCTACTCCAGGGCTTCGGGGTGGAGGGCGATGTTCTTTTCGCCGGCAGCTTTCTTTTCGTTCCAGGCTTTGACCCAGTCTTCCCAATGCTTGCCGGCGGCGCGGTCTTTGCCGGTGAATTCGAGGCGGGCAATCTCGGCGTAAGAGACTTTGCGCTTTTCGGGCGCGCTGGGCGTGAAGTAGTGCACCCAAGAGTCGGCCAGCGTGGCGCCGGTGGAGCGATTGAAGATGTAGGCTTCGATCTTTTCGCCGGACTTAAGCGTGAGCGTGACGTCGCCGCGATAATCGAAGGCCTTCTCGAGAGCGTTCTTGAGATCTTCGTCGCTGGCGAGCGTGGGAACCAAGCCTTCGAGCTGTTCGTGCTCGAAGCCGGGAGCGAGCTCGAGAGATTCAATCTGTTCGCGGGTGTATTTCTGGACTTCGGCGGTCATGGTTTCTCTCAGCGGTGTTGGCGGAGCTAGCGGGGTTAGCGGAGCTAGTCTCACCGACGTATTCTTGATGCGCCGTCCCTACGGGACTGGGCTTCGTTATTCCTTCTGACCCCACGCTGAAGCGCGGGGCTAACAAACTTTGCGCCTACGGCGCAAACTGAAACTGTGTGGGCGTGGACGCCCACACGACAGCCGGTCTGGAGACCGGCGCTACAAACTTACGCGCGCGTTTCCTGGTAGTCGCGCTCTGGCTCCGTGATCTGTACTAGCGACGACGGGCCGGTGGGCATGGGCTCGTTGAGCAGATCGAGCGCGTGCTTGTCGGGATAGAGCGAGAAGCTGCCCTTGACCATGGCGAAGAAGCCTTTGAGCGAACCAAAACCTTCGAGGACCGCCGATGGCTCGTAGCCGCAGCTCACCATGCAGTTGGCGCACTTGGGATTGCCGGAGCCTACGCCGTACTCTTCCCACCTGGTGGTTTCCATCAGCTCCTTGAAGGTGTCGGTATAGCCATCCTGGAGCAGATAGCAGGGGCGCTGCCAGCCGAAGATGTTGAAGGCGGGCGAGCCCCAGGGCGTGCAATCGTAGTTGCGGTCGCCCATGAGGAACTCGAGGAAGAGGGGCGACATGTTGAACTTCCAGGTCTTCTTGCGGTTGGAAAGAATGGCGCGGAAGAGGCGGCGCACGCGGGCGCGACCCATGAAGCGATTTTGATCGGGCGCCTTGTCGTAGCTGTAGCCCGGCGAAAGAACGACTCCTTCCACACCCATCGTCATCACTTCATCGAAGAAATTGCGCACGCTGTTGGGATCGGTGCCGTCGAAGAAAGTGGCGTTCGTAGTTACGCGGAAGCCACGCTTGACGGCCTCCTTGATGCCGTCGACGGCGATGTCCCAACCGCCTTCGCGGCAAACTGAAAAGTCGTGGTGGTCGCGCTCGCCATCGAGGTGAACGGAGAAGGTGAGGTACTTGGAGGGCGTGAACTCCGGCAGACGGCGCTTGAGTTCGAGCGCGTTGGTGCAGAGATACACGTACTTTTTGCGGGCTACGAGGCCGTTGACGATCTCGACGATTTGAGGATGCAGCAGAGGCTCGCCGCCGGGGAGGGAGACCATGGGCGCGCCGCATTCTTCGATGGCGGCAAAGCATTGCTCGGGCGTGAGCTGCTTCTTGAGGATGTGCGGCGGATACTGCACCTTTCCGCAGCCGGCGCAGGCCAGGTTGCAGCGGAACAGCGGCTCCAGCATGAGCACGAGTGGGTAGCGTTTGCGGCCCGTGAGCTTTTTCTTGAGGACGTATGTTGCGACCGTCCACATTTGGGAGATTGGAACTGCCATTCGCGTTTGCCCTCAGGGGCTGAAGCCCCGTTTCCAAATCCTTCCGGGGCTAAAGCCCCGCATGTTTTTTGCGGCAGGGCCAGGGGCCTAAAGGCCCCTGCTCCCTCCGCTTTTTAGCCGCCAATTGCGGCGCGTTCCATGGCCCGCTTATAGGTTGTTAGGGCCATCAGCGGGAAATACTGGCGATACATGGTGTAGGCCAAATAGAACACCTTGGGGAAGCCGGTGCCGGTGATGATCCCCTGGCGGGTGGACCCCGAGCCCATGGACTCGTCCCAGCTTCCGTCTTCGCGTTGCCGCTCGAGCAGCCAGCGCACACCCTTGGCGATGGAATCGGAGCGGTCGTCGCCGGCGGCAAGTAGCGCCATCAGCGCCCAAGCGGTTTGCGAGGGAGTGCTCGTGCCGATGCCGCGCGTATCAGGTTCGTCATATGTTCCGACACTCTCGCCCCAACCGCCGTCGGCATTCTGCACCATGCGCACCCACTCGGCGGCCTGCTGCACCTGCGGCTCCAGATGATCGACACCAATGGCGTCGAGCCCGCGCAGCACCAGGAAGGTGCCGTAGATGTAGTTCACACCCCAGCGGCCGAACCAGCTTCCGTCGGGCTCCTGCTCCTTGAAGATGAAGTCGATGGCCTTTTGCACGCGCTTGTCATCGCGCGTGTAGCCGTAGACGGCCAGAGTCTCCAGCATGCGCCCTGTAATGTCCACCGACGGCGGATCGAGCATGGCATTGTGATCGGCGAAGGGGATGTACTGGAAGATCATCTTGGTGTTGTCTTTGTCGAAGCTGCCCCAGCCGCCGTTCCGGCACTGCATGGCGAACTCCCATGCGAGGGCGCGCTGCGCCACCTGGTGCTGATAGCGCTCGCGGGGATTGTCGACTTTGCTTAGCGCGAGCAGAACTTGCGCCGTATCATCGGTATCCGGGTAAAACTCATTGTTGAACTCGAAGTACCAACCGCCGGGCTCGGTGTTGGGCACTTTTACCGCCCAGTCGCCCTTGTGGCGGACTTCTTTGGCCAGCATCCAGTCCACAGCCTTGAGCATGCGCGGATCGTTGCGCGGCACACCGGCTTCGCCGAGTGCGTAGACGGCCTGCGCCGTGTCCCACACCGGGCTCATGCACGGCGTCATGCGGAAGGTCGGCTCGGGCATTTCCGGCGTCGGCTCCTGCTCGATGCCGAGCTTCTCGAATTCGTCGCGCGCTCGGATGACCTGCGGATCGTCTTCAGAGTAGCCGAGGCAACGCAGCGCAATGATCGCGTTGAGCATGGCCGGGTAGATGGCGCCCAGGCCGTCGGTCATCTCCAGGCGTTCGAGCATCCACTTCTCGGCGCGCTTCATGGCCAGTTTGCGCAGCGGGCGAATGTGCACGGCTTCAAGCCAGTGGGTAATCCGGTCAACCGCCAGGAAGAAATTGCGCCAGGAGATGAAGTGTTTGCGATCGACGCGCAGGCGCAGAATGGAGGTGGCGCGGCCGCCTACGAAGAGCTCATCAATTCCCTGCCCCGGCTGAATCTTCTTGAAAGGCTTTTTGGCGTACATGATGGCCAGCGGGACGATGATGGTCCGCGACCACGACGAGATTTCGTAAATATTGAAGTAGAACCAATTGGGAAAGAGGACAATCTCCGGGGGAATGGCGGGCACGGCATCGTAGTCGTATTCGCCCAGCGCACAGAGATACATTTTGGTGAAGGTGTTGCACGCGGTGACGCCGCCATGCGCCAGCACCCACTCGCGGCACATTGTGAGGTGCGGATCGCCGGCCGGAATCCCCATCAGTTTAGCCGCGGAGTAGCACTTGACCGAGAGCGAGATGTTACCGGGCCCGCCGGGATAGATGCTCCAACTGCCGTCGTCGTTCTGGTAGCGCATCATCTCAGTGAGAGCGCGCTGGAGGCGGCCGGGATCGCCGCTCTCAAGAAGCGTGTGCAGAAAGATGTAGTCGGCCTCGAGCATGGAGTCGGCCTCGAGTTCGCTACACCAGTAACCGTCGGGATGCTGCAGGCTGAGCAGAAAATCGCGCGCGTGGACCATCGCCGCATCGACATCGCCCAAGTCCGCGTCTATACGACCGAATCTGGGCCGTCCGAGGCTGGGCTGGCCGAAAATGGGCACCGCGGTTTGTGTCTTCTGCTGCTCTGGAGTCATGCGGTCTGAAACGCCTCTAGTTTCCGGAGAAAGCGAATCTGCGTGAATCGAACTTTCGCACTGTGGCACGCTCTAGTGCTGCGCGCCTGTTCTCGCGATCGGGTTTTAGCTGACGGCGATGGATTCGGATCCGCTGGCGCTGCCGATGGCCTGCACGATTTCGGGGGGCAGGCCGAAGCGCACGTTTTCCGGCATCACCTCAACCTCTTCGACGTTTTCAAAGCCATTCTGACGCAAGTAGTTCACTACGTCCTCGACCAGCACCTCCGGAGCCGAAGCGCCGGCAGTGACGGCAACAGTGTCCACGCCGGCGAGCCACTTAGGATTGATGGCCTGAGAGTTATCAATGAGGTACCCGATGGTGCCCAGGTTGCGGGAGACCTCAACCAGGCGATTGGAGTTGGAGCTGTTTGTGGAGCCCACGACGAGTACTAACCCGGCATTGTGCGCCACGTTGCGCACCGCAACCTGACGGTTCTCAGTGGCGTAGCAGATGTCCTGCGAGTGCGGACCGACGATATTGGGATACTTGACCTTGAGGGCGTGAATGATGTCGCGCGCCTCATCAAGGCTGAGCGTGGTCTGGGTGAGATAGGCGACGCGGTCGGGATTGGGCACCCGCAGCGCCTCAACCTCGGCAACGTTTGAAACCACTTGGGTTACATCCGGCGCCTCACCCAGCGTACCCTCAATCTCGTCGTGGTCGCGGTGGCCGATGAGGACTAGCGAGTACCCCTGCTTGGCAAACTTGACGGCCTCAAAATGCACCTTGGTGACAAGCGGGCAGGTGGCGTCGATCACCTTCAGATTGCGGCCCTTGCTGCGCTCGCGCACCGCTGGCGACACGCCGTGAGCCGAGTAAATGACACGCTGGCCGTCGGGCACGTCGTCAATTTCGTGGACAAAGATCGCGCCTTTTTCTGCTAATTCGTTCACAACATAGCGGTTATGCACGATTTCCCGGCGCACATAGATGGGCGCACCGAAGGTTTCAAGCGCAATCTTCACAATGTCGATGGCGCGCACCACGCCGGCGCAAAAACCACGCGGTTTGAGCAACAACACCCTCTTCTGGCTGGGGGAAGCGCCGTGGGAACCGTGATGGGGAATGGAATCGAGGACAGTTGTAGTCACATTAATAAGTATACCAATGAGCGAGTTGAAGCGATAGGAGAGAAATGGCGCTGCCGGACGATTCTCGTCAGGCCGCTTCACCCAGCAAATCCGCCACTACCTTGGGGTTGCGAGCGATGATCATGAGATAGGCGCGCGCCGGCGCATCGGGACGCTTGCGACCCTGCTCCCAATCGCGGAGAGTTCCCACGGGAATGCGGTATGCCGTTGCGAAGGCCTCCTGCGTCATGCCGAGGCTCTCACGCAGACGCTTGACGTTGGGGATGCGGATAAAGCCGGGCATGTTGAAGAAGCCGATGGGGGCGGCGTCTGGATCGTCGCGCACGGCCGCTTCGATTTGCTCGTCGGTAAGCGCGGCTACAGCGGCCCAATCCGTGCTGGTCTTGATCGGCGGATCGCCGGGATTATGCTCGACCGAAATTAAACCAGTCTTCTTCATACCAATTGGCCTTTCTCACCGAGATGATACGGATGACTACTTCGCCTTCTTCGTCTCGCACCAGCTCAGTGGAAACCACAACGAGCACTTTGCTTCCGCTGCGCCCCTTAGTCACAATGCGCTCTTCCTCGTAGTCGAATCGATCGTCAACCCAAATGTCTCATTTCGGATCTTCGAGGGCGAGGATTCCATCGGCGAGCGACAAATCGTGCTTACGCTGGTTCAAGGCGTCTTTCGCCGAATCCCAGACGTAGCGCATGACCCGATGGTACGGCTAAGCCGTAGTCGTGTCAAGTGGAAGCGACCGAGTTGACTCAAGTTAAACTCCGGGCACGTCTCTCCATCGCCGCTCAGCACTTTACCAATCCCGAAGGCGGGCGATCGGCCGGAGCCGAGGCCCATTCCTTGTTCGGCCTGGGGCCCATGCGGAAGTGGAGATCGCCCCCGGCAACGATCTGGGCATGCGTGATCCAGGAGCGGTTCCACTCCTTGCCGTTCAGTTCCGCACTCTGGATGTAGACGTTCTGCGGCGAGTTGTTCTCGGCCACGATGGTGAAAGTTTTGCCGGTTTGGGGATTGCGGATGGCGGCACGATTCACCATCGGGCTGCCGATGATGTAGACGCCAGTGGCGGCGTTGACCGGATAAAAGCCCAGCGCCGCAAAGACAAACCAGCTCGCAAGCTGCCCGCAATCGTCGTTGCCGGGAATGCCGGCGGGGGTGTTGTTGTAGAGCGCGGCCACCTTGCGCACCCAGTACTGCGTCTTCCACGCCGCGCCCGCAAAGGGATACAGATACGGATGGTGATTGCTGGGCTCGTTGCCCTGCGCATCCTGACCCACCATGCCGCTGATGTCGGGCTGGGGCCACGGCGGACCGGAGAGATACGAAGGCGCAGTGAACAATCCGTCGAGCTTGGCGATGAAGGCCGCGTCGCCGCCATGCAGGTCGATGAGCCCCTGCACGTCGTGGGGAACGCTGAAGCTGGCCTGCCAGGCATCCGTCTCCACGTAGTCGGGATATTGAATGTCGGGCTCGAAGGGATCGCGCCACTTTCCGGCGACGGTTTTTGGCCGCATGAAGCCGGTGGAAGGATCGTAGACGTTTTTGTAGTTCAGGGCGAGCTTGGAAAACAGCGCCGCATCGTCCTTCTTGCCGAGGAGCTCGGCCATGGCGCCCGCGCACCAATAGTCGTAGGCAATGTCGAGGGTGCACGAGACGGAGCCGCCATGCAGATCCATGGGCACATAGCCGTGCTTGCGGAAATCCTCCTGCAGCTTGCCGTTGTCGCGCGCGCGGCCGATATCTCGCGCGGAAGCGCCCGGCGGCGCCGTATCGCGCGCGCCCAGCGCCGTGTCGCGAATGGCCGCGTAGGCCGCCTCGGCGTCGAAGTCGCGGAAGCCACGCACGTATGCGGCCACGATCATGGCCGCGGCATGGAATCCCGTCATGCTCCAGGTTTCGTTGCCCCATAGCGGCCACATCGGCAGCGTGTGCAGGCCGAGCTGCTCGTAGTCGGCGATCAAGGTGCGCACAATGTCGCTGGTGCGATGCGGCTGCATGAGCATGATGAACGGCACTTCGCCGCGATAGATGTCCCAAATGGAGAGCGTGGTGTACTTGGTGAAACCGGGATGAGGATGGTTCTGGCGATCCTGCCCGCGATAAGTACCGTCCACGTCGTTGAAGGTGGCCGGAGCCACGAGGCCGCGGTAGGCGTCGGTGTAGAACGTATCGGTGAGCGCTCTGGTGGGCAGCTCCGCATCGAGAACACTGAGCGCCTTGGACCATTCTGAGCCGGCTTCGCGCGCCACGGCGTCGAAATCCCAGAGCGGCATCTCGGCTGCGAGATTCTTTGCCGCGCCTTCCACAGTGGTCGAGGAAATGCCCACGCGCACTACGAGCGGCGCGCCGCCCGGCGCATGCGCCAGCATCGCCTTGATCTCGGTGCCTTTGAACTCGCGCCATGGAGAGGCAGTGCTTGCGGCGCCATCCAAGCTCACGTCGATGGAAGTGAGGGGCCGCGAAAACTCCATGACAAAGTACACTTGCTTGTCCTCAGCCCATCCGTGCGTGGCGCGCATGCCGCTGATGCGCGTGGCGCTTTCCAGCTTGAGCTCGGCGTGATAGACCTTGCAGCCAATGCCGTGCACCAGATCGAGCAGCACTCCCTGCTTTGTGCCAGTGGGTAATAGCGGATAGCTATAGCGATGCATGCCGCAGCGCGAAGTCGCGGTTAGCTCCGCCTGCACATCGGGCGTGAGCAGGTGGACGCCGTAGTAGCCGGCGCGGGCCGTCTCGCGATCGTGACTGAAAAATGAGCGGTATCCCGGCACCGCCTTGTCGAAGACCCAGCCGGAATCGAGGCCGAGTTCCGTGATCTGCTCTTGCGCCAAGGTTTGCGGCAGGCCCGCATCCCACGCCCAGTTGCGGCCTTCGACCACGGGCATCAGAAGAATGTCGCCGAGGTCGCCGCCGCCCGTGCCCTGCACGTGAGTGTGGCTGAAGCCGATGACGGCATTGTCGGGATAGTAGTAGCCGGGGCAATGATCCCAGCCCGTGTAATCGCCGCGTTCATTCCAGCGCGTTTCCGGCGGGCCGGCAGTGTCGGGACTCAACTGCACCAGGCCGAAGGGCGCCACGGCGCCGGGAAACATGTGCCCGCGCCACCCGGTACCGATCTCTGGCTTGACGTTGCCGACGGGGCTCGCGCTCACCGGCGTGCCCGCTGAGGGCGTCTCCGCGGCCAGCGCCTCGGTCGCTCCGACCAATGCACCCAAAGGCGCGCCTAACGGCGCAACCGTTCCTGCCGTGGCGGCCGCGCACGCCTTTAAGAACTCCCGTCTCCGCCATCCTGACCCGCTCTGCCACATTGCCCAAGCTCCTGTCGTCTACTACGCATGGACGATTATAGCCTGCGAAACAGGCGCTTGCAGAATGGTTGAGGCATGGTCCGCGGGTTGACGCCGAGAGGGCCTCGGGGCCAGTGACGGCCGGGATGATAGTTGACGCAAAGCGAGCAACGCTCTGCACAAGAGGCGGAGCCGCGCGATGGAAGGATCGCACCGAAAACTGCTGTCAGTGACGGGCGAAGGACACTCCAGCACGGTGACGCCGGCAACTGCTGAGCCGTCCAGCGGCCTGGGGACCGGTCACTCAAAGAATTGTCGCGAAGCGGAGGAGGCCTAGTAGTGGTTGGCGGCTTCGGCAGTTGCCTTCAGCTCGTTGTTAGCCGTCCCCCCAAAGTCAGAGCTTGCGCGCAGTGGTCATAGTAGCTCTGTAAATGCGTTTGCCGAGCGGCATACTAGGCTATGAAAAGAATTCTGTTCGGCTTCGTGCTCACCTTCTGTCTCGCAGTACCCTATGCGGCGCAGGCGCAGGTTGTGGTAGTAGTAAACCACCACCATCACCATCACCATCATCACCCCCGCCTCCAAATCAACCAGTAGTTGGTCGAGGATCCCGTTGTCCCACCCTTGCCGCGATCGACTTGCTCGCAAAGAAACGTCAAGGATGGGGCGCTCGATTCCACTTCGTGCTGGATGAAGTCCTCTTTCAATAGACGTCTAGGGATTGCCGCGCACCACGGGATAAGTGTGGACAAATTTCTGGAGATGCTTGACCTATAGGGAGTCGTTGACTCCCAGATCCGAAAATCCGGACCTGGTGCACCTTAGTTAGAGAGCCCGCTCAAGCGACTGCGGATTCAATCGGCCGCAGGCTTATCTGCACGTCAACCCGCGTGCCCAGTCGATTGAGAATCGACATCAGGCGGTCGAGGGTGAAGCGGCGAAGGTCAGCATTGCGGATGCGGGAGAAATCGGCCGCGGCGATACCGGTCAGCGCGTGCGCGGCACGGACGGTCAGTTTCTTCCGATCCAGCATCTTGGCGATTTCAGTGGCGAGGATAGCCTTCAACTGCTCAACGTCAGCGTTTGCATATCCGAAATCGCGAAAGACATTGCCGCTGCCGTGCACGAGTTCGATTTTTTCGTGTTTCATCGCAGCATGTCCTTCAACGTCTGGCGAGGTGATTCAATGCCGGACTTCTGGAGCAGCGTGGGAAACGTCGGGCGAGATGGAAAGCTTCATACCCAACGCGGCCAGGACCGAGGAGAGCGTCTCCAAGGTTGGATTGCCTTGTTCGGAAAAGGACCGATAGAGAGTTTCGCGCTGGATGCCAGCGTCCTTGGCGACTTTGGACATCTGACGGGCCTGGGCTACATTCCTGAGAGCCTTGAGAAATGCCTCAGAGGAGTCTTCGAGAGCGGCGTTCAGATAGGCGGAGGCTTCAACAGGGTCGAGCAAAGCCGTCAAAAGAGACTGGCGGTACGAGCTAGTCTTGATCGTCATGTGCCCTCCAGAACTTCTTCGCCTGGCGAATGTCGTTTTGCTGGCCTTGCTTTGAGCCGCCGATAAGCAGATGGATTTGAAACCCCTTCTGTCCGAAGTAGACGCGATAGCCGGGACCGAAATCCAACCTCAACTCCGAGACGCCTTCGCCAACCGGCTCGACATCGCCAAAGAGCCCTTCCTCCAGGCGATCAATCCGTACGCGAACTCTGGCTCTGGTTTGTACATCGAGACCGTTGAGCCATTCAGTAAACGGTTCCCGCCCGTCTTCGTCCTGACAAACGAGAATCTCTCGCGGCATGGCTTCCAAGTCTGACTACGGGCCAAGCCGCAGTGTGACATTTAAATCACACTTAAGCGTAGCACCGTCCTCCGGTCTTTTCAAGACGAAGGTCAAGAATACAGTGGATGGGGATTCTACGGCGGCAATGATGGCGGTGGGATCGAGCTATCTCAGGCCCGAAAATCCGGACCTTGGGCACCCATTTTAGTGCTGGGTTGGATGGGGCCAAGACCGCCCGCCGCCGCTTCCCTCTATCCGCGATCTTTTGGTTCCTCGTCCGCAAAAATCTCCGCGACATGCTCGGGTTCATCTAATCGGAGCCGGAGAATTTCTTCCTCGGGAATGGCAATCTCCCGCAAGTACAGAATAAGTGCGCGAAGAACGCCCGGCTTTAGTGACTCTGCGACTTGGAGGGCCAGCCCTAAGATCGCTACTTTGTCGCCAACGTTCTTTTGGATTGGCCGATATTCCTTGAGAGTCACACCAAAGGTCTTCAAATCTTCGGCGTGCGCTAGGAGTTTTGTCTTCGTGCTTTCGGTAATGTAGCACTGCTCTGAGCGGAAGCCTGGGGCTCCGCCACAAAGGGCGCATTTGTACCCTTTTGGATCCATCCGGGAACATCCGCATACGAGACATCGCATCATGTTCTAGCCTTAGCTCATCAACGATGAGGAAACACCTGAGCGTTGCCGCCGACACCTGCCGTCCGTTACGGCATGAGATTGTCTGATCTCAGCTTGTCTGCGAGGCCGGAAAGGTCGAAGGTCACGGTTCGAGGTGCCTGTTCGTAGTAGCTGAATTCCACGACCAGCTTTTTGTGCTGCATAAGCTGACCAAGAAACTGCTTCTGGTGTCTGGAAGGATATAGTGCCTCGTGGTCCTCGGTAATGCCCCATGTCTGCCGGACGAGCTTCTCCTCGTCAAATCTGAGTCGCACAGAGGTGCTGGAATCTTCCTCGTCCGACCCATAGCCCGCTGGTTCGACCATGCCGTGTACGTCGAGCGCAACTCCGACAGTCCGCCCACTGCAGAGCCTTCCGTCTTGGAAACACATCTGCAGCTTCGCGTAGTGCAATGAGTCTGCATCTGCACCATAGGGGTGACCGACTCGGTGGTGAGAAACTCGGTCTTTGTCCCGTCGATGGGATTGGTAGAGAGACCGGACGTCTCCCAGTGCGGCTTCCATCCACAACAGTGCGGGTCTGTAGAACGAAGTTGGGCGTCCAGCTCATTATTAAGCTCGCGGTTGGCGTCTGCAAACTTTCGTGCTCGTGCTCCGCTAAGGTCGAAGGCCTGATAGATCCAAACCCCCACGAGGGCCGCGGCAACTATAGCGGCGGGAATCAAAACCACGCTTTTCTTAAAGTGCTTTTCTGGTGTGGCTTCCTCCGGCATGGAGTCTTCCTTTCGCAAGAATTGTACGCCCCGCCGAGTCACTCATTTTGCGGGATTTTTCCTCAATCGGCCCCGATTTCAACCGCATTGAGTCGAATGTTCGCTCCTGCCTGACAGCTAGAATCGTAGGTAGCCATGTCTGAATTCACCCATCTGCATCTGCACACTGAGTATTCCCTGCTGGACGGCGCTTGCGACGTTTATAAGCTTGTGGACCGCGTGGCGGCGCTGGGGCAGAAGTCTGTGGCCATGACGGATCACGGCAACATCTACGGCGCGGTGCACTTTTTTGACGCGGCGAAGGCAAAAGGCATCAAGCCCATTCTGGGGTGCGAGCTCTACGTGTGCAAGTCGGAGGATCACCGCGGGGACGTGACGTGGCGGTCAGGCGAGTCCGGCTCTTCAGGAGGCGAGCGGGAGAGCGAGTACAACCACCTGCTGGTGCTGGCAGAAAACGAGGAGGGCTATCGGAATTTGATCCGGCTGACGTCGGAGGCGAGCCTGAATGGGTTTTACCGCAAGCCGCGCGTGAGCAAGAAATATCTCGCGGAAAACTGCAAGGGATTGATCGGCACCTCCGGCTGCCTGAGCGGCGAACTGTGCGAGGCGCTGGAGCGAAGTGATTATTCCGGGGCGGCTTCTGTCGCGCAACAGTACCAGGACATCTTCGGCAAGGGAAATTTCTTTCTTGAGATTCAGGATCAGGGGCTGGAAGCGGAAAAAAACATCCGCGCCGACCTGTTTCGCCTGGAGGGCGAGCTGGGCATCCCGCTGGTGGCGACCAACGACTCGCACTACCTGTGCGGGGAGGACTCGCACGCGCACGACGTGATGCTGTGCGTGCAAACCGGCGCGAAGATTCACGAGGCCAACCGCTTCAAATTCGACGGCGATCAGTTTTTTGTGAAGAGCGGGGACGAAATGGCGACGCTCTTCAGGGACGCGCCGGCGGTGGTCGAACGGACCATGGCGATTGCCGAGCGCTGCAATTTGAAGCTACAGAAGGTGAAAAATCCGTTTCCGGATTTCGCGGTGCCGCAGGGCCACACGGTGGACAGCTACTTCGAAGAGGTGTGCCGCGCGGGATTGAAGAAGCGGCTCGACACGGCCGTGCGGCAGTTGGAGCTGCGCGGTATCCGGCGGTCAACTCCGGGAGAATACGAAGCGCGGCTTAGTTATGAAATCGATGTGATCAAGCAGATGAGTTACTCGGGCTACTTCCTGATCGTGTGGGATTTCATCAAGTACGCGCGCGACAACGGAATTCCGGTGGGTCCGGGGCGCGGGTCGGCGACGGGATCGCTCGTAGCATACGCCATGGAGATCACCAACATCGACCCGTTGCAGAACGTGCTTCTCTTCGAGCGGTTCCTGAATCCGGAACGCGTGACGATGCCGGATATCGACGTGGACTTCTGCATGAACCGGCGCGGCGAAGTGATCGATTACGTGACACGCAAATACGGGCGCGAGCAGGTGGCGCAGATTATCACGTTCAATACCATGGCGGCCAAGGCGTCGATCAAAGATTGCGGGCGCGCGCTCGACATGCCGTATGGCGACGTGGACCGCATCGCCAAGCTGATACCGGCAACGGTGGGCATGACGATCGACAGGGCGCTCGAGG
>Ga0224555_1003655_pt1 | contig 15344 bp, 7 predicted proteins | sample 714S23034metaG_FD_180687 | JGI IMG/M metagenome (GOLD analysis project Ga0224555, IMG submission 180687) | Peat soil microbial communities from Stordalen Mire, Sweden - 717 S2 30-34 | ecosystem: Environmental > Terrestrial > Soil > Wetlands > Peat | place: Sweden: Norrbotten County, Stordalen...
AAAGGCCCGAAGGGCCTATGGGTGATGTACTGCAATGCCGGGGTCATGCTGGAAATGGTGGACTATGCGGTCCGGCACGGTACGAACGTAGACCGCGGTCTGGTGGATGGCATACGCAGCGCCGCTTCAAGCATTCGCTCGTGCGCCTTAAAGGCCCTGGGACATTACGCGGTCACGTATGCGTGGGACACGATTTACGACAATGCTTTCCTGGCAGCCTCGCAATATCTAGAGGTGATAAGACGCATGCAGGAGTTGTTACTGGCAGCGGGCCTCGTGGAGGAATTCATGGCCACGTAGGCCTGCCCGCACCTTGAAGAACCGATTTCTCTCCTCCGCCCCCTTTTTCTGCGGCCTCCCCATGCAGACTAGGGTGGTCGCAGCTGCCTTTCCTACCGGTCTGCGTGGATGTACATTCGCACCATAGCGCTGGACTTGTGCATTGAGTGGCGCATGAGGAGTAGGCTGATTCGTAGAATCAGGCTGGAACCTCATTATCTTTTCTGGGGAGCGTTATGTACCAGAAGCAGCTTAGCTGTGCTCTGACGGCAGCCCGCGAAGCCGCAGTCTTTCTGCGTCCTGCTTTCCACGCGGGATATCAAGAGCATCTTGACGAGGGTTTGGAGTGCAAACTTCGTGTCCTTCTGACAGAAGCCTTTCCGGAGTATGGTTTCAGAGGCGAAGAGACGCGGCCGGACACTCCGTCACGGGACGCTCGGGGCCATCTCTGGCTTGTCGATCCTCATGATGGAACACATGCCGCAGCGAAGGGGCATCGCGGCTCGGCAGTATCGATCGCACTCCTTCGCAAGGGGCTCCCGGTTCTGGGCGTTGTATTCGCCTACAGCGCCCCGGACGATGAGGGCGATCTGTTCTGGTGGGCCGAGGGCGAGGGGCCCTTGCGTCGCAATGACAAGGAAATCAAACGGGAATGGACAGCGTCTCCAAGTAGCAAAATGACGGCGCTAATCTCACAAGATGCCGACGGCGCCGCCTCGGTGAACGCTTCGGTTGCCTATCCTATGCGATATCGGGGGATTCCGGGCATCGCTTATCGGCTGGCCCTTGTGGCCGCCGGAGAAGGCGATCTTGCGATCTCCTTGAATAGCCCAACTGGTTGGGACGTGGCCGGAGGTCACGCGCTTCTTCTGGGAGCAGGCGGTGACCTGTTCGGGCGTGACGGGACCCCGGTCACGTACAGCACCACTGGTACTCCGCAAGTCTCGCTGCATTCCTGCTTTGGAGGCTTTGCGGAACTGGTTGGGAGCGTCGTCCACAGAGAGTGGCGCAGTGCGCTTCATAGTCCGCCGGAGGAAGCTCAAAAAACTCTCGCATACCTTGAACCTGGGAAGACCGTCCCAGATGCCGCGGTTCTCGCACGAGCGCAAGGTTGTCTTCTCGGCCAGTTTGCGGGAGATGCGTTGGGTTCACTGGTCGAGTTCAAGAGCCCCGGCAGCATTTCCTCCCTGTATCCCGGCGGTCCCCAGCTCCTGGAAGATGGTGGCATTTGGCACACGATCGCCGGTCAGCCCACGGACGATTCAGAACTAGCCTTGGCATTGGCGAGGTCCATCGTCAAGAAGAACGACTATAGCGAAGAAGAAGCGGCTACCGCTTATGCGCAATGGTACGATTCCCATCCTTTCGATATCGGCAACACAACCAGCTTGGCCTTGAGCCAGGCAAGCCAAGCCTTGCACAAGGCCAAGCCGGTTGCGGAAGCCGCGCAGGCGCATGCTAGCCATTGGTCCCAGGCAAACGGAGCCCTTATGCGGTTGAGTCCGCTGGCGATCTTTGGCACCGCGTTGGAGCCTTATCAGATCGCCAGATTAGCACGCACGGATGCTGGGCTAACACACCCGCATGAGGTGTGCCGCGCGGCGAATGCGGTCTTTGCGATTGCCATTTCTTACGCCATTCGAAAGGGCAGTAACGCGCAGATGACCTATCGATACGCCTGGTCCTGGGCTCACGACAAGGCCGTGGAACCCGCAGTGCTGGAGAGCCTGGAGGCTGCCGAGTTCGAGGCTCCTCGCGACTTCATGACAAACCAAGGTTGGGTACGGGTAGCATTCCAAAATGCGTTCTATCAGCTTCTTCACACATCCACTCTGGAAGAAGGCGTTATCAACACCGTGCGAGCCGGTGGCGACACCGACACGAACGCTGCCATTGCTGGCGCGCTGCTTGGTGCTGTGCATGGACGGCGTGAGATTCCCGCGCAGTGGATGGACCGTCTGCTGACCTGTCGCCCAATCAAAGACTTGCCAGGCGTGTTGAAGCCCCGGCCTGCAACTTACTGGCCTGCAGATGCCCTAGTGTTAGCAGAGCGGTTGTTACTCGCTGGCCTCCACAATTCCTACGGGCACAAGTTTCCCGCAGCAAAGGAATTCGAGGATGGTGATGAGTGGAAAGATCGCACGTACAATTTCAAGCCGCTGGGATATGTCCCTTCCCCGGCGGACCTCGACGTCGTTCTAGGTTTCATCCCCATGCTGGAGAAGAACCCAATTGAATTGTTCTACCGGTGGGAAGGAGATGGGGTTGGTGAGGACGGCGTCCTAACCATTGCACGGCCTGTCCGGGACTGGAAGATCGATGAGTTCATCTGGTGCCTGATTAACCACGGGTTCGTTCAGGATTTTGACTGGGGCGAGTGGGTAGTGGAAGCCAATCGGTACGAGGAAGACCCCAAGCTGATCGAGGGCGCTGACCTCGCAACCTGTATCAAGCTCCTGACTGCCTACCAGCGTGGAGACCGCTTTGTGGATGGGTTATTGGCTCACAAGATTGAGTCAGGCCAAGTTGTGCGAGTTCTACGCCGCTTACGTGCCCAGCGAGATTCTGGCGAACTACCGGAGACAAGATTGTGAGACTAGTAGGAGGCACCCGCTTCCTCGACGCTCTTTGATCTCAGGGAAGTTTCTCGGAGCGCTCTTACAGACGCTCTGAGGACGGCGGCTGCGAACATAGGTTCTAACGACCATGTTGGAGAGACACCATGCCGAGTGACAACGCGCTGCTACCACCAACCATCCACCTGGGGTATCTGCCCGACAAGATGGTGATCGCTCACCTGCGTCGTGCCAGGGAGACGATCCGATTTGTCGGTCCCGGCTTTTCATTGTCCGTTGCAAAAGAACTGACGGAACGGTGGCATGAATTGGGCTCCGGTGCCGTCGAGGTGGTGATCGACGCCGACGCTGACCTCTGCCGCCTGGGCTATTGCGACGGAGCAGCCATTGAGCTTCTGCTCAAGACCGCCAAAGAGCTTGACTCAACTGTTCACAGGCAGTCCGGCATTCGCCTGTGCGTGCTGGGAATCGACGGTGAACGGATCATCTTTGCTCCTACCCCGCGCCTGGTTGAGGAATCGGACACCTCAGCCTCACAGATCATTCTCGCCCCAAGCCAGCACATGTCTAACCAACCGGGACTTTATGACCCACAGTTGAACTCCGATGATATCGGCCAGGACAAGAACCTTTTTGAGCAGATACTCGCCCCTCCGGAACTCGCTCCTCGTCCCCTGACTGAAACGGATGTCAAGCGCGTCTCCGACGACTTGAAGCAGAATCCACCCCAGCAGTTCGACCTCGCCCGCCAGGTGCGTGTTCTAAGCACGCAGTTTCAATTTGCGGAGTTCAGTCTTCTGAAGGCAGCTCTCGCTCGAAAACGCGTCCCTGTTCCACCTGACCTGCTTGGGCTGGCGGGTGACCCAGCCACGGAAGAACTTCTTCGTGCGAGCTTCCAGTTGGTTGGCAAAGATGACGAGATCTCCGGCGAGAAGCTCATGAAGCGCCGGGACGAGATCGACAAGAGGTACCTGGTCACCATCGCCCATTACGGGAAGGTGATTCTGCACACGAATCGCGCAGACTTCGACAAAGAAGTGGAAGCTTTAAAAGCGGAGGTGGATGCGTTCCAAACAGGTGCGCTGACGAAACTCAAAGCGGCGATCCAGAAGAACTGCTCCGAAGTGGTTGCCCGCCTTCTTCCGGTCGTAAAGGGAAACCTGCCTAAACGCTGGACGGCGAGTCTCGGTCCGAATCCGCCTGTGCATCTGATCGAGCGGCGTCTCAAGGAGGAACTTGAGCGGGCCTACGGAGACGCAAGTGGCTACCTGGAAGAGATCAGAGTCCGGCTCATTTACAAGAACGTCACTGTTGAGATGCTGCGCGACAAGGATTTTGTTACAGCAGCCGAGAAGGCAAGGCTTTATCTGGAGGGGATCTACGAGGAATATCAGGCTGCCCGAACGCGAGGGTAGATTGACAGAACCAACGAAACGTATGAAGCCAAGTTCCGTCCACCCCCCCCCGTCCGATCTCATTTGGGATGAGGTAGTAAGCACCGGGACGCTCGAGAGACCGCTGTCACGGCAAGCCATTGTTTCGCTCGCTTCTTTGTTTTGGACAGATCTGCCGTTGTCAGCTTCGCAGCGACTACCTCAAGCGTCTTTCCTGCAGCCCTCCGCTCCTTCCCCCTTGTCTCTGAAGCAGCAAGGCTCAGCCAAAAATATGCATCAGCATTGCTCTTCGGCACACCCTGACCTTTGATGTAAGACTCACCGAGATTTCCCTGCGCAACTCGATCGCCTTGTTCTGCCGCCTTGCGATACCAAGCTGCCGCTTCGGCATAGTCCTTTGGTACGCCTTGGCCCTTGCGGTGAAGCTCGCCCAGGTTGACTTGTGCAGCGGGGTCGCCTTGTTCTGCCGCCTTGCGATACCAAGCTGCCGCTTGGGCGTAGTCCTTTGGTACGCCTCGGCCCTTGCGGTAAAGCAGACCGAGGTTGGTTTGTGCATGGGCGTGTCCCTGCTCAGCGGCCTTGCGATACCAAGCTGCCGCTTGGGCGTAGTTCTTCCGCACACCTTGACCGTGGGTATAAGCGAACGCGAGGTTGAATTGCGCATCGGCATGGTCTTGGTCGGCAGCCTTGTGGTACCAAGCTGCCGCTTGAGCGTAGTCCTTCCTCACGCCGTGTCCTTGGTCGTAAAGCCAACCCAGGTTGAATTGTGCGTTCACATCGCCCCGCTCAGCGGCCTTGCGGTACCATCTTGCCGCTTCCTTGTAGTCCTGCGGTACGCCTCGGCCAGACTCGTACGCATTGCCGAGGTTGGATTGTGCGGTTGGTTCGCCCTGTTCTGCCGCCTTCCGATAATAGCTTTCCGCTTTCTTATAGCTTCGTTGAACGCCCAGTCCTTTTTCGTAAAGGACGCCAAGGTTAGATTGTGCAACAGGGTTGCCTTTCCTTGCAGCCATAAGGTACCAAGCTGCCGCTTGCACATAGTCCTGCGGTAGACCTTCGCCGATACGGTACAACTCGCCAAGGTTGAATAATGCTTCGACATGGCCTTGCTCGGCTGCCTTGCGGTACCAAGTCACTGCTTGCGCGTAGTCTCGCGGAACACCCTCACCTCGCTCACAAAGCAAGCCAAGGTTAAATTGAGCATCGGCTTGGCCCTGTTCAGCCGCCTTGATGTACCAATCCACCGCTTGGGAGTAGTCCCTAGATACGCCTCGGCCGTCCGCGCAGAGTCGGCCGAGATTGACTTGAGCGACAGGATCACCTTGTTCAGCGGCCTTGCGGAACCAAGCCGCGGCTCGGGTGTAACTTTTCTGGACACCTTGACCGTGGGTATAAGCGAACGCGAGGCTGAATTGCGCGTTTGAATTGCCTAGTTTAGCTGCCTTCCGGTACCAAGTGGAGGCTTGCACAAAGTCCTGCGACAGACCTTCGCCGTGTTCGTAAAGCGCCCCGAGTTTAAACTGAGCAGTCGAATAGCCTTGCTCAGCGGCCTTGCGGCACCAAGCCGCCGCGTGAGCGTAGCTTTTCTGCACACCTCTGCCACGGGCGTAAAACCCGCCAAGATTGAACTGCGCATGGGCATTTCCCGCATCAGCTGCCTTGCGGCACCAAGCCGCTGCTTGAATGTGGTCCTTCCGCACGCCTCGGCCCACATCATAAGCTGCGGCTAAGTTGACTTGGGCAAGTGAATGGTCCTGTTTGGCGGCCTTGCGATACCAAGCCGCAGCCTGAGCGTAGTCTCTCTCTACGCCTTGGCCTTCATCGTAGAGCGATGCCAGGCTGAATTGAGCATTTGAGTTGCCCTGCTCTGCAGCCTTGCGAATCCAAGCCGCAGCTTGTTCGACATCCAAGGGAACGCCTCGTCCAGTTTGGTAAAGCTGGCCGAGACTGACTTGTGCGTCAACATGGCCCTGTTCCGCCGCTCTACGATACCAATCCGCCGCTTCACTGTAATTCTGGGGCACACCGGCGCCAAGGGCGTAAAGCGACCCAAGCAAGCCTTGCGCATCAGCGTGGCCTTGCTCAGCAGCCATGTGGTACCAAGCCGCCCCTTTGTTGTAGTTCTTCCTCACACCTAGACCGAGGAAATAAAGTCCGCCGAGTTCTGCCTGTGCACGGGAGTGTCCGTGCTCAGCTGCCCCACGCAACCAACTAGCCGCTACTGCGTAGTCCTGGGGCACACCTTTGCCGTCGCGGTAAAGCCAGCTTAGTATGATTTGTGCATCAGCATAACCTTGCTCTGCAGCCTTGCGAATCCAGGCCGCCGCTTCTGCGTAGTCTTGGGGCACGCCATTGCCTTCGCGGTAAAGCTCGCCGAGGTTGAACTGTGCAACGGGATCGCCCTGCTCCGCCGCCCTGCGGTACCAAATTGCCGCTCCTGCGAAATTCAGCCGTACCCCTTGGCCATGGCTGTAAAGCGCGCCGAGGTTGACTTGGGCATGGGCATCACCCTGCTCTGCTGCCTTGCGGTACCAGGTCGCTGCTGTTGTGTAATTCTGTGGCACGCCATTGCCCTGGGCATAGAGTAAGCCGAGGTTGAATTGTCCATGGACGTCGCGTTGCTCTGCCGCCTTTTGGTACCAGGCCACCGCTTGTGCGTAGTCCAGTTGAACGCCTTGCCCTTGGGTATAGAGTGCGCCGAGATTGGACTGTGCGTGGGCATCGCCCTGTTTTGCTGCCTTGAGGTACCACGCTGCCGCTTTTCTAAAGTTCTGGGGGACGCCCTGACCTAGGGCGCAAAGAAAGCCAAGGGTTAACTGTGCAGTCGCGTTGCCTTGCCTTGCTGCTTTGAGAGCCCATGCCGCCGCCTTTCGGTAGTCCTGGGGAACACCTTGGCCTTCGGCGTAGAGCCCTCCAATGAAGAGTTGGGCATCAGCATCGCCAGATTTTGCCTTGGTCAGCAGATCTCGGTCAATCATTGCGCCACCCTTTCGTCTCCAGTTGCCTCTCAAGTGAACTGGCCGGAGGATGTACAGCCAGCTGATGACGCTGCCCAAATTGCGTCGAGCCATTTTACTGCAAGAATACGCCCATCTCGTTCAGCGTTGATCAGACGGAGTATTGGCTGGTTGGCCTTGTCCATATCTAAAGTTCTCTGCGCTTTTAGGACTCACGCCATTCTGCAACCGAACGTGTGTTGTCGCCGCCCAAACCCAAAGCCTCGATGCACAACGAGCGACATTGGGCATAAAATGAAGAATGGCTGAAAAGAACTTTGCTGTCGTTGCTCACCTTCCGGCTGCGGTCGAAATCACTAAGAGAACAAGCCAAAACTCTTTGACCATTGAGATCAAGGACGGCTCAAAAAAGATAGGCACACTCGTCGTCGGGCGCGGAACCGTCGAGTGGTGGCCGGAGAGCAACAAGATAAATGCGCATCGTGGAAATTGGTACCAGTTCGCGGAAGTGATGGCCACCCTGTCCCAAAAGAGATCGACGCGAAAGCCAAACTGAGCCGCGGATCGCTCGAAATCCGGATGAGCGACACGCGCCAGATGCTTCGTTTCGGAGTGCCTGGTTTTTTCCCAGCCTCGTGCGTTACGCTTGAGCAACGGGCCGCCCACGGACGTTCCCTAACGTTTGATTGCGAATTCTGCGACGGTGCCCGACGCCCCCGTGCTCCCCGAACTGGTCGCGGTCTACCCTGATCCTGCGGGTGAGCAAGAGGTGCAGAGGTAGAATTATCATGCCGCACCGGCACACCATCGTCGCGCACGGTCGACTAGCAAAGCGCGAACTGCGGCTGGTGGCCGCGCGGGAACGACGGCACGGGCGCCAGATCATGACGTTCGAGCAGTTGGCGGCAAGGCTTGCAGGTGGATTTTCAAGCCCGGTAGACATGGAAAGCCTCCGCGCAGCCATCCAAGTGGCGTTACCTTTAACGGCGCTAGGCGCGCTCGACAGCATCAAGCTGCTGCCCGGTATGGTCGATGCAGCCGCAGATACGCTGCACAAGGCGTGGCGCGCAGGCATCAATCTCCAGACGCGAGCCGGTGATCATCCCCGCCTCCTGTCAATCGCCCGCCTTGAAGAAGCGGTCCTAGCGCAACTACCGCCATGCATGATGCGACCGCCGGACCTCGCAACTGCCGCTTTGTCGCGACTCAATTACGCTGAAGCGCTGCTCGGCCCGGTTGACATTGTTGGCATCACCGAAATGTCGCCCTGCTGGCGTCCGCTATTGAAGGCCTTGGTGGAACGCACGCCGGTTCGATGGATCGCCGGCCCCCGGTCGGTCCCAGCCTGGCTCGACGGAAGCAGCATTGAGATCGAACGTTCCGAACCGGAAAACCCCGATATCACTGCCATCAGCGCATCGACGAGCTATCACGAAGCGATCGAAGCCGTCCGTTGGGCGCGCGAACTTGTAGCCTCCGGCACAGCTGAGCCTGCGGAAATAGCCATCGCTTCGACCATGCCGGCGGAGTTTGACGACCACTTCCTCTCCCTCCGATCCGACGCTAACTTTGACCTGTATTTCGTACACGGTGTCAGCGTAACGACCACACGGGAAGGGCAAGCAGCGGCAGCGCTTGCCGATATCCTCATGCGCGGTGTTTCCCAAACCAGGATTCGGCGGCTCGCGACGCTTCTCAGCGCCGAGCCCGGCCCGTTTCACGCTCTTCCTTCCGGCTGGACACAGGTCCTGCCCGCCGATGCGCCGCTTGCCACGTCCGACGCTTGGAATCGACTTCTTGTACGCCTTACGGCTGCCGACTGGCCGGATGGAGAAAACCACGCCGAAACACTGCGCAGTATCATCGCTCTTCTCGCAAAAGGGCCCGAAGCAGCCTCTGAGATAGGTGAATCGCTACTCAACGGCCGTGCCTTGGCAATCTGGCGCAAATCCCTGCTCACCGGGCCCGCCGCCTCGCTGGACATGACGATAGAGGCACTTAAACAGACTGACGGGCCAGAACCCTGTGTCTCCATTGCATGGATGCCGGCCAGTGAACTAGCCGCTTGTCCGCGCCGCTTCGTCCGCTTGCTTGGTCTCAATTCGTCGCGATGGCCGCGTAGCATTTCAGAGGATCGGCTGCTCTCCGATCACATCATCCCCTCCACCGAACTCGATCCCCTGCCCGTCAGCGCAGCGGACCGCCGTGATTTCGAGACAATCCTGGCCACGACCGAGCGCCAAGTTGTCCTGTCGCGATCACGGCGCGACAGCGACGGGCGTCTTCTCGGCCGAAGCGCACTGCTCCAAGGGCAGCCGGTCGAAATATATGTTCGACGCAACGCGGTGCCAATCCATGCGATGAGCGAGACCGACCGGCTTCTAGCACGACCAGAAGAATTCGCAGTTCTGCCGCAGGCGAGTGCAGCCGTGACCTGCTGGCGAGACTGGCATCGCCGGGATGTCACTGCACATGACGGCCTCGTTCGCCCCGATCATCCACTTCTTCTGTTTATTCTGGATCGGATCCAATCGGCCAGTTCGTTGCGCCGGCTCCTGCGCAACCCACTCGGCTATGCATGGCAATATGGCTTGCGCTGGCGTGCGCCTGAGAGCAGTGCAGATCCGCTTGTTCTCGACGCGCTGGGTATCGGCGACCTCGTTCACTTGACTCTCAACCGCGCCCTGCGCGTGATCGAGGCTGAAGGTGGTCTCGCCACAGCAGACGCGGCTCAGATCACCGCGGCCGTCGATCAGGCGGCTACCGAAACGGCGGGGCTCTGGGAAGCCGAGAAGGCCGTGCCGCCAAGTGTGATCTGGCGACGGACGCTGGACGAGGCACGATGGCTAGCTGGCCGCGCCTTAACCTACCAGGATCAGCCGCTAGCCGACGCCCGTTCATATGGCGAAGTACCCTTCGGCGGCGCTGAGGCCAAATCGGTCGGCGAGACTCCTTGGGACGTGCGAGCGGTAGTTGAGATACCTGGCACGGGGGTCCGCATCGCCGGCTATATAGACCGGCTTGACATCTCTGGAGACGGTCGCTGCGCCTTGGTACGCGACTACAAGACCGGAAGACCACCGAAAGACAGGATTGTCTTGGACGGGGGCAAGGAACTCCAGCGTTGCCTTTACGCCTTTGCAGTCAAAGCGTTGCTTGGAAACGATGTTGAGATATCCGCATCGCTTCTATATCCGCGCGAGCTGATCGATCTGCGGCTCGACGATCCCAACGCCGTGCTTGGCCAAGTCTCAGGGTATTTGCAGTCCGCGCGTACCAGCTTCGGGGCAGGCAACAGTTTGATGGGTCCGGATACTGGCGGCGCTTATGACGATCTCGCCCTAGCTCTGCCAGCGAATGCCGCCGCAAGCTATTGCAAACGCAAGCTCGCCGCCGTGAACGAAAAAATGGGTGACGCAGTACAAGTCTGGGAGGCCATGTGATGAACTCCCCGACAAAGGTTCTTGCAGATGATGCAGCGCGCCGCTCCGCCATGGCTATCCACGATCGATCCCTTCTGGTCGAAGCCGGGGCCGGGTCGGGAAAGACTGCCGTTCTGGCTGGACGAATTGCCATGATGCTGGCGCAAGGCATTGCGCCTAAGTCGATCGCTGCAGTCACCTTCACGGAACTGGCCGCCAGCGAATTGTTGATGCGCGTGCGCGATTTCGTCGGCGACCTCGTCGTAGGACAAATCCCATCGGAATTGCGGGTTGCGGCGCCCGAAGGCTTATCTGATGTGCAACTGAACCACCTCGCAAGGGCAAGCTTGGCGATTGACGAGATCACCTGTTCGACGATCCACGGTTTCTGTCAGCGCCTGATCAAGCCCTATCCGGTCGAGGCCGATATTGATCCGGGCGCGTCCGTGATGGATCGCAACCAAGCGGATCTCGCTTTTGTCGAAATCGTCGAGGCTTGGCTGCGGGAACTGCTTTCAGGCACCGAGGGCGGCCTGATCGCCGAGATGGTGCTTCAGGACCCAGTCGAAACAGTGGAACTCATCCACAAGATCCTCGGCAACTTGCGCCGGCGGCGGACGGTCGTCGCGCCGGCGGTCGCCCCCCTCCCGCCCTTCATCCGGTGTTTTCAGGAAAAGACTGCCGCGTTCGCCGATTTCATCCGGCAGTCTGCGGCAACCGAGGAAGAAACAGCCGCAATTGCGGCGCACTTTGAAGAAATGGCCGGGGCGCTCACCTTTGGTCTGACTGCTGACGATCCAACAAGTCTCGTGCGGCTGCTTATTTCTCGGCCCCATCCTGATCTCTGCACGAAGGCCGGTGCCTTCTCCGCTTTCAAGAAGAAGGGTAAATGGGTCGAGGCGGCCAAGCGCGTGGGTCTCGCCAAAGCTGATGGAGAGCGCTTCAACGCAGGAGCCGAGAGCCGTTATGAGGATTGCTGCAAAGCTTGGCAGACGATGCTGCAAAACGTAGCGAGCCGGGTACTTGCGGACATGATCGCCGCGGTACAGCCTGTCATGCAGCGGTTCCGCGACCATAAACGCTCGGCCGCGCTATTGGATTTTGACGACCTGATCTTTGCTGCGCGTGGGCTGCTCCGTGAGCATGATGAGGTCCGGCGGGCACTTGCCAACCGCTACGCGTATGTCCTGGTCGATGAATTCCAAGATACCGACCCGCTTCAAGTAGAGATATTTTGGCGCCTCTGCGGCGAACCACCGGCCGGTGAATCGGCGGAGAAGTGGACGGACTTCCGAATTCGACCTGGCGCACTCTTCCTTGTCGGCGATCCGAAACAGGCGATCTACAGGTTCCGTGGCGCAGATGTGATGACCTATGTCCGCGCGCGTGACGCATTTCTTGCGCAGGATAACGATAGCGTACTTTCGATCTCGACCAATTTCCGCTCTTGTGCGCCCATCCTCACCTATGTGAACGAACGCTTCGAGACGCCATTGTCGAGCGATGGTCAGCCTGGCTTCACACGCCTTGACCCTTTCCACGGCGATCGAGGCGAGGCCCTCTGCGTGGCCGCTCTCGACGTTGCCGTAGGTGACGAAAACGGAAAAGCTTCGGCCGAGCAGCAACGGGATGGGGAAGCCGAAGCTGTAGCCAATGTGTGCGCACGCCTGATCGGCCGCGAACGGATCATGGATCGAAAATTGGGTGGGCCCCGCCTGTGCAGGCCGGGCGACATTGCACTCCTTGCGCCCACCGGAAGTGATTTGTGGCGTTACGAGGAAGCCCTCGAGCGTCACCGCATCCCTGTTGCCACCCAGGCAGGCAAGGGCCTGTTCCGCCGGCAGGAAATTCAGGATCTGATCGCGCTAACCCGCGTTCTCGCCGACAGGCGTGACACGCTCGCGCTCGGCGCTTTGCTCAGGGGGCCGCTCGTCGGCCTGACGGAAGAAGAGTTGCTCGACATTGTTTGGGCGCTCCCACGCTCCGAAGACGATCCGAAGTCTTTGCCACGCCTTGATCTGGGCGTCGACCTGGAGGCCGTCCGGCATCCCTTGGCCCGGGAGATTCTTGAGAAGCTGAAGGCACTTCGCCGTCGGGCGAACAGCACAACACCCCATGACCTTCTGTCGCAGGCCGTCGATGTGTTGCGTGTACGTCCGATACTCTTGCAACGCCATCGCGGACAGGCTGAGCGCGCACTGGCCAATGTCGATCTCTACCTCAGTCTGACCCGAGCCTATGCGGTGCGCGGCCTGCGCGCGTTCGCCGAGGCCATGACTGCGGCTTGGACCGACGAGTCGCGTGCGGTCGAAGGACGCCCGGACGCGCAGGAGGAGGCGGTCGCGCTGTATACGATACACGCCGCCAAAGGCCTGGAATGGCCGATCGTCGTTCCGGTCAACACCATGACGGCCATCATCGCACCTGATACTGCCGTCACCGACCGGGAAAGTGATCGTTTCTACTGTCCCATCTTCGGCGTTCGGCCGGTCGGCTATGACGAAGTCCGTGACGCCGAGAAAGCAGAACTCGACCGGGAACGCATCAGGCTCTGGTATGTTGCCGCTACAAGGGCCCGCGAGCTTCTCCTTATCCCACGGCTTGACGCTTCCGCATCGAAGTCGGCCTGGATCTCCTTGGTTGACCTGTCGCTGGACAATCTTCCTGCACTCGATCTCTCTCATCTCCCGGCCGAAATCGGCCCCGCGGATGCATCGCCGGCAAACCGCCAGACGCGGGAAGCCTTCGCACGAGAGGCCGCGGCCATCACTGACAGACATCGTCGTCTAATCTGGATGGCACCGAGCCGTGATGAAGGTATCGCCAGCCCTGTCCTGGAGCCCGAGACGCCTGGGATTATTGTGCATGAGGAGGATGACGAGCCAGTCGGGGATGGCCCTTCTGCGGACGTGCAAGGCGGTCGCGAACGCGGGCAGATCATTCATAAGCTCCTCGAAGAAGTACTGACAGGAGAGACTGAGGATGATCTGTCGGTTCTTACCGAACGTGCAGGCGTACTCATCGATGCGCTTGGTCAGCCGATTGTCGAAGACCCGGCCAAAGGTCTGTCTTCGGCAGAAATCGCCGGCTGTGTCGCGCGCACTCTGGCTCTGCCCGAGATCGCGGCCCTGAGGCCGACGCTAGTGCCGGAGTTTCCGGTATATACGTCTGCTCTCGTGGGTGACGTGGAGCAGGCCACCGCAGGTGTCACGGATGCGACAAGCTTCGCGGCAAACGGAAAGCCCCAGGTCGTCATCGACTGGAAGAGCGATGTCGATCCTGCTCCGGAGACCATCGAGCACTATCGCGCACAGGTTCGGAACTATCTCGAGACGATGGGGATTGAGAACGGCCTGATTGTCCTCGTGACTTCAGGTACTGTGGTGCCGGTCAAGGCTTCAGTCATGGGGATGTTGTGCCACAAAATCGAAAAATCGCGCGAATTCGGTTAATTCCATCTGCCTCACACTCCATAATTATTCCTGTGAAGAGCGTTGCGGATGGAGCACACCTAGTGCCAAAGCCACAGATGACCGACGTTGAACGGGGTCCATGGATAGTGATTCTAGAGGCCGCTTCGCATCGGCCCGGCGACGAGATCAACGATGAATGGGAATGGCTCCTCGACCAGCTCGACTTGTCGGCAGAATGCTTCCTCGCGGTCCTGGAGACTATTCGACAGGGGAGGTGGAGGACGGCAAAGAATCCACGAGCCTATGTGAAAACCGTCGCCAAGCGGGAAGCCAGGAAGATGGGATGACTCTCCGAACCAGCCGACATTCTCGAACTTGTCAACGCTCCGGCGGCCGGGAAGAAATTTTCTATGGAGGGGGAACTGGATCATTTTGCTCATGTGAGCGACACATCGGAAGCGATCAGGGGCGAAGACGGTGTTTGGCGCCGGGGAGGCGGATGGGGTGATGATGATTACGACAACGACGACGAGAAGACAGACGCTTGCATCTCATTCCGTGATCTCATCTCGAATGGTCTGGCGGAGTTGAAGAACCCTTCTCCTGAGCTCGTTGCAGTTGTAGAAAAGATCAACAATGGCACGGACGAATTTCATATCCACTTGGGTCCTTCTTGGCAGCCCAACTGGGAAAAATGGGCTGAGCAGGCCGGGTTTGATGAATGTGATCGCGCGGTCCTCAAATACCGGTTCGCAGGGGTAAGCCGAGACCGAGCTCTTGCTGAACAGCCGGACGATGAATCCCGCAAAGCGCTTCAGGCTGCCTGGCGGAAATTTGATCGCAACGGAATGGAACGTCTGCGGGGAGCTATCAAAAAAAATCTTTCTGAAAGTGTCCCGGAACCGGGTGTTTCCGACACTAGGTAGACAGAGACATCATCAACGCCTCTGAGGGCTGGCAAATCGCCGGCCCTTTTCATTTGCCAAGCCGCCCCCCAAAGGCCGGCTTTAGCTCTGAAATCGAAAAACTCTCTACCACTTCCATGATGCGGCGGGTACCACAGCAAGCCTGACATCTTGCGCGTGGTATAGCCCAAGCCCGTAAAGACACGGGCGGCTTTGCCGGTCGTCTGGAACAGGACTCGAACCACAATGTCCGGCCCGCGTCTTCGCAGCAGTCCACTTCCTATTTCTCTACATCGATCTCTGGATACTTCCGTTTGACCGCCGCCGCCACCGTCGCGTGTTCCGGCTTTCCGCTGGACCGGGCCAGCGCATCCCGCGCGTGCGCAGCATCCTCAATC
>Ga0224555_1003657_pt1 | contig 15330 bp, 14 predicted proteins | sample 714S23034metaG_FD_180687 | JGI IMG/M metagenome (GOLD analysis project Ga0224555, IMG submission 180687) | Peat soil microbial communities from Stordalen Mire, Sweden - 717 S2 30-34 | ecosystem: Environmental > Terrestrial > Soil > Wetlands > Peat | place: Sweden: Norrbotten County, Stordalen...
CAATTTACATGAGCTATTGGCTTATTTTAAAGGGTCAGATATCAGTCTTTGAGATTGATGCCTGACCCTTTGCTTTTTCCCTTTAAGGATACAATATGGTTAAGTTAAGCCGATACTCCATTCTTTTTGCGCTACACTACCTCCCAGCCTCCGAAGCGGAGGAGCTGCCTCGCAGAAAAAAGAACAACAGTTGCCCGGTTAGTGTATTTGCTATTTTTGCGAGGCGGTTCTCCCGCTTCGGGAGTTTAGAGGGTTTGCGTAGATGTATTAGTTTCTACCTAATTCTATGCCTGCCCTTTCCGAAGGAGAGGGTTCTGTTTCCACCTCAAATTTTAAAGCACCCTTTTTACACTTAAAGGGACTTTGAAGTCCTTCTCCCTCGGAGAAGGATTTAGGATGAGGATTGCATTTTTCTTTTCATTAACTTTACAACCTTGCAATCTGAAGGCTTATACAACAACCTCATAGGGTGATTTAGCAATGCAGGCAGAAAAATTTGAGTAATAAATGGACCAGATAGACACATATAGACATAAAGGATTGCGCAAGGAATTGGCTGTACAGTTAAGAGATAAAGGGATTGCAGATAAAAATGTTCTAAACGCCATTGAAACTGTTCCACGCCACTTATTTTTTGGCAACGACTCCATATTTTTTGAAACTCATGCTTATGAGGACAAGGCATTTCCGATAGGCGAAGGGCAAACCATCTCGCAACCATATACAGTTGCCTATCAGTCAGAGGCGCTGCAGATAAACCCTAAGGACAAGGTTTTGGAAATTGGCACCGGTAGCGGTTACCAGGCTGCAGTATTGGCCACACTGGGGGCGAGGGTATTCAGCATTGAACGCCACCGTAAACTATTTGAGCGCACCAAACCACTGTTAGAGCATTTAGGATACACCCATGTAAAATGTTTTTTTGGTGACGGCTTTGAAGGAGTTCCCTCCTATGCACTTTACGATAAAATTATTATCACCGCCGCCGTACCTGAGTTACCCAAAAAACTGTTACCTCAACTAGCTATTGGCGGAAAAATGGTTTTACCATTTGGTAATGAAACTGACTGCACTATGCTGCGTATTACCAAGCAGGCCGAGGGTCAATACAGTGAGGAGATACTATCGCCCAAGGCCTTTGCCTTTGTGCCGATGTTGAAGGGGAAGGTGTTTTAATTACCTGTAGCCTGGGTATTCTGGGGGATGATTTGTTGTTAAAGGACAGTTTTTATGCGGGTATTTTTACAGAAGTTTAACGCCGGCAATTACCAAACCAATAATTGCGATAGCTGTTCCTACCTCCCATTTGATAATATCTACTTTAAGGTTAGCAATATCTTCTTTGGTAGAAAAAATAGATAGTGCATCGCTTTTGGTAAGCAATTTATCTTTGTCCTTTTCAAGAACGAATTCTAATTTCTTTTCCTCAAATTTTTTTTCAACCTTAGTTTCAAGGATTTGAATAAATGCCTCCGCTTCCTGTTCGCCTATTTTGGCTTTAAGGAGTTCGTAAAGCTTTATTTCTGATACTATCATATTCCATATTTTCAGTCCAAATATAATATTATCCACCGTAATTTAAAAGCCAGGTAAAGCAAATGAGGTAATTAAATGGGCAGGTTTGATATTAATTACAGGCTTAAATCTTCATTGATATAACCGCAATGCTTCGAACAACAGGTGATGTCTACCTCAAATCAGAGTAATTTAATCAGTGAAACAGTTATGGCAATGCTTGCAACAATTAAGGCACCTGACTTAATAATAATGCGCTGCTCCATTTCTTTCATATCACGTTTCAATTCATGGAAGTCTTGCTTAGTGGCAATCCGCTCATCAATTATTTCCGCCAAATGCATCGGTTAATTTTCTTCAAAGATAAAGATTTCAATTTAAAGTTGTCAAATCTTAAACTCCATTGGCCCCTATTTTATACGCCCATACGAAAACTGCTTATGCATGGTGGGGTGCTTTGTAAACGCTGCTTTTAGCGATTCAAATCGTTCATTAACTCCCCCAAAACAATGCATTTCATTTCCATATTGGCAAATCAACATACCGGATGGCTCATCTGATATAACGGCTTGCAGAATAAACAGGCTATCTGATTTATCTGTTTTTTGAACAGCGTTTTCAATCTTACCCTTAAATGAAGTAACCAAATAAGGGTTGAATCTTTTCTTCGTCCTTACTACAACTTTGTTACCATGTTCATCATCCACTCTTTTTGCGAAGCTTTTGTTGTTCTTTTTCCAAAGCACTACACCCCAACCGGCCCAGCTATCTCCATTCTTTTTTGAATAGCAAACAACCGTGTCAACGCCTTTCCGGTTTAACCTGGCTTTTATTTTTACCATCGCTTTATCGAGAGGACTTACAGACTGTACAAAATTATCTAAGCACCTATTCTGCGAATAAGCCACAGAAATCAAAAATAACAGTGCAATTGATATTAGAGGTTTCCGCATCCTTTTAAAGTTTTCCTTTCCTCCTACTTATATTTCTTCATCGCCCTATCCATCTCACGCTTGGTATCTTTATCCTTTATGCTTTCGCGTTTATCAAATTTCTTTTTGCCGCGGCCCAGGCCTACTTCAACTTTGGCAAACCCACGGTCGTTTACAAAAAGGCGCAAAGGAATTACTGAAAGGCCTTTCTCCCTCACCTTGGCATCAATCCGCGATAGCTCTTTTTTTGTAAGCAATAACTTACGCAAACTTTCGGGCGTATGGTTGGCATAACCCCCGTGCGAGTATTCAGGGATGTTCATGTTCCTGATAAACAACTCATCGTTACGCATAAAACAAAATGCCTCACTAATGCTGCCACCGCCGTTGCGGATAGATTTTATTTCGCTTCCCTTTAAAACAATACCTGCTTCAAAACGGTCCGTTATCTCAAACTCAAATCCAGCCTTCTTATTCTGAATATTTATTTTCTTCTGCTCAATCATTATTTCTAAAAGTTTCAAATACTCCTCACCCTGCCCTCTCCGAAGGAGAGGGTTCTAACTCCCTCTTCGTTTTAAGTTACATGCCACTAACGGGCAAATACTCAAAGTCCTTCTCCCCCGGAGAAGGATTTAGGATGAGGATTATTTGCAAAGTTGCCTAAAATTTAAACAACCAGCACCGGGCATTTTGCATTATGGCGCACTACAGAGATAGTTTCGCCGAAAATCATGTCCATAATACCCCGGTGGCCGTGTTGGCCAATAACCAGTAATTCGGCACTTATTTGTTCGGCAATAAACGGAATCTCTTTTTTCGGGTCTCCAAAACCAAGGCGCTCAGCAACATGGTAACCCTGTTCACGCAACTTATGCCCGTACAATTTTAATTGTTTGCTATCCTCATGTGTTTCATAATCCTGTATCTGGTCGCCCATAGCGCGGGCACCGGCAGTTTCAACAATATGCAACAGGAAATATTCTGTATCCTTGGTTCCATGCGAAACTCCCTCTGTAATAGCCTTTATGTCGCTATCCGAAAAATCAATGCAAATGGCAATGCGGTGGTATTGCTTTTTGACAATAAGCGGTATGTCTTCGGCTTTGCCGTGAGGTAGTTTTGTATCTTCTTTCTTCCTCCATTTTTGGCTGAACACGGCACACCATAAAATATATGCCAAAAGGGAGCTTGTAAAAATTACCACCGGTAAAATAATAAAGTTGAACACCCACATATGGTTTGAAAGTTGTTCCTGCCAGTCAGACAAAGCATCCCAAACTAATTTAAAATTCAGGCCCAAAATGATAAAAGCCGATAGCCATGCAAAAAATTTAATGATTCTTGAAATCACAAATTCTCCCATTTTCTCTTTATCGCTCACAAACTGTATTAACGGAATAACGGCAAACCCCAGTTGCAGGCTCAAAATAACCTGCGAAAGAATGAGCAGTGCGCTCAATTTGCTTTCGCCAAAAAAATAGATAACAAGCAGTGTCGGTGTAATGGCCAGCAACCGGGTAATAAGCCTGCGCAGCCAGGGTGCAATACGTAAATCAAGATAGCCCTCCATTACAATTTGCCCTGCCAGGGTACCGGTAATAGTAGAACTTTGCCCTGAAGCTATCAGCGCAACAGCAAAAAGTATGGGGGCCGCTTTGTGCCCCAGCAAGGGTGCCAGAAGCTTATAGGCATCCTGTATTTCGGCAACATCATTTAATCCGTTTTTGAAAAATACTGCGGCGGCCAGTACCAATATTGATACGTTAACAAAAAAGGCAATATTCAAAGCTACCGAGGAGTCTATAACGTTGTATTTAATAGCGGTGGCAATACCCTCTTTATCCCTGTTGCTTCTGCGGGTTTGAACCAGCGATGAATGAAGATAAAGGTTATGCGGCATAACAGTGGCGCCTATAATGCCTATGGCAATATATAATGCCCCGTTATCTTTTAAATGTGGAATAAACCCCAAGGCTATCTCGCCTATTGCAGGCTTGGCAAAAAACAATTCTACAAAAAAGGCTGCGCCTATAAGTGCAACCATCGAGAGTATCAGAATTTCTATATAACGCATTCCTTTGCGCTGCAAATAAAGAATGACTAACGTATCGTAAATAGCAAACACAACGCCCCAAACCAGCGGCAGGCCAAACAGTAAGTTAAGGCCAATAGCCAGGCCAATTACCTCAGCTAAATCGCAGGCTGCAATAGCAATTTCAGCCAGCACCCACAGCGAAAAGTTTATTACCGGTGGGTACGTTTCGCGCGAGGCCTGCGCAAGGTCGCGCCCTCTTACCACACCCAAACGGGCACTCAGCGTTTGCAACAAAATAGCAATCAGGTTGCTCATCAGCAATACCCAAATCAGCGAATATCCATATTTACTCCCACCTGCAATATCCGTAGCCCAGTTACCGGGATCCATATAACCTACTGCCACTAAAAAGGCCGGTCCTGCAAAAAGGAAATAACGCCTCCAGCCGGTTTTAGCCTGGGTAGCATCTATGCTATGGTGTACTTCTTCAAGCGATTGCCGGGTTCTTAATGCATTCATAATTCGGACAGAATATCGATTATTTTGCAAATCTAAAAACAAAACTTAGGCTAACCTAATTTTATTTTTAGTCTGGTAACCTTTAAATTCCTGTCTTTAGTCAGGTTTGCCAAATAAAACCTCTATTTTAGCTTCTGTATGCCACTATCAACCACAGAGGAAAACTACCTCAAAGCCATTTTTTCAATCAATGCCACAAACGACAACCGGGCAACCAACCAGTTGATTGCAGAAAAGCTGGGCGTTAACCCGGCCTCTGTTACCGATATGCTCCGTAAACTGGATGAAAAACGACTGATAGATTACAACCGCGCTGATGGTGCAAAGCTTACCAAAGAAGGTTTTAAACAGGCCGTTAAGACCGTTCGCAAGCACAGGCTTTGGGAAACGTTTTTGGTAAATACCATGAATTTTACCTGGGATGAAGTGCATGAGGTGGCTGAGCAGCTTGAACATATTCAATCAGATAAACTAACGGATGAATTAGATAAATTTTTAGGCCACCCCAAATTTGACCCGCACGGCGACCCGATACCCGATGCCAGCGGTAAACTGGCGGTAATTAAATCAAAACCTCTGCCCGAAGCTGAAGTAGCCCGGAAATTAAAAGTGGTAAGCGTAACCGATAACTCACCAGCCTTTTTGAAATATTTAGATAAACAGGGCATAGGCTTAAACGACAGCCTGGTTATAAAAGAGGTAGTTGATTTTGATAAATCGCTTTTGGTAGAACTGAAAGGAAAGAAAGAAGTTTTTTTAAGCAAAGAGGCAGCAGGAAAAATTCTGGTCGACTAAACCCAATGCCATGCTCCGCAACTTTCTGCTTTTAATATTAGTTGCCGCAAGCCTTACCCTAATCACAAATTTTACTATGATACCTGAGAAGACTTACCACATGCTATGCCTGGGCGATTCGTACACCATTGGTGAATCGGTTACAGAGCAGGAAAGATTTCCGATGCAGACTGTTGAGTTATTGAAAAAAGATGGAATTAATTTTGACAAGCCCACCATTATAGCCAAAACAGGTTGGACGACCGATGAATTAGCCGCAGCCATAAAAGGAGTAAACTATAAAGCCCATTCCGATAATGAATTTGTGACGCTGCTAATTGGCGTAAACAACCAATACCGCGATAGGGACGCCGAACAATACCGCAAAGAGTTTATTGAGTTACTGCATACCGCCCTCCAATACGCCAGCAACAAAAGCAACCACGTATTTGTAATCTCCATACCCGATTGGGGCGCCACCCCCTTTGCCGTCAACGACCGCCGCAGCCGCGAAGAAATTGGCAAAGCCATCGACCTTTTTAATTCAATCAATAAAGAGGAGGCTTTAAAAGCCCACGTTAATTACATTGACATTACCCCCATTTCAAGGCAGCTAAAAGAGCACCCTGATTTTGTGGCAGGTGATGGTCTGCACCCATCCGGTAAAATGTATCGGGAGTGGGCTAAGTTGTTGGCGGGAAAAATTAAGGAAGTAATTGAAAAAAAATAATATGCGTCCTTGCGAGGCTTTGCGAAGCAATCCCGAAGCGATGAAGACCGGCTGTAGCGTTACGACCTGCCGCAAGTAGTTCCGGGATTGCTTCGCAAAGCCTTGCAAGGACGCCGTTATAATAACTTAAAAATCAAGACCTTCCTAGCCGAGTCTCCCTTTACGGCTTTGCGTAATGGGGACTCGGCGTATGTGCAGTCTACCCTCACGCCGAGTCCCCAACCTTCGGAAGGGAGACTCGGCTGAGAAGGTCTTTTTCTGCGTCACCACGATTTTTTCCCTTGGCCCAAGAGTGCTTACTCGCAATGACGCGAACTTTCAGTTGCAGCCTATCCTAATGACGCACACTTTTTAGTTGGTCTTCACCTGCAACATCCCCCCAATCATCCTCTCCAAAACCTCACTCATATAATCCCCGTTCTCCGGGCCAAACCATCCCATAATGCGGGTTTCGTAGGCATTCATATCGTACCATTTTGTATCGGTAACATAACCCATGTAGCCACCGTTAAAACTGGTAACCAGCAAATGCAGGTTTTTACTTTTTGCCAGCGAATCAATAGGCCCAACCAACTCACCCGAAAAATCACAAGGTGTTCCTTCAAAAACTATATTGCCCAACTGCAGCTTGTTAATGTAAACCTGCTCATCGCCAAATAACTTCTTAAACAGCCATGGCCTTACTATAAGATAAGCGTTCACCCGCCACTCCGGTTGCCGCATATAAAACGGCAGATGTATCATGCGCATTTTTGTTATATAATCCACCGGTATAGAATCAAAGTTTGCTTCAACAACAGCGCCCACATGGCTGGCCATATATTTTACTTCCTCTTCCTGAACTTTACTGGCTTCATAAGGGCCATGGCTACCAACAGCACCAGCACTGAAACTGGCAAAATCCATTTTACCCGATTTATTTAATTCAGTCATCATCAGCCCCGCCCAATCTCCTGAAAGCTCCATCAGCTTTGCATGAAAAACCGTGCAGTGCGCAGCAAAAGTTATGACAGCAGCCTTCGCTCCGCCATCCTGTTCTATCTTCACAATCCTGAGCATCGAATCAACTTTTCCTTTTTCACCCACCAACCGGTTAAACACCAGTTTCTGCGTGGCAAACTCACCATAACCAATTTTAGCCGGTTTGCAATTTTTCTCCGCTTGTAAAATGGCTTTCGAAATACAATCGGCTATATGCACCGGAACCCGCGCATCATATTTACCTGCAAATATTTCACCCACGTAAGAATTATGCCATGCACCAATGCTGGTATGCGTATGTGTGGCTGTAAAGAAAATATTGCGGGTATCGTAACCCTGCTTTACCAATAACGAATCAAAAATATTGGTAACCGTTGGCGGAATAATCAGCAGGTCGGCCGATACATAGGCAATTTTCTGATTACCCTGCTTAAACACAAAAGCGCGCACATAAATTGAATCATGCACACCATCAAAATGCTTACCTCCGCGCTTGGCATCAATAGCAATAGGGGTTGTAAATGGAGGTAACAGGTTCACCCGGCTCCAACCAACCTGCACTGTATCTGTAAGCGCATTATTTTCTAACGGTATAGCCGCAATCGCCTTTACCTCTTCTTTATAAAACTTACATTGCTTATATGGCCGTGTATCTAAGCGTTTAAAACATATGGCCGCTAATGCCAATACCAGCACAAAAAGCACCACCAGAACCCTGGTAAAACCCTTAACAATTTGTTTCATGCTGTAAATTTCTATTTTTAAACCAAATAAAACTCAATGGCAGGAATATTCGACCGATTTAAACATTTCCCCAAAGCCGCTCCTTATATAGTAGTTACCGAGACGGCAGAGCGTTTTAGCTATTATGGCATGCGCGCCATTTTGCCAACTTTCCTTATCATTCAGTTTTTTAATCCTACACATAATCCTGCCTTGCAATTAGGCGCTGAAGCCCATTCCAATTCGGTATGTCACCTTTTTAATGCCCTGGTTTATTTGCTTTCGATAGTAGGCGGCTTGCTGGCCGATTACCTGTTAGGCAGGTATTGGACTATTCTTTGCCTGGCTGTTGTTTATTGTTTGGGGCACTTATTCCTGGCTCTGTTCGACACAAATTACACTTTATTCCTTACAGGTTTAATGCTGATATGCATTGGCGCAGGTGGTGTTAAACCCAACGTATCAGTAATGGTGGGCGACCAGTTCGAAAACCAAAGCGATGCCAACATTGCCAAGTTATACGACATATTTTATTTCGGTATTAACCTGGGTGCGTTTTTTAGCATGCTTATTACTCCTATTCTGGTGCATAGCCGTTATGGAGCGCCGCTGGCTTTCGGGGTGCCTGGTATATTAATGTTTATTGCGCTGGTCATCTTTATTATGGGTACTAAAAAATACAAAATAAAAATGCCTAAGGATACTCGCAGAGAAGATTCAACACCTTTCTGGGAGCAGCTAAAATCTGTTTGGAAAGTATTGGTAGTTTTTGCTTTCATCCCTGTTTACTGGGCACTGTACGATCAGAATGGTTCCGAATGGGTAATACAAGCCGGCTCAATGGACCTCAATTTTTTAGGAATAACCTGGCTGCAGGAACAAATACAGGTGGTTAATGCCGTGCTTATCCTGGTTATGATTCCGCTTTTTTCTTTTGGTATTTATCCCTTGCTTGAAAGTGTTGGTATTAAGGTGACTGCTTTACGCAAAATAGGTTGGGGCCTTACCACCCTGGTAATTACTTTTTGCCTGGTATCATGGATACAAATGCAAATTGACGCGCACATTAAACTCAATATTGCATGGCAGATACTGGCCTACATTTTATTGACAGTTTCTGAAATCCTCGTTTCTATAACCGGCCTTGAATATGCTTTCTCGCAGGCGCCTAAGTCTATGAAAAGCACCATCATGGCCATATTCTTCCTCACAGTTTTTGTAGGAAACATTTTTGTTTCGTACGTAAATAACAGTATTGAAGGCCACGGCTTCTTCAGCCAGTTTACCGGGGCCAGCTATTTCTGGTTATTTACAGGCATTATGGCTGCAAATACTGTGTTATACTACGCCGCTATCTACGGTCTTAAAATCAGGGATACCGAAACACACGGATAAAAACGGCATGCATTTCCCCTCTCTATCGCTTGCGATGGAGGGTGGTCGCACGAAGTGCCGACCGGGAGAGGCCTGCATTTCGATTCCCATTTCAAACCTTCGCCCTTTCCATTATCTTCGCCCTTCCAAAAAGGAATTGAACAATGATACAACTCAATAACGGGCGATACGAAATTGGTGGCATACCGGTTTCTGAATTATGCGCTAAGTATGAGGCCCCTCTTTACGTTTACGACACTGCCATTATGGAAAGGCAGTACAACCAGCTGAAAACTGCTTTCAGCGGTGCCGATACTAAAATAAAATTCGCCTGCAAGGCCCTGAACAATATCAATGTGCTGAAGTTCTTTAAAAACCTCGGCGCAGGGCTCGATACCGTTTCTATACAGGAAGTATGGATAGGCATAAAGGCAGGTTTCGATCCTAAGAACATCATCTATACGCCCAACTGCGTTTCGATGGAAGAAATTGACCTGGCGGTTAAAGAGGGTGTGCAGATTAATATTGATAACATCTCTATCCTCGAACAGTTTGGCCATAAATATGGTTCAACGGTGCCGGTATCGGTGCGTATCAATCCGCATATTATGGCCGGGGGCAATATCAACATTTCTACCGGGCATATCGATTCAAAATTCGGCATTTCTATTTACCAGATGCGCCATGTTGAGCGGGTTGTAAAAAGCGCCAAAATAAGGGTGAATGGCATACACATGCACACCGGTTCCGACATATTGGATGTAGATGTATTCCTTCGTGCCACAGAGATATTATTTGAAGCCACCCAAAACTTCCCCGACCTCGAATTTATCGACCTCGGCAGCGGCTTCAAAGTTCCATACAAACCAGACGACTATTATACTGATGTAAACGACATTGGCCCCAAGCTGACAGAAAAATTTAAAGAGTTCTGCACCGCATATGGCAAGCCGCTTCAACTGTGGTTCGAGCCAGGTAAGTTTCTGGTAAGCCAATCGGGCACGTTTTTGGTTAAGGTAAACGTTATCAAGCAAACCACGGCCAGCGTATTTGTAGGGGTTGATTCGGGCCTTAATCACCTGATACGGCCCATGTTCTACAACTCCTATCACCACATAACCAACGTATCAAACCCCGAAGGCGTAGCGCGCATTTATACCATTGTAGGCTATATCTGCGAAACCGATACCTTTGCATGGGATAGAAAACTGAGCGAAGTGCACGAAGGCGATATACTGGCATTTCAAAATGCAGGTGCGTATGGTTTTACCATGTCCTCAAACTATAACTCGCGCTACCGCCCGGCAGAGGTGATGATTTATAAAGGAAAAGATTATTTAATAAGAAAAAGAGAGACCATGGAAGACATTTTGCACAACCAGGTCGAAATTCCGGAACTTCAATAAATGATTTGTTATGAAATGTAAAGCAATTGTTACTGTTTTATTCGCGCTGCTTATAACAGGCTTCTGCAATGCCAAAGGCAACAAAACCCTGCTGGTAGCCGACCGCAAAATACCCTGCGCCGGCAACTTTGAATGTATCCAGATAAAGGAAAAAGAAAAAGCCCGGTGGCGTGTTTATTCCGATACCATAGAGGGCTTTAATTACGAGGAAGGTTACCAATACAAAATTTCGGTGCAGCCCCTGCAAACACTTAATACCTTATCGGGCTTATACGAAGAAAAATACAAGCTGCTGAAAGTTATTTCAAAAAAGAAAACCGATTATAACCCTGCCAATAAACTGGGCGATAAAAAATGGGTGCTCCACATTATGGACGATACCAAAAATAAGTTCACATTGAAAGATACCAGCGTTGTATTGCAGTTCAGCTTAAAAGATGGCAGGTTAAAAGGCAAAGGCCCGTGCAATAGCTTTACAGGCTTCTTTACACGCCAGGCTGAAAAACTAACTATTACAAACATCACCTCCACCAAAATGCTTTGCCAAAGCGAGCAACTTGAAAAGTTGCTTTTCACCTTTTACAACAACATTACCACCTACCAGATTTCCGGCAACATCCTCACCCTCTACAAACCCGATGGCGAAAACCTGGTTTTTGAAGGAAGATAGCCGCCTAACCTCTCTGCCTGTCGGCATCCTAAACAACAACATTGCTATATCAGGGATTCCAATAGGCGATAGAAAATTTATTGGCCAATCTATCCATATGGTTCTCCCATCTCTATCAGGTTACTTTGCGAAGCTTAGTTTCCTGATGGAGAAGGGAGATGCCGACAGGCAGAGGGATGAGGCCGGCTGCGTTGTATTTGCCTTTAGTTTCCCCTTCGGGGACGGAAGGGGCAGCTTTAATTCCCAATTACTATATTCACCCCTCAAATTAATAACTAAAACACCCCATTATGGCACTTAGCGCAGCTAATAAAGAAATAGTTGAAAAAGCAATTAAAGCAATTCACGAACGTGTTTTTTATGCGCAATACCCCGAGCACCCCAAAGCCTACGGCGAAGACGCACCGGGCCTGGGCTTAACCGCTTTCAATAATCAATTAGGCAAACCGTTTAAAGGGTTGCTGCAACAAAACCCGGTAGCGTGGGAAGGCGAAGAAGTTTCTCCCTACACCATGAAACCCCTTGGCATCACCTACCCGGTATTTGAAGTAGATACTTTAATAGTTCGCGCCGGACGTGCATTTGATGCATGGAGAAAAGTAAGCATTGACGACCGCGCCGAAATATTGGTTGAAGCACTGGAAAAAATAAAATACCGTTTCTTCGAAATTGCACACGCAACCCAACACAGCACCGGCCAGAGTTTTATTATGAGTTTCCAGGCTTCCGGCCCCCATGCCAGCGACCGCGCTTTGGAATCACTGGCTGCAGGTTACGAAGAACTAAACCGCTTCCCATCAAAGGTAGAATGGGAAAAACCTATGGGAAAAACATCGGTAAAACTGAGCAAGGAATTTAAAGCCATCCCTAAAGGCGTGGCCCTTGTAATTGGTTGCTCTACCTTCCCTATCTGGAACTCAGTGCCGGGTATTTTTGCATCGCTTATTACCGGTAACTCGGTTATTGTTAAGCCGCACCCAAAATCAGTTTACCCAATTGCTATTGTGGTTGAAGAAATTCAAAAAGTATTGCAGGCAAAAGGGTTGGATGTAAATATTTGCCAGCTGGCCGCCGACTCATCTAACAACCTCATCACCAAAAAACTGGCCGAAAATCCGATAGTTAAAATCATCGACTACACCGGTGGCTCTGCCTTCGGCGATTATGTTGAGCATATACCCGGCAAAACAACCTTTACCGAAAAAGCCGGTGTTAACTCCGTTATTTTGGACTCTGTAGCCGACCTTAAAGCGGTTGTGCAGAACCTGTCGTTTGCAGCCTCATTATACTCAGGCCAGATGTGTACTGCACCGCAAAACTTTTTTATACCAGCCGGTGGCGTTAAACAAGGCGATACCGTTATCCCTTACGAAGAAGTAAAGAAAGCTTTTGTTGATGCCGTAGCCGGTATTGCCAACCACCCGCAAATGGGCCCCGGCACACTGGGCGCTATACAAAGCGACCTTACATTAAAACGTGTAGCCTCTGTTAAAGACCTGGATGCAAACGTGCTGTTAGCACCTAACAAAGTGGCCAACACCGAATTCCCCAATGCGCGCACCTCATCACCGGTAATACTGGAAGTAGATGCCAAAGACACCGGTGTTTACGAAAACGAATTATTCGGCCCCATCATCCTCATCATTAAAACAAAAGATACCGAGCAATCCGTACACCTGGCCAAAGAAATGGTAGCCAAACACGGCGCCATAACCTGCGCAGCCTATACCACCAACGAAGAAACCGCCGACTACATCGTCCACGAAATGGAAAGCGTATTCGCCCCGGTATCACTTAACCTAACCGGTAACATCTGGGTAAACCAACACGCCGGCTTCAGCGATTTCCACGTAACCGGCGGCAACCCCGCAGGCAACGCAAGCTTCACCAACCCCGAATACGTTAGCAAACGTTTTGTTTGGGTTGGCCATAGAAGGAGTAATTAATTACAATATGATTTTTTAGAAAAGGAGGGCTGAAAGGTCCTCCTTTTTTTATGTCCGCCCCACAAAAACCGCGTCATTGCGAGGAGGCTTTGCGACGAAGCAATCCGATAGCTACTTGCGACCAGTCATAACGCAACAACCAACCCTCATCGCTTCGGGATTGCTTCGCAGAGCCTCGCAATGACGCGTTATTTATTATTTGCCTTTATCATTCCTTCCCAGCCGTGTCTCCCTTTCCTGCTTTGCGGAATGGAAACCCTGCCTGTGTTAAGTGCCACAAATAATTCAAAAAACGGGAAAAAAGTTTACATATTCTGTAAACTTTTTTGTAAATTCATGTGTGTATATAACTCATCTACCCAATGGCGGGCAATTAGCGGCTTCAATTGAGCCGGTTGAGGATGCAGATTTTAAGAAGATTACAAAAAAGAGGTACTTTTTTGATTGGAACGTTGAGAAAAGCCATTCAGTTTACAAATTAACGCTGGAAGGGGGATCTGACATTTTGGGCCTCGTTTCATTACATGATTTTGATAACGAGCAGCGGATTGAAATCAGGTTGTTAGCCGTTTCAAAAGAAAACATGGGAACGGGTAAAAATATAGAGGGAATTGCAGGAAACCTGATTGTCTTTGCAGCAAGAAGGGCAGTAAAAAATATGGGGCGATGGCGGCTATTTCGTTAGTGCCAAAAACCAGGCTGAAAACACATTACATTGATAAGTTTGGATTTGAACCCGCAGGGCTCAGCTTATTTATGGAAGGGAATAAATTACACCGGTTATTAAAAGAGTATAAGTATGATAAAACGTAACGATAGTGCGGTTATAAAGAAATACGGAGCAAGGGAAACCGCAGAAAAACTGGTTTTTCCGGTAGAACTAAATGCTAAAGCACAGGAACGGGCCAATATTGAATTACGAGCGGCATTAGCACTGCGCAGAGCTGGTATGAGCGCAGAGGAAAAACTGGAAGCTAAAATATTGCAATTGAGTTTTCAGATAGAAGATTATGTGAAAGACAATCAATTTGACAAGAGAAAAACTTTTGGATATTTTCTGAAATCCTATATTCTGAAACTAAACAGAAAGCAAAGCGAATTTGCAAGTGATATTCATATTAAACCTGCCCAACTAAGTCAATATATCAATAATCACAGAACGCCCACCCAGGATGTAATTATAAGGCTTGAACTACACTGCCATAATATTATTTCGGCAGTTGACTGGTATAAACTGCTTGAAAAGCAAAAGCTTCACGAATTAAAAACCGACAGGAGTTTGAGAAATGCACAACGGAAGTATGTGAAAAATGCTCAGTTAGCAGAAAAGCAATACTCTCCCCGCAAAAATGGACTAAAAGCCGTTACATGATGGCCTCGTTTTAAACATCCATCATCACCAAATAATCCGCCAAACCCGCTCTTCCAGGTCTTCCGTCACCAGCGGCCGGCCTGGAAGTTAAAATAACGCCAATCCCAATTGAGCGAAGCGTCTCGCTTCGCTCTGTTATGCATGTAGCCTCTGGCTATAGTAGTATTTCTTTATTAAGTTAGTGGTCAATACCTCGCAGCTTGCTGCGAAAAAAGAGTATTCCCGTTTGTATTCAATACCTCGTCAGCTTGCTGCGGGGTTATTTATTGCCTCTGTGTCTGTGAAAAAAGAACGAAAACAATTACCAGCCATATTATCCCGTTGTTCCAGGGGTTCCTGGGATTATTATC
>Ga0224555_1003658_pt1 | contig 15321 bp, 14 predicted proteins | sample 714S23034metaG_FD_180687 | JGI IMG/M metagenome (GOLD analysis project Ga0224555, IMG submission 180687) | Peat soil microbial communities from Stordalen Mire, Sweden - 717 S2 30-34 | ecosystem: Environmental > Terrestrial > Soil > Wetlands > Peat | place: Sweden: Norrbotten County, Stordalen...
AAAATGATGTGTACGGCCCACGTGGGAAGTATGCACCGCCGTAGTCTGTACGACCGCCTTGGCAGCTACGACACCTCCTATTGCAGCGCCGCGGACTACGAACTTCTCCTGAGGGCGCGCGACCAACTCAAGGCGGCGTTCATGCCAACCACTACGGTGATCATGAGGGCTGGGGGCGTGAGCGACGACACCACCGCGCTTGTCGAGGCAAAACGTGCAAAAATTACCGCAGGAGGCCGAAATCCACTGCTCGCGCAACTCGACCTCCAGATAGCAAAAGCCAAATTCGCGCTCCGCCCCTTCCGCCGCGCACTAGGGAGGTAGCAATCAAGTAATCGCAATTCGTACGTACGCACATTGACCGGCATCGGGAACTAATGAACATGAGAACGTGATACACGTAACTGACTCGCCTCCATGCCGTCAGAATGCAGGGAGATGCCAAACGATATTAGGATCATTGACGATGATCCGTCCTGGAGATACCACTGTGACGAAATTGAAATCGAATGCTGAATGGGAACTGTGGGGGAAAGACGATCCGCTTTGGGGGGTTGCTTCCTGGGCTAGCAAGCAGAAGGATGGATCCTCACCTTGGACGGAAGAAGAGTTCTATGCTCTCGGAGAATCCGATTGGCTGGATTTCCAGCGTCACTGGCAACAATACGGCCTCAAACAGCGAAACTGCCTGGAGATTGGATGCGGCGCAGGGCGGCTTACGAAACAACTTGCAATGTCGTTTGACCATGTATACGCCGTCGACGTGTCTGCGCATATGATCGCTCGCGCTCGAAACGCGGTAGCTGGCAACAATGTGGAGTTTTCCGTAATCGACGGATTGAATCTGCCGCAAAGTGAGTGCTCCGTCAGCGCCATCTTCTCCGCCCATGTTCTCCAGCATCTAGACAACGTGGCTGTTGGTTACTCTTATTTCCGCGAGTTTTTTCGCGTACTCGATGCTGGCGGAACAATAATGATCCATTTCCCGATCTATCAGTTTCCTGTCGACCAAGGAATCACTGGATCATTGATGGCGTTTCAGTATGTAGCCTATCGAGCGCTCAGTAACATCAGAGCAAACATAAATAGGCGTATGGGAGTGAAGACGATGAGAGGCACGCCGTATCCAATACGATCCCTTACCCAATTCCTGTCCGATCTCGGATTCAGAAATATTGAATTTCGAATCTTTCCCTTGAAGAGCAATGGGGAGCCTCATCCATTTGTCTTCGCGACCAAATAGCAAAGAAAGTCAACCGTATGCTGCAGTTATGGTTCGTTGCCAACACAATACTCTGGCCATTCATCCTCAATTTGGGGGGGCTTCAACTTGGACTTAGCGTCATTGTGCTCACAATATCAGGAGCAGTGTGGCTTGGGAACAGACGCAAAGTGACCGTAACCTCCGCCACGATTGTCGCCGCTCTTCTCGCGTATCTGGTTTTCTCCCTGCTTGTAGCGGTATCCGGACCATGCACTGACAAATTCTCTAAACTACTGATCACGGGACCGATTCTGGCCTTTCTGGCGCTTATCGGATTTGAGGCCGGACGTAAAGCGACGACCAGCGATTGGCTGGACCTGCAGAAAACAGCCACATGGATTCTCTTGGCGGCTTTTTCGGGATTCATTCTGGAAATGGCTGTGCCGTCATTGTTCCCCCATCAGGCCGGATATCGATCCGAAGGCAAGCTTTCGGGCCTGTTTATGGAACCCAGCACTGTTGCCTTTTCTCTCTTTCCATGTGTCGCAGTGCTGCTGGTCGCAGAGAGTAAGAAAATACGACGACGAGGGTACTTGGCTGTCCTCGGGCTCCTATTGTTTTCCAGATCGTCAACATTGTTGGCTTTCATTGTGGTTTGGATTCTGTACCGTCTTTTCTCGCAAAGAAGGCTTCGTCAAGCCGGTGTCTTGGTTTTTGGCATGGCATCACTCGTAATATTGGGATCCGCAATAAACTATGATCTGCTGATCCGGCCAACTGTAGCCCGGGTTGTAGGCGTGGCTGCCCCGGGCGATACAGAGAATACTTCAAGCCTGGTCTATTTGCAAGGCTGGCAGGACGCCTGGGTGAATATCGTGCGCACGCATGGGCTTGGACTCGGATTCAACATGATGGGATGCCACCCTCTTCCCGACGTTCCGGCGCGGACAATTCTTGCTTTGGAAGGGCTGGAAGAGCTTAATGCTCAGGACGGCTCCATCTTATTTGGGAAAATCGTTTCAGAGGCTGGAGTGGGAGGAATTGTTTTTTATAGCGCGATTATCTGGTGGTGGGTCAGGCTGGAGAAGAGAATTCGCGCGGCCGAAGATGGCGCGGGGCGTCTAGCGGCCTCCACCCAGGCGGCATTGATATTCTGTTTTGTGACATCAAGTTTCATACGGAGCGTCGGCTATTTTAGCGGCGGAATGCTACTTTGGATAGCAGCGGTCAGCGGGGCATTGAAGTGGCAGCAAGACCCGGCGCTAAAGCTAAGAGTTGCCCTCAACTCGCCGCCGGCGAAAACACACCGAGACATATGAAACCTGGCCGCGTAGCCGAAGATAGGTACATCCGACCCAGTGGGGGAGTGGTGAAGCCGACCGTCGTACTTTCGGGCGTTAACATTACGAATACGGGGATACTCACGATTTACAGGGACGCGCTAGCATCCCTCTCAGAGAAACATTTGGATGCATACAATATTGTTGCGCTAGTGCACAAGAAGTCATTGTTCAATGTTCCCAATATTAAATTCATCGAGTACCCGGAAATAAAGTCTTCATGGTTGAAGCGGCTACGCTTTGAATATTATGACTGCCGTCGAATTAGCGAAGAGATTAAGCCGCATTTGTGGTTTTCCATGCACGATATGACGCCCAACGTGAGAGCCGACATCAGAGCGGTATATTGCCACAACCCGTGTCCGTTTTATCCGTTCCGCATGAAGGAGGCCCTACTCGACTGGAAGTTTGGCCTCTTCACCCTGCTGTATCGCTACCTGTATGGGATCAACATACAGTCGAATGATTTCGTCGTGGTACAGCAGGACTGGATTCGCTCCGTATTCCAGTCGCGATATCGCGTGCGCAACATCGTGGTAGCCCATCCATCCGTGGAGCATCTGGCAGTAGCAATGGCTGATGACGCTCAAACTTCCCCCAATCCCCGCTATAGATTTTTCTATCCGGCCTATCCGCGGACATTCAAAAACATAGAACAAATATTGAAAGCCGCAAGAATATTGGAAAGCCGCGGATTCAATCAGTTCGAAGTATGGCTCACAATGGATGGAACCGAGACGCGCTATGCGTCCAGCATAGCGAGCGAATTCTCAGATCTCACCACGGTAAAGTGGCTGGGACTGTTGCCGAGAGATGAAGTCATGCGGCTCTATGTAAAAGCCGACTGCCTCATCTTCCCCTCAAAGCTGGAGACGTGGGGAATGCCAATTACTGAGTTCAAGGCGACAGGGAAACCCATCCTGGCGGCAGACCTTCCCTATGCGCACGAAACCATCGGAGAATACGGGCAGGTGGCTTTCTTTAGGATCGGCGACGACGCGCAACTGGCCTCGATGATGAAGCAGTCAGCCATGGGAGAGGCGGTATTTCAGCCTACGACAGAGCGAGATATCGCTCCACCGTTCTCACGCAACTGGGAGGAGCTATGGAAAATCCTATTGTCGGATGCGGAGGCGAGGACCTGAAAGACCGAAGAGGTCAGTTCAATAAGCGCTGGCCGCTGTAGGGTCGGGTCAGTTCGTCAACACTAACGGAGGCGAGAAAGGCCCGCAGGTCCTGGGTCAACTGCTGGCGTGCGGCATCTGCGGGAACTGCCATGTCGAGCGTCTCAGCACGAAGCAGAATGCGAATCGGCTGACTCGGATCGTCGCTCAGCAGAGACTTCGGATCGGGCCGCGTGTAGACGAACCCAAAGTGTGTGCGCGCCGTCGTGAATTCGCCGCAAGTCCCGCCGCGGCACATCGTCGAGGCTTCGATGTATTGGGTCACGCCATCGTTATAAAACGCCGAGCTAAAGTCGGTGGGACCAGTGCCCGCAGTGGCAACCGTCAGTTGCCCGTGCCACAGCGGATTCTCTCCCCGAACCGAGTGGCACAGCGCGGGATCGTGCCAGTCCGGTACAGGAGATACTCCAATCGCAATCGGTGTGCCCCCGCCCCCCGGCGCATATTGGGCCCAGTAATAGACAACCGACCCGGTAACCAGAGCCTCATTCCAGGTGCGCACCAGCGAGTAATCGCCCACCCGCGCAGGAAATCGCTCAGCCACGGTGTCGGCAATCGCAGTAAGGGGTGGAAGAAACGCCGCATGGGCTCGCGCCAGTCCGACGCAGCCAAGCAGCACGATCGCTCCCATCGCCGCGAGCCGTGCATACCGATGGCGCGATAGGCCGTCCCGCATTCCGCCCGGTTCAGGGACGACGGCAACTTCCAACGGATTCGCCGTCGTGGCATCCCGCAGCTTATGGATAACTAGAAACAAAAGCAGCGTGGCCACAAGAAACAGCACAGCGCCGATCACGTAATCCGCATTCTCCGCCTTGTCCTGCAGCGAGGGGAAGTGCAGCGCAACGATGTAGTACAAAACCAGCATGCAAAGCCGCGCCAGATTGAATATGTAACCCAGCAAAATCGCCCCGATCACAACCAGAGCGTTCGCATACCAGCGAAATCGGTAGATGTACCCGGCAATCAGCGCGACGAAGCCCATCGTCACCGAACCGCGGATGCCGTCGCACCCAGGCGCAATAAACATGCCGAAGGCAGGTGTGAACATTAGGCGAAGGTGGTCCGGCGTTAAGACATGGCCCAGATGCATCGCAAACGCCCGCGCCACATGCGCCGAAGCATGCTGCAACGGCATATCCACGAGCAGACCGAATCTGCTCGGAATGGGGTTCGCAAACCACAGAAGAAGAATTGGAAACAGGGCCGCCCGATACAGGCGCACGCCTCCCACGAGCAAAACTACCCCGGAACCGTATGCCAGCAGCACCAGCGAGGGAGGAGGCAATACTGTCGACCAGTGCGACGAGACAACCAGGATGAGCATGGCCTGTTCCCGGACCCACACCACCGCGACGGTGGCGAGGATGACTACCAGCCCCCACCAACTCCCTTCCGCTTGCCAGTCAAGGTTTCGCCATGCCCGCAAGGTGAGTACCATGCTAACCGGCGGCACTATCATGCCGATCGACTTTAACGCGTCGGTCGTCCACATATTCCAAAGAGTCAGCACTGCGGGCCATATCGCGGAGAGGCCCAGCACTGCAAGTATGGTTGCAACCGCGGCAAACTGCACCCGCGAGAGTCCCGACCGGCGACCGGCCTGCGCACAAATCTCTGAGTCGGGAAATGCCGACATTGGTTCGGCTCCTACTATGGTGGGACCTCGCCACGGCCAGATATACTCCGTGGAGGAATTGCAGTGAATCCCTCACCAGCCTCGCCTCACGGAGGATTCAGCACTCGCGGGACCGCCAATATCCAGTTGAAGCAAATCTAACGGAAACAAAGAATCAAAGTCAACAGAAGCGCCGCCATTCGGCTAGTTACTGAACGGCGCTCGGCAAATCAAGCATGCGCAGAAGTGCCCAACTCTACCCTGCGCATGATCTCTCGACCAATCACAAGCGATGCCGTCGCGGCCGGGGAGGGCACGTTACAGACGTGCAGCATACCTTCCGTGTTCACAAACCGAAAGTCATCCACTAAGTGCCCCCTATTGTCCAGGGCCTGAGCCCTCACTCCTGCCCCACCTGGCTTGATATCTTGAATCGATAGTTCCGGCAGCAACTTCTGTAGCGCTCGTGTAAATGCGGGTTTGCTCCAGGAACGGTAATATTCCCCGGCCGCGCTCTTCCACATCTTCGCTGCCATCACCCAGAAGCCGGGGAAAGTTGCGACGCTCAACGCGTCCGACAAACTGAACGATGTGCGATCGTAGCCCTCACGCTTGAACGCGAGCACAGCGTTCGGACCCGCTTCCACGCCGCCATGAATCTTGCGTGTAAAGTGGACGCCGAGGAATGGATAGCGCGGATCAGGGACCGGATAGATGAGTCCGCGAACCAGGTTTTGCTTCTCGGCAGTAATCTCATAGTACTCACCGCGGAACGGAACAATCCGCAGATTCAAGTTGGCGCCCGCCATGCGGCTGACAAGATCGCTCTGCAATCCCGCGCAATTCACGACGTAGCTTGCCCGGAATTCTCCTGCGGAGGTTCCGATTATGGTCTTCCCAGCTTTACACCTTAGCCGCACCACCTGTGCGTTAAACTGAAGCGTCGCACGTTCCCCAACGATCTCGGCCATTCTGTTGCAAACGGCGCGGTAATCTGTAATTCCAGTGCCGGGCACCAGTATTCCTTGCACGCCGGCCGCATGCGGCTCGATTCTGCGCAATTCCTCCGGGCCAACCATCCGAACGCCGGGAACTCCATTAGCGATGCCGCGCCGCAATAATTCCTGCAGACCAGGAATTTCTTCTTCGCTGGTCGCCACAATAAGTTTGCCGCAGATTTCGTGAGGCAGGTTATTCTCGCGGCAGAATATCACCATCTCAGCCGCGCCTTCCACGCACATCCGCGCTTTCTCTGAACCAGGCTTGTAATAAATCCCGGAATGAATCACACCGCTATTGTGACCCGTTTGGTGGACTGCGGCGCGATCTTCCTTTTCGAGGACTAGGAGGGAGGATGCCGGATGGGAACGGATAAATTCCAAAGCGGTTGCCAGGCCGACGATGCCCGCTCCAATAATCGCAAAATCGTAATCTCTGAATGACACCTTGCACACCAGTTCCGTCTTGAGCTATTGGCATGAATCGACGTCTAGCCCATGAGACATGCATCGTAAAGCGAATCAGCAGCTTGCCCCGCCCCTCGTTCCCAGATAGTCGCGCAATCCCGCCCGCCAGTCCGTGAATACATTCAAGGAAGCTGTTCGGAGTGCCGCATTGTCCAGGACCGAGTACTTGGGACGCGGGACCTTGGCAGGAAACTCGCCGTGAGCAGCCTTCTCCAGCCGCACCTTTGCTCCTGACAACGCAAATATCTCTCGGGCAAATTCGTACCACGAACAGCTACCTTCCGTGGTCGCATGATAAAGCCCGTAAGCGTCGGTGCGGCTCAAGCGCAGAAGCTGCTTGGCCACTTGAATTGTAGGAGTCGGAGACACAAATTCGTCATCGACTACCCGAAGCTCCTCGCGTTCGCGCGAAAGTTTCAACATCAGTTCAACGAAATTCAATCCGCCTTTTGCGCGGCAAGGGTTAAGCCCATATAAACCCGACACGCGCAGAACGAAATGTTTCGGATTCTGACAGCAAGTAAAATGCTCCCCAGCTAGTTTGGTCACGCCGTATACATTCAGCGGCGCCGGCGCATCAGATTCAACGTAAGGAGACTTCTTATCGCCTCCAAATACATAGTCTGTACTGATGTATGCAATCGGCACATTAGCCTGGGCCGCCCATCTGGCCACATTGCGGGCGCCCACTCCATTGACCGCAAATGACCCCGCAGGGTCGCTTTCGCACTTCTCTACATGGTGCATTGCGGCTGTATTGATCACCAGATCTGGCGCGATAGCCCCCAGGACAGATACAACCGAGTCTTCCGATACAATCTCGATATCCGGGTGAGTCAACCGGGCAACGGAGTCGCCAGCCTCTTCGAAGACCGCACTGATATCCTTTCCGAGCTGCCCATTCGCCCCCACCACTGCTATCTTCAAGAACTTCTCCCCAGCTGCGCTGTGACCAATTCTTCCGAAGCGGAAGACTCCTGATCCCTGAAAACACGGATGTTGTAATAGGAGGGATTATCCCAATCGTTGCACTTCGACTGATTGGCGATTAGATTCCGGGTAATCGACTCTACGTCGTGCTGAGGATGGAAGCTGAGAATGTTCCTGGCTCGGTCGATTGAGACCTTGTAGTTTCGCACATCATTCACCCGGTTGATCTCCAGGTCAACTTTCACTCCAGTCTCCTTCACCAGCGTCGCCCTCACCTGATCAGCAACCTCACCCAGCGTTGCGTTTCCGGAAGCAATATTGAAAACCCCCGACAGATTGTCATTCGCCTCAATTGCGCGCGTGTACGCAATCGATGCGTCCTCAATGCTCAGGAACGGGCGCCAGATGGAGGGATTGCTCACGCGAATCACGCCCTCTTTCATCGCGGTCTTGAACATGGTGTTCACGAGAAGATCGAATCGCATACGAGGGCTGTATCCAGACACCGTTCCCTTTCGAAGTGCGATGACGGAAAAATCGGGATTACACATCTGTAGAACGGCCCGCTCCCCTTGCAGCTTGGATATCCCATAGGGATAGGAAGAACTGACAGGGCGATCCTCGTCAAATAGCTCATTTTCCGTGTATCCGTACACCGAGCAGGAACTCGCATAGATAAAGCGCATGACGCCCGCTTGTTTAGCTGTATAAGCCAAGTACGCTGGAGCCGCTGCATTGAAGATAAAGTTCTTGCTGGGAGAAAACTCCGCCATGGGATCGTTGGAGAGACCCGCCATGAAGATCACCTGGTTATAGCCAGTCAGGTCGGATTTCTGCAAATCAAAGATATCCTTATGAATCACCCCAACCTGCGGACCCAGGTGGTTGCCGAACCAGAAGAGATCCACTACATCTACCGAGTATCCTCGTTCGATCAACTTCGGAATAAGGGCACTGCCGACGTATCCAGCGCCGCCCGCTATCAAAATACGCACTTTGTTTCTTCCTTTCGACCCCTAACTACTCTTTGCTCTCGTAGACGATATTGTCCGCAAGAGGCGACTCCAACCACTGAGCTAGAGTCTGAGCTTTACCGTCCTTTTCGGAAATCTGAACGTCTTGAAGCGGCCAATCAATGTTGAGCGCAGGATCCCGGTAATAGATGCCCGACTCACCTTTTGAGCTATAGATTCCAGTGCACTTGTACTGAACTTCGCAACCGTCGGTCAAAGCACAGAAGCCTCGAGCAAATCCATAGGGTGCCCAAACCTGTTTCTTATTGTCCGACGAGACTTCTGCGCCAAACCATTGGCCCAGGGTCGGCGACCCCTTACGAATATCCACGGCGACGAGATAAGCAGTTCCATGAGTGACGCGCATCAGCTTACCCATCGGCGGAGCCCACTGGAAATGCAGACCCCGCAGGACGCCCTTAGCCGAACGCGAATGATTATCCTGAACCCATTCAGTGGGCAGTCCGAAGTCCCGGAAATTGTCCGCCCGGTAGGTTTCCATAAAGAAACCGCGATCATCTCCCAACACCTTTGGAACAAGTACTGCGACGTCCCCGCCAATATGCTTACTTTCGATCTCCAGCGGCATCCATTCTCCCTATCTTGAAACCACTTCAATCCGCAAAGGCCTCTGCACAAACACAAGCAATCAAAACAGGCGGATCGTCCTGCATCAGGTCCAATCTGGATTCCCGTGAACCCCCTTGCGGTTTTGCTTTTACGAAAAAAAGACAACCCCTTGCCGCAAGTATTAACACTCTATTCAAACAGCTTGAAGGCGGATAGTCGGCGTTTGACAAAGAGCGGCAACAGTCGCTCGTTTCGTCCCAGCACAAGGCCACTTGCCTTCGCGGCGTCGTTCCACAGCGCCTGCCCTACACTCCAGATATTTCCGTGACGAAGAGCTGCAAACTTGGATAGCACCTTAACTAACCCGTCGTTGCGTATGGACGACTTCGTCTTGGAATTCCATATCCCGAGTCGGTCAAAAACAACGCCAATATCGAAGTAGCGACGCAAGAGAACGTGCGCAGGGTAATCGTGCGAATGGTATACCGCAGCATCGGGCTCGTAGACGATTGCCCATTCCCGATCCAGCATCCTCTTCGCTATTGCAGTGTCTTCACCGAACCTGAGATTGTCCGGAAATCGGGTCGCCTCCCAGGCTTCCCGGCGTATAGCAGCGTTTACAGTCGAAAAATGATAGTAGCGGTAGCCCAACTCATCGCGCGTCTGCAAGTTCTTCACAATGCGGTCCGGACCGTACAGTGTGCTTAGAGCGTGCTGCCGTTCCATACTCGATCCATGTTTCGGCAGATGCCGCCCATACACCGCCATTACATGATCGTCTTCAAAATTGTTCAAAAGAGCCTGCAGCCAGTTCGGCGTTGCGGGAAACGCATCGGCTGCAAGATACACCAGATATTTGCCGTGAGAGAGGGAGGCTGCCAGGTTGCGAGTTCGGGAATGGTGAAATTCTTCAGGAGGGATCTGGTGAAACTGAACGGGATACTGTCTCGCAATCTCGACCGTCCTGTCGCTCGAACCGGAATCAATGAAGACGACCTCGAAGTCGGAGTTCACCCGCTGTGAATAGATTGCATCTAGACACTTCGGGACATTGTGTTCCTCGTTCTTTGCAAGAACCAGGACCGAGATCTCCACCACGTCTCAACCTCTCAGAAACCTTCTGTAACACGATCGCCCGTCAAATCGAGCGCGTGACGCAGGTTTATATTGGTAAGTCTTGGAATGTTGAGGCAATATCCCGCCCTCTAGCGAACACACTCCATCGTAACCTATCTTCAAGACTTGACTATGAACCTGCCGTTGTCAAACCCCTTCATCTGGACATTTCTTTCAGCGGGATGCGACGCCGCATTCAGGCTCGGATCTGATTTTACCCCTTCAATCCGCAGCTCGCATCCACCCGGCTTGCAGGTATTTGCTTACCTTCAACATGCGTCGCTGCACGAGAGAATTCCGCCTCTATCATCTGCCGCCAAAATCCTGGGGTAGAATATGCACCTTCGCACACCGGCAACTCCACCGCCGCTGGAATAGCCGATGCCTGAGCCTCAACCACTCCCTTCGCACCCGCCCCAAACGAAGGTTGCGACGACCGGCACACCCGTTCGAAAGCTCGCCAGATCGCTCCTTCGAGCCCTCGCCTCTCCAAATATATCTCTCGCTCCGGGTGGTTTCTCTCCTTCTCGGTGCCGGCCGTGATTCACTTTTGCCTCGTCCGTTGCCCCGGCATAGAATCTCCGCTATGGGTATACCAGCGATTCAAGCTGCTTTGCGGGGGGCCGGCCTTGACGGCTGGCTGTTTTACGACCATCACCATCGCGATCCATTGGCATATAGCATACTGGGGCTCGACCCGGCAGCGCATGTCACGCGGCGCTGGTATTACCTTGTGCCGGCAATGGGCGAGCCGCGCAAGCTGGTGCATCGGATCGAACTGGGGCGACTCGATGCGCTGCCGGGATCCAAGGTTGAATACTCCTCCTGGCAGGAGCTGGAGGCGCACCTGGAGACCATGCTGGCGGGGATGACACGTCTGGCGATGCAGTATTCTCCGCGCAACGCCATCATGTACGTCTCTATGGTGGACGCCGGAACGGTGGAATTGCTCCGTGGAATGGGCAAGGAGATTGTGAGTTCGGCTGACCTGGTGAGCCAGTTTGAGGCAGTGTTGAGCGACGCGCAGATTCGCACCCACTATGCGGCCCAGGAGAGGATCGATCGGGTGCTGGGCGAGTGCTGGAAGCAGATGGGCGCGCGCGCGCGCGGATCGGGCACAGACGAGTTCGCCATGGTTCAGTGGCTGAGCGAGGTAATGCGGCGGGAGGGCCTGGTGTGGGAGCACGGGCCGAATGTGAGCTGCGGGCCGAACTCCGCGGACTCGCATTATGAACCTACGCAAGAGAATTCAGCGGCGATCCGCAAAGGCGACTTTGTCTTGATCGACCTGTGGGGCAAACTGGACCAGCCCGGGGCGTGCTTCTACGACATAACCTGGACGGGCGTGGTCGACCGCGAGCCGACGGAGCGCGAGCAAACCATCTTCGCCACCGTGCGCGCGGCTCGCGACGCCGCCATCGTAACGGTGCAGGAAGCATCCGCGGCGCGAAGACAGATTGCCGGTTGGGAAGCGGACGATGCCGCCCGCGGTGTGATCCGCGCTGCCGGTTATGGCGACTGGTTCACACATCGCACCGGCCACAACATCGGCAGCGAGATCCACGGGAGCGGAGCCAATCTCGACAACCTGGAGACGCATGACGTACGCCTGATCCTGCCGAATACCTGCTTCTCGGTAGAGCCCGGGATCTACTTTCCAGGCGAGTTCGGCATTCGCAGCGAGATCAACATGGTGACGCGGCCAGGACGGGCGGAAGTAACGGGGCGGGTGCAGACCGAATTGGTGCGGATCTAGAACGTTGTGTGCAAGACCGCGGGGCCAGCGACGCGTCCCGATGTGGCTGATATGATGGTTGAGGATGACGACAAAGGCAAATTATCCTCTGGTGGCCGGTGACAAAGGGCTGGTCGAAGAATCGACGAGCCCGGTTTCTCCCACAATCGCACTTATCGCGGGCTGGCTGCTTCCCGGAGCGGGACACCTGCTGCTGGGCAAGTGGGTGCGCGCGGGCTTGCTTATGGTCTCAATCCTGGGCATGTTTGCCATCGGGATCGCGTTGCAGGGCAAGATCTACACGCCAAATACGGGAGAACCGCTCGACATCCTCCACTTTCTGGGTGACCTGGGCGTGGGAGCGCTGTACGGCCTGGCGCGCTTGCTGGGCTGGGGACAGGCGCCGGTGCTGGTCGCGGTGGCGGACTATGGGAGCAATTTCATCGTGGTGGCCGGACTGCTGAACATCGTTGCCGCGGTGGATGCGCATTCCCTGGCCGGCGGAAGGAAGCGCTCGTGACTATCTCGCATTTCAGCGCGGTGCTGCTTTTCTCGCTCTTCACTTCCATCGTGTTCGGCATCACGCAACGCGCTGAGCCGCGAATGATGGTCCGATTCGGAGCGTTCTGTTTTCTCTTGTTCGTCGGCGGCACGGTCGCGGCAAGCTGGATGATGTGGCTGATCAAGCACTAGCTCACCGCCCAAATGCATATCCGAAATCGTTGTAAACATGGCTAGCTGGCCACGGTGGCAATGCAGGTTTTTTTACCCGCCCCCCACCCCACCCCCCTATGATCTAGCGGGGAAGCGCTTTGTTTGTTGCAGGTTACGGAGGGTGGAGTGGACTGTCTTCTAGATTCTATTGGAGTTGCAGCTAAGATATTCATTCTATTGGTCCTCCCGGAGGTTGGCGCTGGCCAACTGGAGGGCGTGGAACATTCTACCGGCGACTTTGGGGTGAAGGCGACCGCTGGCGATGCCGCTTAGGGCCATGGCGAGGGCCTCCTGAATGGATTGGGCATTGCGCAGCGGATGAAGGACGTGGGTGCTGAGGCCGGGGCCGGCCGGGATGGTGGTGCTTCGCCTGCGACGGGCCCGTTGGTGGTGGAAGCAGAAGGCGCTGGTGGCGAGGGCGGGCGACTGGCAGCGGCGGCCGTTGGTTTTGGTGTGGCGGCAGAGGGGATATTCGCAGCGGGCGAAGCTCATGGAGGTCCTTTCCTGTTAAATGCGAAAGGCCCAGCGCGGACGCTGGGCCTTTCTCTGTTGATTATCTACACTTCCAGTGTACCAAACGGGCCATAACTCAACTGCTATGTTGGCAGAAGAGATATCGTGCGTAGTTTGAGGGGATTGGCGGGTTTTGCACAGATTTGGGGGCTTGACAAGATTTCTGGGGGCGTTTGGGGGGCGCGGCAAAAGACAACTACGGAGATTCCGGACTTCGTCCAGAATGACGGTCTTTGAAGAATTGCAACCACGCAAAGACAGATACGGGGATTCTTCGCTCCGCTCAGAATGACAACTTCGAAGGTCGGGGGCGGGTGAGGGTGCGGCGGGTCTTTTTCAAAACTTGAGCTATCAGCGAGACCAGTTCTAGACCTGGGTGGGGGCTGCGGCCACATTTTCGGGCTTGGGTCCGCCGGATGAGGCGGGCTTTTTCGCTGCGACCCCTTCGGGCTCGGGTCCACCCGTTGCGGGAGGCTTCTTGGCTCCGCCGCCTTCAGCCTTGCGCGAAGGAGCGAGGATGGCGTGCAGCGTGGTGCCCTCCATGCGCGGCATGAACTCCACGATGCCATTGTCGCCGACGTCCAGAATCAACCGGTTGATGATCTTGTAACCGAGGTCGCGGTGGGCCATCTGGCGGCCCTTGAAGCGCAGTGACGCCTTGACTTTGTCGCCGTCGCCGAGGAACCGGATGGCCATGTTCTTCTTGGTCTGGTAGTCGTGCTCGTCGACGGTGACCGAGAACTTGACTTCCTTGATGGTGATGACCTTCTGCTTCTTGCGCGCGGCGCGCTCGCTCTTGTCCTTCTCGTACAGGAATTTTCCGTAGTCCTGAATGCGGCAGACGGGCGGGACGGCGTTGGGCGAGATCTCGACCAGGTCGAGCGAACGCTCGCGGGCCATCTTCAGGGCCTCAAAGGGAGGCATGATACCGAGCTGCTCACCGTTCTCGTCTATGACGCGGATTTCGCGGGCGCGAATGCGTTCGTTGGTACGGATGAAGGACTTGGCGGAACGTTTATCGATCGGTGGGATAGGTTGCCTCCACGGCGTGCCTCTCAGGCCGCCATGTCTTTAGTTGATTGGATTGCACGCCTCTGGTGAAGGTTGCGTATATAGCGAGAAGTATAGCATTTCGCAGCGTGCGTCCCGGCAAGGAGTCGTTGCCCCCAAGGCACGCGTGGGTCTCAGCAGAGTTCAGGCCGCCCGTAGCCCTAAACCCCGGTTGCATCCTACAAGAGAACTGATGCCTTACGCTGCCCCGGCGAATCGCCTGCGCGCCACGCCCGCCAAGCTCAAAATACCGGTACCGAATAGAGCCAGGGAGGAAGGTTCCGGAGTAGCGCTGGTCACCTCGGTCATTGTGGCAGTGCCCGAATAATCTACGTAGGTATTGTTGTTCGATGCTGTCGTCGACACGTACAAGACAACATCCGGGTTCGACGTGTTCACGCCGGATATTTCGAGCACGAAGTCGTTCCCACCGTTATCAACGTTCGTCCCGTTTAGAATGCCGCCGAAGGCGATGGTGCCGGCCGCATAACTAAATCCAGTTGGGATAGAGGCCGAAACCTCGCTATCACTGAAGGAGTTCACCGTTAAGTCGACCGTATCGTTGTTATAAATCAGCGTAGGGTCGAAGGTGACAGTGAATGACCCGCTGGCAGTCGTCTCACCGGTCACCGAGAAGGTGAAGATATCCGTGACGATGCTTGCCTGGGCGGTCCTGGTTGACACTGAAAAGATCACTGCCGCTGCAGTGAGCAGTAGACGAAGTCGAATCGACATAGATACCCCACCGGTAGATTGCTTTACCGTAAGCAATTTGGGCACCAAGGTGAGTGGCCTGGAATCTTGCAGTTGGACGCCCGGAACAGCATAATGCTGCAATATCTTGCAGAGGAATGGAACTTTTCTTACC
>Ga0224555_1003659_pt1 | contig 15317 bp, 14 predicted proteins | sample 714S23034metaG_FD_180687 | JGI IMG/M metagenome (GOLD analysis project Ga0224555, IMG submission 180687) | Peat soil microbial communities from Stordalen Mire, Sweden - 717 S2 30-34 | ecosystem: Environmental > Terrestrial > Soil > Wetlands > Peat | place: Sweden: Norrbotten County, Stordalen...
TTCTGTTGCGACAGAAATAACTGATATAATAGTTGCATGATTCTCAGTGAAACGTCGACGCAATTCATTCTGCATTGGGGCGAGATGGGCACACGCTGGGGTGTGAACCGGACCGTGGCCCAGGTGCATGCGCTGCTCTATCTATCTCCCGAATCGCTCACCGCGGAGGACATTGCCGAGACTCTCTCGGTGGCGCGGTCGAACGTGAGCACGAGCCTGAAGGAGCTCGAGAACTGGCGCCTGGTGCAGGTTGACAGCCGGATGGGCGACCGGCGCGACTACTTCAAGACATCGGCGGATGTGTGGACGCTGTTTCTTACCGTCGTGGAACAGCGCGTGGAACGTGAGATTGTTCCGACGCTCACGATGCTGCGGAGTTGCGCTGTCGAAGCGCGGGCCGAACGTCCGGCGCAACCGGAAGTCGCAGCGCGCATAACCGCGATGCAGGCCTTTTTGGAGGAGCTGCTGGAGTGGTACAGCCAGATCAAGAAATTGCCTCCGGCGAGCCTGCGATCACTGGTGCGGTTTGGCAGCAGGGTGACGCGCATTTTGCCGAAGGCGCGAAGGCGGAGGCTTGACTGATGGCTGAACTGGTTGCGAGTGCAACGACGGTGAGTGAAGAGAGCGGCGCCAGTTTTCAGCGCTACTACGAGGAGGCTGGTCCGGACTATGCGGCCTGGAGCGCAGCCTTCAACATGCACTTTGGGTTTTTCCGGTGGGGGATGAACCCGTTCAACCGGGAAGCGATGCTGGAGCGGATGAAGCGGGAGGTGCTGCGTCTTCTTCATTTGGAACGCGAGAGTTTTTCGGATGGGCATGCGCGGGTTTTGGATATGGGTTGCGGTTTGGGTGCAACGCTGCGCAGCTTTGCACGCTGCTTGCCGCGAGCCGATTTGTATGGGATTACGCTGGTGCCGTGGCAGTTGGAGCAGGGGTGCCTGCTCAACCAGTCGTGCGCGGAGGCGGGGTGGATCAGGCTGGCGCTTGGCGACTACGAACACACAGCGTTTGACTCGGGTTCGTTCGACGCAGTTTATGCCATCGAGAGCGGCTGCTATGGGCATGGCGCGAACAAATCGGCGTTGCTTCAGGAGAGCTATCGACTGCTGCGGCCGGGAGGGCGGATGGTTGTTGCGGACGGTTTTGTTGGACCAGGGAAGCTGCGTGGGCCGCAGAAGAGCATATACCGGACACTGTGTGACTGCTGGGCGATTGATGAGCTCGGCGACGTGGAAGAGTTTACCCGCGAGATGGAGCGCATCGGCTTCAGGGAGATTGTTGTCGAGCAGGCGCAGGCGCGGGTGACACCGTCGGTTCTTCATGTGCCGTGGGTGACGCTGAGATTTCTGGTTACGGATGTTGGGTTTGGTTCGCGCAGGATGACACGGGCGCGGTGGAATAATATGCTGGCGCCGATTTTGCTGCCGTTTGTTGGTTTTCCTGTGGGGCCAGTGGCTTATTACGTCATTAGTGCGACGCGCGCTTGAGAGGTTCCGCAGGGGCCAGCCACAGGCGCTCAAACTCTTCCTGGGGCAACGGGCGGCTGTACAAATAGCCTTGAAACGAATGGGTGCCGAGGCTGGAGAGGAATTTCCTCTGCTCTTCGGTTTCCACGCCTTCGGCAATCACAGATAATCCCATGGCTCGCCCCAGGGAAATGACGGTTTGGGCTATTGAGGCACTGGCGACGTCCTCGAGTATGTCCTGAACGAAAGCGCGATCGATTTTCAGTTGATCGAGAGGCAGGTGCTTGAGGTAGGAGAGCGAAGAATAGCCGGTGCCGAAATCGTCGAGGGAAAGGCTCAGCCCATGCGATCTGAGAGCATTCATCTTGGCGATGACGTCTTGCATGTCGCTGGCCAACATACTCTCGGTGAGTTCAAGCATGAGGTTGTTTGGGTTAGCACCAGTGCGAGCGAGGGTGGCAAGGACATGTTCGACGAAATCAGGCTGACCAAACTGCCGTGCGCTGATATTCACTCCGATCTGAATGCCGGCCAAAACCTTGCGATCGGCCCAAGCCGCAATTTGCATGCACGCCGTTTCGAGGACCAGGTTGCCCAATGGCAGGATGAGTCCGGTTTCCTCGGCCAATGGAATGAACTCGTTGGGGGGCACGATACCGCGTGCCGGGTGTTTCCAGCGAATGAGCGCTTCGGCGCCAATCAAACCGGTCGAATCCACCTGAGGCTGATAGTAGAGCATGAACTGTTTGGCGATGATTGCGTGGCTGATGTCCTCTTTCATGGTTGCGCGGGCAGTCACGGCTGCCTGCAAGGCGGGAGCGAAAAAGCGAACGGTATTTCCGCCCGCGGTTTTGGCCTGGGACATGGCAATGCCGGCGCGCTGAAGAACTTCGTTGGGGCTTTCACGTTCATCTCCGAAAACAGAGATTCCGATGCTGGCGGTGCTGTGGGTTTCATGGTCTGTGAGGAGATATGGCTGGCGAAGAGTAGCAAGAATATTTTCACCAACATCTCCGGCTTCTTTCGCGGCATCCTCCGCAGTCTCGCTCAGGCCTTCGAGGATCACAACAAACTCATCCGCGCCGAAACGGGCCACGGTGTCAGCTTCGTGAACGGAGGCGGTTAAACGCTTTGCGAGTTGCTGTAAGACGAGGTCACCCATTTGATGGCCGAGCGTTTCGTTTACGTTTTTGAAATCATCGAGATCGACGAACAACACGGCTTTCTTGCTGTTGCTGCGCGAGTCGCAGGATATGGATTGCTGGAGCCGGTCAAGCAGCAGACGGCGATTGGGGATGCGCGTGACGCGGTCGTAGAATGCGAGATCCCTGATTTGGTCCTCGGCGGCCTTGGCGTCGGAAATGTCCCGCGTCACGCTCAACATGTATGGAACGCCTTCAATCTCAATCACAGATGCCGAGAGCAACGCCCAAAATACCGTGCCATTCTTATTCTTCAGCTGGATTTGTTCATTGCTCACGTTTGAGCTTTGGCGCAATATTTCCGCGACATTCTCACGGTCTTTGGGATTCACCCAGAAGCCAAGTTCCGTGGACGTATGGCCGATGATCTCATCGCGTTCGGACTTCATAATCTCGATAAACGCCTGGTTGACCTCAACGAATTTCCCAGTGGCCAGATCGCTGATACTCAGAGCATCGCGGCTGGTCTGGAATACGGTGCGGTAGCGGGACTCACTGAGCTGCAATGCGTTCGTTGCGGTTGCGAGATGCTTCTCCGCGGCTTTGCGTTCATTGATGTCCTGCATGAAGGTGATGAGGTGAAGCGGTTGCCCAGCGTGGTCGCGTTGGATTGAGGATGTGAGCTTAACCCAGGTCAACTCCCCATCTTTGCGAAGGTAGGGTTTCTCCAGGCCCGACCGGCTGGACTCACCAGTTACTAATTGCTGGAACGCTTCCGACGTTTCAGAAACATACTCCGGAGGAGTGAACTGCTGGATGGTTTTGCCGGGAATCTCGTCAATTGGGTATCCGATGATTTCGGCAAAACGCGTATTGCATCGAAGAATCTGACCCTCAAATGAGACGTGGAGAATGCCGACTGCAGCCTGATCGAAGGTTGAGCGATACAATTCTTCGCTCTCACCAAGCGATTCTTCCGACTGCGCAAGGCAGTCGGCCTGAGTGGATATTCCTCGTGCGAGGAACCAGGATAAAGCACCTTCTAAAATCAATATGAGAAGTCCGATTGTCACCATGGCTTCCGTATAGATGCGAACCGAACTTGCGGCAAGATCCTCGGCAGCGCGAGCTTCCTGTTTGGCACGAAGCACAATTTGGTCAACCGCGGCTGCGTGCCGGGTATACAAGGGGTTCATTGTGGAGGTAAGCAGCGCGTGAGCTTCGTCTAAGCGGTTCGCATTGACAAGAGCAACAAGCTGGTCAGCAAACTTGAAATATTCCTGAGCCGTTTGACGCGCCTCGCCGCGCATCATGTCCTTCAACTGCCCCTCAGGAACGTGCACCATGTAATCGGCGTATTTGACTTCGTTTTCAAGCTGGAAGGCCTTGAGTTCCTGCTCGTAATGCTGGCGCGATTTCTGATCCGGCGCATCGACCAGTTTGCCGCATAGGCGAGCGGGTTCCATGAGGCTTTCATACGGCGGAACGTAATCGGCAATCAGGTTGTTGCTCAGTGAGATGGTTTTGTAGAGTGGGCTATTTACCCTGATCTGTAGAAGCGCTGTAGAAGCGACGCCGGCAAAAATGAGCAAGCCGCATGTACCAATAAAGACAAGCCACCTGAGATGTTGACGTATGTTTATCGGGTTCTTCGTTTGCTTTGAGGGGTTTCCGGTGGCTGCCACGAGGCGTACCTCGCCAAAACGACCGCTGCAAGTTCGTGGCGATGCAGTCAGGTGTAGGCGAATTGTAGCCTTGCGGGCAGTTGATGGCAAGAAGGATACGTCGGTGAGATAAGGGATTCGTGAGGGGTTGGTCTGGGCGGGCGCGCGGATTCTCGGGAGCAATGAGGAGGGCGATTTGGGAGAGTGTTCGCCAGGTCTCAAGGGCGAGGGCTGGGCTGATGGCCGTTTGCTGATCAGGCGGAGGTGCTGACTTCGACGGGGGATTCGGTGTGGGCGGGCGGGCGTTTGGCGCGGCAGATGGAGTCGGAGACGGCCCATATTGCGCCGGAGATGGCGACGGAGATGGCGTTGCCCGCCCAGATGGAATGGTCATGAGGGCTGGCGACGAGCTTGGGAATCCAAACGAATAATTCGAAGCTGATGATTTCAACTGTGAGCAGACGGGAAGCGAGCGGAGCCATGATGCCGGAAAGGATGGCTGCGGCGGCGAGGAAGAAGCCGATGGTCGTAGTGTAGGCCCAGAACATCTGCGAAGGCGGAATCCATTTTGGGATCCAGGTTAGCAGGCCTGGCATATCGACAATGTGGACGATGCCGAAGGAGATTGCGCAGAGGCCGGTGAGGCGGGCGAAGAAGGACTCGAAACGCGAGATGTACGAGCCAGTCGGTGAGAGCTGTGCGAACAGGACAGCTCCGGCGGCGACGAGCGAGAACTCCTCAAAGAAGTTGCCGGTGGGGTCGAAGTCGCCGAGGCCTTCGATAATCTTGGGTACCCACAAGAGCGTGAAAACTGTGTAGACGACAGTGAGCGTCAGGGCGCCGGCGCGGGCAGTTCGGGGCCAGAGGAGGGCAAGGCCGGCGGCTAGCTCGATGAGGGCGGTGAAGTAGGCGAGCGGCTCGCGGAAGGGCACGCTCGGGCCGACGCGCTGCCATGAGGTAGCGAAGTCGCCGGAAGCCAGGCCGAGAAGGCCGAGGAAGATGGCTCCGCCGGCGAAGGCGTACAAGCCGAGATTGGATGCGAGAGTGCGCTTCTGCATGGTTTTCCGGCTCCGGTTGCTGGCGGGGAGGGGCTGCGAACTGTGCCAGAGTAGCATGGTTTCGGCGCAACGGAGGGCGGGCGTGGTTTGTGCTCACCCACTCTTGCGCATGACCACCGCAAGAGACCAAGACCTGTCGCTTCACCCGAGCGACAGAGATCTATCGCTCCGCCCCACGGACCAAGGCCAGTCCGCAGGGACCCCGGCCGCTGGCAACCCCGTGTCTGCGGGGGGCCGGGCCTGGGGCATCCGCCGCCTGTACCTTAGTGACCATTTTTAACTGTGGGCCACCTGTCTATAATCGGGTCGCGGGTGGCTGCAGGAGTCAGGGAGCCCTCATGATGGGCGCGAGTTCCAACGTGGACCAGCGATTGGATCGCCGTCAGCGGCGTATCTGGGAGATTGTGTCCCACTCTCCTCTTGAGTCGCTTTGGAACCTGCAAGGAGTTCCCGTCCGCGTGGTGGCCGCGCGCACCTGGAAGGCTGTGAATGCGGATCGGCTCTTTGGGCATGCCGCTGAGCTGGGCTTTTACTTCCTGTTCGCGCTGTTTCCCACTCTGTTTTGCGCCAGTTCGATTCTCGGCCTGGCCGCTCGATCGGCGCACGAGGTTTATGCCAGGCTGCTGGATTATCTCGCGCTGGTCATTCCCACCTCAGCCCTCGGCACCGTCCTCAGTACCTTTAACGAGACGACGGCTGCCTCCTCCTCGGGTAAGGTGACTCTTGGATTGATTGCCGCAATCTGGTCTGCGTCTGTTGGCATTTCGGCTATCCAGGACACTCTCAATATTGTTTACAAGATCGAGGACTCGCGCTCTTATTTCATTGCACGACTTCACGCCATTGGATTGACTGTGATTCTAACGATCATCGTCACCTTGGGCCTTGGCTGCCTTCTGGGTGGAGATTTTATCGCCTCACTGGCTCGGCTCGGGCTCCACGATCGTCTTCTGGTAATGGCCGTAACTGTGGCGGCGAGAGTTATAGGCTGGACACTGGCCGCCGCTCTTCTCGACTTATCCTTCGCCGTCATCTACTATTGGGCTCCGGACTCGAAGAAACGGCGCTGGCACTGGCTTACGCCCGGCGGCGCCCTGGGACTCCTCGGATGGCTCCTTGCCTCGCTGAGCCTTCGTGTCTACCTTCATTACTTCAATAACTATTCCATTACTTACGGGTCTCTTGGTGCGGTGATTATTCTGCTGACATGGTTTTATATCACCGGGCTGATGCTTCTGGTGGGCGCTGAGATCAACAGTGAAATCGAAGCCGCCTCCGCTGAGATGCGCCTGGCCGTCCAGGCACCGCTGGTACTGGGCGCGGAAACCGGAATGATGGGGCCGTGAGGTGGATTGCTGATCGCCCGATATTCTGTTGCGTTCGGCGTGGATTGGGCGCAGACTGTTGGAAGCTACTCGCAGAGACGAATCTGCTAATCCCCAGCCTGGGTCAGAATAGGGCTAGAGCGGGCCGCCTTGGGCGGCCCGCTCGGTTTTTCAGGGGCTTGATTTGAAGAAGCCAGGTTGCCTGCACGAACATCTACATCGAGCGGGAGAGGGAAATGATGCGTCGCCGCATGCGCCCTGGGCGATGGCGGCGGCTTCACGCCTGGCTTCGACCAGTTCGTTGGCTACGTGCTTGCGTTTCATTTGAGTCACCAGGAAAGTAGCGTGCGGCATTGCCGCATAGGTGTCAAGGCGCTTTAAGAGCGATTCTGACACGGTAGTTGAGTTTGAGCGGCTTCCAATCCCAGGTCTCAAAAGCGAAACCCTTCGACTACGCTCAGGGCAGGCTCTGGGGCACCCGGATTTGTGTTTGCGGACGACTGGGGACTTGGGCCCTGGTTTTCAGATCGCCTATTGCGCGATGGTCCTCTCCGACGTTGACTGCAATGCAGTCGTCAGGGTGGTCCGGATCAGGGTGGGGAACAGCAGGTAATTGTATGAGACGACCACCTTGACCATGCAGCCTTTGCTCTGGGCCGTGTTGGGCGAGGTGCAAGCCGTGCAGCTTGAGTTGCAGGTCGCGGTCGTCCCTGGCCAGGAGGTTGTAACGCTCACCTGGCTGGGCACGATCCCGGGTGGCGTATTGGCCCGCAGATAATTCTGCACATCGGTGGTTGAGGCCGTGCAGTCGTACTTGATGATGAAGCTGGGCGGCGCCGACGTGTTGCAGGCCGTTGTCCAGGTCCCGCCGCGAACGGTTGCGAACTGCGTTCCTTCCTGCGCGGCATTGGCAGCATAGACATAGGAATACATGCCAAAGGAAAAGAAGATCAGGGCAAAGAGAAGAGTCATGAGAACCCAGAAAGACAAGGCGAACTCGACCAGTTCCGAGCCCCGCTGATCTCGCGCGAGCTGTAGAAGCTGGTTCCATCTGTTGCCGCTACTCGCTAATCGTCCTCTCATAGCACGTTCCTTCCGATCCGGGCCGGCAGGGATCTTCACCGGAGCCTGCGTCAATCCGCGCTCCGCATTTTCGCCGTCGTTGACATTGCAATGGGGTGGGGTAAGCCAGGCCACGGGAACCAGGGAACATAGGACACCGAGGCCGTGACGGTGACAAGATACACCGGGTTGCTTCCTGAACAGGTAGGCGTAGAAGAGCAACTCGCGCTGTAGGAAGTACCGTTTGCGCACTCGCAGCCATACGAGGGGGTAGCAATCGTCAGGCCAGTCACGTTGGGCGCGGCGATTTGGGCCGCGGATTTCATCCCCGCAGTGTCCATCGGGTTCTGAGCTCCATATTCCGCCCCGGCATGCGCCGCGCCGGCTATTCCCTGAGCCAGGTAGTAGGCACGGCCGAAATCGATGACGCCGCAGAGCAAGAGCATGAGCACCGGTGCTATAAGGGCCAGCTCAACCAGGGCGCTTCCGTCCTGCCGCCAAACAAGTCGCCGAGTTGTGGGTGTGTGTCGCATGCCTACTCCGTCAGTATTGCCTGAGCACTCGCAGCTCCCAACGGAGAGCCGTTCGGCAGCGACGAGTAATTGGTTCCGATAACGAGGTTGACGCCGGAATCCACCGTCAAATCGTGAACATCGAGGAGCTCGTAGGCGGCGAGATTGGCTCCCCCGTTGATGGTCAACGGGCCGTCTGGAAGATAGAAGGTTCCCTGAGCCACGGACGTGGTGTTGCTGTCGAGGATGAAAGTATCTGTATCGCCGTGCGCCTGAAAGAACAGGATTCCCGCGTAGGTGCCGGTGGTCGGGGCCGTCAGGTTCATCGACGCGGCGCCGTTGGAGGTCCACGAATTGTTCTCAAAGTAGAAGGTGACTCCGCTGCCGGTTACGGTGTCGGAGGCGCCGATAACGACGGGACCATTAATGATGTACAGCCCAGGGTTGAACGTTGCGGTGGCATTCGCATTGAGCGTGATGCCGCCGCAGTACACTCCCGGAAAAAACGTGCTGGCGCCGGAATTGAGCAAGGCTCCGTAGGACACACCGTGGTAGGGGCTGGAAGTCGATGTCCCGCATGCGCCGATGGTGGGAACCGGAAGGCTCGCCAGCGGATCGGTCACCGCCGAAGCCCCTGTCTTGACTGTGGCGTTCAGTCCAGAGCCGCCGTTGTTGATCATATCGCCGCCCACCACGTTGACATAATTCGCTGTCAGTGAGCCGCCGTTGAACTCGAAAGCGGTGCCGGAGTTCGAGTTAACCGTAATGCCGCAGGGGGCCGAAACCGTTGCTCCACCATTAAAGAGGAAGGCCTGCGAAGCGTTGGAATCGAGGATAGTAACGCATGCGGATGGAGGCCCCAGGGTCGCTTCCGCTCGCGTGCCCAGCATGACGTTCCGGACCCCAAGCATGGCCCCAAACATGGTTTTCTGCTGAATCGTTGCGATCACTTCCACATATGTGGTCAAGCCGTGATTGGGGTCGCTGGTCCCCAAAGCGCATGGCCCATTGTTGACCACCAGTGTCATCCCCGTTTGTGAATTTGCATTGAAATTGCATTGGGTATACACAGTGGCGGTTGGGAAGTTGTTCTCAATCGCCGCCTGGGAGGCCGCGGTCTGCATTAAGGTGCAAGCGGGCGTGCTGCCGCATTGCTGCAGCTCGAGAGCTGCCGACAGGGCCGCCGCATTCGCAACGGACTGCAGTTGCCGCCTGGTATAGAGCAACTGCCCGACATCGATCGCAAACGCCAGCACTCCCAGAAGAATACCGCCAAAGAGCACTGTCAGAACGAAGACGGAGCCATCCTTGCGAGTCATAAGACGGTATCCGGCGTTCAGGAGAGCCCTGACTGTAAACGGGTTCGAATTGGATATCTCGGGAATCTTCATGTGCACTTTCCCCCTGAGAACCTGAGCTCGGCGTCAGGAAACTCGGGTTGTCGAAGTGGGTTGAGGCTCCGCTGCCTGGGTTCCAATTTCCGCGCAACCGCGACCAGGAACACCCATTGAGTACGAAAGGCAAACGCCTTTTGTACCTTGTATAAGCTTACGTCCATTCCATTCGTACGCAATGACCCTTTAGGATCAGACAGCCCTCTCCAATAGTGCTATGAGCAATTTGAGGGCCAAACTCCAACCCGAGGGGGAAGGAAAATTTTGATGAAGAAGAGGCGCAGAGAATGGCCACCCACAGTTGTGTGGGCAGTTGGAGGGTGGGCCACCCGCCTTTTCAATTGAGTGGCCAGGGAATGAGGATGCGGCATTGCCGCATCGGTGTCAATCCGCTCCAAGCGCGGATTTGGCACGGTGGTTGAGATTGAGCGGCTTCCAATCCCAGGTCTCAAAGGCGAGATCCTTCGGCAAGCTCAGGACAGGCTCTCCACCCCACGGACCACCCAAAGGGTACCCGCCTGTCCGCGGGGACCCCGGCTCTGGGGCACCCAGATTTGTGTTTGCGGCGGGCTGGGGACCTGGACCGCCCGTCGCCGCCGGAATTTTGATAATCTGGCGCAATGGAGCTGTTTCAGGTTGACGATGAATCGCTGCTTTTTATCTCGCCGGCGATAACTGACTGGGGCGCGTTGGCTTGCCGATGCGTCGATACGGTCATCGATGTTGATGGCGACATTGACAGTGGCGTGCCGACACTTCCCGATCGGTGCCTCTATATCTATTTCCCGATATTTGACGAGGATTTACCGAATCTGGACAAGTTACACGCGCTCGGAAACCTGGGCGCCAGTTTGGTCGCTTCGCGACACTGTGTGTTGGCTCATTGCGGCATGGGTTTCAACCGGTCGGCACTGGTGGCTGGGGTGATTCTTCACAAGCTTGGTATGTCGGGGCCTGAGATCGTGAGAAGGATTCAGGAGCGGCGGCCGGGGGCGCTGTATAACGAATGCTTCGCGGCTTATATTGAGTCGCTGGGATGAGGGATCAACGGGTGTCCGCGCGGCTCAGGGACTCTTGATCGAGAAATCCAACCGTCGAAGACATCGGTTGATTATGCCATTCTTGCAATGGTTACAAGAAGGGTAAGACGTTCATGATGGGCTTTTCGCCCTTCGTGCGATACTTGTATTGCCAAGTGCGGGAGGTTTGCAAATGGGATCTGCTGTCTCAATTCGGTTGCCGGAGGACCTGAAGACTCGCCTCGAAAAGTTGGCAAAGGCTACGGGACGGAGCAAGACGTATTACATGGTTGAAGCCATCAGTGAAAAGCTGGCCGACCTGGAGGATTTGTATCTGGCCGAGGCGCGGACGCTTGCTCTGAGGGCGGGACGGAGCAGGACCTACACCCAGGAAGAAATGGAAAAACGATATGGCCTGGGGGGTTGAATACGGCAAAGATGCAGCAAAGGAAATCGCCAAGCTCGATAGGCAAATTGCGCAACGCATCATTCAGTTCATGGGCGGACGAGTTGCGAAACTGGACAATCCGCGCAGCATTGGCGAAGCACTTACTGGCTCGAAGCTGGGCGACTACTGGAAATACAGGGTCGGGGACTACCGAATCATCGCCGAAATACAAGATGCAAAGCTGATTGTTCAAGTCGTACGGGTTGGGAACCGGCGCGAAGTTTACAAATAAGATAGTGCGTCGCCTGGCAGGAATTCGAAATTTCAAAGAATAGAGCATACCGCAGGGGTTAAAACCCCGCTCCGGTGAGGCTGTCGTATTGCCGGGGATGAATCCCCGGCCTACCGCTCCCGGTCTCCCGCATCTCGCAGGCGTTGGGGGTGGTCTCGCGGGCTAAGGGATGGCGCGGATTGCCGGGCAGACGGGGCTGTCACGGGAGCGGCTTTATCGGTCGTTCAGTGAGAAGGGGAATCCGACGCTGAAGACTCCGCTGGCGGTGATGAAGGCGCTGGGGGTGCAGTGGACTACGAAGAGGGATGTGGCGGGTTGAGGGGAGTTTGAATCCCGGGTCTCAAAGGCGAGGCCTGGGCCGCCCGCCACCCGCCGATTTGAGGATGTATATTGTTGTCTGAAGTCCTAAGGTCAGGTCATGAGTACGAGGGAATCGACGGAGGATGCTCTATGTCACCGATCCAGGCCACGCCGACGCTGCTAACCAGCGCATCTGTCATCTATGTCTGCTTACTGGTTGGCATCATTGGCCTAATTGTGCTCGGGGGAATTGCTGCGTTTGGCGTTTTCATTTACCGTGGCCGGCTCCGTCGCTCGTTCGAAGATTTCGACGGGCTTTGGTTCAGACTCGTCGAACGCTGGCTGCATGAGCCAGGGCAGCCTGTTATCCGACCGCTGATAGACGCCTACACAGAACAGCTTCAGCGGCGGAACGAGTTTTGGACGAGCTATGGGCAGATTATTGTCGCCGTTCTCATAATCGTCGTGCTCTCTATCTTATTGCTAACACGATCCATTTCGGCGGAGGCGGGGCTGCCGATTCTTTCTGGCATTTCTGGCTTTACAATTGCCAAGAGCGTCTCTTCTTCGCGGGGCAATTCGCCAACCGATCCAGAACGGAGGGGATAACTGGGTGCTGAGCCGTGCTTGGAGTTTTGGAAGACACGCATGGGAGGGGCACTGGGCGTTGCGTTGCCGCTCCCGGTCCCGCGGACACTGCGGAATCCCAGGTCTCCTCAAAGGGGAGACCTGGGCCACCTGGGGCCATCTGATTTTCGGGGTTATAATTCGTTCTTAACGAATCGAGGCGGCATGGCTCTTGCGGACGAGATTAGCGCGCGGCGTAAGGAGATCCGCACAGATGGATATCCGATGTCGGTTGGTGAGTGGCTCAGCCTCTACGAAGCTGATGAAATCGACATCCATCCTGAATTCCAGCGATTTTATCGCTGGTCTGAGGCACAAAAAACCAATCTAATTGAGTCTCTCTTGCTTGGGATTCCAATACCGCCAATCTTCGTGAGCCAGCGGGCGGATGGTGTTTGGGATGTTGTTGATGGTTTGCAGCGACTCTCCACGATCTATCAACTCTTGGGGGTCCTTAAGGATGAAGATGGGGAAAAAGTTGATCCCCTTGTGCTCGGGGAAACTAAGTACTTGCCGTCGTTGAGGGGCAAGGTTTGGGAGGATCCCAAGAACGAGCAGAAATCGCTGCCGGCGGACGCTCGGCTCATAATCAAGCGTTCGAAGATTTCGGCCAGCATTATTCTTCGGGAAAGTGATGAAACAGCAAAATACGATCTCTTTCAAAGGCTGAACACCGGGGGGTCGCAGCTGAGTCCCCAGGAAGTTCGAAATTGCATTCTTGTGATGATAAATCGTGAGTTCTACGGCTGGCTGCGAGAACTTGCTGACTACGAGCCATTTAAGGAGTGCATCTCGCTCAGCGATAGACCGATTGAAGAAGCTTACGATCTTGAATTGGTGCTTCGGTTTGTCGTTTTCTATCGCATGGCGGTAGACGATCTGAAGGCGGTCGGAGACGTGGGAGTGTTCCTTACTGAGCGGATGCGGCAAGTAGCAACGGACCGGACGTTCCGGAAGAAAACAATCGACTCGGCATTCAGACAAACGTTTGACACACTGCTCCGCACTGTCGGCGACGATGCCTTCCGGCGCTTTGACCGGATCAAGGGCAGACATGAAGGTGGATTTCTTCTGTCGCAGTATGAAGTGGTAGCGCTCGGGTTGGGTTACAACATTAAAGGCCCCGTTTCCGATAGCTATATTCAAAGGAGAATCCGGTCAATTTGGTCAAATAAAACCTACACGGAATGGACGGGTTCTGGGGTGACCGCGACCCGTCGATTGCCGAGAGTGATTCCCTTGGGCCGAGAGTTGTTCGCGAGAGGAGCCTTAGAACGGTCGAACAACTCGTCGATGCGGTTTCCAGCGAAATCAGTTGGCGACGTAAGGAACTTACAGACCTGAAATGTTTGCTTGAGGCTGCGGCCAGTAACCGAACAAGACAATCTACACTTACGAGGGCTGCATTAGCGTTACTTTATGCGCATTGGGAGGGTTATGTTAAGTCGGTGGCGGAAATGTACCTTGAATTTGTTTGTATGCAGCGGTGCAGGAACCTTGAGCTTTCCGACAGTCTCCTGGCGGTGACGTTGCGGTCGATGCTTGCCTCTTCAGAGGGTTCACATAAAATCAAGTCTCATGTCGATATAGTCCAGTTCTTTCGCACGCAGATGGAGACAAGGTCTCGATTGCCGTACAAATCTGTTATCCGAACTGAATTCAATCTCTCTTCAACTGTATTTTTCGAGATTCTCCGGACGCTGGGCTTTACCGCGTCAGAGTGCGAATCGAAATCACATATGCTCGATCATCAGCTGTTGGCGAAGCGAAACCACGTTGCGCATGGGAATAATCTTCCGATCGACATTGACGAGTATTTCCATCTGCACGATGAAATTCTTGCATTGATGAACTTGCTTCGCAACTACATCGAGAATGCAGCCGAAACGGGTGCATACCTTCGAGCGCCGAAGGCTCTTCGGAATTGATTGATTCCTCGCTAGTTGTGCTTGCCTTTCCATTCCGCGTAGGGCCCTTGGAAGTCTTCTATGCCGTCTTCTTTGAAGTTCCATAGTCTTGTGGCTACTTCATCTATTAGGTCGTGGTCGTGAGTTACTAATAACACTGTGCCTTCGTAGCGCTGCAAGGCTATGTTCAGGGCGTTGATGGCTTCTAAGTCGAGGTGGTTGGTGGGCTCGTCGAAGATTAGGATGTTGGGTTTGGTCAGGATTAGCTTGCAAAATGCTAACCTGGCTTGCTCGCCGCCGCTTAATGCTTTGGTTTGCTTTTCGCCTTCTTCGCCGCTGAATAACATCTGGCCTAAGATGCCGCGGATTTCTTCCACGTGGGCGGCGGGGTTCCAGCGATGGAGCCACTCGGCTACGGTGAGGCCGTGCTCGATGGTTGCGCCTACGTCCTGGGGGAAGTAACCGATCTGCGCTTCGTGGCCCCAGAAGACGGTGCCGGAATCGAGCGTGAACTCCTTGTCGGCCAGGCCGGGGTAGTTATTGAGCAGGCTTTTCAAGAGCGTGGTTTTGCCTGCGCCGTTGCGGCCCATGAGGCAGATTTTTTCGCCGCGGAGGACGTTGGCGGTGAAGCCGTCGATGACCTTGTGGTCGTCGTAGAGCTTGGTGACGTGCTTGAATTCGAGGACGTGCTTGCCGCTGGGACGGACCTGGTCGAACTTGATGTAGGGGCGCTGGATGTTGGAGCGGGCGAGGTCGTTGGTCTGGAGGCGCTCGACTTCTTTGCGGCGGCTGGTGACCTGGGAGGAGCGGGTTCCGGCGGCGAAGCGGGCAATGAAGTCGTTGAGCTGGGCAATCTTCTTTTCACGCTGGGAGATTTGCGACTCGAGCGTGGAGCGGATCTGGGTTTTGGCCATGACCATGTCGTCATAGCCGCCGGTGTAGATGATGATGGTTTCGTAATCGATGTCGGCGGTGTGGGTGGTGACGCTGTTGAGGAAATGGCGGTCGTGCGAGATGCAGATGAGGGTGCCGTTGTAGTGGTCGAGGAAGTCCTGGAGCCAGTGGATGGAGTCGAGATCGAGGTAGTTGGTGGGCTCGTCGAGGAGCAGGGCTTCAGGCTTGCCGAAGAGGGCCTGGGCGAGCAGGACGCGGACTTTCTGG
>Ga0224555_1003661_pt1 | contig 15315 bp, 14 predicted proteins | sample 714S23034metaG_FD_180687 | JGI IMG/M metagenome (GOLD analysis project Ga0224555, IMG submission 180687) | Peat soil microbial communities from Stordalen Mire, Sweden - 717 S2 30-34 | ecosystem: Environmental > Terrestrial > Soil > Wetlands > Peat | place: Sweden: Norrbotten County, Stordalen...
GGTCCACCGACTCGCTGTTGCGGGCGGCGTAGTCGGCCAACTCCATCATCACGCTGGCGTTCTGGTACATGGTCCACAAACCTTGCGCGCCCTGGATACACTGCCAGCGTTCCTGCGGCGTGGCGTCCGCGCCAAGGCTGGAGAGACCGGCCGTGCCCTGCGCGGCTATCCAGTCCGGCTGCAGCCGCGCCACCAGCGAATCCCACGACTGGTCATTGCGCCGGCGCACGCTCCTTTGCCAGTGGACCAGGTAAAGCGCCACGAATGCGACGGTAGCGATTGGAAGCAGAATAATAATCATCGGTTTTCCTTCGACCGACTGGCCGAGGCCTCTGATTGCTCAGAGCCGCCTCGGCCCGTCCGCGCCTCCACAACTTGACAGCGCTAGTACTCATTCCTGAGCACATAAGTAACGTAAAGTAACCTATCTTGGAAATCAATGACACTTCCGTGTCAGGCAGAGGCCCATATTTGGGGGTGTTTAGCCCTCTTTCCGGAATGGCCGGCTCTTAATCTGCCCTGCCCCCTCGCGGAGCGTCAGAAGCTGGTTGGCGGCGACTGCCTTGAGGGATTCGACCAGCCCGGAGGGCCAGTGGACCTCGACATCCGCATTGGCTGCCGCGCCCAACCCGAAGTGCAGCCGCGGGTCGTTCGAGCAGATAAAGCTGGTTCCGCTCATCTGCTCCTGCACCTGCACCTTGCCGCCGTAGCGCACCAGAACGCGCGCCCCAATCGCGCTGCGGTTGCTTTTCGTGCCTTCAAGCCGGATTTTGAGCCAGCGATTGCCCGCCGGCGCGTCGTTGCGCAGCAGGCTGAGCGGCTCATTCACGTTCATGATCACCACGTCCATGTCGCCGTCGTTGTCAAAGTCGCCAAAAGCAGCGCCACGGCCGCAGTGCGGCGTCGTGATGCCCGGCCCGGCCTCAGGACCCATCTCGACGAACGTGCCGTCTCCCTGGTTGCGAAACAGGAGATTCGGGCTGCGCGCCGGAAACCGCGGCGAGACCTTGGCAACCTCGGGGTACACGCTCCCAGAGGACAGGAACAGATCCGGATAGCCGTCGTTGTCGAAGTCCACCAGCCCCACGCCGAAACAGACAAACCGGGTTTCCTTGTTCAGGCCTGCCTCGATGGTCACGTCGTCGTAGTTGCCGTGGCCGTCGCTACGGTAAAGTCCTGTGGCCTGGTTGTAGAAGTGCGTCTTGACCAGGTCGGTGTGCCCGTCGAGATTGTAGTCGCCCGTGCACGCGCCCATGCCGCCCATCTTCCGGCCCTCGCCGCTGAGCGCCAGGCCGCGAAACAATGCCTCCTCGCGAAAGGTGCCGTCATGGTTGTTCATCAGCAGAAAAGAGGGCGTTGAATCGCAGGCCACGAAGATATCCGGCCAGCCGTCTTCATCGGCATCGAGGCTCAGCACGGTCAGCCCATACGACCCGTGCAGCGCGGCAACGCCCGATTCCTTCGAAACGTCGGTGAACGTGCCATCGCCATTGTTCCGGTAAAGGAAATTGCGTGCCTTCGGCAGCCCTTCGGGGCCGCACATCACCGGCACGCCCTCGTAGTTGCAGTTGGGCACGGCCATCGACGGTTTGGGCGCGTCGGCCAGATCGATCTCCAGATAATTCGAGACAAACAGATCGAGATGGCCGTCGCGGTTGTAGTCCACAAACGTGCAGCCCGTGCTGTAGCGCGTGGTGGGGTAAAGCAGGCCCGCCTTGGCCGTCACGTCGGTAAAGGTGCCGTCGCCGTTGTTTCTATACAGGATGTTTTGTCCGTAATAAGTTAGGAAAAGATCCTCAAACCCGTCGTTGTTATAGTCGCCCACGCAAACGCCCTGCGCCCAGCCGGAGCCGAGCAAACCAGCCTTGGCCGTCACATCGGTGAACGTTCCGTCGCGGTTGTTTTTGTAGAGCCGATTGCTCGCGTCGGGAGGTGTGTTTTCGAGCCTGCGTCCGCCCGGGATAAAGATGTCCATCCAGCCGTCGTTGTCGTAGTCGAAAAACGCGCAGCCCGTTCCCATCGATTCGACGATGTAGGTAAAGCTGTCCGGCTCGCCGTAGACCATGGTCGCCGTCAGGCCGGCGGCGTGTGCCACATTCACAAAGCGCGAAAACGGCGTCGCTTGTTTTTCGGCTGGGAGCGCGGCTCGAAGTTCCGCCGGAATGAGCGCTGGCGCGAGCGCGGCCGGCATCGCGCGCAGCAGGCGGCGGCGCGTCCACTCCCGGCTGGGTTCCAATCCGCTGATCGTTCCCGGCCCGCGTGTCTTGCTCGATTTGTCGCTCGTCTCGTCGTTCATCTTGGGGAAGCTTGCTCCTCGGCTGGCTATTGCCGGGCCTGCCCGGCGGCAAGCTTCCGGCTCAGGTCCAGAGCGCCGGCGTTGTTGGGGTCGATCTTGAGTGCATTGGCCACAGCGTCCTGCGCTTCCTTCGTCCGGGATTCCGTGGCCAGCGTTGCGGCCAGCGAAAGCCACGCCTGTACATTCTCAGGAACTGCTTTCACGACCACGCGAAAATGCTGCTCGGCCGCAACATTGTTGCCGCCCTGAAATTCCATGTAGCCCAGGTCATACTGCGCGAGCGCGAAATTGGAATCGGCCCGGATCGCCTGCTCCAGCGCGGCGCGCTGGCCAGCCGCGTCTCCCAGTTCACCCAATACGACGGCAAGCCGGTATGCCAGCCCGGCGTCCTGCGGCTCAAGCGCACAGGCCTCGCGATAGAGATCGGCGGCTTTCCGGTTGTCGCCGTCCTTCGCTGCCTGCGCGGCCTCGGTCGCCTTGAGCACAGACTGTTCTTGATCGTCGTCTTCCTTCAGCTTTTGCTGATAAAGCTTGAGCTGCTTCTGCGCCTCGTCGTTTTCACCAAGAGCCCGCAGCATCTTGGCCAGTTCGGCTCGAACCTGCGGTTCGGTTGCGCCCAGTTCGACGGCCTTCTCAAGCTGCACCTTCGCCGCGACCGGTTCGTGCAGTTCGGCCAGCACCAGTCCGAGGTTGACGCGGGGGTTTATGTCGTTGGGATTGACCGCGACCGCTTCCTCAAGATGTTTCCGCGCCGCGGCGTAGTCGCCCGCCTTGCGCTCGAGGAAGCCGTTGAGATTCAGCAGATCGGCGTCCTTCGGCGCAAGCGCCAGCAGTTTCCGGCCCAGCGGCATGGCCGCGTCGTTGTCTCCAATCACCACCAGCATGCGCAGATAGATGCGCTGCGCCTCGAGGTCGTCTGGCTTCTGCCGCGCCAGCTCTTCAGCGAGCGTTTGTGCCGACGCGTAGTGCGATTGGTGCGCCTCAAGCGAGACCAGGGCTCCCGTCACGCCATCGGAGTAGGGATACGCCTTCAGCGCCTCGCGAAGCACCTCGGCAGCTTCATCGAACATCTGCGCTTTTCGATAGGCAACGGCCAGATCGACATTCGTGCTTTCGTCGCGCCGCGCGTTGCGAAGCAGCCGGATCGCACCCTGGTAATCGCCAGTTGCGATGAAAGCTCTTGCTAACCCGTCCAGCGCCCTGCTGGAGCCGGAGTCGATCGCCAGCGCGGACTGAAATGCCTGAACAGCGCAGTTTGCCCGATGATCCTGGCTGAACCAGTCGCCTAACGCCGCATACGCGTCCGCCCCGGGATGAGCCTTGACCTGCGCCACAAGCGATGCCGGCCCCGCACACTCCTCTGCAGATACGGATTGGGATACAGCGAGGCACAACGCCGGTAGGCTGGCCGCAACGAGAGTTGAAAAGACCAGCCCCGTCGTTACGCGCATGCGAAGCTTAGCCATCCTTTGGATCGTACTCCCCGAACCCGCAATGAGTTTGGCGGTTCTGAGCGAGCATACTTGAGCAGTTGCGGCAGGGGCAAGAGAAGCCCCAGCCTCTCCCCCTGAATTTCAAAACACATGTGATTCGCTTCAGCGGCTGGCGCTTCCCTGACGGAATGCCCTCTTGTTCTCATACATGGCGGAATCCGCCAACGCCAGAAGATTCTCAACGGAAAGGTTCTTTTCCGGATCGAATTTGACTTGCCCCACGCTGAATTCGATCGCGTATCCCGTTTCCTCCACGCGATTATTCGCTTCGATCCATCTCTGCAGCCGCGACAGGAAATCGGACACTGTCTCACTGCCTGTTCCGGTCAGCAACACGGCGAACTCATCTCCGCCCAGGCGTCCAATCACGTCGCTCACACGGCAAACGGTGAGCAGGCCACGCGCAAAGGTCTTCAGCGCGCGGTCGCCTGCGGCATGGCCGAGCGTGTCATTGATCTGCTTGAAGCGATTGAGGTCGAAAAAAAGCAAAGTTGCGGGCCTGCCCATTCGCTTGCACACGGAAAGCGCATGCCGTGCCAGGATCTCGAATCCACGCCTGTTGGAGAGTGTGGTCAGGTCGTCTGTCACCGCCAATTGAACCGCGGTCAGCTCCTCCGCCACCATCCCCGCAAGGTCTCTGAGCATCTGAAGATCTTCCTCGTCGAACTCGTGCGGCTTGTCGTCGATGACGCACAGGGTTCCGAGGTTTGCGTCGCCCACTTTCAGCGGACACCCGGCATAAAAACGAACGTTGGGGTCGCCAACCACCAGCGGGTTGTCAGAAAAGCTCTCATCGCGAGCCGCGTCGGGAACTATGAAGACGTCGTCTCCAAGGATGGCATGGGCGCAGAACGATACATCGCGCGGAGTTTCGCGAGCCGACACGCCGATTCTCGACTTGAACCATTGGCGGTCCGTGTCCACCAGTGAAATCAGCGCGATGGGCACTGAGAACAGCTTCTTTGCCATGCGCGTGAGGCGATCGAAGCGCTCCTCCGGCTCCGTATCGAGGATGTTGAGCAGTCGCAGAGTAGCGATCCTCGCGTCTTCATTCACCGGGGTGGGCGCTGTTTTCATGAGGAATAAGTAGTTCAATCCTACCGCATTTACCAGGAAGCGGTCCGCTCAATGCGGTTAAAGTCGCTCGACCGCTTCTACCTGATGAAAACCAAGCCTGCGTTTTTGCTCGAAGTAAGTCAGCGGTACAAAACGGATTGGTTCGCAGGCAATCATTTCCTCCCTGTCAGCTCGCGGATGATTTCAACCTCGCGCTGGCGATAGGGTGTGCCATCCGTGTGAAAGACATCGTGTTGCCACACCATAGGCTGATCGGTCACGTACGGCCGCTGCCACGAGTCCCACGGAATCCACGTCTGGCTCTTCCCGGCGACCAGGCCCCAGTTGATCGCGCCCACATGGCGCTCGCGTGCGATCGGCAGAATCGTGTCGAACGTGCTGCCGATGTTGCGGGCCATGTATTCGGTGCAGATCAGCGGCCGATGGAATTGCTCCAGCATCTTCACATGGCTCTCGAAGTTCTCAGGCCATCCGTAGTCGTGAAAGCTGATCACATCGGACTGCTCAATCTGGATGCGCGCCAGCGGTGGCATGGTGGCAAGCGAACTCCAGTCGCCGTGCCACAGGCCGCTGGTGAGCGGCTGCGTGGGATGCGCGGTGCGGGCCCACGCATAGACCTGCGGCAGCAGGCCAAGGATGATCTCGTTTTTGTTTTTCGGGTCGCCTTTTGCGTAGGAGCTGTCGTTGCCGTTGTCGGGCTCATTCCAAAGATCCCACGCAAGAATCCGAGGATCGTTGGCGAATGCGCCCACCACGCCCTTCACGTAGCTCCCAAGCCGCGGATACTGCGCCGGGTCTTCGAGAATCGCAGTGCCGGGCGCCTGCACCCAGCCCGAGTTGTGCACGCCCGGAATCGGTGGGTGCTGCGGTCCAAGCTTCGGATTGGGGTCCCAGCACGAGTCGAACAGGACAAAGACCGGACGGATATGATGGCGCGCCGCGATGGCCAGGAACGCATCGATCCGCTGTGCAAATCCCTTCGGGTCCTGCTCCCAAAGCAGGTTGTGAAGGAAGACGCGCATGGTGTTCATGCCGATGCCTTCGGCCCACCCGAGTTCGCGGTCAATTGTGGTCGGATCAAACGTGTCGGCCTGCCACATCTCCAGTTCGTTGATGGCGGTGGAAGGCAAAAAGTCCGCTCCCACCGGCCACGGTTGCCGTGCATACCACGCACTGGCCTGCGCCTCGCTCCAGCGCTCGCCCGGAGCGGGAATTTGCTGGCCGTAGAATCCAGGGGCCAACGCAATAAGCAACACAAGAGCGGAAATGCAGCGGAAGAGCTTCAACTCAGGCAAGCGCATCGGGACTCCTTCAAAACAAGCAGTTGAAATCGATGAGGGTCAGACCGGTGGCCACCCTCGCAAGTAATGGCCTGTTATACGCTGCGCGAAGCTCCAACAGGACACCCAACCTTGGATGGTACAGCGTGACGGAGACATTCGACTTCGCATGATGGAGCGCGCTATTTCTGATAGCTTGAGCGGCAGGAAGGCCATGCGTGTCGCGCAGCCTTTCGTGCGGAGGCGCCTGTCAAGCTTTGATCGTTACCATCTTACCCAGGCCATCGAAGCGAATATCCCATCGTTTCAAGACATCTCTTCCGATTAGACATGCGTAGGACGATTCCCTATAGAAATCCCTTGCTATGAGTCGCATCGCCGCTATGCGTGGCAGCCCGGAGCCTGGGAAGCTAAGCGAGCCACAATACTCCTCACACTCACAATACCGTTCAGCGTTCTGATCGGAAATGATGGGTTGGTGAGGAAGAGGTTGCTACTCTTGGCAAGCACTTTACTGATAATGGTGAACGGTGATCCTGTATCTATTAAGGCCGTGGGCACTGCCGGATCGGGATACTCTAGCCCAATGCTCGTGCCATATTCAATGTCGTCCATGTATCTAGTTACGGAAAACCTGATGCATGGTCCGGGATCCACTGGATCAAATGGGTTCCACGGGAATTTGAACGTAGCCATGCCTATGCCACGAAGTAAACAGGCTCAGTCTTCCAAACCTGTTTAATTAGAAAGTTTCGGTCGGCTCCAAATTGACTGATTCCAGCCCTGAATGCGCCCTCGTAATCATCGAAGAACTCGTTCACGACGGTGTCTTCTCTGATCACAACGAACTTCCCAAGGTGAGACTTCGCCCACTCCCAACGGTGATTCTCGAAAACTCCGAGTTCAGTTTTTAACGGGGATGCCACCGTCATATGTACCCCTCTTCGAATCATACGCGCGACCGAACCTGCAGTCCGGTTTATCGCGTTACCATATGATAACGTTATAATGTGCTCATATGATAATGTAGTCAAGTGAAATGTCTAGCCCGTGAGCCCAAAGCCAAGACACATCCCGCCAAATGCTCGGCCGACGTCAATTTCCCTGACCGATGCGGATCATGCGGCGATTAACTGGATCAAGACAGCGAGAAAGCAACGGGGTAACGATAGGAAGACTCTTAACGACATTCTTGTCGATGGCCTCTGGTATCTCCTTGAAAATGCAGAGGGTAAAAGTCGAGAAGAGATAGAGGCAACGATCCCACACATTGAACCTGTCCAATTGCAGCAAGACAAGATCACGGAAATGCCGAAGCCAGAATCAGGGCGCTGAGGCTTTGGACGCCTTGCTTTTTGAAGCCCTTCAAACGCGCCTGCATGCTAGATTTGCGTCATGCGTTTCGTCCGAAATTCCCTGCTTTCCACTCTGCTGCTTGCACCCCTGACGGGAATTCACGCCCAACCCACACCTCCCCACGCGGCGCATACCTACACGGCCGCGCACCAGGCGGAGCTAACCCGACAGTTCGCCGATTTCCTCTCGATTCCCAACGTCGCCGCCGATCCGGCCAGCCTGCGCAAGAACGCCGAGTTCCTGCTAGCCGAACTCAAGGCCCGCGGCGCAAACGCGCGATTGCTGACTGCGCCCGGGCTGCCGGCCACCGTTCCTCCCCTTGTCTGGGGCGAGTTCCGCACCCCCGGCGCCACGCGGACCATCGTCTTCTATGCCCACTACGATGGCCAGCCAGTAACGCCATCGGAATGGGACACAGGCGCGCCCTTTACGCCGGTCGTCAAGCAGGTGGATGGCGAGCCAAGAATCTACGCGCGTAGCGCCGGCGACGACAAGGCCGCCATCTTTGCGCAGCTCACCGCATTGAGCGCATTGCAGGCCGCGCACATCCCGCTCAAGGAAAACATCCGCTTTGTATGGGAAGGCGAAGAAGAAGCCGGTTCAGGCCACCTGGAGCAGATGCTCATGGCCAACCGCAGCCTGATTGAAGGCGACCTGTGGCTGGTGTGCGACGGCCCCGTTGACCAGACACGGCAGCAGACCGTGGTCTTCGGTGCGCGTGGCGACGCCCACCTGCAGATCACCGTCTACGGCCCGGCGCACCCGCTGCACAGTGGACACTACGGCAACTGGGCTCCCAACCCGGCCATGATACTGGCGCAGTTGCTGGCCGGCATGAAGGACGCGAGCGGCCATGTTCTCATTCCCCACTTCTACGACGGAATCGTCCCGCTCGGTCCAATCGAGCGGCAGGCCCTTGCATCGGCGCCGGTGAACGACGAACGGCTGCGCAAGGAATTTGAACTGGGCCATACAGACGGCGATGGCAAGCATCTTCTCGAGCTGCTGAACGAGCCCTCCCTCAACATCAACGGCATCTCCTCAGGCCAGACCGGCGCACACGCCACCAACTCGATCCCGCACACGGCAACCGTCGACCTCGATCTGCGCCTGGTGGTCGGCGTCGACGGCAAGACGCAGCAGCGGCGGGTCATCGATTATGTCCGCTCGCAAGGTTTCTTTGTCACTGAAACGGAGCCGACGCGCGATGAGCTGCTCAACCATGCGAAAGTAGCGTTCGTCCAGGCCGACGGGGCGGAAGCGGCATCGCGCACGCCAATGGACCTGCCCATTGCCGCCGATGTGATTCAAGCCGTCAAGAGCGCTCGCGGCAAGGTGATCCTGATTCCCACCATGGGCGGCACCGTGCCTCTTGAAGTGATGGAGCGCGCCGCGAACACCCGCACCATCACCGTGCCAATCGCCAACCACGACGACAACCAGCACGCCGCAAATGAGAACCTGCGTCTCCAGAATCTGTGGGACGGCATCGAAACCATGGCCGCGCTCATCGCAATGCCGTAATCGGAGTGGGCTGCGGTTCTATTCGCCCGCCAACTGCTCCAGCAGAGTGTCAAAGTCTTCCAGCTTCGCGTATTCAATGATCACCTTGCCACGCCCTTTGTGATCCTCAATCGAGACCTTGAGCCCCAGCGCTCGCTGCAGCCGTTCCTGGACTTCGCGCACGTTGGGATCAACCGGCGGCTCCGGCTTGGCATCTTTTTTGGTGGCGCGCTCGGGATGCAGCAGGCCCTGCACATAGGTTTCTGTTTGGCGAACAGAAAGCGAAAGTCCAATGATCCGCTGCGCCGCTTTCTCCATCTCCTCCGCATGCTCAAAGGCCAGCAGCGTGCGCGCATGGCCAAAACTCAGCTCTCCCGACTCAACGCGCGCCTGCACCGAGGCCGGCAGGCGCAGCAGGCGGAGAAAGTTGGCTACCGTTGCACGATCTTTGCCGGTACGCGCCGCCATCTGCTCCTGGGTCATGTGAAACTCGCGCGAGAGCCGCTCGAACGCTCGAGCCTGTTCCATGGGGTTCAGGTCGGCGCGCTGCAGATTTTCGACGATGGTGATCTCCATCGCCTGCTCGTCGGAGACCTGGCGCAGGATGGCCGGAATGGTCGGCTTTTGAGCAAGCTGCGAAGCGCGCCAGCGGCGCTCGCCGGCGATAAGCTGGAAGCGGCCATTGGCCAGCGGACGGACCAGGATCGGCTGCACCACGCCGTTCGAGCTGATGGACGCGGCCAGTTCAGCCAACTGCTCCTCGTTGACGTGGGAGCGCGTTTGAAACGGGTTGCGATCGATCTGATCGAGAGGAATTTCGCGGGGCTTGCCGCCCTCCGAATCGGCAGCGGGAGCTGGTGCCTGCACCCGCGGCAGAAGTGAGTCCAGCCCTTTGCCCAGGGCGCGGCGTTTTGGGTCAACTGCGGCAATACTCATCATTCAAATCCTTATCTCGAAAAATCGTCGTGTCTTCTAAAACTGCACGTGCAAAAACGCCCCAACGGCCACGCTCCCCAAAATGCTCAGGAGTTCGACTGCTCAGGAATACGGCCAGAATCGAACCGCCGCCTGCGCTGCTGGGACTGCCTCAGCTTTCTTCCTTGCGTTGCGGGGGCTTTCCATATGATTGCGCGCGAGAAACTCCCCGGCCAGCTCAAAGTAAGCCTCCGATCCACGGGAGCGGGCATCGTAGAGCGCCACCGGCTTGCCGTGGCTGGGCGCTTCGGCCAACCGTACATTGCGAGGAATCACAGTGTGGAAGAGTCGCTCGCGGAAGTACTCGCGCAATGTTTCGGTGACCTGCTGGGCAAGGTTGGTGCGGTCGTCGTACATGGTCAGCAGAACGCCCTCGATCGTGACATCGGGGTTGAAAGCGGCGCGCACCCGCTCCAGGGTGGAAATGAGCTCCGAGACACCCTCCAGAGCGAAGTACTCCGCCTGCATGGGAACCATCAGGGAGTTGGCTGCCACCAGGGCATTCAGCGTGAGCAGGTCCAGTGCCGGCGGGCAGTCGAGAATGATCAGGTCGAACCGTTCCTGAATGGGCTGCAGGGCATTGCGCAGCCTCAGTTCGCGATCTTCTGCGCCGGCCAGTTCTATGTTGGCGCCGATCAGGTTCTTCGAGCCTGGCAACAGAAAGAGCGTCTCAATGCTGGTGGGAAGGATGACCTGGAGCGCTGGGGAATCGCCCATGAGGACGTCATAAATGGAATGACGGTTGTCATCGCGCTGAAAACCGAGGCCGGATGTGGCGTTGGCCTGCGGATCGCAGTCGACGAGCAAAGTCTTCAGCCCTTCAAGCGCGATGCAGGCGGCGAGATTGATGGCAGTCGTGGTTTTGCCAACCCCGCCCTTTTGGTTCACAACGCCGAGTATCTTTCCCATGGCAATCAAGAGTAAAGGAAGCGGGAGTTTCGGCTACGGAATTCGATTGTGGAGAACAAGTCCCGGCTGTGGAAAGCGCTCGGGATTTCAGGAGAGGAGGAGTAGGGAATCGCTTGAAGGGCAAGGGGTTGCGCGCGACGGCCAGCGATGCCGCAGAATCACCGTCGAAAAGGGCCTGTGGTGGAAAACTCGTGTGATCGATGAACGGAAATGGGACAGATTGAAGCGGAAAATCCAATTTAGAATTGCGCCCAGTTTGGGACGAAAGGCAAGTGTTCCACGTGGAACAATTCCCGTTCCAGACTGGATTCCTGGAATGTTCCACGTGGAACAATCCAACCCATTCAAACCGCCGGACCACTACCCCTTCCCCTGACTCACCCAACATCTTCTCTCATCACTGCGCCGCAGAACTCTTCGCGATACAATCCTCCCGGCTTTACCGAGGGGGAGACCGTGGACGTTCCGAATGCATTCGTTGGGTACACCAACAAGCCATCCAGCAAGGAAGTCGTGGAAGCGCTGGGACCGAACTCTGAATTTTGGGAGCAAATCGTCACCTGGCTGGCCACTGAAAAGGGCGTCACCGAGCAGGAATGGAAGTCCGGCTCACCAAAGTACGGATGGAGTTTGCGCCTCAAGACCCATGGGAGGACGATCATCTACCTCGCCCCGTGCGCCGGGTGCTTCCGGGCATCCTTTGTGCTTGGAGACCGCGCCGTAGCCGCCGCCCACCAAGGCAGCCTTCCCAAAAGCGTGATCAAGGCTATTGACGAAGCGCCACGATTCTCAGAGGGAACAGGAGTACGCCTGATGGTCAAGGGACAAAAGGATGTGCCGGGTGTCCGCAAACTCGCAGCCATCAAGCTGGCAAATTGATTCTTCGATGCGCGATTGCAAGCACCCCGGTCGCGCTGCCGGCTAGCGGATAGGCTTCAAACCGCGAAAACTCCTGTCCGCATAATCCCTCAAACTGCTCCAATTCGCCCTTGGTGGCCATGACAAGAACCCGCCCCTCGGGGCTAGCCAATTTGGACGCCGCACGAACCGCTTGAGGCATCCGATCGACAGCGCGAAGAACTACACAATCGAAACGCGCCTTCAATAGTTCTGCTCGCCCCGCATAGACCTTTGTGGCAAGACCGAGCACCCGAACCGCCTCCTGAAGAAACGCCGCCTTCTTGCCCTGCGATTCGGCAAGCGTTACAGCAATCTCAGGACGGCACAGCGCAATCGGCACGCCAGGGAACCCAGCGCCGGACCCGAAGTCCAGCAGCGTCCCAATCCCCGCCGGCAGCGCCCGGGCGCAGGCGATCGATTCGACAAAATGACGGGTGAGAATACCCTCCTCGTCCCGAATCGCCGTGAGGTTGATCCGGGCATTCCAGCGCATCAGCAGCCCCAGATAATCTTCGAAGCGCTCGCCAAGCGCTGGATCCAACGGATCGAGGCAAGCGCTGGCCAATAGAGCATTGAGTCGCTCAGCTACGGAAAAGGGGTCTTCGCCCACGTCAACCGTCATGACTCGAGCCGCGCAGCGACCGACGCTTCAATCCGGCGAGGCGTCCACGCCCTGGCTGCGCCTAGAAACGCAGCAAAGATCGCGCGGGAGAAGGCGCTTTGCGAGTAGCTGCGCTCCGGATGCCATTGGACGGCGACGACAAAATGCTCGGGCGAATCCAGTTCGACTGCCTCGATCACCCCATCCTCGGGAGAGATCGCGCTGACCAGAAGATTGTCGCCAGGAGTGTCGACCGCCTGATGATGGCTGGAATTCACTTGAATCGTTTCCTGTTCACCGGGCGGCAAAAGCCCGGCGAGAATGGACCCACGCTCAATCCGAACCGGATGAGCCTCGACTGCGGCGCGGCCTGGGCTATGGTCGACCGATGTCTTCAGATGCTGAATGAGCGAGCCGTTGCGCCAGACATTCAGGTTCTGAATCCCGAAGCAAATGCCCAGGATCGGCTTGTGTAGATTGAAGGCGTCCTGCAGTAGCAGCTCATCCACGGCTGTCCGTGCGGGGTCATCTATGGCGCACTCGGCAATTCGATCTTCGCCAAATCTTTGCGGGTCCACGTCGTGCGGGCTGCCTGGAAGCAGAATCCCGTGCACCCCTGCCAACAGCCTCGCCACACGATCCTGCTGCTCATGGAGCGGCACAACAACCGGCTCTGCGCCGGAGGCGTGCAGCGCGGCAAGATATTCAGGCAGCGAGCGCTGGTTATAGCCAGGATCGCTGCCGGTGGGCTCAGGAATTGCGATGCGTATCGGCATAAGAACTTCAGAACAGTGTACGGCTGGTGGACCCTGAAGCGAAACGCAAGCCAACGCGAATTGGCCCAATCACTCAATTCCAGCACCAGACACGTCCACCAAACGGTCGCATCTAAGCGAGGGACACAGCCGCTTCTGCTTGAGAGGGCTCGGGCCGGCCGCGCAGTTCCTGGATCGCGTCCCGCAGTTTCCCGGTCAGCTCGTCGGTCTGACGAGGCGTCATTCCCTTCGTCTCAATGGGCTCGCCCGCAGTGAGGGTCAGGTGACTTGGATATAAGTGCCGCGTATGAATCGGGAGCAGGTCATAGACCCCGCTCAGTGCAATGGGAACCAGCGGAACCTGGGCGCGGATCGCGAGGTAGGCGGCTCCGGACAGAAAGTTCTGCAGCTCGCCGGAAGGCGTCCGCCCCCCCTCGGGAAAGACAAAGAGCGGCATTCCCGAGCGCAGCGCCTTGACGCCAATCCCCAGGCTTGAGAGCGTGGCGCGAGGATTGTTGGTGTTGATCGGAATCTGCCCTGATCGATCTAAGTACCATCCTATGAACGCGATAGGCCACAATTCCTTCTTGGCGAGAATGCGAAACTGGAAGGGCAAAGCGGCAAAGATGACCGGCGTATCCATGTACGAGGTGTGGTTGGAGGCGTAAACGGCGACAGGACATCTGCGCAGGTTTTCCGCGCCACGAATTGTCAGCGAGCATCCGGCGCCCCACACCAGCATCCGTGCCCATAGGCGGGCAATGCGGTGCTGAACTCGCCCGCCCTTGTCAATCAAGGACACAAGCAAGGCCAAGGAGGCGCAAACGACCGTAACCACAGTCAGCGCTGGGATTTGAATCAGATTGGTGCGCCAGCGATGGAACCGGGGCATCGGATTGGGGCGCGGGCTCACGATGCATTGCTCCTTGAATCGTGCTGGGAGGGCCCTGGCTGGAAAGACCCGGGCTGGGAGTCGGGCTGCTTGGCGAGCAGAAGAGTGCGCGCCTCGCCGACCAGGTACACCGATCCCGAAACGACGATCTGGCCAACCGGCGACTGCTGCCTGACATGCCCTTCGGCAAGTTCGATGGCCTGGCTGACGGATTCGGCCTTCACCGCGAGAGTTCCGGTAATGCCGGCCGCGGCCAGCAGATCGTCGAGGGCAGCGGCGCGGGCGGCATGGATTGGCGCGAGGATGACCTGGTCAAAAATCGGAAAGAGGATCTGTGCCATCTCCGCGACAGGTTTATCGCGCAGGCAACTGAAGATGAGGGTGCGCGGGCGCTGATTGGGCAGGGCATTGAGCCCGGCGCGCAAGGCCCATGCACCGGCGGGATTGTGCGCCACATCCAGAATCCATTCGATGCCATCCCTCTCGATGTGCTCCAGGCGCGCCGGCCAACTCGTTTGGTGGATCCCATCGGCAATCGCGCCCGCAGTAACTGAAAAGCGGTGATTCGTAGCCAGCTCGACGGCCGCGGCGATGGCCAGCGCCAGGTTACGATGCTGATGAGCTCCGGTCAACGGAGAATCGACCTCGATCTCCGTGCCGAGAGCTTCGATGCGATAGGAACCGCCCGAACCGGCGTCGATCGGTGGCATATAGGGCACTGCGCTCACTCCGCGCACGTTCAATTCGGCCGCCACTTCGCCCAGAACCTGGTTAGCCTCGGGATGTTGCGGCAACGTGATCAGCGTCCCGCCACGGCGCAGAATGCCTGCCTTTTCGCGGGTAATAGCGCCGATGGTCGAGCCAAGCCACTCCGTGTGATCGAGAGAAATATCTGTGATCACCGAGAGCAGCGGATCGACAATGTTGGTTGCGTCCAAACGCCCGCCCATCCCCACCTCGAGCACGGCAATGTCCACCTCGGCATCGGCAAAAAACTTGAGCGCCTGTGCGGTAAGTATCTCAAAGAAGCTGGGAAGCTGCGGCAGGCTCCCTTCGAGAACCAACTGTTGCGCCGCATCGTGCACGCGGAAGTAGAGGCCGGCAAAGTCGTCGTTGGTGATTTCAATGCGATCGAGGCGGATGCGCTCATTCACCCGCGCCAGATGCGGCGAAGTGTAAAGCCCAGTGCGCAGTCCGGAGGCAGTCAGAATGGAGGCGAGCGTGGCCGCCGTCGAACCCTTTCCGTTGGTTCCAGCAATCAGGACCGAGGGAAAGCGG
>Ga0224555_1003662_pt1 | contig 15313 bp, 10 predicted proteins | sample 714S23034metaG_FD_180687 | JGI IMG/M metagenome (GOLD analysis project Ga0224555, IMG submission 180687) | Peat soil microbial communities from Stordalen Mire, Sweden - 717 S2 30-34 | ecosystem: Environmental > Terrestrial > Soil > Wetlands > Peat | place: Sweden: Norrbotten County, Stordalen...
CGGAGAGCTGCAAAATCTTCATTCTGCTGGGGTTCTTCAGAACTTTCGCTGGATTGCTCGATTACCTCGGCCAGCATTCGTTCCAGGGCTCCGCCCTCCAGGCCAACCGGCGCCGCTTTGACCGCAAGTGTTTGTGGGCCAAAGGGTTCCACCTCAAATCCGTTACGGTCCAGTTCCTCGGCGATGCGCGCAAACACCACCATCTGCCAGGGTTTCAGTTCCACCAGAAGGGGCATCAGTAACCTCTGGCGCTGCACCTGCTCCACCTGGCGGTCGCGTAAAATTTTCTCAAAAAGAATCCGTTCGTGTGCCACATGCTGGTCAATAATCCATAAACCGTCTTCGCCGGCTGCCAGAATAAACGACTCGCGCAACTGCCCGATCGGCTTGAGCGATCCCAGGTGATTCAGGTTGGCTGCGGCCTGTTCAGCCTCCACCTGGGCCGTCTCCGTGGCTGGGCTTTCCGCATATGCCGTTGGATCGGCAGGGTTTGTCGAGCAACCGTCCGCGGCTTGCGAGCCGCCTGGCTGAAACAGCGCCGCTGCGGCCTCGCCCCATGCTTCCCGGTCTCCCCACCCTCCCGAATTGAAGCCACGGGCGTCAAAGGACAACTTGCCGGTGACGGCCATGGGCAACCGCGGGGTTAACTGAAACGGCTCGGCATCGGCGTGGGCTGTCTGAAAAGCCTCCATATCGGAGTCCGGCTGAACCTGAGCCAGTGCGCTGTCAGGCGAACCAGGCAGCGGTGAGTCCGATGGCGGCATCAGCGAGGGGCTGGCGGCGGCCGAAGCATGCGCGGCCAGGAAGCCGGCGGACGGGCGCGCCTTGATGAGCGCGGTACGCAGGCTGTCGCGGACAAAGTCATGCACCAGCGTCGGCTGGCGGAAGCGCACCTCGGTTTTGGCCGGGTGAACATTCACATCCACTTCCTCGGGAGGCATCTCCATGAAGAGCAGCACCACCGGAAAGCTGGTAGGCGGAATCACGTTGCGATAGGCCTCGGTAATGGCGTGCATCAGCAGCTGGTCGCGGATAAGGCGCTTGTTCACAAAGATATAGATCGAGTTGCGGTTGAGCTTTTGCAGCTCCGGCTTGCTATAGAAGCCGCTCAGCCGCAAGACGCCAGGATCGCGAGCCGGCTCATCCGGGTCTCTTTTCCACGGTGGCGGCACGGGCAGGCCGGCGTGAGCCAACGGAGCTTCGGCGGCCACAGGCAACAACTGGGCCAGCGTGTCTTTGCCGAATATCTGATAAATTCTCTCGGCGGTCCGCGTGACGGGCGGCGCTGAGACGATGGTGTGCGTAGCCGAGACCAGCTCGAAGTGCTTCTCCGGGTGAGCCAGCGCATAGTGGGTGACCAACGCCGTTACGTGGGCCAGTTCGGTGGATTCTGCGCGAAGAAACTTGCGCCTTGCCGGAGTGTTGAAAAAGAGATCGGCCACGGCCAGCGTGGTTCCGCGGGGCAAGGCAGCGTCGTCCACATGCAGAATCTTGCCGCCCGCGATCTCCAGGCGGGTTCCGGCGCCCTCTTCACCTGTAGAAGTTTCCAGGGTCACGCGGGCCACCGAGGCGATGGAGGGCAGCGCCTCGCCGCGAAAACCAAGTGTCGCGATGGAGAGCAGGTCATCGGCTGTGCGCAGCTTGGAGGTGGCGTGCCGCTCGAAGGCCAGCAGCGCGTCATCTCGGTTCATGCCGTGGCCGTCGTCGGCGATGCGGATGAGCTTCCGGCCGCCGGCCTCGACCTCGACACGGATGCGGCTCGCGCCCGCGTCGAGGGCATTCTCCAGCAATTCCTTCACCACCGAAGCCGGCCGGTCCACCACCTCGCCAGCGGCGATCTGGTTGGCAACCTGGTCGGGAAGAATGCGGATGCGGCCCATAAGGCTCTAGGGTAACGCAGAAAGGCATGGGTCAGAGAGCGAACGCCTGAGAACAGCACGATGCAGTCAGACGTGAACGCGCCAAGTACCCATGCCGGTTGCCTCTACATGTGGTCATGCCCCTTGTTCTGGCGCAACTCGATCAGTTTCGATTCCGCCGGCGACAGTTCCACCGTGATTGCGCCATGTGCGGGCAGCAGCGCTTTGCCGGTTGCAACATCTATCACCTCTACAGACGCCGCCGTGCCCAGGGCGGGATCGATGCGATCCAACGGAACGGTTATCTCCCGCGGCTTCTTGTCGTCGTAGTTGAAGACGGCAAGGTACACGCCGTGCGCGGATGGTCGAGTGAAAGCCGCGGCAGCCTTATTCCCGGTGTCTCCTTCGATCGGGCGAAAGGCTTTGCCTTCGCTCGCCACCGCAAACAGATTGGGGCTGTCATAGACGGCACGGGCCAGTTCTTGCGCTTGAGGATCGTCTGCAAGCCGGCTGCTATCGAGAATCATGCCTCCGCTTATGATGGCTGACAGCAAACGGCTCTTGCCCTCGGTAACGCTGCGGGCTCCCTGGTCCGCTTTCTCCCCTAGAACCACATGATCCGGGTCCGTGATATACAAACTCTTGTTGGTCCACCAACCATAGGTCAGTGAATTGAGCATGTACTCCGTCGACTGATCGCCGCCGCTTATATGTCCTTTTGTGTCGCAAGACAGCCGGCGCGCATGGCCATATCCTGATGGAAATAGCGGCGCGATCGAAAGACTGAGAAACATGCGCCCGTTTGTGTCGTCTACGACTTCCTGCATTCCCATGTTATAAGCTTCAATGCCGGTCTGGATGGCTGGATCGTAATGCTTGCCTTCAAGCGCTCCATGTGAAAGAAAGTCCAGCTTCAGATAGCGAAAGCCAAGCTGCTGAAACTGCTTCATGGTGAAAGCTATGCGTTCTTTCTCGCCCGGATGTGAAGGATCGATCGGCCTGCCCCCGTCAACTTTAGGCAGAAAAGTGCCGTCGGGCGCTTTCAAAAGGATATCGCGATAGCGGTATTTCATCCCGGTGCCCTCGACATAGGCGTCAAGATCGTCCGACCAATACGCGAAGGGCGTCCAATAGATGCCCGGCTCAAAGTCCGTTCCATCTGCCCCGTGCATTGCTTTGAAGTCGGCAACCGCATCGGCAAGCTGCACCGCATCGAGAGCTGACCAAAAGGCATCGAGGTTGATATAAACCACCTTATTCCTGGTAAAGCCCTGCGGCACAAGCGTATCCCGCACGAATTCAGCAGAGCCCAAATAGCGACGATCGTTGATCTTATCCGCATAAGCGGCCCAACTGTTCCATCCCATGGGAGCGCCCGCTGGCCACAACAGCGGCGCGTGGATAGCCGCATTGGCCGCGCCGTATGCCTCAAGCCCATCGCGCCAGTCGGCAAAGGAGCCAATAAATATGCGCGGAGATACTACCCTGGCTCCGCGTACCAGGCCGTGCGGCGTCGTATCGTGTGTTTCGCTTCTTACTCCGGTTGGCGAAGAAATGCCGCCATATATATCGATATCGGTCAACTGGCCGCCGGAAGCATGCACATCAATGGCTGTCTTCCATACGTTATGAGTAATTGAACCAAGCACCAGCCCTTGGCGGCTGGCGTTGTCATAGATTGCGGTTACTTCCTCGCTTGAATACTTCGTATCCGCCTTCATGCCCGAAACCGCCATGCTGTCGTAGCGAAACCACATGTCGTTATCAAACGGAACATGGAGAACCCGCAACGCCGCGTCCTGGCCGATCTGCACGGTGTTTGCGCCCTTGATGACTACCGCGTCGAAATGCCGGGTGCCAATAACACCGGCTTCTGGACTTAGCTCAGCTTCGACCGCAATCCACGGTTTATCGTCGTAAAGCCAGATATGCTGCAAAAATTCCGGCTTATCCGGCGCAGTGCTGCGAATCGTAAACTCATGGGCGCTGGCCGTGCCGCCTGCGCCCTCCTTGCCGGCGTGGCCGCTCAGATTATCAAGATCGTGCTTGGCATAAGTATCAACAGAAAGCAGCCTGCCATCCGCCAGCTCGGCGCGGCTCTCAACGCCAAGCAACTTATGCCCATCCCGCCACACGACATCCATGGTTCCTGTTTGCCGATGATAGTGAATGGATACATCGCGATTTTGCAGAGTTATCTCTGCGCCATGGACAGTCGCAGCAGATTCCGCGGTCGCCGCCAGACCCGCACACAATAGAACCGCGCCAACAGCAACTGTTACAGCAGGCATCAGCCTGCGCAGTGCCCCAAAAAAATATTTCATTCCAAGCTCCATCATTGAAATACATCCAGAATAATTCGTCGTTCGTGATTGAGCGGAGATGCCATTGTGCAAGGTCCGTCGTCGGAATCATTATACGGCCCGGCCTCTTCACACGCGCCGCATGTTGTGTGCGTTGTGCCGTCAACCTGCGGGTTGTCAGTCGCATTCATTCCCGGTCTCTTTATGGAAATGCTGGCCAAGGTGAATCTCCATCAGCGTGGAATCAAAGGCTGCCTTCTGCTTCGCACTTCGCCCGGCGCATGCCCAACAAGCCAGTCAGCAAAAAGAGAACGGCATCCGCGAGCGCCTTCTTGCTTTCGGCAAGATAGCCTATCCGAAAGGATGGCAATCCCTTATGTAGAAAGGACAACAGAATGCCTGCTCAAACACCTTGCGCTCGTCGCCCAGTGAGCCCAAGCGAATCGACTGAAACCCTTATAAACTGAGTGCATGGTGTCCACCTTTCATGTGGAGCATTTCGGTTGCAGGGCCGCGCGGGCGGATGGCGAGGCGGTGAGCGACCGGTTGCGCGCCGCTGGGCATTGCATGCGGCAAGCCACTGAAGCTGATGTGGTGATCGTCAATACATGCAGCGTGACGGCGGAGGCTGATCGCGCAGCCCGCGCCTTTATCCGCCGCGCCCACCGGCTCAACCCCACGGCGCGGATCGTGGTGACCGGCTGCTATGCGCAGCGCGCGCCCGAGGAACTGGCTGCGATGGCCGGCGTGGCCGCCGTGGTGGGCAACAGCCACAAGGCGCTGGCGCCGGAGATTGTTTTGGGCCTGGCTCTGGACCGGGCTGCCGCGACGCCCGACGCAGCATCGGAGCTGGTCAGCGTGGAATCGCTGCTGGCGGGGCCGGTTGTGCCCGGACAGGCTCCCATCTGGGCGGACGACTGCTTTGCCCACTCCTTTCTTGAGGAGGCGCAACTGGCACCCGGAGCGCAGACCCGGCCCAACCTGAAGATTCAGGAGGGCTGCGGGAACCGCTGCACGTTTTGCGTCATTCCGCAAACCCGAGGACCGTCCAGGAGCCTGCCCGCTGCCTCCGTCCTTAAACAGGTGGAGGGGTTTGTGGCCGCCGGGGGCAATGAACTTGTCGTTTCGGGCATCAATCTTGGCCGCTGGGGACGGGATTTGCATGCTTCTGCTTATAGAAAGGCAGATCGAGATTCGTGCGATCCCACCCGTTCCGCAGAAAAAAGCGAAAAGGATGGGGCGCCCAGCTTGAGTGGCACGCTGGCGGCGTTGGTGCGGCAGATTCTGGAGCAGACAGGGCTGCCGCGGCTGCGGCTCAGCTCCATCGAGCCGATGGACTGGGACGCGGAACTGATCGGTCTGATGGCCGAGTTCGGCGGCGCGAGGCTTGCCCGGCATGTGCATCTGCCGCTGCAATCCGGCTCGGACGCCGTGCTGCGGCGGATGCACCGGCGCTACCGGCCCTGGCACTACGCGGAAAAAGTCGAGGCATTGGTCCGCGCCGCCGGGCCGGAGCTCACCCTGGGGGCGGACGTGATGGCGGGCTTCCCAGGCGAGACGGATGGCGAATTTGAAGAGACGCTGCAATTGGTGCGCGCGCTGCCCTTCGGCTATCTGCACCTGTTTCCGTTTTCGCCGCGGCCGGGGACGCCGGGGTGGGCGCTTCATGCCGAGCGGTCGGTTCCGGCAGCGGTGGTTAACGAGCGGATGAGCGTTTTGCGCGCTCTGGCTGCGGAGAAAAGCCAGACTCACCGTCAGCGCTTTGTGGGCCGGGAACTAGAGGCCATTACGCTGCATACGCCTGCGGAGCTGGAGCGCCGAGGCCGGACAGCCGCGCTGACCGAAAACTTCCTGTCCGTAGAGATGGAGCGCCGGCTGCCCGCCAATCGGCTGGTGCGGGTCAAGGTGATTGGGTTGAACTCCGAGGGGACGATGGAGGCTTCGGACTCAAATCCGCATTAAACCCTTTGTTCAGCGGAGCCAAGCCAATGCTATACTTAGCGTGCGTTCGTGCGTCTGCGGCGATTCCGGAAAGCCCCGGAGGCGGACAAAGCATTTTCATGAATTCAGGCAGCGCGGGAGAGATTGCGGAAAGCCGGCTTTATCTAGTAGAAAAAGCCAGTTGACTTTCGTGGCTTGCCTGGGTTCTATTCGGAAAATGCAGTAGCGGCGACTTTTGGAGGAGCACCATCGCACTCGACAAACGTTCGGCAAAGTCCTTTATCCGTATCAACGAGAAGATTCGCGCGCGCGAAATCCGCGTAATCGACGAAAACAGCGAGCAGCTCGGCATCATGGTGCCCTTCGAGGCGCTCAAGATTGCCCGCGAGCGCGGCCTGGATCTGGTGGAGGTTTCGCCCAGCGCGGTTCCCCCGGTCTGCCGCATTCAGGATTACGGCCGCTTCCTTTATGAGAAAGACAAGAGCGAGCGAGCCGCGCGCAAAAAGCAGAAGGTGATCGTGGTCAAGGAGGTCAAGTTCTCAGTGACCGTGGACGAGCACGACTACCAGACCAAGAAGAATCAGGCGGTCAAGTTCCTTGCCGGCGGCGACAAGGTGAAGGCCAGCCTGCGCTTCCGCGGCCGCCAGATGGCCCACCGCGATCTGGGCTACGCCATCATCAACCGGCTCATCCAAGACATTGGCGAGACCGGTGTGGTGGAGTTCATGCCGCGCATGGAAGGGACGATTCTGCACGCGATTCTGGCGCCTTCAAAGAAGCAGGAAGCACCCAAGCCCAAGCCCGCCGCCGTTCCGCAACCGCCGGTTGCCGCGCCGCGCCCCCCAGCGCCGCAGGTTCAATAAACAAGCCGCAACTCTCCGCACAATGCGCGCAGGCCGCCCACTTCGGGCGGCCTGCTTGTTTTTTGGGGAGTTCGTTTGCGGTCTGCTCGTTTCCAGCGGGACGGTTGGCATATTCTTGGAGTCGCCGCAAATGTACAAGGTGGGTGGCGCCATGGATACAGAGTTCAGGGCGGCTTTTCCTTGAGAAAAAACCGCCGGGTTCCTGCAATCGGCAGAAGCGAAAAGCTGTATCAAAAAGCTGTATCCAGAACCTGTATCCAGGACCAAGAGAAAGGACACTTGAATGAATCGTCGGCATTTTTTGGCAGGCAGCATTGCTTTGGCCGGGCAGCACGAGCTTCTTCGCTCCATGGGCGCAATCTCGAAGGCCGGGCAAAGTGCCCGGCTGGCCGCTTCTCCGCAGAATCTGCTGAGCACAACGTACACGGATGCTTTCCTGTCCAGTCGGCTCATTCCCGTGAATGAGTGGCATCCGTACCCGCGCTGGAGCGAGCGCGGCGCGTGGGAGGCGGTGCCAGCCGACATGCGCGCGGCGCTGGTGGAGCGAGCCCAGGCCGATCAAAAGCAGGGCTGGAAGGCGTTTCTTGCCTCGACCTTTCTGGACTTCAAGCGGAACGGCAATCGAAGCCGGTATGAGGCTGACAGCTTTGGGCGCCGCGACCGGCTGCTGCGCTTTGTCCTGGCGGAGTGTATGGACGGGCAGGGACGCTTTCTGGACGAGATTTCCAATGGCGTGTGGCTGATTTGCGAGGAGAGCTTCTGGGGAGTTCCGGCGCACCTGGGCGCGCAGCGAGCGGGCGTGGGGCTGCCCGATGTGAGCGAACCGATCATCGACCTGTTTGCCGCGGCGACGGCCCAACTGCTGGCCTGGACCTGGTATCTGCTGGGCGACCAACTGAACCGGGTTTCGCCGCTGATCGGCCAACGCATCCGGATCGAGGCGGAGCGGCGCATTCTGCGTCCGGCTCGCGAGCGGGACGACTTTACCTGGATGGGCCTAGACGGCAAGGATCGCCGCATGAACAACTGGAATCCATGGATCAACTCCAACCTTCTGGTGGCCAATCTTGTTCTCGAAGAGGACCAGAAGGCGCGGGTCCATGAAGTTGGCAGGATAGCCAGGAGCCTGGACGTATTTCTGAACCAATACTGGCCGGACGCGGGAGAGGAAGAGGGGCCGGGATACTTCAGCGTTTCGCCGATGTGCTACTTCGAATCCGTGAGTCTGCTGGAATCGGCGACCGGCAACGCCACAAACATCTTCGCCAATCCGTTTATCGATGCGATGGGGAGATATATTCTGAATGCCCGCATCGCCGACGGCGACTACATCAATTATGGCGATGCGCACGTGAAGGCAGCGCCGGAAGGGGCCCTGCTCTATCGCTATGGCAAGGCCGTCCACGATGAGCAAATGGAGGCCTTCGGCGCCTATTGCGCGGCCGAAGAGGGCTGGACGGCGACAGGGCCGGCCCTGAGCAGGGCGCTGAACCAGAGTCTATCGAGCATGTCTCGCGCTCTGCCCGCCGTGCTGGCGGCCAATGAGATTCGCAGTGCCCGCCGCGAGGACGTGCTGCTGCGCGACGCCTGGTATCCGAGCCTGGGGTTGATGACGGCGCGAGAGAAGGCGAACTCCGCGGCCGGCATGTATGCCGCGGTGCTGGCGGCAAGCAACGGCCGCAGCCACAGCCATAACGACACCGGCAGCTTCATCGTCTATCACGATGGCGATCCGGTGGTGATCGATGTCGGCGTGGAAGCCTACACCGCCAAGACATTCAGCCGCGACCGCTACTCGATCTGGACGATGCAATCGGCGTATCACAACCTGCCCACGATTGGGGGCGTGATGCAGCGGGATGGCCTCGAATTCCGGGCAACTCAGGTGCAGTACGAGAGCAGCGCCGAGCGTGCAATGCTCCGGTGCAATCTAGCCACGGCGTACCCCAAAGAAGCGGGAATCCGGACGTGGATGCGCACAGTTACGCTGGATCGCGTGCGAGGGGAGGTGACCGTAGAGGAGAACTTCGAGCTGGAGCGCCCGCTGCCGGTGAGCCTGTCGATCATGACTCCGCGGCTGCCTTCCGCAGGCGCGAACGGGACGATGGAACTGCGGCTGGCGAAGGGAGCGGGCACGCCGGTTCTGCTTCGATACGGCGGAGCGCCGATTGAAGCCGTTGTGGAGAAGATTCCCCTTCAGGATGCCGGGCTGCGGGAGAGCTGGGGGAACGAGATTTACCGGATATTGCTCAATTCACGGCAGCCGGTAGCGAGCGGAAACTGGTCCTATGAATTCAGTGCGGCCAGCGCGGGCTGAGGTGAGCGGGAAAACGATTTAGCACTCGCTTTGGGGCCTCTTCGCAGTGTGGAAAACTCTGTGGTACACTCCTTGACGTTATGCGAATCCAACTCTACGCGTTGCCAATTCTCCTACTGTTTACAGGTCTCGAAGCCGGCTTGCTTTCCGCGCAGGGGCCCACACCGCTGGTCACCGCTCCGCATCTTGAAAAGCGGGGCATGGCTACCCAACTTGTTGTGGACGGAAAACCTTTTCTGATGCTGGCGGGCGAGTTGTCCAACTCCGCGTCGTCGAACCTGGAGAACATGAAACCGGTATGGCCCAAGCTGGCGGCCATGGGGCTCAACACGGTGCTGACCCCGGTTTCATGGGAACTGATTGAACCCAAGGAAGGTAGCTTCGATTTCGCGCTTGTTGACGGCCTGCTCGATCAGGCTCGCCACGAGCATATGCACATCGTCTTTCTGTGGCTGGCTTCATGGAAGAACGGAATGTCGAGTTATCCGCCGGTCTGGGTCAAGAGCGATACCCGGCGGTTTCCGCGGGTGGTGCTGAACGGCAGCGAGGTCGAGGTTCTGAGCCCGGCCAGCCCCGCAACCCAGGAAGCGGATGGGCGCGCCTTTGCCGCTCTGCTGAAGCATCTGAAAGAAGTGGATTCGCGCGATCACACCGTGCTGGCCATCCAGGTGGAGAACGAAGTGGGTGTTCTGGGCGCTGCCCGCGACCATTCCGATACCGCGAACAAGGCCTTTGCCTCGCCCGTGCCGCAAGAGCTGACGCAGTATTTGAAGGCTCACCGCGACACGCTCGATCCGGAACTGCGCACGCTGTGGGATGCGAACGGCAACAAGACCACGGGCACATGGGCCGAGGTCTTTGGCGAAACCAACCGGGCCGACGAGATCTTCATGGCCTGGCGGTATGCCGGCTTCGTTCATGGCGTGGCCGCGCACGGCAAGGCTGCCTACAACATTCCGATGTATGTGAACACCTGGCTGGGTGAGGGTAACTCGCAGCCGGGAGATTATCCCAGCGGCGGGCCTCAGCCGCGCGTCGTGGATGTGTGGAAGGCCGCCGGATCGGTGCTGGACATCTATTCGCCCGACCTCTACGCGTCAGACTTTATCGGATGGAGCAGCCGCTATCACCGCAACGGCAATCCGCTGTTTATTCCCGAGACCAACAGCGGCACGGCCGGTGCGGCGAATGTCTTTTACGCGGTGGGCGAACAGAATGCAATCTGCTTCTCGCCCTTCGCCATTGAGCGCTCGCGCGACGAAAAAGGCGATTTGAGCATCAGCTACGACACAATTGCCAAGATCGCCCCGATTATCCTGGATCGGCAAACCGCGGGCTTGACGCACGGCTTTGTGCTCGACAAGAACCATCCCTCCTACGATTTCACCATGGGCGAATACATCGCGCATGTGAGCCTCGACGAGATCTTCGGCCACCGCTCGCAGGATGGCTATGGGCTGATCGTTGAGACCGGGCCGACTGAGTTTCTTGGCGCGGGCCGGGGCTTCAGGGTCTCGTTTTCGCCGGTTTCGCCCACGGCGCCGAAGGTGGGAATCGGCGCAGTGGATGAGGGCGTATTCGAAGACGGTAAATGGGTTCCCGGATTGCGCCTGAACGGCGACGAAAACGACCAGGGAAGGGGCTGGCGCTTCGGTTCGAGGCAGGCTGGCATTGAAAAAGTGACTGTTTACCGCTATGAGTAAGCTGTAAAGGCAGACCGGGCTTTCATCCCGGCGGCGGCGGCTCGCCGCCGGGGAACTCCGGTTTGCTGTATACTGGTTGAAGCCTCAAGAGGGCAGGGAAGTCCCTGTCTCACGGGTATCACGGCGGAGTAACTCATTCTGCCGGACAAAGAGAAGAAAATGCCCAAGTTGAAGACCCATACGGGCGCGAAAAAGCGCTTCAGCAAGACTGGTACCGGCAAGATCAAGCGGCACCAGACGAAGACGCGGCACATCCTTACGTCGAAGTCGCCGAAGACCAAGCGGAAGCTGGGCAAGACCCTGATGGTTTCCGATGGCGATTACGCGAAGGTAGCGCGCATGATTCCCTACGCCTGATCGTTGAGCTGGTTCCGAGAAGCGGAATCGGCGCATCAGGGCTCCGGCAAACGCGTTGTACGGGCCCCCGGCAGGCCGGACAGTTTTTGCATGGTCCGGAGCCAGCCGAGAGATCAAGGCTTGAATGAGCGAGTGAAGAGGTTTACCGCCCGGCCCGTAAAGGGTTCTGGCCTCCTGCCTCCAGCCGCATAACCGAACGCAAAATGGAGATACGACTATGCCCCGCGTAAAACGCAGTACCAAGCGGAGTGATCGCCGCAAGAAAATTCTCGAGAGAGCAAGCGGCTACTTCCTTACGAAATCCAAGCTCTACCAGGCGGCTCAGGAAGCCGTCGAGCGCGGCCTCAAGTTCGCCTACACCGGCCGCAAGCAGAAGAAGCGGCAGTTCCGTTCGCTGTGGATCGTGCGCATCTCGGCCGCGGCCAAGCTGAACAACACCAGCTATTCGCAGTTCATCAACGGCCTGAAGAAGGCCGGCATCGAGCTGGATCGCAAGATCCTGTCCGATATCGCCATCAAGGACGCGGCGGGTTTTACCGCCCTGGTCGAAAAGGCCAAGGCAGCCCTGACCGCCGAAAAAGCAGCGTAAGAGAAGCTGAATCGAGCAATGACGACGGCCTGAAGCCCAGCTTTAGGCCGTCGTTCTTTTTTGGCGGTCACAAAATGTGGGTGCCCCACCCTCGCAGCGTCTTTGTTTTCGCGGCTATAGCAGAACCAGAGTTGGTGTATCCCGAAAGCAGTGCACCCAAGTCGACGCGACCATCAGGAAGCGGCGACCTCGTATTCACTCAACAGGACACCGGGACTCTGGTTCTGCTCTAGGGTGGGATAGCGCTACAGCGCAGTTTATGGGCTCGCTGTTCCGCGAAACGCCGCTCTGTGCGATGCCTGCCCCACGCAGTGGTTTATCCTGACCTTTACGCATATGACAGACGAGATACCCAATCTGACGGCATTTGACGAGGCTGCGCTTGACCAGGCGTTCGCCGCGCTGGAACGGCAGGCGCGCACAGCCGCGTCCGCGGTGGACAGCAAAGAGGCAGTGGAGGCATTTCGGCTGGAGTGGCTGGGCCGCAAGCAGGGCCGCCTCAACGAGGTCTCGGGCCGGTGGCTGAAGGCCGCGCCCGCCGAGGCCAAGAAGGCGCTGGGCATTCGGTTCAACGCGCTGAAGGCGGTGGTGGAAGGGCTGCTGGATGCCGCGTTGGGCGCGGGTCCAAGCGACGCGGCGCTGGCTGCCGAGGCCATCGACATTACGCTGCCCGGCACACAGCGGCTGATCGGCGCCGAGCATCCGATCACGCGCACGCTGAACGAGATCACCAGCGTCTTTGCCGCGCTGGGCTACTCGGTTGGTGTGGGGCCCGAGGTCGAGACCGACTTCTACAACTTCGAGAGCATGAATTTTCCTCCAGGGCATCCGGCGCGGGATACGCAAGACACGCTGGTGGTGGCCAATCAGGAGCGGCGTCCGCAGCGCGACCGGCTGCTCTTGCGCACGCATACTTCGCCGGTGCAGATGCGGACCATGGAATCGCAGCCGCCGCCGGTGCGCATCGTGATTCCCGGCAAAGTTCACCGCAACGACGCGGCTGACGCCACGCACTCGCCCATCTTCCACCAGGTGGAAGGCCTCTGCGTTGACACCAACATCACCTTCAGCGACCTGAAGGGCACACTGGACCACGCCATGAAGGCGCTGTTCGGCTCGGCCGTGAAGACGCGCTTCTTCCCCTCGTTCTTTCCCTTCACCGAGCCCTCGGCCGATGTGCAGATCAGTTGCATCTTCTGCGGCGGCAAGGGCTGCCGCAAATGCAAGAACTCGGGCTGGATCGAGCTGCTGGGCTGCGGCATGGTGGACCCGGCGGTCTTCGCTTTCGCCGCCGAAATGCAGCCTGCCTACGATCCCAAGAAGATTTCCGGCTTCGCCTTCGGCATGGGCGTGGAGCGCATTGCCATGATGAAGTACGGCATCAGCGAGATCGGTAGTTTCTACGCGGGCGATATGCGGTTCTTAGGGCAATTCGTATAGCGGGTTCGCGCGCTGCGCGCGTTGGCAAGTTGGCGGGTTGGCGAAATGAGCAGGACGAGGCACTATCGCGATCTGATTGCATGGCAGAAAGCCATGGAGTTAGCGCGCCTCGTTTACACGACTACCGAAGAGTTCCCAAAGTCGGAGACCTTCGGATTGCGCATGCAGCTTCGGCGCTCGTCGGTCAATGTCGCCAGCCATATCGCCGAAGCGCACGGACGGCTGAACGATGTGGAGATGCGTAAGGGACTTGGCGCGGCGCGTGCGGCAATCAACGAGTTGCAAACGCAGACGGAATTGGCGGCAAGCCTGGGATTCTTTAACGAAGCGGCAAGTGGGGAATTGCTCGATCTGGGCACACGCGTAGCCAAGCTAATCAATGCTTTGCTCGGAGTGTTGGAACCGGAAAGCGAACCTGCGAACTTGCGACGCGAATAGCGCCAACTTGCGAGGAGAGAATATCGATCGATGCAAATACTGACCAAATGGCTCCGCGCCTATCTGCCTGAACTGCCCGCCGACGACACCCAGCTCGCCGAAGACCTGACCCTGCGTGGCATTGCCGTCGAGGGCATTTTCGATCTCGGCGAAGGCAACAACTCCCTCTTCGAGATGGACATCACCACCAACCGCGTAGACGCCATGAATCACTACGGCGTGGCGCGCGAGGCGGCGGCAATTTATGGCCTCACGCTGCCTGCGTTGGATTTTCCTCTACCGGAAGCCCGCCCGGCCGCCAAAGCCTTCCCCGTGCGGATAGAAGCCGAGGACGCCTGTGGCCGCTTCACTGCGCGGGTCTTGCGCGGCGTTACCATTGCCGACTCGCGTGACTGGTTTCCCGGCGCTGAGGTCTCCACTTATTTCAATCTGCTAGAGCAGAAGCAGATTTCCAACGCCGTGGATGCAACCAACTTTGCCTGGCTGGCCATGGGCCAGCCCACGCACGTCTTCGACTTGGACAAGATTGAGGGCGGCATCGTGGTGCGGCGGGCGCGCAAGGGCGAACGGCTCAAGACGCTGGACGGCGTGGAGCGCGTGCTCGATCCCGAAGACCTGGTGGTAGCCGACGAAGCCAAGGCGCTGGGCCTGGCCGGGGTAATGGGCGGCTGGGAGACGATGATTACCCCGGCGACGACGAACGTGTTGGTTGAAGCGGCCTGGTTCGATCCGGTGGCCGTGCGGCGAACGGCCCGTCGGCACGGGCTGCACACCGACGCCAGTCACCGCTTCGAGCGCGGCGCCGACTTCAATGCCGCACCCGTCGCTTCCGCGCTGGTGAGCCGGATTCTGCTGGAGAAAGGCGGCTGGCTGGAGGGCGATCTGGTGGACGTGCGCGTTCCGGCAATCGAGGAGCGCACCGCCAACCGCAAGCCGGTGGCGCTGGCGCTCAGCGAGGTGCAGCGCATTCTGGGCGCCACCGTGGACGAGGAAGGCATTACCGCCGCGACCGTTGAAGTGGTCCTGAAAGCGCTGGGCTGCGAGTTGGCGGCTAAGGGCGATGCTGTGTGGCAGGTGACGCTGCCCAGTTGGCGGCTCGATCTGGAGCGCGAGATCGATCTGATCGAAGAGGTTGCGCGGGTTTACGGCTACAACCGCTTTGCCAACACGCTGCCGGCCTTCGGCGAAGGGGTGCGCGCATTGCCTTGGGCAGAGAGCGAAGCGGCCGTTCGCCATACGCTGCTCGATGCCGGATTCCATGAGGCGATTGCCAGCACCTTCTGCTCCGCGGCGGAGGCTGCATTGACTGCGCCGCAACCGGGGCTCACGGTTCCGCTGGGCAATCCGCTCAGCGAAGAGGCTGGCGTACTGCGCCCGTCGCTGGTGCCGGGAATGCTGGGGATGATCGCCGGCAACCTGCACCGCGACGTGAGCGATGTGCGGCTGTTCGAGCTGGGCACGGTCTTCAGCGGCACTACCGAGAAGGTGGAAGAGCGGCCGGCA
>Ga0224555_1003663_pt1 | contig 15308 bp, 14 predicted proteins | sample 714S23034metaG_FD_180687 | JGI IMG/M metagenome (GOLD analysis project Ga0224555, IMG submission 180687) | Peat soil microbial communities from Stordalen Mire, Sweden - 717 S2 30-34 | ecosystem: Environmental > Terrestrial > Soil > Wetlands > Peat | place: Sweden: Norrbotten County, Stordalen...
ATCGACCAGCACAATGAAAAGCCAAAGCCCTTCATCTGGACCGCCAAAGCTGCCGACATCCTGGAGAAGGTTAAACGTGCCCGAGCATCCCTGAATAATCGGCAATCTGCTTGACGCACTACACTAGGTTCAGGGCCAAGGTGTAACGGAACCGACGACACGTAATCGGCTCGATTCCTACCCTGTTGCACCACCCTGCGACCGTAGCGCTGATCTCTGCGGTGGTAACTCGCTTTCCTTGCTTCGTGACAAATAACGCAGGCTCATCATCTGCCGCACGATCCTTCGTCAAGTACTCGGCCACCGCAGTGACGCTGTCTGGCCCGACCCAGAAGGTTCGGCAGCTACCCCCTTTCGATAACAAGACCGTGCCCGTGCCTAAACTGATTTCAGGCCCATCCGCCGAGGTACTGGCGACTACTCGGATTGCGCTGCGATCCAGGCGCGTAATTTCGCCTATCCGGAGACCGGATTCGACCAGAATCAGCAGTAACGCTTTGTCCCGGGAATTGGTGATCGCATCCAAGAGGGACTTCAGATCTTCAGGCTTGATGCTTTGCCGCGAAGGTTGCCGGCGTTTATTCGCTCGACCTACAGCCTTTGCGTTTCTGTTTGTGGTCCCGGGATCAGGAGAGCCGTATTCATTCCTAGTTGTGGAGCTTGTGGTATGATTCATCATTTGGATCCTCGATTGCGATTTGACTTTCACTCAAGCTCTGAAAAGACGTGCAATGAGTCGCCCGGAATCCGGGTGATCGACGGATTGCTATTCCCATTTAGCTTGTCTGGTTGGTTCCTACCAAAGCATCATGCCGCTTTCATACACAGTCGCCGGCCGTTCGCGACCAGCCGGCGACGAAGAAGGAGGCTATTTCGAGCTAGCCGCTCTTTCATCCAGCCAGGACTCCATGGCGGAGACACCGTTGGACTCGTTAAACCTGCTTCCATAGCATTTAATTGTTGTATTTATGTTTGAGTGCCAGAGCATCTTCGATAGGGTCAAATAGTCCTTGGGGTGTGCTTTTAACCAAGTAAAGCTGACAATATTTCGGAAGAGATGCGGGGTCACGCGCCTGCGTCCATGACGCAGTGTCAACTTGCCGACGATGGCGGTCACTTGACCAGCGCACATCGCTTTCCCCTTCGGACCGACAAGCAGCGTCTTTGGATCAACACTACGAAGCAAGTGGGGTCGGAAATCCTTCAGATACTCCTCAAGGATTCCAATCAGTTGTCGAGGCAATAGGGCACTTACCTCATGTCCCGTCTTGGTCTCATCTGCATTGAAGTGAAATTGCCAGAACTCTGCCGCCGGATTCTTCTCCTCCTCCTGCATGACCCATGCGGGCTTGTCCATGTCGCTGAAGGGCGGAACCCTACCCTTGAACACGTTGGGACTTGGACCACCGATCCGCATCTCACGAATGTTCCGTTGTCGCCATGGAAGGGTGATGATCCACTTCATCAAGAGTTCCTCGGTGGCAAGCCGCGCGACTTGGACAATCCCCTTCTTTTCCGCAGCCGTCCGCCCTGAATGGATTGCTGCGGGGATGGATTCAACAACCGAATATTCCAGGTACCTTTCCGCCTTCCTCTTCTTCAATTCCGTTTCACCCTCCGTTGGAAGACTCTCCAGGAGCGGCGTGAACCAGTCGATGTCCAGTGATGTGTAGGAAGGATGTTTGCGAAGGGATCCGCCAAGCAGACCCAGATCGCATTGCAAGCTGCGCCCTTTCACTTCGCGCTCGTTGATACACCACTCGACGTACTCGCCGACGATCTGCTTTTGCATGAGTTGCGATAGTGACGTGATATCGGCTCCGCCTCGGATGTTTACGGCAAAGCCAAACAACTGACGGATTATTTTGAGCAGATTCTTTGCAGTCACCGCCCTGTGGCGACCATGTTTTGGCCTGTTCAGGGAATACGCCGCCTGTTTCCATTTCAACAGCGCAAGCACCTCGGCCTTTAGGTCAGGGGGGAACTGGTCGAGAGGCACTCCGTACTTACTTTCGCGCAGAATGCATTTCGGAGTCTGCACAGTACAACCGCAGTCGCGAAGCAGGCGCCAGAAACTTCTCTTCTTGCCGTTAGCCCAGCTAAAAGAGCGATCCTGTTCAATCTTCATCTCAACCCAACGATCCACGTCTGGGATCGTGACATCTCCCGGCGTCGTCCTGATCCGGGCGATGTCTTTGACAATATCCGTGCATTTCATTTCAGTTGCGAGCGCCAGCACACCGCGCCACTCCTCTGGCACCGCATCGTTGGGGCTCCACCCCAACGCTCTTGCACTCTTCAGAAGAATGCGGCGAAAGTTCAGATAGCTGCGGACCGAGTTGCCCGTGTACTTCCGGCTTTCCAGGAATGGCCGGAACCCGTCCCTCGTTTCGTTGACGGAATCGAGCAGGACTTGCTCTGGTCCACCATTGAGGTAGACCGCGAGGAGGGAGCAGGTCGTTCGCAACATGGCGAACGCCGGGGGAGGGTTCTCTCCCAATCGACGCAGGAGATCACTGAGAGTCTTGAGGTCCGGTGCTTCAGGGGTGTTGTTTGCGGAAGGATCGCGCACATCTGTAGCAATCGGCGTACCAATCAGAAGAACAGGGCTTGTCATATATGCCTTTCAGTAGGTTGTTTGAAGTCGAAGTAAATCTATAAAGGGCATATAAAGTGCGCGGCTATCAGAAGAGCAGCGATGTTCGCCACCAGTTCTCCCCATTTGCGAAGAGATCGGAGATATAGCGCAGACTTCGGAACACCTTTATGCGATTGGTTGGTGGCGATACGATGCTGGCAACTGCTTGAGCGCGATGGGGCGGTGTAGTTTCTCGAAATGGCGGGCACGTCAGCGCCCGCCATTCAGGCTGGCCCGGAGGAAGTCCTCGACATCCTGCGTCAAGAACTTCCAGCGACCTGGCAGGTTGCGAGCAATCAACCGGTCTGAGGCCATCCAGTTCTGGACGGAGCGCGCGGACACGCTGAAGATCTCGGCAATAGTACGCGTGGTGTACATGGGCTGTAGAGGCAGATTCTTAATGGCGAGGATCGCCTCCAACAGCGGATACTTCGGTGTCTGTGAACTACTCGTGCTAGCACTCATACTTAACTTCTTCCCGGCGATAGTCTCTATCGCCCTTCCTGGACAACCAAGGAGAGAGCAGCGGCACTCCGCGTCTTGAAGCACCGCTGTCGTCTGTTCCCAATATTGAAGCCGTACGAATCCAGCGGCCAACGCAGTGAACGGTCACCAGCCACTCCTAGTCGGCCTCGTCGGGGTCCGGACTGTAGTCCCAGTTCGCGAGCACTCCGCCTGGCGTGGCCTGGCGGACGAGCCTTTCGAGCCTCTCCTGGATGTTTGGATTCGGATCCATGAGAGCTTCGTAGTGTCGTTTCGCCCGATCTTCACGCCATTCACGGTCGGTCATCACTTTGCGGAGGTACTGAAGATCATCTTTCTCATGGAACAGCTTCGAGAATTCCTCGATGAGCTTGCAGTCTTTGCACCCGTCGGCTGAGTCTGGCGGCCTGTCCATGTCCAAGAGCTCGCGCACCTTCTTTAAGAGGGGCAGGACAATCCGCTCGGGATCGTAGTCGACCAACCTCAACTTTCCATCGAACAGGGGCATGATCGATGACGGTCCGGTCATGTCCAGAACCTCTTCATCCGTCAGCGGCTTGAAAACGTAATACATAATCCCGACTCTGGAGACCTTGTAAGCTTCTGCGGCTTGCTCGCAAAGAAAGCCATAGAAATTAACCTGCGCCTGATATTTGTAGAAGAGAGCTTCATCCTCGGTCTTCGGGAATGCTGTTTTGTTGTCGAGGATCATCCTGCTTCCATCCTTGTTCTCGAAAACCAAGTCAGGCATTCCATAAAGGTGGAGGTCAGTCTCTCGATGGTAGGCGGACATACTTGTGAGGCTGATGATCTTGGTCGCCGATCTGAACGCGCCGAAGAATTCCGGGAGTTCTCCCTCTTCTGCAAGGAAAACTTTGGCAACCTGCTTCTGGAGTTGGTCGAGCAGCTGCATGACGTACGGGGTGCCGAAGTCAAACGGCTTCTTGAAACTCATCCGCAGCAGGCACCAGAAGCACCTGTAGCACGGGTTCTCGCCACAGAGTGCTCCGAGCTTCGACGGCGTAATGCGTGGTTCCTTCTTCATTGTGTTTCTCCAGATACTGGTGCTGTTGGGTTTAGAGATGAGCGGGAACTGGCGATTGAACCAGATCTAGGGTCAGGGCGTTGCAACGGACAATCGAATGGCGGGAGTTTGCTTGCGGGACCACCGGACGAAGTCATTACAGCGATAGATGGACAGCCCACTTGAAATGAGAGTTCGCTTAAGTAGGAGGTCTATCGATGGTGACTTCGTCTTGTATTTGCCGAAGATGCGGCCGGACGAGTTCGACCGTGGGATCGCAAAGAGTTGGCGGATCAGAAGGTTAGTGATCGAGACTGGTGCCGTCCCGACTCTGCTGGTTCGCAGGGTTCGCGACTTGATGTCGAGGCAATGCCACCGAAGTTGGCGGACAACACCCAGGTCCACACCCAGCGAGAGCAGGATCGTTACCGCCGCTAGCGCCCGCGGATCGGGAGTAAACCTTGCACCCGATAAGAGTCGTCGGACTTCGTTATCAGTGGGGATGGGACCGAGGAAGTGTTCCATGTTTCTCCGCATGCAGTTGAGGTGAAGAACTTCTTGTGCATTCGGAGATTGTTTAGTATAGGAACTCTCGTCGTGTTGAATCGCTAATCCGACACTTTATTCAATGTTCTTCGAGAATGAGACGTCGCCTTCGCGCAAGGGGACTTTAGATTCACTCCACCGGGGCGGAGGCGGCGGATGTGTGCAGCCCGATTTTGAGCAGTCGGCGGTCTGCGAAGTGCCAACGAGGGTCGGCACGAATCGGCTTGATGCCGGTACTCGAAGACTGCCACCAACGAGGACGAGGGGAGATGACCAATGACATGTGAGTGTGGGTGCGGCGAGTCGGTCGCTTCTGGTTCTTTCAAGCCAGGACACGATCAGAAGCTTCGCGCGGATCTTGAACGGCGAGTTGGAGGGTTACTGGCTCTTCGCTCTCTTGTGGAGGCCGCAGAGAGTTATGCTGGCGGCCTCTCCCCAATCGAGAAGCTTGCAGATGTCGCGCGCGGGATCTCCAAGTCACCTAGCACATAGATTGCAGGAACGAATGGCGCCGCCCGCATCATGCCATTACCCTTTCCAGCTTATCCTTGCGTCGTTGCCAGTCTGGGAGCACGCGATCGAGGAGTTGGAAGAATGCGGGACTGTGATGCGGCTCGGCAATATGGCAGAGTTCATGGGTGATGACGTAGTCGATCCCATCCATCGGCGCCTCGATGAGGCGACGATTAAGGAGTAGTTGGCACGCTGACGACATTGATCCCCATCGCTGTCGCAGCTGGCGGATGATGAGGCCGCGAGGCCGGAACGCTTCTGGATCGGGGAAGCGAAGCAGGTTAGCCTCGAGCCGGTCGGCGAACTTCACTTGTGCGCGTTCGCGATACCAGCTATAGAGGAGATAGCGAGTTATCTCAGGTTGCTCGTGCTCGCAACTCTCCACCACGATGAAGCCACGGATCAGCTTCACGCTCGCCTTGGCCGCGGGCACGACTTTCAGTCGATAATGACGTCCCAGATAAAGGTGTGTTTCGCCGGCGACAAAACGCCGCTCTGGCGTCTGCGGATTGTATTGGGCAAAGAAGCGCTGCTGCCGCCTCACCCAAGCTCCGCGTCTCCGTACCTTGTCGGCGATGGCCTCCAACGTAGCGGCGATGGGCGCTGCGACCACCACCGTCGAATCAGGCTCCACGGCGATCTCCAGCGTAGTCCGTTCGCGCCGCACAACCGCGTACTCGATCGTCTGTTCCCCGTACCGAACGTGATGGCGGCTAGCAGTCATCCGGGGAACCTCGCCCGAGCGAGATCCATGATCCTGAGCTCAAGGTCGTCCATCAGCTCGACCGGAAGATGGATACCTCGCTGGTCCCGCAAAACGTCAAAGAAATAGTCATCGATGGCATTACGCATGTTGTTCTGCGCGATGTCATTGGACCACACATCGACAATGTGATGGGCCTTAACAATGCCGATAATGGCGAGGGCAATGTTTGCGACGTCGACCTCGCTGATTGGTTGATGGTCGTCACCCACCAGCGCCCCGTCAAGAATGCCAAAGAAAGCCTGACCGTCATCGTTACCCTTTATGGGGTCAGGAACATCACGGCCACGATCCTTGCGGGCAACCTTGCTGGCCAGGTCGATAACGCTCTTGAGGTAGTCCCGTTCGGAAATCCTCTGCGCACGGTATTCGCGAATCGTCTCTTCGAGCAGCTCCGAGAAGCGCCGATAGAATGTTGGATCCTCAGCCATCTTCTCCGTGATGACTCTGCGCGTGGCGCTGGCGATTCGATCAGCTCTCGATGCCTTCGAGACACCCGTTTCCTCCACAACAGCCATGAGCGCATTGGGATCGTTGATGTTGACGAGTTCAATGATCGTCTGCGCCGGCATGGCAATAACATGGTCGTCGAGAAGCTTCTGGATCTTGGGTTCGAACTCTTTGAGATCAACAGTCTCCTGGTACCGAAGCTGCACAGAGCGCCTGAGTTCGGAAAGTTGCTTCCAATCTTGCTTCATCTTGTCGACTTGGTCCTCGTCGAAGACGTCGAGGAGTTTGTCCGACGAAAGAGAAATGTGCAGGCAACGAGTAAAGGCGCGCAGTCGTTCATAGAAGTCCTGCCGAATCGCTTCGTCTCCGAGGAGAAGTTCGAACTGCTCCATGTCCTTCTTGTTTTTCACCGGCTTGAAAAGGTCCCACAGCTGGTCATGCAGTTGCGGTAACTTGCGGATCTGTTCCCGAACATCATGCACAGTGCCAGAGAGGTCGGACGCATCAAACCCATTGAACGCGCTGTAAGTCGTGAGGGCCTTGTCGAGCTCCCCGAGCAGACCTTCGTAGTCGACGATAAAGCCAAACTGCTTCTCAGTTCCGTCTTCTTCATAGAGACGGTTCACGCGGGCAATCGCCTGGAGAAGATTGTGTTCGCGCAGCGTCTTGCAGACGTAGAGCACCGCATTGCGTGGTGCGTCGAATCCGGTCAGTAGTTTCGACACGACAATGAGTATTTCCGGATCTCCAGACCCTTTGAAGGCGTCGATGATCTGGCGGTTGTACTCGTCCTCTGTCTTATAACGCGCCATCATCTTGTCCCAGAAGGTGCGGACGATGTCTTTCGATTCTTTGTCGACTTCCTCGTTGCCTTCGTTCTCGTCGGGTGGCGAGATGACGATCTCGCTGGTCACGTGTCCTATCTCGTCCAGCACGTCCTTGAACCGTACAGCCGCCGCCTTCGACGGGGCAACGAGCTGAGCCTTGAACCCTGTTCCCTGCCAGTGCTGGCGGAAGTGCTCGGAAATGTCGAATGCTTTGGCCCGGATGGCCTGGCCTGTCTTGGCCAGCGCGTCCATGCGAGAGAACTTTCGCTTCAGGTCGGCCTTCTGCTTCTCGGTCAGCCCCTCGCTGATCTTGTCGAACCAGCGGTCGATCCCGCCGCCACTGATCTGCTGTTCTACGAGGCGCCCCTCATATAGAAGTGGTACGACGGCGCCGTCCGCGACAGCCTCATCGATGGCATATCTATGGATGAGCCCCCCGAAAGTGGAAAGGGTGTTCTTCTCCTTCTTCAAGAGCGGCGTACCCGTGAACCCTAGGTAGCAGGCCTTCGGCAGGAAGCGACGCATCTTCACGGCGAACTGACTGTGCCCGCCATGGCGCCCTGTCTGGGTGCGGTGGCTCTCATCTACGAGGACGAAGATATTGGGATCATCATCGACGGCTTTATTGCCCTTAATGGCAGTGTCGAATTTGTTGATGATCGTGGTGATGAGCGGCTTCCTGTCACGAATCAGATCGAACAGATGACTGCCGCTAGTCGCGCGGACGGGTTCTAGCTCGCAGGACTTGAACGTGTCCTTAATCTGCTTGTCGAGATCGTCCCGGTCCGTGACGATGATGATCCGTGGGTTAGGAATCTCCTTGTCCAGGGCTAACGACCTTCCCAGCATCACCATCGTGAGCGACTTGCCCGATCCCTGTGTATGCCAGATGACGCCGCCTTTGCGAACCCCTTTGAGATCGAATTGCTTGGCGCGTTCCACAGCCTTGCGTATGCCGAAGAACTGCTGATGGCGCGCAATCTTACGCGCGCCGCCCTCGAAGACAGTGAAGCGCCGTATAAGATCGAGGAGCCGTTCGGGTCGGCAGAGCGCGAAGACAGTGCGGTCCTGAGCGGTGACGGCCCGGTCGCCTTCGGCTACCATGGCCTCAAAGTAGAACCGAGCGGCTGCAAAGTCTCCACTGAAGATCGCGTCTTTCTCGTCCGGGGTCATTGGACGATTTGCGACCGCGGCTATGCCGGCGTCCGTATCTTCCTCGTCGCGCCAGGTCTGCCAGAACTTCTGTGGAGTCCCAACAGTAGCGAACCGCGCTTCCTGCCGGTTCATCGTCAGCAACAGTTGGCTGAAGTGGAACAACTGCGGGATGTTGTCTTCGTTCTGATAGCCGATGAGCTGGCTGCCCGCCTTCTTCAAACTTTCGGTCGGCCGCTTATTCTCGATTACCGTGAACGGGATCCCGTTGACGTAGGCGACGATGTCGCACCGCTTGGTCTGGATGCTACCAGTGCGCTCTACAGAGACTTCAGCCGTCACATGGAAGACGTTGTTCTCTGGTCGATCCCAATCGATAAAGCGGAACGAGTAGCTCTTGCTATCGCCGTCGATGGTTTTCGTTATGGTTGTGCCGAGAATGAGAGTGTCGTAGATGTCCTGATTTGTGCCCTTCAAGCCTTTCAGGCGATCCGGCGTCGGCTTCAGTCGGCGCATGGCCTCGTGGGCATCCTCCAGGTCAAAGGCATATTCGCGTCCCCGATAGCTGAAACGGTTGATCGCTAGAAGCTGCTCGGCCAGAACATCATCGAGAACGACATTCCGCAGGCGTCCGCCGCGCAGAGCCACGGCGTCCGCCTGGCTCAGCGGACTGTAGCCAAGCGCCACCAGCAACTGGAGAGCCGGAACTTGCGATTGGTACTTCTCCGCGGCGTCGAAGATCACTGTTCCAACCTCCGTCCGACTTTGTGAGCAATGCGTCCCAGGATGCCCTTCACGATGATGTCAAGCTGAGATTTCTCTTCATAATCTGCGGGCGCCACGAACTCCACACGACCATCTGAGATGAGTCTGTGGATCTTGTCGAGATCGCGATTAGTTCGGCTGGGGTCGTAGACCGCAACCGAGGTGCCGCCTTTGTAGGTCAACATCTTCATTGTTGGAATATCGGTATCCCCATCGCCAATGAAGATCATCCGGTCAAACGGAATGGGCCGCTCGTTCTCCGGCATATACGCATTGATAGCGCTATTGTTCCAATGGTTTTCGATGCCCTTGTTGATGCGAAACAGGTACTGAGTCTTGGTTGTGTAGTTGATCCCCACGCCTGGCCATGCCGCGTTGCCGTCACGGTAGATGAACTTTGAGGCATATATGCGGCGAAACGCATCTTGAATCGGGCAGCCGCGAATCATCTCGTCGATACCCGATGAGATGATGTAGTGCTCAAGGCCGAGGCCCTGTTTCGCCGCATGTTCATTGATCCGATTGAACCAAGCTTTTCCCGCGAGACCTGGAAACAGTTGGGCGCCGCCCCCGTGGCGTCGCAGCTCTTCCGCGGAAACCAGAACACCCTTCTCTTGTGCTTTCTCAATCATGAGATGCATGTAGACAAGGATCTCGTCAGCATCCTCGTCTCTCGTGCGCGTCTTTACCTCGTCCCAGAATTCCTCGCGGGACATCCCAATATTCGGGATAAAGCTCTGCTCCTGGAGATTTCCTTGAGCAAGCGTGCCATCGAAATCGTAGATCAGGGCCGTGCGCTTTAATTCGTCACCCATGCTCTTCTCCTCTCAAGCTGTGGCTCCGGTGACACGCCATTCACCGGCCAGCAGCTTCTGCATCAGGCCGCGTCTCTGTTCAACCAGAGCCGTCAGCTTTTCGGTCTGCCGTAAGATCTCCCTGTCGGCCATAGCGAGGATCTCGACAATCTCATCTTGCCGCGAGGGATCCGGCAGCCTAACAGGCGACGCGAGAAACTCTTCTGGGGGCACCCGACGTGCCCGTCTTTGACCACGAGCCAGGTGAGTCTGATTCGTGTAATAACCTGGTCGAGTCAGGTACTCAATCAGCCAGAGTGGGTTTACTTTGTCTGCAATGTCGAAGGCTGGTAGGTCGAGGGTAGACTCAAAGCCGTCCAGCGCCTCGGGCACAATGGCGAACGCGCCATTAAGGAAATCCAACTTACTGTAAAGCAGCTGACCTGTTACGCGACGATAGTATCGCGTGCCTGCACTACCGGCCCGATGTTCGTGCTTTTCGACCGCACCTTTGCCATATAGCTTGACGGTAATCTTGCGAGCCTTTGACCCGTTCGTCCCAGGCAATCTGCTTTCAGACAGAAAGTCAGCAAAGATAACGGGAGCGCCTTCGCGATCCGCATCTGCGATCAGTTTCGCGCGAAGCGCCTCACGGCGTGCTCGCAGATGACCTAACAAGATGCCGAGCCTATCAATAGCCCTGTCCCAAGTCCTCAGGACTTCAGCGACCTTGCGCTGAACTGGTAGCAACGGAAGATCAACTAGCTGACCGGTTATGTCCTCTTTGTGCACATGAACAAGGGAGGACTTGAAGCCGTGGGCCTGTGCTTCGATCCGGCTGGTAACGAACCTCAAGGCGGCATACAACCAGTATGAGTCAACGCCTGCTTTCGGAATGACTCTGTAGATGTGCTGGTTAAGCACACCTCTCGGCCCAGACCAAACCGTCGGCCCGAACGAGACACCCTTCACGCCCGCCCAAGCGAAAAGGAGATCGCCGGGTTCGACGATCCATTCATCTTTAGCCTCGCCGTCGAAGTAATTAAAGGACCTGGATCCATTCAGGTTTTGAATCCGAATGATCGGAAGACCAGATGCCTTCCAATCAGTCGGACGAAAGCCATTGCCATTCACGAAGTCACAGAGCTCCGACAGTGACACGCGACGATGAGGGGTACGTACAGGCACCCCTTTCCTCGACTCATTCGACCTCGTGAGGATCAGGTCGCCGTTAGACATTGACGCCCAACTCCTTCAGGTAGCGCGCCATACGGCTCCTTACCTCGGTGAGTTCGGCTTCGATCTGGTTGATATCCTTCTGAAGGGAAGCTATGTCGATCTCTTCTTCTTCCTTGAAGGTATCGATATAGCGGGCAATGTTGAGGTTGTAGTCGTTGGTTTTTATTTCCCCGGACGTCGCGCGGTGCGAGTACTTATCAACTTCCGCCCGTTTTCGGTAGATCTCAAGGACTCTGCGGATATGCACGTCGTCCATGACGTTCTGGGTCTTGCCGGGAGTGAATTCCTTGCTGGCGTCGATGAAGAGCACGTCCTTACGCGCCTCGTTAGCTCCCCCCTCTTCGCGGGAACGGTCGAAGACCAGGATCGCGACCGGGATTCCAGTCGTGGTAAAGAGGTTGGAGGGCAGCCCAACAACGGCGTCGAGCAGGTTCTCCTCGATCAATTTCGTGCGGATGACGCCCTCAGTTCCGCCACGGAAGAGCACGCCATGCGGAACAATGACCGCGACACGTCCGCTTTGGTTCTTAGCAATCTCGACCATGTGGGTGATAAAGCCGAAGTCGCCCTTCGACTTCGGCGGAATCCCGCGCCAGAAGCGGTTGTAATGATCACTTGCCGCATGCTCGGCCCCCCACTTGTCGAGCGAGAAGGGCGGGTTCGCCACAACCACGTCAAACTTCATGAGGCGGTCGCCCTCGATTAGCATGGGGCTGTTCAGCGTATCGCACCACTCTATGCGCGCAGCGTCTTTCGAGTGCAGGAACATGTTCATCCGAGCGAGCGCCCAAGTCGAGCCGTTCACCTCCTGCCCATATAACGCGTAGTTGTCGGATCCTACCTGCTCGGCCGCTCGGATCAGTAGCGACCCTGACCCGCAGGCTGGATCGCAGATGGTGTCGCCGGGCTTCGGCGAAGCGAGGCCCGCGAGAAGCCGGGAGACAGCCGCAGGAGTGTAGAACTCGCCGGCCTTCTTGCCGGCGTCCGACGCGAATCGAGAGATGAGATAGATGTAGCACTCACCGATGACATCTCCGGTGACGCGGGAGGGCCGTAGGTCGAGGGCAGGCTTGGCGAAGTCCTCAAGGACATTCTTGAGCCGGCGGTTGCGATCCTTGACGCGGCCGAGGTTCGACTCAGAGTTGAAGTCGATGTTGCGGAAGACTCCTTCGAGCTTGGCGCGGTTCGTGTCTTCGATGCTCTCGAGGGCAATGTTGATCAGCTCGCCGATGTTCGCTTCATTCCGCTTCTCGTAGAGGTCGTAGAAACTCGACCCCTCAGGCAGGATGAAGCGCTCACGCTCCAGACGTCGGCGGATCCGGGCTTCGTCGCTGCCGTACTGCTTGCGATAGGTCTCGGCGTGGTCGTTCCAGAGGTCCGAGATGTACTTCAGGAACAACATCACCAGGATGTAGTCCTTATATTGGCCGGCATCCACGACGCCCCGGAATGTGTCGCAAGCTGCCCATGCGGTCTGGTTCACTTGTTGCTGCGTGAGTTCGTCAGTCATTCTGCGTTCCTCTCGTTCCCAGCTACAGGGCTCAAGGTCTTTGCCCGTTCACTGAGGATGCGACTTGTTAGTTCCTTGCGTTTTTCGGACGCGAGGAAGGATAGTGTTCGCTCGCGCTCGGACAGAGCGTCGATCGCGACGATCCTTTGCTGCGTCTCTAAATCAGGGACGTCAATCTCGAGTTGTTCGAGGCTGGTGCGTGGCACCATCCGCATGTTCGTTCCGCAGGCAGTGGAATCGAAATGGCGCTGCGCCGCCGGCTGGTTGATGGCCCACGCCAGGTATTGGGGTGTAACTACGCCCAGCCTGGGACGAAGAATCATTAGGGGCAGCACGGCCAACGCGGGCTCGCCGAACCGTTCGTCGATGGCAATTGCTGTGTTGCGCTCGCCCCGGGATCGGAATAACACGTCTCCGCCGCGGACGAGGTAGCGGTCCAGGAGGCCGTCCATCTGGACACGCATCAGGAGCCCAGCACTCAAACCCAACGGAAGCGAAAGGTCGCGCAGCTGGATTACGGGCACGCCGCCGTGCCCTGAGGGCTCAAGTCGTCCCCGTGCGGTGTACCCGGTAAAGATCGAACAGGCTGCTGAAAGTCGCGTGCGCATCGTTGTCTGTAGGTCGTCCTACAGCATATTGTATCAAGTATCGACGGAAGTCAAGTCTGTAGACGTTCCTACTGCACAGAAATCAGTGCCATGCCCGGCTTGACCTCTAGCTAACTGATTGCTAACAATGATCTACTAGCTCGTTGAGCCTGCCTGGCAACCCGCCCCAACCTTCTTCGACTTGTCCCCGACGCCGCGCATCGTGCGCCCGAGCCTTCTGAAGGCGAATCGATCGGCGAGTCCTGGCAGACGTGTGCCAGCTGGCCGGCCTGGTTGGGCTCATGAGTTCTGGGCGCCTTAGCTCCCAGTTGTCCGGCGAATCGTGCAGGGTCTTGAAGAGATAGTAGGTTGCACTGATCGCCGGATCGTAGGGCTGGACATGTGACGTCGATTCCTTCCCTAGAGTTCGGCCGTCGCGGCAGGACATACCATCCGGCTGCTTCCTGTTGGCTGTTCGCTTCCCGCCGTAGGGCAGTCTGTTCCAGTAACCCTCGAAGATCTCGACCGTCAGGGCGGCGGTGGTCGCTACCAGCATGTGGAAGTGGATACGCCCCGCAGGCATCCCGAGACCAGAGTAGTGCTTCTGCTCCATGACGATCAGACACGACAGCGTGTCTCTACTCCAGACCTCCAGGTCCCGTAGATACCGCTCAACGAGGGCCCTTGCCTGCCCCGGTCCCACCTCCCGGTCGAAGGTCAGTGTGACATACCACGACCATTTGAACTTCCTGTACCAGTCGGCGTATCCCTGCTGACGATTGCGATCGACCGATGTTGCGCATCGGTCGTCCTGAGCGGCGTTAGTACCATAAGACTTAGACATTTAGATTACCCTCCCTTGGGCGCACAGCTACATCCTGGTGCCTTTAGACACATGCCCAACAGGCGATCTCCCCGCATTGCAGCGGAACCCGAGAGCGATGCAATCCGCTGACACGAGTCGAAATCGTCTTGAATCCTTTACAACTAGCTACAGTCTGCAACTGCCACCGATCTCTGCCAAAGCATCCCTAAGGATCTCCCGACCACCAGGAGGGCCGGTAGATGCCGAAGGGACACTGTACCTTCGATATCTGCCGTTCCGGCACCAGAACATGCCTCGTTATTCCAGTCAGGGCTGGAGGGAAGGCTGGCCTGGTGTCAGACCCTCGCTGGAGTTGCCGGCGAGCAAGGATACAAGCCAAGTACCTGCGACAAGCGCAGATGGCCTAGTGGTATTTGGTTTTGGGTATGTGAAACGCCTTCGGGCGAAGATATGCGACGACCGGTTACGGGTCGATCTAAGCCCTTTCATCGGCGTTACTGTTCGCGCAAACAACGCGTTGGGATAGGCAGTCTCGGTGACTTGCTTCAAGATCTATTGATCATGAAAGCACACTGGCCAATTACGGTATGAGTTCATTCCGGTGTCCCATGGTGACCGGAGTTGTAGACTATCCTACCTGCCCCGTAAGCGCAAGCTCGAACGCAGAGATAGTTCGCGGTGCATAGCGGCCCCATCATCCTGTGCACCGCTCCGAGGCCTGAGTGTTTGTCCCGGCACTCGGCGTCGCATATCTTCTCGCCGGAAAATTCCATCCCGATGCCACATCTTCTGCGTGTCCAAGAGCTCGTGCACATAAACCTGGCGAAGGTGGATCTCAGCCGACGGGACAACCTTCAAATTCCATGAACGTCTCCGCACAAGATCCAGCACGCTGGCGATATTCGCACCGAAGATGCGGTCATTGGGTCGCATTGCCTTCCAAAAGCGGCTGAGCAGCATCGCCTCATCTGGATCCCGGAAAATATCTTCAGTGATTCGCTCGTGATCGTCGAAGAGAGCGCTTATGCGGCTGATGCTCCTGGTCTGACCGGGCCTCAAGCAGGTATGCGCGCCGGTGCAAAACTAGGCCACAGTGCGCCGTGTGAGCGGTGCTCTGCGGCGGAGTAAAAGTAGTCCACCGCCGGATCTTGGTTTCGTGAGCTATTGCCTTGATGGCATGGTTCATGGAAC
>Ga0224555_1003664_pt1 | contig 15305 bp, 12 predicted proteins | sample 714S23034metaG_FD_180687 | JGI IMG/M metagenome (GOLD analysis project Ga0224555, IMG submission 180687) | Peat soil microbial communities from Stordalen Mire, Sweden - 717 S2 30-34 | ecosystem: Environmental > Terrestrial > Soil > Wetlands > Peat | place: Sweden: Norrbotten County, Stordalen...
CTCAGGCAAATCGCCGGCGTGGCCGTGGCGGAAAGCGAGGAAGGCGCCGAAGAGGACGAGGAAGGTAAGCACGGCAAAGACTACGAACGTCCCCCACTCGAGGCCAAAGGTCTTCCAGAAGACGGGGGCATAGCCGAGCGAGTCGAACCAGAGGAGGTCAACCCAATAGGAAATGGCGGCGCGGCCGCCAATAATGACAAGGACGACAAGAGCAATCGGAAGGTAGACAGCAAGGCGAAGGCGCCGCGGCTTTGGTTGCGGGGACCAATCGATGGTTTCAGGCATAAATCCCTCTGCTCAGGCAATTCGTGCTGCCTGAGATACGCAAGAATTGTACAGCGCGAGTACGGGAAATGCTGGCTCGTCTAGATCAGCTCGGAGTGACCGGTGACGCCTAGCTCCTTCACGATCTTGCCCACATCCTGCGAGTGGTTGCGGTGCGCGATCAGCAACGCGTCTTCGGTGTCGACGACGACCAGGTTCTTCACGCCCACCAGAGCCACGAACTTCTTGGGGCTGAAGATGTAGTTGTCGTTGGCCTCGATGGCCATGTGACCTCCGGTGTCGGTCACATTGCCTTCGGCGTCGCCACGCATGCGCGTCTCCAACTGGTACTCGTAGAGCGAGGCCCATGAGCCGAGGTCGTTCCAACTGAACTCGGCGGGAATGCAATAAAGATTCGAGAGGTGCTCGCCCTTGGCGGAGCGCGGCTCAAGCACCGCGTAGTCGACGGAGATGTTTTCGCACTTGGGATACGTGGTGCGGAAGATCTCGTCGAACTCTGGCGTGCCCCAGGCGGCGGCGATGGACTCGAGCAGCGGAGCGGTTTCAGGCAGGTGCTCGCGAACGGCGTTGGCCAGGGTGCGGGCCGACCAGAGGAAGATGCCGGAGTTCCAGTAGTAGTTGCCGGCGGCGACAAACTCCTCGGCGCGGTTTTGATTGGGCTTTTCGATAAAACGGCGCACGTGCAGGGCGGAGTCGTCCTTGGTCAGGTCGCCGGTTTCAATGTAGCCGTAGCCGGTTTCCGCGCGGGAGGGCTCGATGCCCAGCACCACGATGTTTTCGCCGGCCGCGGCCGCGGCAATGCCTTTTTGCAAGGCCTTGAGGAAACGCGGCTCGTCGCTGATGACGTGGTCCGACGGAAAAACGCCGAGCACGGCGTCCGGGTTCTCGCGCTCAATAAGGAAGGCTGCCAAGCCGCATGCAGGCGCGGTGTTGCGGGCCACCGGCTCCTGTACGATTTGCGCCTCGGGCATGCCGGGCAGCTGGTCGGCAATCTCCTGAGCCAGAAACTCGTTGGTGATAATCCAGGTTTTTTCGAGCGTGGTGAGCGGCTTGAGACGCTCCACGGTTTGCTGAATCATGGAGCGTTCGCCGTCGAGAGCGAGAACCTGCTTGGCGCGGGCGCGCCGGGAACGGGGCCAGAAACGGGTGCCGCTGCCCCCGGCCAGTATCACGGGACGGAAATCGATAGCGTTCAACATTGAAGAAACATCCTACCGGACAAAGATAACGTTTGCACAGGGCAAAGCGAATTATTTTCAAGGAGAAAAACCTCCGGAGGGGACAGCCTGCCCGGGATGCAACAACTGTCGCTACATCGGGCAATTGGCTGCCACCAACGGCGGGAGATCGACCCAGATCGGAGCTATTTCAGGCTGGTCAGGAACTCGCCCATCCGGCGAGTGCCCTCGTCGATGTTCTGCTTGGTTACCGGGTAGGAGATGCGGATGTGCTCGCCGGTCCCGAAGGCCTCGCCGGGCACGGTGACGACGTGGGCCTCGTGGAGCAGGCGCGTGGCCAGCTCGGTGGCCGTGCGGATGCCGCCCTTGCCCAGGTAAGCCGAGATGTTGGGGTACACGTAGAACGCCCCTTCCGGCTTGGTGCAAGTAACGCCGGGAATGGCCGTGATTTTGGCCAGCATGTAGTCGCGCAGTTCGATGAACTCGGCACGAAACTCGGCCACGCACTGTTGCGAGCTGGTCAGCGCCGCGATCGCCGCCTTTTGCACAATGCTGGTGGCATTCGAGGTGGATTGCGACTGCAGCTTGCTCAGGTTGGCGACCACGGGCTTGGAAGCCAGCGCAAAGCCCGCGCGCCAGCCGGTCATCGCATAAGTTTTCGAGAGTGACCCGAGAATGACCAGGTGCTCCTTTGCCCAGGTGAACGAGCCACCAGAGACAGGTTTTCCGGCGTAGTTGAGGTACACGTAGCACTCGTCCAGCAGCAGGAAAATCCCGCGCTCGTGGGCGACGTGGACAATGCGCTCCAAGTCCTCGGCTGTGACCACCGAACCCGCGGGATTCGACGGCGAGTTCAGGATGATGGCCTTGGTGCGCGGCGTGATGGCGTGCTCGATGGCGTCCGCGGTGATGCGGAAGCTCTCTGCCTCGCTGGTTTCCAGATAGACGACTTTGCCGCCCGCGTACTGAATGATGTCCTTGAAGCTGACCCAGTAGGGAACCGGCAGAATGACTTCGTCGCCGTGGTCGACAAGGATCTGCAGCGTGTTGAACAGCGCCAGCTTGCCGCCGGCCGTGAAAATGGCCTCGTCGATCGAGTAGTCCGAGCCGAAGTCGCAGGCGTGGCGCTCGACGATGGCTTTGCGCACGTCGGGAATGCCCGGAACCACGGTGTAACGGGTGAAATTGGCCTCAATAGCGGCAATGGCGGCGTCCTTGATGTGCCGCGGAGTGGCGAAATGAGGCTCGCCGGCCCCGAAATCCACCAGGTTGGCGCCTTGGGCGCGCAGTTTAGCCGCCTCGGCGGCCACAGCCATGGTCGCGGATACTTCGATGCGGCCAATGCGATCGGCAAATACCTTTGCAGGAGCTGTAACGGTCATAGCACTTCTATCTTGACAGATTTCCGGATGAGCGCAAAATCCTCATCGAATGAACCTCCGGCTGCCGCCTGCCGTACGTGCTCCGGAAGTCATGTCCTTGACGCGTGAGGCGCTACGCGCTACATTGAGACATGATCCGGTCGTTCCGGCACGCGGGGCTGGAGAAGTTCTTTTTGACGGGAAGCAAAGCTGGCATTCAACCGGCGCACGCGCGCAAGCTCGCCATCCAGCTCTTTACTCTCGACCTTGCCAGGTCTGCTTCGGACATGGCCGTCAATGGCTGGGATCTGCATCCACTTCGAGGAGATCTTGCCGGCCATTGGTCGATCAAGGTGAATGCTAATTGGCGAATGGTTTTCACTTTCGACGGCGAGGATGCGATCCTTGTCGATTACCGCGACTATCACTAGAAAGGACAATGCGCCGTGACCAGAATGTACAATCCCCCGCACCCCGGTGAGTTGCTCCGTGAGTGGATTGGCGGGACGCCCGTTGGCGAGGCCGCTGCTCGGCTGAAAGTGGCCCGCTCTACGCTCTCCCGCATTCTCAACGGTCGCGCCTCCGTCACTGCCCCAATGGCGCTGCGTTTTTCCGATGCCTTTGGCAGCCGTCCCGAACTCTGGCTCGACTTGCAGCAGCAGTACGATTTGTGGCATGCGTCGCAACGCAAGCGGCCCAAGGTCGAGAAGTTTCCCCAGGCGGCATGAGGTTTGCAGGGTTCGATGTGGGCGCTGGAACAACAGCGTAGAAGGGCTAGAAGCATGAGCCCCGTGCCGCGCTAGTTCGCGCCGTTGTTAATCCGTACGCGCAGCCTCTTGAGGACGTTGGGAGGGACAAGACCGCTGACGTCGCCGCCGAAACTGAAGACTTCCTTGACCATCCTTGAACTGACAAAAGAGTAGCGGCCGGCCGGCTGCAAAAAGACGGTCTCGACCTCGGGAGCGAGGCGGCGGTTCATCAGAGCCATCTGGAACTCGTGTTCGTAGTCGGAGATGGCGCGGATGCCGCGCAGCACAGCCGAGGCGCCCTGTTGACGGGCGAATTCAACCATGAGGCCGTCGAAGGTAGCCACGGAGACATTGCCGATGCCGGCCGTAGCCTCTTTCAGCATTTCCACGCGCTCTTCGACCGTGAACAGCGGATCCTTGCCCGGATTGTTGAGAACGGCCACGGTGAGGTGGTCGAAGAGCTTGGATCCGCGCTGGATCAGGTCGACATGACCGTTGGTCGGCGGATCGAAGGTGCCGGGATAGATGGCTCTCACGGGCATGGGCTTACTACGGATTCTAGCAGCGTAGGCAGTCAATTTACGGCGCAGCACATTCACGTCACCGGTTTTGAGACGGGTCGTGATCCATCCGAATTACGTTTGCATATTCTTAAATGACCTTGCCCTCCAAGTCGGCAAAAAACTTGATTCCAGGAATCGACAGCTTGCGAAGGTCGCCGTCGTTTGTCACGAAAACATCGACGCCGGCTTCTGCCGCCGTCGCCAGATGAATTCCGTCTGCCTGGCTTACCTTGTTCGCTCCTCGAATGAGGCTATAGTAGTCGGCCGTTGCCTCAGTAAACGGCAGGATTTCAACCGCCCCGCTAAGAAAGTATTGCTTCACCGCGTCGGCGCCGGAATTCGAGCCCCGTCGGCGCGGTCCAGTCAGGATTTCGCCGATGGAAAATACGCTTGTGCTCAAGGCATCTCCCCGGCTCACGATTCGATTGAGAATCTTGTGAACCTTCGGGCCGAAAATAGGGTTCCCCTCCAACAGATAGATAAACAGCATCGAGTCCCAGTAAATCCGGGTCACTCCTGGTTCTCCTTCCGCGCTCTCTCTTCCTGCTCATACTTTTCCCATGGGTCGGGCCCCCAGTTTCTCTCGGCCTTCAGGTATGCTTCTCCGCCGCCAAGCTCCTTGTAGACATCTGCGAGGATGCCGTATAGCTTTTCCAGGCCAGCTCCATTTGGAATGGTTTTTGATTCTCGCGAAGAGGGCTTCTCGGCAGTACTACCGTCAAGAATGCGGTAAACAAACTGCACTGTGGTGCTGGGACCGCCGGACGAAGGCCCGCCTCTTTTTTCAATCAACTCAACGCCTGCTTCCCGCTGGAATTCCTTTGACGACAAAGTGGAGAAGACTGACGGAGTTCGATTTGTCCAGCCGAGCTCCTTTTGGACGGCGCCAACTCGCACTTGAACGATATTCGCGCCCTTCAGCCGCGCTGGCTTTACGTAGGTTGCGATCACGTGCTGCTTGGTTTGATCTGTAGGTTTCATGCTCCCATCCACATACATAACCATACATACATTACTCGTGGCCGTCAAATCTTCCTCTCAGGCTTGATAGCGCCCGTTTTGAGCCGCCTGCACCTTTCAAAGCCTGGTTTTGGCGATGATTAATCCCGGGGCAGCGAAAGCCTACCGCTCGACGCGATGCAACGCGATCTGCACGGGCCCCGGCGGACGGTACAATGGGCTGCGCGACGGATCCGATCCATCGGGTGGTGGACCGACAGCCGGTCCCGAGGCTTCGGGCTGAGCCGCAGGCCGGGGCGGACGCGTGCCGGAGTTCGGAGCACGCTCGAGTTCGATCGTATCTCCCCCGGTCGTGTCTTTTTTGATGCGGCCTGAAAACGTGCTGTTTCCGGCCTTGAAGCTGACATTGGTCCCATCCACCTGACCGTCTGTAATCGGAGCTGGCGCGCCGCTGCCTCCGGCGCCTTCCAGCACGCCTGTGAGTTCGTTTCCATCCTGGCGCAGCACGAAGATCTGCGTTCCGCCGTCCTGCACGGGCCGCCACAGACCAGTAATGCCGGGGCCCCTCGGCGCTTCGCGTTCCCACGCGGCCACCTGCGGACGCAGCGTGACCGCGCCTGCCCAGATGGTTGCCTGCGCCGGAGCCAGACCGGGCGACGTGGCTTCGACCGTGATGCTATCCGCCGACTTCGTGGACTGGACTACGCCCAAGCACATGCCACTGAATGCCTTGCGCGACGTGCCCTTGTCGGATTCCTGATCGGTAGGATCGCCGTTGCCCACGCCGATCAGTTTTCCCGATCCGACGACTTTGAACGTGACCAGATTATCGGTAATGGGCACTATGCGGCCCCGCGCATCGCGCACTTCCACAGTGAACATGGCCACATCTTCGCCATCGGCGGCGATTTCCGCTCGGTCCGCGTAGATGGCGAGCGCGGCCGGAGCGCCCGTTGTCTCGCGCCGGGCCGTCATCACGAGTTCGCCATCTTTAAAGCCGCGTGCTTCGATGACTCCGGGTACGTAGGCCACATTCCAGGCCAGGTGCGAGTCCTTCTTCATCTCCTTCGTGCCCAAGCTCTGGCCGTTCAGGAGGAGCTCGACCTTGTCGAGGTTCGAATGCACCCAGACCGCGATCTCCTTGCCCTCCATGCCCGGCCAATTCCAGTGCGGAAAGAGATGCAGCACGGGCTTCCCGGTCCACCACGATTGGTAGTAGTAGAAAGTGTCTTTGGGAAATCCGCAGGTGTCGATGATGCCGTATTGCGAGCTGATGTTCGGCCAGCCGTTGGGCGAGGGCTCGCCGCGATAATCGAAGCCGGTCCACACAAAGCCGCCGGCCAGCCAGGGACGCGCGTTGCAGAAACTCCACCAGCCTTCGGCCGAGGCGCGGCCGGTTGTGGTGTAGGGATCGTAGGAGCCGACGTAGCCCTTGTCGTAATCGGTCACGTAGATGCCGCGCGTGCACACGGCGCTCACGGTTTCCGTGCCGATGACGGGCTTGTCGGGATGCGCTTTGTGATAGGCCTCGGCGCCGGGATCCGCGTAGTTGTAGCCGATGACGTCGCACACCGCGAGGCCGCCGGTTCCAATTGCGCCTGTAGGTGCGATGGAGACAGGGCGCGATCCATCGTGCCGCTTGGCGACTTCTTTCATGGCCGTGAGAATTTGCACGCCGCGCTCGGTGTTGGCTGTGCCTTCTTCGTTGCCCATTGACCACATGAAGACGCTGGGATGATTGCGGTCGCGACGGATGAGATTCTCAAACTGGCTCAGCCCCTCGGGATTCGACGACATCATGCGCGTCTCGTCAAAGACCAGCACGCCCAGATCGTCGCAGGCATCGAGCAGCGCCGGCGTGGGCGGATTGTGCGAGGTGCGCAGGGCGTTCGAGCCCATCTCCTGGAGTTTGCGCATGCGGTAGTACTGCACCGCGTCGGGCAGCGCCGCACCCAGGCCCGCGTGGTCCTGGTGATTGCAGGTGCCCTTCACCTTGACCGGCTTGCCGTTGAGGAAAAGCCCTTTCTGCGCATCGAACTTGATGGAGCGAATGCCAAAAATCGTTTCGTAGCGATCGACGACATCGCCGCCCACGCGCACTTCCGTGACCAGCAAGTACAGGTTCCGGTCTTCGAGCGACCAGAGCTTCGGCTGGCTGACGATCATCTGCTGTTCGAAATTCAGCTCGGCGCCAGCGGCGATGGCAGCGGTGGCCGTGGCCGTTTTGCCCACGGACTTGCTCCTGGGATCGAGAACAGTAGAAACCACGCGCGCATTGGCGCTGGACTGGCCGTCATTTCTCACTTCCGTGCGGAGGGAAAGCGTGGCCCAGCCCGGCGCAATTTCCGACTTGACCAACGTTCCCCATTGCTTGACGTGCACGGGATGGGTTTTCACGAGCCACACATGGCGGTAGATTCCCGCGCCCTCGTAGAACCATCCGTCGCTCTCCGTTGCATCGACGCGAACCAGCAGGACATTTCTTCCGCCGGGATTGGCGAAGTCGGTGACATCGAAACGGAAAGGATCGTAGCCGCCGCTGTGTTGGCCGATGTAGAAACCGTTGAAGACCACCGTGGTTTCGCGGTAGGCGCCGTCGAATTCGAGAGAAATGCGTTTGCCTGCGTCCGCGGCGGGGATCTCAAAGACACGCCGGTACCAGCCGATGCTCGTGGAGGGGTAATTGCGGCCCAGAGGATAGAAACCCTTGCTGAGGAGTGCGGGGTCGTTCGTAAAAGGCAGTTCGATGGCCCAATCGTGCGGGAGATCGATCGGCTTCCAGTCGCTGTCGTCGAAGGCGAGAGAACTGGCCGACAAAAAGCCGCCCGTCTTCTGAAAGTTTCCGCCTCTGCCGCTTCCGAATCCGAAGTCCTTGGCCGGATCAGACGCATCGCCGAAGTGGAAGCGCCATCCAAAATCGAGCAACAGGCGCTCGCGCACTCCATTTGACTGCGCCGGTTTTTGTGCAGTGCCCGATGGAGCAGGCTTGTTTGCAGGAAGGGGACCGTTAGTTTCTCCGGCAACTTGCATCGCGGCTGCAACGGGGCTCATTCCACTGGCTGCGGCGGCAATGGCTGGCGCCAGCAGAGTGCCTTTGAGCATTTCTCGGCGTGAAAGGGCTTTCATTCCCAAACTCCTTTGAATCGGGCCTGCGAAAAGATTCTAGTTGATTGGGGGCGGGCGCTATCCCTTGCGGCCGCGGACGACTTCCTTGGCTTGGACTTCGCCGCCGGCGGGAACTTCGGGCACGTCGGCCTTGGCGGCGCCGATGCCGAGCCGCTTGCGCAACTCGGCGTCCAGCTTGGCGAAGACTTCCTTGTTTTCTTTCAGGAAGCCGCGGGTGTTTTCGCGCCCTTGTCCGATGCGCTCGCCGGCGTAGCTGTACCAGGCGCCGGATTTCTCCACGATGTTGTGGGTCACGGCCAGGTCGAGCACGTCGCCTTCTTTGCTGATGCCCTCACCGTAGAGAATGTCGAACTCGGCCTCGCGGAAGGGCGCGGCGACCTTGTTCTTCACGATCTTGACTTTGGTGTGCGAACCGACCACGACGTCGCCTTCCTTGACGGCGGCGATGCGGCGGATATCGATGCGCACCGAGGAGTAGAACTTGAGCGCGCGGCCGCCGGTGGTGGTCTCAGGGTTGCCGAACATCACGCCGATTTTTTCGCGGATCTGGTTAATAAAAATGAGCGCCGTGCGCGACTTGGAAACCGTGCCGGTGAGCTTGCGGAGCGCCTGCGACATGAGGCGCGCCTGCAGGCCCATGTGCGAGTCACCCATCTCGCCGTCGAGCTCGGCCTTGGGAACCAGCGCGGCGACGGAATCGACGACCAGCACGTCAATCGCTCCCGAGCGGACCAGGGCTTCAGTGATTTCCAGAGCCTGCTCGCCCGAGTCGGGCTGCGAAACCAGCAGATTGTCGACATCGACGCCCAGCTTCTTGGCGTAACCGGGATCGAGCGCGTGTTCGGCGTCGACAAACGCCGCCAGACCGCCCGCCTTTTGTGCTTCGGCGATGATCTGCAGGCAGATGGTTGTCTTGCCCGAGGACTCGGGACCGAAAACCTCTGAAACCCGGCCTCTCGGAACTCCACCGACGCCCAGCGCGGCGTCAAAACTGATGGAGCCGGTGGAGATCACGGCAATCGGCAACAGCGCCTCGCGGGACCCGAGCCGGACAATCGACCCTTTTCCGAACTGCTTCTCAATCTGTGCCAGGGCTAGTTCTACGGCTTTGGCGCGGTCGTCAACGATGGCCATTGGGAGGGCTCCTCAAAAATGCTCACCCTGCAGCGCATCCCGTGCATACCTCAAAGGAAACGGCGAGGGGCTTAATTTGGATTTCGAAGGGATTGTAGCAGGCTGAGACACAGAAGAATAGGAGAAAGTGGCGAATAAAGAGCGAAAGTTAGGAAGTCGCTCAAAACGCGGGGAATCCGCTAAGTTCACCAATGCTAAGATTCTAGCCAGCGAGGAGCGTCGACAATGGCGACTGATCCGACAAACGGTCAGCAGCACGGCCCGGGAATTACACGGATAGCGGTGACCGGGTTCAAGTCTCTGGCGTCGAAGACCGACTTGGAGATCCGCCCCCTGACGGTTCTTGCCGGTGCCAATAGCTCTGGCAAATCAAGCCTGATGCAGCCTTTGCTGCTGATGAAACAAACACTGGAGAGCGACTTCGTAGCGGCCGGCCCCTTCCTGCTGTCAGGTCCCTACTTGGAATACACCGACACGAAGCAATTCCTTTCCCGGGTTGAGCTTGGAGATGCAAGCCAGCAGACTCTGACAGTTGGTATAGACTTCGGAGACGAGTTTAAGGTTGGGTTGACGCTTGCCGGCGCACCGGACACCGCGCTAGAGGTGGTGGAAACTCAAGGATCCGATAATGTCCTTCCCCAACCGTGGAGGATCAGCAGAAGTTCATCACCTGAGTATCTGAAGACTATTCACCCAGTGTTGTTCGACCTCTTGGGCCGCAGGGGACTAACGGAGTTATCCGTTGATCGCTACAAATTCTTTCACCGCGTGCTCGCCTCTGCGCCTGTGAGTTCGAATTCAACTCCGAGCGAGTTTTTCGTTCCCGATTCGCTTTCACTTCTCAACGCGAAGATACGCAGGCTTATTTACGTTCCCGGGCTTCGAGGAGACCAAAATCGCAAGTGGTTGCTTGCGGAAATCGCCGCACATGGGTTTTTCGAGGGGCCGTTTGAAAGCTACGTGCCCAGTCTAATTGATTCGTGGGTTGTGCCCGTGCCCGGCGAGCGCAAGAAGATACACGATCTCATTGGGGCGTTGCGTACATTGGAGCTGGCTTCCGGGATTGGCTCGCGGAGGTTAAACGAATCGGAGATTGAGGTTTCGATTCCCAGGACAAGCAACTCTACCGAAGACGATCCTGTCAACATCGCTGATGTTGGGCTCGCGGTTCCTACTGCTCTCCCCGTCCTCGTGGCCCTGATCCAGGCCGATCCCGGTCAGCTTGTTTATATCGAACAGCCAGAGCTTCATTTGCACCCTCGTGCACAATGGCGTTTAGCGCAATTGCTGGCGCAGGCAGCAAGTCGGGGTGTAAGGCTCGTCATTGAGACGCATAGCTCGTTACTGCTGCGCGGAATTCTTACACAGGTCGCCGAGAGCAAAATCGCGAGCGATAAAGTGATCCTGCACTGGTTCGAACGCGACAAGGAAACGGGTTTTTCGAAAGTTCACTCTGCGGAGCCCGATTCTGCTGGCCGCGTTGGCGACTGGCCGGAAGATTTCAGCGATGTGGAATTGAAATCCGACAATCAGTACCTCGACGCAGTTGAAAAGAAACTGTACGCGGACGCAAAATGAGCCGGCTTAACCGCAAGGAACTGGTACTTGATGCCAGCATCGCTCGGGGTAGCAACGATTCGATGTTCAATCCCACTAGCGGTCGTCTCGGTGATGCGAACCGGCGAATTCTGGAGGCAGTTTGGGAAGAAGAGCACGTTGCGGTTTTCAATCACCAGCTTCAGCGGGAGTGGAGGGACCACGAAAGCCCCTCTGCGGCCGCATGGCGTAGCAGGATGGTATCGAAAGGGCGCACGGTCATTAACGAGGGAAGCGATTTTTCGCTGCTGCTTCAACCGGCGTGCAGTTGCCTGCCGAACGCTGCGGAGAGGGCAAGCCTAACCAAAGATTTCCACTTAGTTCAATCGGCACTCGCAACCGGACATCTGATTTTGTCGAATGAAATGCGGTTCCCTCGCCAAGTAACCCGGGCGTGTGCAGCGGTGCCCGAACTCGCACAGTTGTATTATGGCAACCCTCACGTTGAGGGTGAGGATTGCCGATTATGGATTAAGGCTGGCGCAGAGAAAGTAGACCATCGGCGCATCGACCTATGGGCTGCTAGCCACTGTTCGTAGCATTGCGCAGTGTTGGATAACCCTTAAATTATGAGAGTGACAGTCACGCTCGAGGACGACGTTCATGAGTACGTGAAGCAATATGCCCGCGTTCGCGGAATCACTCTGGGAGCTGCGATTGGCGAATTGATCCGGAAGGCGCAAGCAGCAATTGCGCCGGACTTAATCGAACGGTACAACTCACGTACTGGCCCCTCTGTTCCTCCGCGACGCCATCGCTCATAGTCATCTTCCGCGTGGAATAGGAAAACGTGGGATGTGAGGCCTTACCCCGTATACGCCCCCACCCGCGTCTCCCGGCTGGTCAGGGCGTCGCACTGGCGATCCAGAATCTCATATTCGCTGTAGTGGTCCTTGCGGAAGGCACGAAAGGCGTCCTCGCTGATCCAGCGGTCGATGGTGAGGTAACTGCCTGGAATATAAGCGTCCCGGAGCAGTTCGGTGCCCTTATAGTCGGGCGATGTGCGGAAAAGCTGCGCCCAGGCGCCTTCGGGCCCGTAAGCGGCCTCAAAGCCGGCCACTTTATCCTCAGCAATCTCAAACTGCCAAACCACCACAAACATGAGGAACCTCAATCTTGTCTTTATGGTAGCGCAACGGCGGCACGACGCAAAAACAGGCGTTCTTCCCGCGCCCGGACGGGGTCCCGACTCTGTACCAAATTATGAAACAGCGTCTCTATCCAAGGCGCATACTTAGGATGGCTGTAACCGTGTGGAGTAACCTTCCCCTGAGGTCTCCTGATTGCCGCTCCAGCCGTTCTGCTTGCAATTCTTTGATAAGGACTGATTGATCGGCTGCTAACGCACGAGCAGACACGCACCGCACATCTTTCGGCTTGGAAACCGGATGGGGACGCGAGCCAGTTCCCGCCTCCGCGCTCCGACGTACACAACGTGGTCTGACCAACTTGAAATCACGGTTCATTGTGAGGGATCTATGAAGGCTGCTCGCTATCCAGGCATCCGCGTTACCGCCAACGGAAATCAACTGGTTTCGTACCATACCGAAACGCGCATTGCCGACGCCGGTGTGTTTTATCCCATCACGCCTTCCACTGAAGGCGGCGAGCTTTTCCAGCAGGCCTATGCTGAAGGCAAACTGAACGTGTTCGGCAGCAACACGATTGCGATCGAGACGGAAGGTGAGCACGCGGCCCAGGGCGGCGCCATTGCGCACTCCGTGTGCGGCAAACGCGTGGTCAACTTTACCTCCGGTCAAGGCGTGGTCTACGGTGTGGAGCAGTACTACCACGCACCGGGCAAGGCATCGACCATGGTGCTGGAGGTAGGCGCACGCGCGCTGACCAAGCACGCGCTGAACGTGCACTGCGGCCACGACGATATTTATGGAGCCCTCGACACCGGCTGGATCATGTTGTTCGGCAAGGATGCGCAGCAAGCCGCCGACCAGGCGCTGATTTTGCGCAGCGTGACGGAACTGGCGCTCACGCCCGGCATGAACATCATGGATGGGTTCCTGACCACGCACCTGGAGCGCACATTCTATAAACATGAATCCGAGCTGATGCGCGAGTTCCTGGGCGCGCCGGACGACATCATTGATTGCCCCACCGAGGCGCAGCGCGTTCTGTTCGGGGCCACGCGCCGCCGCGTGCCCAAGATGATGGATCTGACCAATCCCATCCTGCTGGGCCCGGTGCAGAACCAGGAACACTACATGCAGGGCGTGATCGCGCGGAGAAACAACTTCGCTGAGCCGATTTTGCAATTTCTTGAAGAAGCTTACGAGAAATTCGCCGAGCTCACGGGCCGGCGCTACGGGCTGATCAACGAGTACAAGACCGCGGATGCGGAAACGGTGTTTGTTTCGCTTGGCTCGGCGGCCGAGAATATCGAAGCCGCAGTCGATTATCTCCGCGAATCTCGCAAGTCGAGCGTGGGATCGATTCACGTGAACGTGATCCGGCCCTTCCCCGAGGCTGCGCTCGTAAACGCCCTCAAGGGCAAGAAGAACGTCATCATCCTGGAGCGCACCGACGAGGCGCTGGCCGGCGACAATCCACTCGGCCGCGACATCCGCACCGCGTTTTCGAAGGCAGTGCAGGGAACGGATGGTCTGCCGACGGTAGAGCTGGCCGAAGTTCCGCGGTTCATCGGCGGCAGCTACGGTCTCGGATCGCGCGACTTCCGTCCCGAGCACGTCATCGGCGCATTTGAATACGCGACCGCCGGCCGCAAGCGCAAGGATGGCAAGACCGTGGCAGATGGCGCTAACTTCGTTGTCTTGGGCATCGACCATCCCTACTCGGTGATTGCCGACGAAATGCCTTCGCTGCTGCCGGATGGCGCGGTGGCCGTGCGTTTCCATTCCATCGGCGGATGGGGCGCGATTACCACCGGCAAGAACCTCGGTGCGATTCTGGGCGACCTGAATGATTTGCTTTACGAGCGCGATCACGAAGTGGATGCGCTGGGCAATCCCAAGGAAGTGATTCACGTCAGCGCTAATCCGAAATATGGATCTGAAAAGAAGGGCGCGCCGACCAGTTACTTCATGGTTGCGGCCAAGGATCGTATTCGCGTCAACTGCGATCTGCGCCACGTGACGGTCGTGCTGTGTTGCGATCCCAAGGCCTTCACGCACACCAACCCGCTCGACGGCATGCAGGAAGGCGGCAGCCTGGTGTGGGAGTCGGACGTGGACGGCGAGAGCGCCTGGCAGAACCTGCCTATCTGGGCGCGCAAGCAGATTATCGAAAAGAAGATTCGCGTCTTCACGCTGCCCGGCTTCGAGATCGCGCGCAAGGCCACCGATCGCGCCGATCTGCAGTTGCGCATGCAGGGCAATGCGTTTCTGGGTGCGTTTTTTGCGGTTAGCCCCATGTTGCAGGAGTTCGGCATCACGCAGGAGCAGTACCGCGAAGTCGTCTTCAAGCAGTACGTGAAAAAGTTCGGCAAGCTGGGCGAAGCCGTAGTGCAGTCGAACATGGAAGTGATGAGGCAGGGCTTCGATCTCGTGAAGGAGATCACGATCGGTGCGATTGCTGCGGCCGATCACTCCAGCTTGCGCGGCCAGGCGTTGCTGCCCATTTTCGAGGCGGTAGACATTCCCGAATTCGCTGAAGCGGCCTGCACCACTGGCGCGGGCTGCCGTTCGCACGCCGCGCCCGAAGGTCAGGGCCCCCGCACGCCGGTTTCGAGCGTCGCCACATTCGATGCGGAATTCCGCTCGAACTATGGTTATAACCAGCCGTCCACGCCACTATCTGCCATGGGAGTGATTGCCGCAGCCACCGGCGACACCGCGTCCAAGTACGTCGCCCGCCGCGAGACGCCGCTCTACATTCCGGAGAATTGCACGCAGTGCATGGAGTGCATCTCGGTGTGCCCCGACACGGCGCTGCCCAATTGCTCGCAGGACCTGGGCACACTTCTGGGCACGGCAGTTTCGCGCTACGTCGCCGATCCGGCGGAGCGTCGCAAGATGCTCGCGAAGCTCCCGGAGATTGAGAAACTCACGCGCCAGCGCATGTTGGCGGATATCAAGCAAGGAACGCCGCTGCCGCAGATCATTCGCGAGGTCACCGAGAGCGTCGACGGATTTTCGGCCCAGGCCAAGGCGCAGTTCTTCAACATTATTGACAAGGTGCCGATGGCTTACCAGAAGGTGAATGCGATCTTCTCGTCGCCGGAGCGCAAGGCCCCGGGGTCGGGCGGCATCTTCTCAATTTTTGTGAGCGACCTGTGCAAGGGCTGTGCGGCCTGCGTCACGGCCTGCGGCGATCACCAGGCGCTGAAGATGGTGCAGGAAACGACAGAGGTGAATGCCGAGCACACCACCGGCACCGCCT
>Ga0224555_1003665_pt1 | contig 15297 bp, 30 predicted proteins | sample 714S23034metaG_FD_180687 | JGI IMG/M metagenome (GOLD analysis project Ga0224555, IMG submission 180687) | Peat soil microbial communities from Stordalen Mire, Sweden - 717 S2 30-34 | ecosystem: Environmental > Terrestrial > Soil > Wetlands > Peat | place: Sweden: Norrbotten County, Stordalen...
TCAAGCCCGGTTCTGATCCTGCCGTACCTGAAAAGTTCTGTGGCCAAGTTCCTGAAAAGGGCTATCCTGTGTCCCATTTCCCTTCTGAATTTCTTCTGCTTCTTTCCGTGTCTCATTTCAAACTCCTTATTTGTATTATAGGCTTAAGGCTTGAAAAACTTTTACTTCTTTCCGCCTTTTTTGATCTCTTTCAAGAGTTCCTTGTCAATCTTCATGCCGAGCCCCATTCCCATTTCGGAAAGGACCTCTTTTATCTCATTTAAGGACTTCCTGCCGAAGTTCCTGTATTTGAGCATGTCGACTTCCGACTTTGTGACAAGGTCGGCGATGGACTTTATGTTGGCATTCTTCAGGCAGTTCGACGACCTGACCGAAAGCTCCAGCTCCTCGACCGATTTTGAAAGCATGTTTTTCAGCTTTTCCTTTTCCTCGTCTATCTTTTCCTCTTTAATGTCGTCCATCGCGCCTTCTTGGCTGATGAAAATGTTCAGGTATTCCCTCAAAATGAGCGCGGCCTGTGTAAGCGCCGTCTCCGGGGTCACCCTTCCGTCTGTTGCTATCTCAAGTATGAGTTTGTCGTAATCGGTTATCTGCCCGACCCTGGTGTTTTCAACCTCAAGTTTTACATTGGTTACCGGGGTGAATATCGAATCCGTGGGCAGCGTTCCTATGGGCATATCCGCCCTCTTGTTCTTGTCTGATGTCACATATCCCCTGCCGACATCTATCTCCATTTCCATGGAAATTTTCGCTTCCCTGCTGGTAAGCGTGGCAATGTGCAGTTCCGGGTTCAATATTTTCACGTCGCTGTCTTTTTTTATGTCCGCGGCCGTGACTTCCCTCTCCCCGTCGGCTTCCAGGTATATCTTCTTCGGCGCGTCGCCCTCAAGAACGATATTCAGCTGTTTTAAATTCAGCACTATCTCGGAGACGTCCTCTATAACCCCCGGAATCGTGGCGAACTCGTGCTGGACGCCCTCTATCCTGACGGAAGTTATCGCCGCGCCCGGGATCGACGAAAGCAGGATCCTCCTTATGGCGTTGCCTATTGCGATTGCATAGCCGCGTTCAAACGGCTCTGAAACAAACCTTCCAAACTTATCCGATAAATCCTCTTTTTCAAGCTTTTTGGGCTTCTGAAGATTTTTCCATTTCATTAGTTGTTACCCCTTTCTTATTATTTGGAGTATAATTCGACTATCAACTGTTCCTGAACCGGCAGGGCTATGTCTGTCCTTACAGGTTCGTTCTTTATGACGGCTTCGTTCTTTTCGAAGTTCATCTCAATCCATGTCGGAACAGTTTTCTTTTTCGAAGACTCTAAAAGCGCCTTTTTTACGGAATTCATGCCAAGCCCTGTTTCGTTTACCGTTATCTTATCCCCCGGTTTGACCTCAAAAGACGCTATGTTGACTTTTTTCCCATTCACGCGCACGATGCCGTGCATTACCAGCTGCCTGCCCTCCCTGCGCGATACGGCAAAACCGCATTTATGCACGGTATTGTCCAGCCTTCTCTCAAGTATCTTGAGCAGGTTCTCGCCGGTCTCTCCCTGCCTCTGGTTGGCTATCTGGAAATAGCGCCTGAACTGTTTTTCAAAGACGCCGTATATTCTTTTAACTTTTTGTTTTTCCCTGAGCTGTTTTCCGTATTCGGAAAGTTTCCTGCTCCTTGCCGTATCGTGGTGCATTCCGGGAATATAGGGCCTTCTTGAAAAAGCGCATTTATCCGTCATGCAACGGTCGCCTTTCAGGTAAAGTTTTATATTTTCCCTTCTGCACTGCCTGCATAAAGCTGCTCTATACCTTGCCAATTTAGAACCTCCTGATATTACGTTTGTAATTAATTGTTTGTTTGATGGTTAAACCCTGCGTTTCTTTGGCGGCCTGCAGCCGTTATGCGGTATCGGCGTTACGTCCTTTATGGACAGAATCTCAAGGCCGACTGCCTGCAGCGACCTTATCGCGGGTTCCCTGCCTTCGCCGGGTCCCTTGACATATACCTCGACCTTGCGCACGCCCATATCAACCGCCACCTTGCCGGCTTTCTCGGCGGCAAGCTGGGCCGCGTAAGGCGTTGATTTTCTCGCGCCCTTCATACCCACAACCCCGCCCGAGGCCCACGATATCGTGTCCCCTTCCTTGGTTGTAATGGTGACTATTGTGTTGTTAAATGTTGAATTGATCCTGGCAACCGCCAGCTCTGGTATCGCTTTTCCTTTTTTCTTTGTAGACAAGTTACTTCCTCCTTATCGTTAACTTATGGTTTTTTCGGTGCTGCTGCCGGCGTTGCTGCCGGTGCCGACGTTGCCGTTGTTTTCTTTCCGGCGCCTACAGTCTTTTTCGGGCCCTTCCTGGTCCTGGCATTGGAACGAGTCCTCTGCCCGCGCACAGGAAGCCCCTTGCGGTGCCTGAGTCCTCTGTAACTTCCAATATCCATAAGCCTCTTGATATTCTGGGTTACATCCTTACGGAGGTCTCCCTCCACCTTGATCTGCCTGGCGAGCATGGTCTCCTGTATCCTGTAGACTTCCTGCTCTGTAAGGTTAAATGCCCTGGTGTCGGGGTTTATTCCGGCATCCTTTAATATTAACTTGGCCAGCGAAGTGCCTATGCCGTAGACATAGGTCAGAGCAACTTCTATCCTTTTATTTTTCGGTAAATCTATTCCTGATATACGCGCCAATTTACTACCTCCTGATTTTTCTTTTCAAAATATCGGCCTTATCCCTGCCTCTGCTTGTGTTTCGGGTTCTCGCAAATTACCTTTACTTTCCCTTTTCTCTTGATAATCTTGCACTTTTCGCATATTTTTTTGACTGATGCCCTTACTTTCATTTCTGTTCACCTCTTTGTTTTCCGTGCCTGTATATTATTCTTCCTTTTGTCAGGTCATACGGGGAAAGCTGCACGGTTATCTTGTCTCCCGGAAGGAGCTTGATAAAATTCATCCTCATCTTGCCCGAAACGTGGGCGAGGACCTTATGGCCGTTTTCCAGCTGTACCCTGAAAGTTGCGTTCGGGAGCGGTTCTACTATCACTCCTTCAGCTTCTATCATGTCTTCTTTGGACATTTAAACCGCCTTTCAATTTTTGGATCATCCAAGCTTTTCTTTTAAGGATTAAAAACTATCCCATCGTAAGTATCTTCGGGCCGCTCTCCGTGATGGCAACGGTGTGCTCATAATGCGCCGATAACCCGCCGTCAGCCGTCACGACCGTCCAGTCATCGTCCAGCACTTTAACATCATAGCCTTTTTCGTTGATCATAGGCTCGATTGCCAGCACCATTCCTTTTTCCAGCGGCAGCCCCGTTCCGGCGCGGCCGTAATTCGGCACCATGGGATCCTCATGAAGTTTCCTTCCGACCCCGTGGCCCACAAAATCCCTTACCACTGAAAAGCCGCACGACTCGGCATGTTTTTGCACCGCAGCCGATATATCATAAAGGCGCAAACCAGCCGTGGCTTTCTCAATGCCTTTATAAAGCGACTGTTCCGTTGCTTCCATGAGTTTTCTTGCCGTCCTCGACACTTTGCCTATCGCGACGGTGAGCGCGGCGTCTGCGTAGTAACCGCCGTACTCCACTCCGAAATCAAGCGAAACTATATCACCTTCCCTGAATATCCTCTTTTTAGACGGGAACCCGTGCACGACCTCGCTGTTGATCGATACACATACCGCCGCGCTGTATCCGCGGTATCCGAGAAAAGCCGGCCTTGCGCCGAAATTTTTGCACATTTTGCGCGCCGTATCCTCAAGAACCTGCGAAGCCAACCCGGGCTGGGCCATCTCTTTTAACTTTTTAAGAACAGCGGCCACCATTCTGCCGCTTTCAGCTATTTTCTTTATTTCTTCGTTATTCTTTAATTCTATCATTATAAATTTACTTCTTTCCCAGTATCCCCGTAATGGCCTTTACAATGTCGTCTATCGACCCGGTGGACGCATTGATGTCCGAAAGGGCCTGCTTTTTTCTGTAATAATCTATCAACGGAGATGTCTGTTTTTCATAAACATCCAGCCTGTTGGCTATAGTATCCGGTTTGTCGTCGTTACGCTGGTAAAGTTCCCCGCCGCATTTATCACACACGCCTTCGGCTTTTGGCGGAAGGGTGTATACGTTGAAATTCGCGCCGCAGGCCTTGCACATGCGCCTGCCGGTAAGCCTTTTAAACAGCACGTCCCTGTCCACTATTATATTAATAACCCTGTCAAGTTTCAGGCCGTTCTTTTTAAATATAGCCTCAAGCGAATCGGCCTGTTCAACCGTCCTGGGAAATCCGTCAAGCAAAAATCCGTTCTTGCAGTCCGCGGCCTTTATCCTGTCCTCGACTATTTCCACTATGAGAGAATCAGGCACAAGCGCGCCTTTGTCCATAAAATCCTTGGCCTTTTTTCCAAGTTCGGTGCCCTGCTTTACATTAGCTCTTAAAATATCGCCGGTTGAAATCTGCGGCACCTTGAATATATCGATAAGTTTTCCCGAATAAGTGCCTTTTCCTGCGCCCGGGGGCCCTAACAGTATTGCTATCATCCTAAAACCTCCGCATTTATTTGTTAAAATATTTAAAAACTATCCTCTGCGTCCCCTGATATGGCCCGTCTTCATAAAGCCTTCATAGTGCCTCATCAAAAGATGGGACTCTATCTGCTGGACCAGATCAAGCGCTACGCCGACCATGATAAGCAGCGTCGTACCGCCGAAGTAAGATCCGACGTCAAGCACCCTGCTCATAGTATCCGGAATTACGGCAATAACAACTATAAGCGCCGCTCCGCCCAGGGTGATGTGCGTCAGGATATTGTTTATATATTCGGCCGTAGGCTGTCCCGGCCTTATTCCCGGCACAAATCCGCCGTATTTTTTCATATTTTCGGCCACATCGTTCGGGTTGAAAGTGATGGCCGTGTAAAAGTAGCAGAAAAATATTATAAGGGCCGCGTAAAATATTATATAAAGCGGATGGCCCGGAGAGAACGTATTTGTGATAAAAGAAAGCACCGACTGAAGCGCGTCGGACTGCCCCGGCCTCTCCATGAGTTTGGCGACCATGGATGGTATTATCATCACCGAAGAGGAGAATATTACTGCTATAACACCCGAGTAATCTATCTTTAACGGAAGCTGTGTCGACTGCCCGCGGTATATTTTCCTTCCCACAATACGCTGGGCGTACTGCACGGGAATTTTCCTGAAAGACTGCTGGGATATTACCGCAAGCGCCGTCAGCGCCACCATAACCGCGACGAATATTACTATCGCGAACAGGCTTGTCGAACCGGCCTGGAATAGTGCCACCGTCCTTCCAACCTGAGATGGAAGGTTTGCCACGATGCCGGCCAGGATGAGCATTGACATTCCGTTGCCGACCCCGTATTCGGTCATCTGCTCGCCGAGCCACATAAGAAATATTGTGCCTCCGGTAAGCGTTAACACAGTCGTAAGCACGAAGTTGAATCCGAAATCCGGCACCAGTGTCATGCCGTTCATATTGACGCTTCTCATCCAGAAAGTCGTCGCGAATGACTGTACCGCGCATATTCCGACCGTCAAGAACCTTGTATACTGTGTTATCTTTTTCCTGCCCGCGTCGCCTTCTTTTGAAAGCGCCTCAAGCGCCGGTATTACCGATGTAAGAAGCTGTAATATAATGGAGGCTGAAATGTACGGCATAATACCCAGGGAAAAAATAGTGAACTGCCTTAAGGCTCCGCCGGAGAAAAGGTCCAAGAATCCAAGGAAACCGCCCGACTGCGACGAAATAAGCATTTCCATGACTTTTGTGTTGATTCCGGGAGTAGGCACGTGCGTGCCGAGCCTGAAAACAAAAAGCATCCCGAGCATAAATAAAACCCTTTTTCTGAGTTCCGGTATCCTGAATATATTGCCGACTGAATCCATCATTTTACGAGCTCCGCCTTTCCGCCGGCGTTCTTTATCTTCTCCGCGGCTCCGGTGGAAAATTTATCAGCTGTGACATTGAGGGGTTTTTTGATATCCCCGTTGCCCAGCACCTTTAACAGTTTTGATTTGGACTTGATAAGATTCTTTTCGAGCAGGACAGCCTTATTAACAACAGCGCCGGAATCGAATTTTTCATCAAGTATAGTAAGGTTTATTATCTGCCATTTTGTCGCGAAAATATTGTTAAATCCGACTTTCGGCAGCCTCTGGACGAGCCTCTGCTGTCCGCCCTCGAACCACGGCGCTTTTGCGCCTCCCGAGCGGGCCTTCTGTCCCTTGAAACCTTTGGCGGAAGTCTTTCCCATTCCGGAACCGGTTCCGCGGCCGACCCTTACCTTTTTTGTCCTTTTAGCCTTATTTACCTTCAGATCCTTAAATTCCATTTGTATTATCCTCCGTGTTTAAATCTCTTCCACTTTGATCATAAAGCCGATCTTTCTTATGGCTCCTGCCAGTTCTTTCGTCTTTTCAAACTCCCTCGAATGATTGATTCTTTTGAGCCCGAGCGCCTTGATGATGCGCCTGTTCTGCGGGAGCTGTCCATAAATAGATTTCACGAGAGTCAATTTTACTTTAGCCATGTTATTTGCCCTTCCTCAGCGCAAGTATCGTTTCGGGATCGCGTAACTGCCCGAGCGCCTCAAATGTTGCGTAAACAACGTTGAACGGATTTGTCGTGCGTCCCACGCATTTTGTCAGGATGTCGTGAATGCCCGCCGATTCAACTATGGCGCGCACTGCGGCTCCCGCGATAACGCCTGTACCCGGAACTGCTGGTTTTAAAAGCACCTTGGCCGCTCCGAAATCTCCTGTAACTTCAAAAGGTATTGTTGTGCCTTTCATGGGGATCTTTTTCAATCCTTTTTTTCCGCGGGCGATTGCTTTTTTGATCGCCTCCGGCACTTCCCTTGCCTTGCCGAGCCCGTATCCTACCGAACCGTGCCCGTCGCCGACAATGGCCAGGCAGGAAAACTTAAATCTTTTTCCCCCTTTTACCACTTTGGCTACCCTGTTTATACTTACGATCCTCTCTTTGAGGTCCGATTTTGTACTGTCCATCCTGGGTTTCAAAAATAGTACCTCCCTTTAAAATTTTATGCCGGCTTCGCGCACTGAATCCGCGAATGCCTTGACAACGCCGTGAAACTGGTAGCCGCCCCTGTCGAACACAATGGTGGTGACCCCTTTTTCCTTGCATTTATCGGCTATCTTTTTTCCTAAATTAACCGCAGCATCCTTGTTTTTACCCTTGATGCCGGCTTCTTTTGAGTTTGTGGCAAGCCCCAGTATTGTTTTCTTTGAAGTATCGTCTATGACCTGGGCGCAAAGAGTGGTGCTCCCCCTGAAAAATGAGAGCCTCGGTTTCTCCGCAGTGCCTGTTACCTTTGAACGAAGCCTTTCATGCCTGACTATCCTCTGAACTCTTTTCTTGTCCGTCCTTTTTTTTATTGTTACGCGCATTTTAAATCACAGCCTCCGTTATTAATATATCTCACCTTCCGTGGCTTTAACCCGTCAAAGGGACAAAGCCCAGGTGGCTTTACTTTGCCTTGGCGCCCGCCGCGCTCTTTCCGGCTTTTCTCCTGATATGCTCGTTCTCATACATTATGCCTTTTCCCTGATAAGGTTCCGGCAGCTTAAACTGTTTGATTTCGGCGGCCGTCTGCCCGACCAGATGTTTGTCCGTTCCGGTAAGTGTTATCTTGGTCTGGTTATCGACAACCGCTGTTATGCCTTCCGGGATAGTATAGTCAAGCGGGTGGGAATAACCCAGGGTAAAATTCATCACTTTACCCGCAAGGTTTGCCCTGTATCCGACGCCTTTTAAAAGCAGAACCTTTGTGTATCCGCCGGAAACTCCGATAACTTTGTTATTAATGGTGGCGCGTTCCATTCCAAAAAGTGCCTTGAGGTTCTTCACCGTCGGCGCACCTTTTTTTATGGCAACCGTTACATTTGCCGCGTCCGCTTTATAGTCAAAATAAGGGCTCACCGGATGGGTTGCCTTGCCTTTCGGCCCGTCTATCTTTATAACTTCACCCTCTATGCTTACTTTGACCTTCTCTGGTATTGCTACGGGTTTCTTTCCTATTCTTGACATTCGTTGTCTCCTTTTACCATATCTCGCAGATTATTTCCCCGCCGATTCTTTCTTCCCTGGCTTTTGCTCCGGACATTATGCCTCTGGAAGTTGATATCAGCAGGACGCCAAGGCCGCTCTTTATTTTCTTGATATCCTCTGACCCCGTGTACACCCTGCGCGATGAGCGCGATACACGCTGTATCGAATGGATAGCCTTTTCGTTCTTCTCTCCGTATTTCAGGTAAACCCTGATATTGCCCTGTTTATTATCCTCAATGTACCTGTAGCCTTTTATAAAACCTTCCTCTTTGAGGAGTTTTACAATATTCTGTTTTACCTTTGAAGAAGGGACATCTACATAGTCCTTTTTCTTCGAGTTTGCGTTCCTGATCCTTGTTAATAAATCCGCGATTGTGTCCATTGTTCCTCCTTTACCAGCTTGACTTCTTGATGCCGGGAATTTCTCCCTTATACGCAAGCGCCCTGAAACATATCCTGCAGACGCCGTACTTCCTCATGTAAGCCCTCGGCCTGCCGCAGATAGAACACCTGTTGTGCTGCCTGACCTTGAATTTCGGTTTCTTTTTCGCTTTGTTTACCTGACATAAACTTGCCACTTTTATCCTCCTATTTCTTACGGAACGGCATGCCCAGCGCCTCGAGCAGTAAGAAAGCGTCGCCGTCGTTTTTAGCCGTCGTTACAAAAGTTATGTCCATGCCCATGATCACAAGGACTTTCTCGAATTTTACTTCGGGAAATATTATCTGTTCTTTTACGCCCATAGTATAGTTGCCGCGCCCGTCGAATGAGTTGCGAGGGACGCCGTTAAAGTCCCTTACCCTGGGAAGCGCAAGAGAAATAAACCTGTCGAGGAACTCATACATCCTGTCGCCGCGCAGCGTGACTTTCGCGCCGATGGGCATGTTCTGCCTTAATTTAAAATTCGATATCGAAACCTTTGACTTTGTTGTCAGGGGTTTCTGCCCCGTTATGGCCGTTAATTCCTCGATTGCTTCATCAAGGGCCTTGACGTTCTGCGTCGCTTCTCCCACGCCCATATTGAGCACAAGCTTTGTAAGCCTGGGCACCTGCAGTTTGTTCGTAAATCCCCTGGCCTGCATTATCTTCGGGATTATTTCCTTTTCATACCTTTCTTTAAGCCTTGCCATTTATATCAGCCTCCTATTTTTCGTCGATCATTTCGCTGCACTTCTTGCATATGCGGACTTTTTTGCCGTTCTGCAGCGAACCGATTTTTACCCTGGTGGGCTTCCCGCATTTATTGCATATAAGCATAACCTTTGAGATCGCAACCGGGGACTCTTTTTCAAGTATCCCGCCCTGCTGGTTCTTCTGCGAAGGTTTTGTGTGCCTTTTTACAAAATTAATTTTTTCAACAATAAGTTTGCCGTCCGGGAAAACCCTCAAAACCTTTCCGGATTTGCCGCGGTCCTTGCCGGTAATAACATTTACGACGTCGTTCTTCCTGATCTTTATTCTCATTTATGCATCTCCTCCTAAACTACTTCAGGCGCAAGCGAGATTATTTTCAAAAAATTCTTTTCCCTGAGTTCCCTCGCGACCGGCCCGAATATCCTGGTGCCGCGCGGCAGATTCTGGTCGTTGATTATGACCGCGGAATTTGTGTCAAACCTGATATATGATCCGTCTTTCCTGCGGGTCTCTTTCTTCAGCCTTACCACGACCGCCTTTACCACATCTTTTCTTTTTACCTGCGCTCCCGGTATTGCGTCCTTTACCGACGCCACTATGACGTCGCCGAGCCCGGCGTACCTGGCCCTGGTTCCTCCGAGAACCTTGATGCACATTATAACCTTTGCTCCGGAATTATCGGCTACTTCAAGCCTTGTCTGCTGCTGTATCATTTTTCTCACTCCCGTCGTCTATAAGGTCTATTTTTTGGAGTCCTTTTTTAAGGATCCCGGTGACTAACCACCTTTTATTCTTTGACAGCGGCCTTACTTCCTTGATTGAAACAAGGTCGCCCGTCTTGCATTCATTTTTTTCGTCATGAGCCATTACCTTTGTGGTCCTTTTTATATATTTCTTATAAACAGGGTGCTGGACTTTCCTGACAACCGCAACCTTGACCGTTTTGTCCATTTTATCGCCTATTACAAAACCCTCAATAACCCTTCTCTTGTTTTTTTCGCTCATTTGCCGGTGCCTCCTTTTACTGCTGCCTTTTTCTGGTTGAGTATCGTAAGCAGCCTGGCAATATCTTTTTTAATAATCTTTGACTGTGAGGTGTTTTCAACCTGTTTGGTCGAGAGTTTTACCTTCACTTTGAAAAGGCTCTCTTTGAGCTCTTTTATCTTTCTTTCTATTTCTTCAGCGCCTAAATCCCTGATTTCCTGTGGCTTCATTTAAATCCTCCGTTATATGTTAAATCTCAAATCTTTTTACGAAGCTGACCGCTATCGGCAATTTACCCGACGCCTTTTTAAAAGCAAGGCGCGCAATATCCTCTGTCACACCGTCAAGTTCAAAAAGCACCCTGCCCGGCTTAATTACGACCACCCAGAATTCGGGGGCCCCTTTGCCTTTTCCCATGCGGGTTTCCGCCGGTTTTTTCGTGACAGGTTTGTCCGGGAATATCCTTATCCAGAGTTTTCCGCCCTTTTTCAGGTTCCTATTAATGGCAACCCTGGCCGCCTCTATCTGCCTTCCGGTTACCCAGTGCGGTTCAAGCGCCTTGAGCCCGTACTGCCCGAAGCTGACTTTATTGCCGCTGGTGGCCTTTCCCTTCATCCTGCCTCTCTGCTGTTTCCTGTATTTTACTCTTGACGGCATTAACATTTATGTAATCCTCCGTGTTTATTTAATTTCGTCGCCGGGAAGAATTTCTCCCTTAAATATCCAGACCTTCACGCCTATCGTGCCGTAGGTCGTAAACGCCGTGGCTGTGCCGTAATCAATATCGGCCCTCAGGGTCTGAAGCGGCACCCTTCCTTCAACGTACCATTCCGTCCTTGCTATTTCCGCTCCGGCAAGGCGCCCGGCGCAGCAAATTTTTATTCCAAGCGCCCCTGAATCCGGCGCCATGGCTGTCTGCATCGCTTTTTTCATCGCGCGCCTGTATGATATGCGTTTTTCAAGCTGCTGTGCCACATTCTCGGCCACAAGCTGGGCTTCAATTTCCGGTTTCTGTATTTCCTTGGGTTCTATAAGTATCTGTTTGCCCGTTAATTTCTCGAGATCTTTTCTTAAAACCTCTACTTCGGTGCCTTTTCTTCCTATGATCATACCCGGCTTCGCTGTGAAAATCTTAAGGATGGCCTTGTTTCCGGCTCTTTCTATTTCCACCCTTGAAATACCCGCGCTGTATAATTTTTCCTTGATGAACTTCCTTATTTTAAAATCCTCAAGCAGGAGGTCCTTAAAATTCTTCTTTACCAGCCACCTTGACTTCCAGCCTTTGATGACGCCTATTCTGACGCCTTCAGGATGAATTTTCTGTCCCATAAAATATTGTATCTCCTTTTTATTTGTTGTCTGTCACGATAACTTCAACGTGGCATGACCTTTTATTTATCTTAGCGGCCCTGCCCTGCGCGCGCGGCATAAAACGCCTTGCGTACTTAAGTGTCGGCCCGTGATCGACCCTGATCGCCTTTACTACAAGCGCCTCGGCATCGGCTCCAAAATTTTTAGATGCGTTTGCCACCGCCGACTTTATCACCTTTATAAGGTGCGGCGATGCCGATTTGGGTATAAATCTCAGGCGGTCAAGCGCCTCGCCAACCGGCCTTTTAACAGCTTCCCTTGCCACAACCCTGACTTTCCTGGCCGGCATTCTTAAATGCTTTATTGTTGATTTCGCTTCCATTTATAATCTACTCCTTCCGTTAATTTATTACATATACATGCTACGGCTCAATAAACCCGCATGCCTTTCGGCACACCGGCCCAGGCCCGCTAAAAAAGCCCCGGCCTTAAGCCTCACAAACGGCCCGATTCCGAGCCTGTTGAAGGTCGCCGGCCTGAGCCTGTCGAAGGCTTAAGTTTTTGCGAGCGATTCTTTCTTGGCTTCGCCGTGTCCCTTGAATATCCTGGTCGGCGAAAATTCTCCGAGTTTATGCCCGACCATGTTCTCGGTTGCGTAAACAGGAATGAACTTCTTGCCGTTATGAACCGCAAAAGTAATCCCTACCATTTCAGGGGTTATCGCTGAACGCCTTGCCCATGTCTTGATGACCTTCTTTTCTCCCGACTGCTGCATTTTCGTCACTTTCTCCAGCAGTTTAACGTCGATGAAAGGGCCTTTTTTTAATGACCTTGTCATTTACTGTATCCCTCCTGAGCCTTTTTCTTTCTTTCTTCTTATAATATACTTGCTTGAAAGCTTGTTTTTATTCCTTGTCTTGAATCCTTTTGCCTTCACTCCTGTCGGCGACTGCGGATGCGCGCCCGACTTGCTGCGGCCTTCGCCGCCTCCCATTGGATGGTCTACGGGGTTCATGGCAACGGCCCTGTTCCTCGGCTTCCAGCCCATCCAGCGGTACCTGCCTGCTTTTCCTATTACAACATTCTCATGTTCAAGATTCCCAACCTGTCCAACCGTTGCGTAGCATTCCGAGCGAACCATACGCAGTTCGCCTGACGGCATCTTCAAAACCGCAAGGCCGCCTTCTTTTCCCATTATCTGGGCGAACGAACCCGCGCCGCGGGCAATTGTTCCGCCCTGGCCCGGATGAAGCTCGATGTTATGCACTATTGTTCCAACCGGAATATTCTGAAGAGGCAGCGCGTTGCCGAGTTTTATCTCGACTTCCGGCCCTGTGATTATAATATCCCCGACTTTTAAACCAACCGGCGCTATGATGTACCTTCTCTCGCCGTCTTTATAAATTATCAGGGCTATTCTTGATGTCCTGTTCGGATCATATTCAATTGTTTCAACTGTTCCGGGAACGCTTTTTTTATCCCTCTTAAAATCTATGGTTCTGTATAACTTCTTTGACCCGCCCCCTCTGAACCTTGATGTTATCCTGCCATAATTATTGCGCCCTTTTTTTCTGTGAAGGTTTTTGGTCAGGGACTTTTCCGGGCTTTCGCAAGTGACGTCATCTTTTGTGTCGACCGTCATCTGCCTTCTGCTCGGAGTTATCGGCCTGAATGTTTTCATCGCCATTTCTTATACTCCTTCTAAAATGTCTATTTTTTCGTCTTTTTTCAGTTTCACAATGGCCTTTTTTACCCTTTTGGCCTGTGACACCGACTTGCCGAATCTTTTTGCTTTTCCCGGCATAGTGACTGTGTTAACTTTCAGCACATGAACCTTAAACAACGCCTCAACGGCCTGCCTTATCTGCTCTTTAGTGGCTTTTTTCTCAACTTCAAATGTATAATAATTTCCAGCTTCACGCATCTGTCCGCTTTTTTCAGTAAGAAGCGGCCTTTTAATTACCTGATAAATATCCATATCTTATCCCTTCCTGCTGATGATTTCTTCCAGCGCCTTTTTCGTCATCAGTACTTTTTTATGTGTCAGTAAATCAAAAATATTCACGGTGCTCTGCCTGGTGACAGTAAGCCTCTCGATGTTCCTGGCGGATTTTATCAAAGTGTCGTTTACGCTGTCCGCTACCAGAAGCACCTTTGAATTTTTAAGGTTAAAGTTTTTCAGGATCATAATCACTTCTTTTGTTTTTGGCGTAGCCACGGAAAACTCGTTCAATACTACAATCTCTCCGTCGCGCAGTTTTCCCGCCAGCACGGCCTGAAGCGCCAGCTTTTTCATCGACTTATTTATGTTTATCCTGGCTTTGTCCGGCCTCGGCCCGAACGTTACTCCGCCGCCTTTCCAGATGGGGGAACGTATGGAACCATGCCTGGCCTGGCCGGTGCCTTTCTGCTTCCACGGTTTTTTTCCGCCCCCGCGCACTTCGCCCCTTTTAAGGGTGTTTGAAGAACCGGTGTGCTGGTTCTGTTCGTACGCGAGCATTACGTCATGTATCAGATCATCCTTTACCTTAACGGCAAGGAAATCGTCGTTTATTTCAAAGTCCGATACTTTTTTGTTTTCTTTGTCCAAAACTTCCAGTTTCATTTGGGATTTCTCCTTTTATTTCTTTGCTGGTTTCGCCTGAACAATCTTCTTTTTGGCGCTTTTCTTTATCACTACCAGTGAATTCTTGCTTCCGGGAACGGCGCCTTTTACAAGCACGTAATTGTTTTCAGCGTCAATTTTTTCTATCATCAGGTTCATTGTGGTTATCTTGTCAAAACCCATCCTGCCTGCCATCTTCATGTTCTTAAAAACCCTCGCAGGGTAAGTAGAGGAGCCTATGGAACCCGGCGCCCTGTGCATCATGGAGCCGTGCGATGCGGGGCCGCCGCTGAATCCGTGCCTTTTCATTACGCCCTGGAATCCCTTGCCTTTCGATACGCCGGAAACATCTATAAAATCGCCTTCTTTAAAGACCGACTCCACAGTAATCGTATCGCCGACCTTAAACTTTTCGGACTCTTCCTTTGAAAGCTTTATCTCGGATATCTTGCTCTTTAAAGGCATGTCAAGGTGGTTTTTCTCGTTCTTAAAAATCCCCTTTAACGCCTTTGGCATATTCTTCGGTTTTTTAACATCTATCGTACCGAGCTTTAACGCCGTGTAACCGTCGCGCTCCACGCTTTTTTTGTCAACCACAATGGAGTCCTCGACCTGAACTATCGTCACGGGAACCACCTCTCCCCTGGCGTTGAATACCTGTGTCATTCCTAATTTTCTGCCTGTTAGTTTTGTTACCACTTTTCTTGTCCTCCGTTTACAGCTTTATTTCTACGTCTATCCCCGCCGGGAGGTCGAGATTCTTTAATTTCTCAACTGTCTCATGATTCGGATCGAGGATATCTATGAGCCTTTTGTGTACCCTCATTTCGAACTGTTCACGCGACTTCTTGTCGACATGAACGGACCGCTGAATCGTATACTTGTGAATCTTTGTCGGGAGAGGTATTGGGCCCGAAACCCTTGCACCTGTCTCCTTAACTTTCTTGATAATATCGGTTACCGATTTATCGAGAAGCTTGTGATCATAGGCCTTGAGCCTTATCCTGATTTTCTGTGTTTCCAACTGCATTATAAGTCTCCCTTCCTTATTCTACTATCTCTGTGATTATACCGGAACCAACAGTCCTGCCGCCCTCACGGATGGCGAACCTTAATTCTTTTTCCATTGCTATCGGCGTGAGCAATTCAACGTCCATTGCTATATTGTCGCCG
>Ga0224555_1003666_pt1 | contig 15295 bp, 13 predicted proteins | sample 714S23034metaG_FD_180687 | JGI IMG/M metagenome (GOLD analysis project Ga0224555, IMG submission 180687) | Peat soil microbial communities from Stordalen Mire, Sweden - 717 S2 30-34 | ecosystem: Environmental > Terrestrial > Soil > Wetlands > Peat | place: Sweden: Norrbotten County, Stordalen...
CCATACCCACCCCGGTTAACGTTTGCGTGCCGTCATACCAAGTGATATAGAGCCACACCGGTGGCGAGGTCTGCGTACCGGCGAGATACCCGGCAATCTCGTATAGACCGGCGGGCATGTAGGTGCCGTACAGCGTCGGTGGCGCCATAGTCTGCGTGCTGATGTTGGAAGAGTATCCGGAACCGGCGAAATTGTAGAACGGGAGCGAGCATGGCAGGGAATAATAAGACGCCCCGGAAGCGCCGTAAATAGACGAGAGATTTCCGGATACGTAAAATGTGAGACCGGAGTAACTGAGGGACGAGAACGAAGTGCCAACCGTGAATCCAACGCCACCAGCCGTTAGCGATCCGGTGCTGCCACCGGTCGTCACGTATACTCCGCTTGTGGAGGTGTTGATTGACACTGTCCCGCTAGCGGTCACAATCGAGAGCGAGGTCCCGCTAATGGAACCGCCCGTGATGGTCGGAGAGACCAGCGACCCGCCAGTGATCGTGACACCGTTGCCGTTGACCACGACCGTGTTGTACGGGTAGAGATAAGTTCCGCTTGAATGACTGGCTGCCGTCGTACCTAACTGGTTGCGCGCGACACTCAACGTTGTAGTGCCGCCGCCGCCTCCGACGTAAATAATTTCCGAGCCGAGAAGATAATACCCGCCAGTTACTACTGCGGTGCCGCTGGCAACGTAGATGGTCGAGTCACTGGTGCCCACGGGGGAACTCACTGTAGTGATCGCTGAATAGGCACCCGCTCCTACGACGATTCCCAGGTTACTCACAGTTACAATGGAACCAGTTGCAGAGTTCTGGAATACGGCCCCGCCTGCTGTAACTGTTACCGTGTTCGTTGGGCTGCTGAGATTATCTCCTAGGACTACTCCAGCCGACCCGATTGTGACATACGGAGATGACCCGCTGGTGCGGAATGTTGTGGCGCTACTCAGCGTGGCCGTCCCGCCTACCGCCAATTGACCACTCACACTCGTAAAGAATCCGCTGTACGGAATTCCGGTGACAGGGACCGATCCAGCCGTAGTCGCGGTCGTCGCCGACGTGGCCGTAGTCGCGGTCGTCGCCGTGGCCACCGCGCCCGTCACGCGCGACCCAGGGATTGCGCCGGAAGGCATCGCGCCAAAGTTCGACGAGTAGCTTGTTCCGCCGCCGTAGAATGACGAAGGCCACTGTTGGAGGACCGAATACGGAGAGCCATGCGTCCAGCTGTTCACCGGGAATTGAGACGTTGCCGCCAGTGTGTACCCATAGACCTTGTACCGCGTGTAAGTGTATGGTCCACTGGCGACATAGCCTCCCTGTAAAAGCTGGACGTGCGTGTTACCGTCATTATCGAAGTCGAACCAGGGCAGTTCATTGCCACCGTTGTAGGTGGGATCGGCATTTCCGCTGGCATCGACGCGCTGCACTGTGACTTGATAGTGCGCGGCGTTCAAGTCAGCCAGCCCAGGAGTCCCGATTGATATAGACTGCTCCCAATACTGCCACCCCGTCGTGGGATCTACCATCGCCGTGGGTGTCGTCGGAATTAGGCTCAGTGTTGCGCCTGTGGCAGTCGGAGCGCCCGGAACGGCGACTGTGAATGTGGCGCTCGTTATGGCGCCAGTCATAAGGGCCGGATCTACACCTCCTGTAGTCCAGTTGATCGCGCCAGGCACCACGACGAATTCCACTGTGTCGGCGGCAGCGGTCGGCGAAATGTATGACGTGTTTTGCCCAGGAGCCCCGATAGTAATTGTGTTCGCCCCGGAGGCCGCTGGGAACCAGCCATGGAAAAGAGTGACGCCGATATCCTGCCCCGCAGTACATTTGGTCCAGATTGAGACAACCATTGTCTGGCTGGCGCTAAACGTAATCTGCAAGACTGCCTGCGATGCGCCAGATCCCCACGTGCCTGTCTGCGCACCGCTCAAGGAACCTACACCCAGCGCCGGAGTGAACAAAACGGAAATCGTAGTAGTCGTCCCTTTCACGCCGTCAGCGCTGTAGGTGACAACGTTAATCTCCCAACCCTGACTACTACTGGTCAATACCATCGACGGAGAAAAGATTCCCTGGAAGTTTTGAGATGTGGCTGGCGTGCCCAATATCTGGGCGATCTGAACAGTACCCCCAGATATCCCCATAGCCCAGACGCTCACCGACGCGATTTGCGACACTGTACTCGGGTCGAAATTCAAAGTCCCAGAAAACGTGAATTCAATCGCATTTCCGTACGGCTGCGTTTGGAGGTACGCAGAAGACGTTGACAACGCCGGAGGCGGTGGAACGGCTACAGCAGAAGCGACCGAGTTGCTGAACGATACTATTCCTCCACCGCTTCCACTACCGGACAGGTTCAACCAAAAATTCAGATAGTTGACGACGGTCGCATTGACGACATACACCTGGTACTGCCAGATTTGCGAGCCGGGTATTAGAGTGGCATCAACCTCCTGTATGAGCCAATAACCATTGACCATCGCGGCCAAATTCGCGGGACCTACGTAATTGAGATGCAGCCAGAGACCAGGCATCAATCCAGCGGATGAGTTGGTGTAGAAGTAGAACGTGATCGGCAAGTCGTCGTATGTGGTCAGGGCCGCGCGGGCAAACGTAAGCCCGCTCTGGACATTCGTCTCACTCGAATCGTCCGTGAGCATCTCGTACTTGCCTGTACCGTGCTCAATGGCCGCCCGCGCCGCGATCAGCGCATCGTCTCTGACCGCGATGCAATCGCCGCCGATGCGCCAGTATACGACAACGAGATTTGACGTGCTGGCCACCGCAAGAGTGATAGCCGTCGATCCCTGGGTGTACGTCAGATCGCTCGGTGTGGAAGCTCCGGCGGTGCCCACCTGAAGCGTGGTGCCCGTGCCGGCGCCCGCGCCGCTTTCAGCCGTTGCACTGGACCAGGTGATGCTCGTAGGATTGCTAGCGCTCACGGGGTACACGTTGCCGTCCGTGCCCGGCAACTTGACCAGAGCGGCCACCCCGGAAGCTCCCCATGATTGCGCATTGAACAGCCCGTTTTCCCACGTCGGCAGGCTGAACAGCGTCCCGGCCTGCGTGGGATCTGCCAGAATCGCGGCAATCATGTTCGTCGCACATGCCGCGGTGGATGCGCCAATCAGGATCTCAAATTCCTGCGTGTTGTCGAGCGTCGTCTTCCAGGTGTAGACTGCCGAGCCCACCGTCACGGTATCGCCATTGGCCGGAATCGTGTTGATCGCGCACGTAACAAGCGCGCGCGTGGAATCCGTCAGGTACGCGCTGGTAATACTGTCCGCTGGGAACGAGAGATTGAAAGACGTTCCGCCGGGGCTGAAGAAATCGGTAGATGGTGGGAAGGCGGCAAAACTCAACTTTGCCACCTGCATGTTGCGGTAATTCTGTCTCGACCAGAGCCAATCCATCGATTCAAGAATCGTGTTGTCGCCAGTAATCGTGAGTGGGGCCGCGGTCGTAGATGGCAGGTTAAACTGCAGCGTCTGGGTTGCCGGGTCCACGTACCAAGTAAAGCCGGCCAGCGTGGCCAGCGTATCGAAGGCCGAAGAAACCGAGTCGAAAGCGTAAATCGTCGGGCCGGGAATCGTCGGGCCGGCGCTAATCGTTCCGGCGGTGACAGGCACTCCAGCGCACACCGTCGAGAGCAGATCGGCGACGATATAGCCTGCGGTCTGGGCGGTGTAACTCCGCGGCGGGATGAGAAGATTGTCGAAGCACGCCTCCAGTGAGACTGGCGTGATGATGGCGGTGCAGTCTCCGGCGTTCCCGAGCCAGTTGACCTCTACCGAGTCGATCGTTCCCGCGAAGGCGCACCCGCTGCCCTGATAGAGATAGATCGGGCTGCCGACGGTCGGCCGATACGAGTCTCCCGCGCGTATGATAAACGTGATCGTCCCAGTCCCTCGCTGCGCCAATGCGAGCGTGAAGGTCTGCGAAGATCCGGCATCCCCGATATCGACGCGGGCCGTTTGGTCCGTCAGGCCGCCTACAGGCTCGTTGATTTTGAGGGACCAACTCATCCGGCCCCCAATGGAGAGAATACCGGCGAAAGCCGGGTTAGATGGCGAGCGAGTTGCCTCGCGGTTTCTTGCGGGTTGCGGTCGGCATACACCTGGATCGTGACGTTTACCGGGCCGTTGGATGTGCCCGTGTTCTGGGAGGCCGGAACGATGCGCTCGCCCTCGTGAATCTGCGCGATCATGTCGTACGGGACGTAATCTATGCCGCCTGCGAAGGATGCCATCGGGACAAACGCCCCCAGAACTTCTGCGGTCGATGCCGCGGCGATTGCTGGCGCCAGCGCGATGTTGGCCGGGTACGGTACATCTTCCATGACTGATGCGAAGCCAGCGGCCCCGGCCACAGCAGCCTCACCGCTTACGGCGCCGACATCCGCTATTGATTGCGCCGCCTGCAGCGCGGCGATACCGGCGATTCGATCCGCATCGAACGTGTCCCATGCCGTCCCGAGCGCTGCGAGTCCGGACCCTTCGGCTCCCATTTGCGTGAGCAGAGCAGCACTTGCCACTTTCTGAGCCGTCGCCAAAGCCGTCGTTGCCGTCGTTTCTGCGGTCTTCAGCTTAACGAAAATGGCGCTCGCTGCGGTCTGCGTCGCAGTGGTGGCCGTAGTCGCAGCGTGGACAATGCCAGACGAGAGGAGAAACTTCGCCGCCCAATCTTCAATAGCCGTAATCGCAGTAGTGAGGATCTCCTGAGCGAACCCTTTCCACACTGTCTGCCAAATTTTGGTGAACGATTGCGCCTGAATAATTCCAGCCGAGATATTCGACGAAAGAGAGCTAAATGCCTTGTTAACGTCGTCCATAAGCGACGTGTACGTGCGCCCGAGAATATTGGTGGTGGAATTCAGGATCTGGGTATCCTGGTTGAGGTTGGCCAAGTCAATCATGTATTGATCGGCGCTCTTGTTGCGTTCCTGTGCGAGTGCGATCTCGTCTGTCAGCAGCGCCTCCTGAGCTGCGATCAACTTCTGCGCCGGCGGGTCGGTAGCGGCCAGCGCGGAGACGTAGAGTTGCTGCTGCTTGACTGCTTCTGGCAGATCGGTCTTGGCGAGCTTTGAGACCGCGCCGGAAACCTGCCCCCATGCCGCTTCGAGCAGCTGTGTTGTCGCCTTGCCGCTGGTCGCCACAGTGTCGAACGCCTGCACCATCTTGGTGCCCACGTCGCCGGAGACATCGTCCACGGAAAGTCTGAGCGCCTTGACTGCCTCATCAAGAGTCTGCGCCGGCTTGACGGGGGCCGTCAGCGCTGGTTCGAATTTATCGAGAGAGCCGACCGCAGCCATGATGGATTTCGCGCTCGCGTCCATCTGCGGCTGGATGGACGGCGCCGCGGCCACCGCCTTATTCCAGTCCTCCTGAGAGACTCCCGCCGCCTTCGCCGCCGCGTCGTCTTTCTTCAACGCCTCCACCAGGGCGTTAGTGGCTTCGACCAATCCGATCCCAGACATCGACGCGGCATTGTATGCGATGGCGGCCCGCTTCAGGTTTTCATCCGCCATCCCGAGGCCCAGGAGCAAGTTCTCCTGTTTCGCGCCAGCGGCAACCGCCGCCGCGCTGTACAGGTCCATGCCGGCCGCCGCTGCGGTGATTGTCGGAACGAACTCATGCAGCGGACCTTGTGGGGGAGCCATCGCCGCAACGGAGATGCCGGCCGCCTTCGCCGCGGCTTCGACCTGTTTCTCCGCGGTGGCGATATCTGCCAGTGTGACGATGTGCCCGTTGAGCACGGTCGTATTCGTGCGGTAGGCATCGGTCAGTGTGCCGAGTGTTGCGACCGCGCCTTTGTACGCCTGCTGCGTCTGGTCGGTGGCGTCAACTACCGCCGAAAGCGGCGCGGTGGACTTGAGCGTTTCGGCGTTTGCCTTCGCCACTGCGTCAAGTGTGGATTGGGCCGTCGTGCCGAGCGACTCGAAGTGCGCGAGCGTGTCTTGGATGGTTACGCCCATCGTCTTGATGGCAGGGCTCGTACCGGTCAGTAACTGGATTTCGTTGGCGAGCCCGTTGATTGCTTTCGAGGCCAGCGTGTACGTGTTGTAATTCCCGATCAACGACCACGCCCCGCTCCACGCGGTCTTAAGCGGGCCGAGCGCCCCAGTGAGCGCCGCGACAGCCGTTATGACGGTCCCAATCCCCGAAGCGATCGGCTGAATGGTCCCTTCGACATTTTTGAATGTCGCGCCCAGCGATTCGAAGGCCTCTGCAACTTCCTTTACAGCTCCGCTGGCGAGCTTGAGTAGTTGTTCGGCCAACGGAGCAATCACGGCGCCGATGGCCTCGAAGGCGAACTCTGATTCGGTTTTGAGATTTTGCCACTGCCCCGAAACCGTGTCGGCCATCGAAGTTGCCACCCCGGCGAACTTACCTAACGATTCGGTGAGTATTTGGAGTCTGGCGCTCTCATCGAGGGCCTTGAAGGCCGCCGCTACGTCCGTTACGGACTTGCCCATCGATGTCGCGACATCCTGGGTGGAGATACCCAGTTGCGAGAGTTGGCGCGCGGTGAGTTGGCCCGCGAGAGCAATCCGGTCCATGGATGCGGTCACCTGGCCGAAGTCGTTTCCGGTGGCCGCCGCCGCGTCCGCAGCCGCTTGCAATGCGGCCGGGATCGTGGCCAGCGAGAAACCGAACGCGACCATGCGCTGCTCGGCCTGCACGAGAGTAGGAAATGACAGTGCGTCTGAAAGTGCTACCTTTTTCAGCCCCTCGATAATTTCGGTGGCCTCCTGAGCGCTCCCAGTCATGGCAGTGAGAGCCACACTCGCCCGCTCGGTCGTCGAGTACGCTTCCAGCGCTTCCTCCGCGAGTGCCTTGAGGGCCTCGACCCCGACGACAATTCCGCCCAACTCCAGGCCCGCTTTCAGGAGTTCACTGAGGCCATTCGCGCCTTCTTCGCTGGCGTGTCCGACCTCCTCCGCCGCCGGAGCAAGTTGTTTGAGCGATTCCTGCAAATCCTCTTGGGCGCGCGCCAATGTCTCGGCACTTACGGTGCCCTGCTGGAAGCCCTGGTACAGTTCCTGTAGCGTCGATGCAGCCTGGGCGGCGTTCGCCTCCAGTTCCGCCTGCTCGTTGATTACGGACTGGGCAGCGTCCGAGAATTCCTGGAAGCTGGCGGTCGCCCCGGTCACGGCATCATCGAGGCCGGTGACCGAATGGCCACCTGCCTCGAAGCTGCTGGCGATCTGCTCACCGCTGTCCTGCGCTTGTGCCTGGATTTGTTCGAACTCAGCTTGGAGCCCAGAATAATCCGCACTCACGGATACATTTATGCCGCCGATGTTCTCGCTGCCGCTATCTCCCATATTGGACCTTCCGATTGTGGCTGTTCACTCCCCGCATGGCGAGCGCGCGCTCTTCCTGCCAGGTCTTTGGGAGCTCGATTCCGTGGGCCCTCCGGTACCGCTCCATGAGAGCAGACAACTCGCGCGGGGTGAGCAGCCAGAACCGCCGCTCAGATAGCGCAAGTCCGGTCGCGCTTGTCGCGAAGGCCCACAGTTCGAGCCAATATTCCTCGGTTAGCTGGCGGCCCGCGCCGGAGGAACCACCGCCAGCCCCTTCTGCAGCGCCTCCGCAGCTTTTCCCATGGCTTCGACGATTGAGTTAGCCGCATCTTGCAGCCGGCCGCCGAGTTGCATCGCCCAGTAGTCGGCTGATGGCGCGGCTCCCAGAGAGCAGGTCGCCGGGTTGGATTGGTCGATGAAGTTCTCGGCCACGCAAGCGGCGAAGATTTTCACCAGATTCTCCGCGCCCTGCGGATTTTCTTTGTCCAGCAGGGCGGATAATTGGCGGATGTCGATTCCGCGTCGCCCCAGCAATACCTGGGCTGCGAGGCTGAATCGCACGACGAGCGTTTTGTCGCCAATCGTGATAGTCGGGTAGTTGATCGCGTCCATCTCGTTGGCCCCCCTTATAATTGCTGGGTGATCTGCCCGTCGATGTCGAGCTCCAGGCTGCTTTCCAGAGCGTCCCCAACTTTGGATGTCGCCGAGAACTTTGTCAACCAGGCTGCGAACAGCCAAATCATTCCATCGGGCCAGACGATTTTCCATGAGCGCAGCACCGGGGGCGCAGTTTGATAGATAGCAAACAGCGCCTGGTCTTGCGCGCTGGACGGTATCCAGAACAGTTTGGCGGTGAGTTTCCCCGAATCCAGCAATGTAGCGAGCTTTCGCACGGCCACGTCGGTTTGCGAGGTAACCTTGACAAGGGCCACGCTGCTGTCGATTGAGATATCGCCCAGGCGGGCAGTGAAGGCGGTGAAGATCGAAGGCGACGCGTCGCTCCCCAACCACAATTGAGTCTGCGCCGATGCTTCGGCGGGTACGGGTAAAGCTGGCATTATGCTATCTCCTGTTTTTGTTGGTGCACGGGTTTCCGCTTAGATGTTCATGTTGTTCCAAATCCGCCAATCGGCGGACCAGGAAAATATCTCCACTTCGACCTGGTACTCGATCCCAGATCGTTGCGAGAGAAGAAAGTTAGCAAACTGAGTTGGCGTCGATGGCGGCGAAGCAAACTGCGCGCTGCTCATCAGATCGACACCCGCAATGAAAGAGCACAGGTCGTTCAGCACGTCGCGCGCGCGATCCTGACTCTTATCCAGCACGTCGAATTGTAGTCGTACCTGCTCCGCCTGCGTGATTCCTTCCTGGGCGTACAGATAGATGGCACTGACGCGCCGCACGCGCACGCAGGAGCCTTTGGCGATATAGCCCTGCGGAGCCTGGATCTGGAACCACCGGAACGGGCCGCTTCCGAAGTCCGCGATCATCGTCGGATCGGCGCTCGCCAGCATTCGAAGTTTCGCTTCTGCCGAATTCAGGCTCATAGCGTTGCCAGCTTGACCTCAATTCGAGTCAATTGCTCCTGGCTGTCCGACTCGACGCCCATGATGTCGTAGGCGAAGCCGTTGATGAGGTTGCCCGCGCCGTCGTTGTCTCCGAGCATCAGCCGCCAGCCGCCACGCCACCCGAGGTCGATAGCCGGGTAGTAGTTGTCGAGCAGTACGTGGTGCAGCTCGGCCGCCGTGATTTCCGCGAGCGCGCGCACCTCCGTCGCCTGGATTCGCGCATCGCTCGGCGGGGGCGCGGTGCAGGGAATGTTCACCAGTCCGGACACATCCACGTAGTTGCCGTCGGGCGCGCCGCTATCGTCGAACACTCCGGAGGGAGCCTGGCACGTGCAAAGACTCGATAGCAGCCCACTGGCGCGAACCACGTCCATCGGGTACGACAGCGCGAGTTGGATACTCTGATTCACTTCTCTTTTGTCGCTTGAATGTCGAGGAACCGGTCGAGCCGGTTCCGCATCCGTTCGAGTTCCTGACGCATATCGTCCATTTTGGCTTCTAGGGAATTTATCTTACCCATGGTTTGACTAATGACACTAACCTGGCCCTCGACAGATCGCAACCGATTCTCTCTTTCGATGACCCCCTTAGCTGTCACGTAAACCATCTTGACTACCCCGATGATGATAGTTATCAGGGTTACACAAGAAATAATCAACTGCATCCATTGGTATGCGGTCAATTGAAATCACCTTTTATCCGGGGTACAATCTGAGCATTTGTTTGAGGACCCGCTCGCGCGCCGTGAATGGGTCTAACACCCATTCCGCGATTGCGAACGCCCCGCTGTTAGCCTCAGTGTCTCGCAGGCTCTTAGCGTATGCCCTCAGAGCGTCTGCGGCCTTCGTATCCAACTTCACGTCGAGTAACTGAGTCACCTGGGCGAGTCGCGCCGAGTTGCCCGCGATGACATCCACCAGCAGTGCCGCTGCGCGCCGGATCGAATAAACCTGCACCGGGCACGGAACCGGGTTGCCGCCGGGAGCCGCCTGGCCAGAAGCGTATAGCCCTTGAGACGATTCAATGTAGATCGCCTGGTTGACTTCATCATCCTGAAAAATCGGCTTCGTCGAATCGGTATCCGGCACGAGCATCCGGACGGAACTGAGAAGCGGCGCGGTGGTGAAGTCGTAGGTAAACATTCGCTGTCTCAACAAAAAAGGCGGCGCGACTCGCAAAAGCCGGCCGCCCCTCTGACAACCAAGTGAGCTACGCGTCGGCCCCGGAAGAAGCCACCGCCATGATCGGATCGAGCAGTGTGCCGCCGAGTACATGACGAATTTTGTAGGCCACCGAATCTGTGTCGAAATCGCCTTCCATCGGATTCGTCTGGCCGCTGCCGGGCATCACACCAGCGCCCGGGCCCATGCGACCTTCACCGATGGCCACCGAGTTCGCCGCCTTCATGAACATCTCCGGGCCTTCCCTGCCACGCAGGAACGACTGCTGGAGTGCGGGCCGTCCCTGATCGGGAGCCGCGAACAGATACCAGCCGGTCTGTCCGTGCGTGGTGTCCACGATGGGCAGATAGTAGTTCTTCGCCGGGTTGACGATGTTCTTGGCCCAGTTGTCGGCCAGCAAGCGCTGGAGACTTCCGTTAGTGCCGATGGTGCCGCCTTGATCGTTCATCCAGACTTGAGTGGAACTCAAGACGTTCTTGACGGGGATGTCGAGTGCGGGCGGATAGACCAAGCACCAGGCTTCGATGCTGATCGGCTCGCCGTCGAGATCGCGTTGATTCGCCATCAGATTCATGGCGGCTTCAAGCGCCGTGATGCTGAAATGCGGATTGTCAGGCAGCCCGTACTGGGTGAACAGATTGGGCAACGAGGCAACCGCCAAGCGGTTCTTGTTCGCCGTGTTGAAAAATGCGGTGTTCGGACCGGTCGAAGTCACGAACAGTTCCGTGGCGCGTTTCTCTTCGGTGCGCCGGGCAGCGCGTCCGAACAGCGCGGGCGTGTCCTTGAGGGCGTCGAGGTCGTCGTTGACCAGCGTCTCCCAGGCAAAGTCCATTCGCGCGCCGAATTTGTAGAGCTGATCGACGTAGTTGGACTCGGTGCGCCACCGCATCGGGTACTCCGACACCTGAGCAAGCCCTGTCGGGCCGGCGCCGGAAGCCTTGTAGGAATTCGGGATGATCGGGCCGTCGAGCACGGAAGCGCCGCGGTCGAAGCGGAAGATCTTCGCTTGACGGAAATCGTTGATCGACGTTGTCTTGCAGTACTTGTTCCAGCTGTACGGCGTCTCGGCATAGGCCGCCAAGATCGAGCGGTCCAGGATGTCGCCGAAGTATCCGGCGAAATCCGACATGGTCATGGCTTCCTGGAATTGGAGGGCCGCATAGCGGTTGCCCGCCAGCACGCGGTCAAAGAGCCGCTGAGCTTCATCGATACACTCGCGATAGTGCGGATTCGGTTGACGCGGCGCCGTGCGGTATCCGGGCTCGTGCAATTGCGCCTCGGAGGTGATGAGCGTACTGGACAGAGTCGGCCCGCTGTAGCCGTTGTTGCTCTCTCGGGTGCGGATGAAATTGAGAAAATCCATGTTAGCCTCCTACCTTCAGGCGAACTCGGATCGTCGCCGTTTGACCTGCTGGGATGCTGTCCAGCGCGTTCCCGAAATGCGCACCCGTCGAGTTATTCGCGTCGAGGGTGAATCCGTAGGTGCAGCCGGTAGTCTGATCGTAAGTGCCGCCGGAAGCGTACACCCGGTCACCGGGATAAATCGCGGTGGGACTCGCAGGCGAGATCCCGTTGAGGGCCACCACGGTCAAGAAAAACACGCCGATGAAGGCCACGCCGATGCCCTCGGGATTTGGGATGCCAGTCGGCGGCGTGTAGCCGTTCTCAGCCACGCCAGCCATTTGATTGACTGAGCTAGCGCCGAACATCAACGGATCGCCCGAGTACGGGCCGACTCCTCCGTTGGCCGCCACAGGGACGGCCATCATCAAGAATTCGCCGCGGGGGTTTGCCTGGTTAATCACGCTGCCACCTCCGGTTTATCGGTCGAGTTGAATGTCGGGTCGAAAGCCGAACGGCCCTCGCGGAAGATCCGCATTCCCTCAACCGTCTTGATCCCCATCGAGCGGGCGCTGCGGTCCAGCTCGCGAACACGCTGCTTTTCGTCGGCCGCGCGAGTGGCCTCGACCAGCTTCGGATCGGCAGTCGCGGCACCCAGCCCAACAACGTGCGCGCCACCCGGAAGCAAGCTCGCGGCGTACTGCACCTCGGCCTCCAGCAGAGTCGCGAACACCTTCGCGTCGAACTCGCCGGTCTCGGTGATCGGGACATCGGCGCATGCGCGCTCCACAATCGCCGTCTTGGAGGCTTCGGGCAGGCGAATCGTTCGCAGCTTCGTTTGCGCTGCTTCGCGGGCCTCCGCTTTTGCCAGTCGCTTGGCGATGCTGCGATTGGCCTCCTGAAGTTTCGTAATTGCGGTGGCGTCCATGTCGCCTCCTTCGTTGGTCTTCGAGTCTGCGGACTCGAGCAAGAGCTTGCCGTCGCGTCCGGCCTTGGTGACAAGATCGATTGATTCGGCGTGCGTCAGAGAGGTAATCACGCCGGGTTTGCCGTCGGGCGCAATTGCGGTGTCATCGCGCGTGCCGGATGCGCGAATGGAAGCTCCGGTGTGCGGCGCCTTCTCCGCGATCTCTGCCGCATGAGCCGCGAAAATCTTGATCGGCGCGTACAGCGCGGGGCCAGCCTTCCCGTTGTCATCCCAGTAAGCCCGCGCGGTCGTGACGTATCCGAGTTTTTGCCAATCGCCCTCGGGGCGAGCGGCCTCTTCGGTTTTGGTCGCGTGGTTGATAAATCCCAGAGTGCCGCGGTCGAAGATCCCATCCGCGGCGACGCGCTGCAAGAGTTCCTTGCTGTACCATCCGCTCGACCCGCGGCCGGGCGAGATGATTTTCACCATCGGATTCACCGCGGCGGATTCTCGGAATTCAAACTGGGCCGGGAATGTGGTGGACTCGATCAGCGACACCTCGCCGGCGGTCGCGCTACGCGCAGACTCAGAGGTGTCGCTGTCAGTTTTCCATGCGTCGGGGAGTTCGGACGCCCAGCCCTTCGCGGTGGCGATGCGCTTGATGTTTTTCTTGATTACGTCGGTGGAGTAGTTGCCGCTTCCGGCGCGCCCCATGCTACTGACGGCTGCGGCGACATCCTCTTTTTTCAAGATCGGGAAAGAATTCCCCTTACCAGCGAACGAACTGGAGTCCGCGGCGTCGCGTTCCGACTTCGGAATGAATCGCTCGCACAGCGGGCGCGCCCCTGGCGTGTAGAGTCGGGCCGCTTCCATCGCGGCGTAACAGTCGGAATCGTCTGGCTGAGCAGTGTAGACCACGCGGCCGACGACGTTCTTCGCCTTGCTGGCATCCACGCTGTAGTCATCGTCCGAGGTGTCCGTGCCCTTGGAGTAGGGCGCCTGCTTCGTGTTGCTGCCGTGCCGGTAGGTCACCGTGCCGCTGTTCGCATCACCGGTGTGATCCATGTACGATGCGGGCTGGCCGCTGTCGGCAGTCGCCGCGGCGATGCCATCGCTGAGCTTTCCGCGCAATTCGCCGGCGGAGAGGTCCGCAGCTTCCTGCAGCGACTTCGCCAGAGCCAGAAATCCGACGCGCAAGACGGTCTTGGCGCCCGGCTGTGATTCGACGTTCAACGGCATTTACGCCTCCACCAATGCGCCGACGAAATCATTGGGGCCGATTCCCGCGATGATCCGTAACCAGCGCTCCATTTTGTTGATCTGATGCTGCAATTCCTGAATCGCGTGCTCGTACTGATCGGGCACGGAATCGGCGCGGATGTTCCATGAGTTTGTCCGCAACCCGCAGAGCGAATTGAAAGCGTCCGTGGCGGTCCCGCATTCGCGGGTGAGCAGCGCGCGGATGTCTGCCGCGATGGCGAGCGAGCCGATTTTATACGTCGGATCGGCTCCGAAGTTCAAGATTTGCTTGATGAAACCGTTCAGGTGGGATTCAATCGCTCGGTGCCAGTGCGGGTAGAATTTGCAGCCCAGATCCTTGAGCCCGAGATTGCGAATGAGATATCCATCGAGGCGATATTGCTCAGCAATCGTGGCCAGAAGTCCGCATGCAAGCTGGAGGTCTGAAACCACTTTCGGGTCCGCTTTCACAACCCGAGGGTAAGTGGCGTCGAATCACCACCGCAAGCGTTGTCATGCGACAATCTTTACTTGGAGCCATGCCGACATCAACGCGCGCCGGGTAGAACTCGGTGCAATGCCTGCCACGCCGCCTACTGCCGCGAGTACCGCAAGACGGCGGAATCACGGGCGGTGCGATGTGCGCGCGAGGAGGGCCGGGAGGAAGCGCTACGGTCGGTGCGTGTGCTGCTGCTGGAGGCGGGAGACTTCAGCGCGGCGGAACTGGTGCGCGGGCTGGATTAATGTCGTGGCCCTGGTATTCGGCTGGAGCGCCGTCTCGATCAACCGCCGTTGAAGATAGCGGGCAACGCTTTACGTTAGGACCGTTGCCTACCCGACCTTCTTGACAATCGGCTGAATCGGCTGAATCGGATTGGCGGAAACTCCTGGCCATGCAATCGGAGCCGCGCCGGCCCACGAAACAATCTGAGCGGGCGTCTTTTGTCCCACAATGATGGCCTCGGTAACAACAGCAGGGATTGCGTTGTTGGTATCCGTGTCTGCCGAGTAGACCGGCTCTCCATCGCAGAGCAGCGTCGGCCCTGTTAGGTCCACGGTATATCGAGAGCGGTTGAGCCACAGGTCTGTCAATTGCGCCGCTGGAACCGTGAGCACATCTACTTCGATGTAAGCGAGATCCCACGGTAGCCCCGCAATTTGTTTCTGTTGCACTAAGGCATCGAAAATCGGGCCATAACCATTCTCCTGTACGTCCTGGATTTGCCCCTCGAATCCTGCGTTTGTGCGGTAAATTATCAGCATATGTATTCTCCCAATGTCCCTTTTGCTTCGTTCCAAAGCGAGGTCCGCAATCGATAGGTGTCGGCATGGCTGAGATGCGTCGCCACGCCCTCCATGACTTGATGCCCCAACGTCGGGCGAATCCACTTCGGCCATTTCCCGACGTGCGGAGTGAGCCACAGCGCCAGGTCGTGAATCGCCTGGTAAATCGCCTGAGTCTCGAAGGTCTGATACGCTGCCATCTTTTCAAAAACCAAAAGTCAAAAAACAAAAACTAATCACCTGGCCAGGCGGAAGCCGAAGCTGTAGTCGGAGCCACTCGCGGAGTAGTCGGCGAACGCCGCACGGACCCCCGCGATCGAACCGTCGCCCCAAAACCCGCCCACGACCAGCATGGACGGAAGCCCCGCAGTATACCCACCCGTGTCGGGGTTGTAAGCGGACCCAAGAAAGTTGTAGGCGTAGTCGCCCTGGTATCCCCAGGCCACTCCCTGGCCAGCCGTGTTCAACCCACC
>Ga0224555_1003667_pt1 | contig 15289 bp, 11 predicted proteins | sample 714S23034metaG_FD_180687 | JGI IMG/M metagenome (GOLD analysis project Ga0224555, IMG submission 180687) | Peat soil microbial communities from Stordalen Mire, Sweden - 717 S2 30-34 | ecosystem: Environmental > Terrestrial > Soil > Wetlands > Peat | place: Sweden: Norrbotten County, Stordalen...
CCGCTCCGCGCCAAACAACCGACGAAACTCCTGCACCGTCATCATCTTGCCTCTTCGATTTTTCATGCGTCTAGACTATCGCTTTATCTTCGCCTGAGCAAGCTTGATAATCATCTCTCGGTATTTGCCTTGGTCTCGCTTAAGGGCACGGCTCGTAGCCCATGGCTTTAGCCTTGGGTTTCCGTGCCGTAAAGCTCGGCATAAGTAAAGGGGCTTTAGCCCCTGAGGGCAGTCTTCGCGCAGCACGCCGCGTGCCCCATTCATGTGCATCATCACCATCGCGCATGAATGGGGCTTTTCAACTAACAACTAACAACTCCTTCTGTAACCACTTCGGAGACAAATCACCATGGGCTATCTCGATCCCACGGAATACATCGCCTACGGCCTCACCGCCGAAACCCCGGACGACTGGGTAGGCCTCGCGTCCGCGCTCATTGAAGCGCACTGCCGCCGCCCCAGCCTGCTGGTCACGCAATACGTCGAACGCATGCGCCTCACTGCCGGCTCGCAGGCCGTGCGCCTCAGCTATCTTCCGCTCGCGCCGCTCGGCTCGGCCGCGTCACCGCTGGTCGGCATCAACGTCCGCTACGGCCGCCCCCGCCGCGGAGAGCTCGCCGACCCCATGCTCGCGCAGGTCGCCTGGGCCTTCTCCATCCCTGGCAGTTGGAGCGCGCTCTCGCTCACCAATGTCGACCTCAATTCCGTAACCGGAGAGGTTACATTCCCCATGAACCTGCTCGGCCTTAACTACAACGAGGTCGAAGTCACCTACACCGCCGGCCTCGCCGTGGTGCCGCCCGCCGTCAAGTTCGCCTGCGCGCAGGTCGTCCGCAACGCCCAGGCCACGCCCGCGCTCAACGTCAAGAGCAGCAAGCTGGACACGTTCCAGATGCAGTACTTCAGCGGCTCGCTCATCGATGCCAACGTGCAGAGCATGCTCGCGCCCTACGTCGCCGAAAGGATCGGGTGAATTATGAATAGTACCGCACGCGCCGCCGACGTCCTCCTCCGCGCCCTGGGCGGCCGCACCGTGATGCTCCGCATGCCCGCGCCCGCCGTCCCCGCCGACCCAACCGAGCAGCTCGGCATCGCCACGCCGCTCTTTCAGGATCTCCCGCTCGCGCCCGTCGTCTATCGCAAGGCGCGCGCGACCCTCGCGGAAGGCAAGCCCGCGAAGTCCGAACTGCTCGTCTCCGCCTCCGCCGTCGAGCGCATCGTCGGCTCGCTCACTTACGCTTCCGCCAGCATCCTCTTCGCCAACGCCGTCGGCATCCTCGCCGGCCCCACAACCGATTCCGGCGCCGACACCGATGCCGAGCTCCTCGAAATCGTCTCCGCCTCCGCCGAAGAGGCCTACGGCCAACCCTACGTCTACCGCCTGATCCTCCGCGCCCCGCAAGCGCAAATGGTCTAGCGGAACCCGCCCAAAACCTGGTACCTGGCGCCTCGCGCCTGGCACCTCGGAAGGACCCAATGCAGAACGCGAAAGACACCTTTTACCTGACGCTCGAAAGCCGCCTGGCTGCGCTCAATCCATCGCGCACCATCGTGCTCCGCGGCGTCGTCCGCCCGGCCACGCTGGTCGACGAGAACGAGCTGCCCACCGCCTCCATCCCCACCGACGCCTTCCGCCTGCAGTGGACCAAACTCCAGGTCACCAGCGCCTCGCCGCTGCCATGGATCGCGCTCGAATGCGCCATCCACTACGCCACCGACGGCTCACCCGCCAACGGCGGCATGGACCGCGGCCGCGCGCTCGCCGCGATCGACGCCGAACTCGCGGCGGCATTGGCCCAGCAACCCCACACCGTCCCCAAGCTGAACTACGCCGCCGCTGGCCCCGGCGTCGCGCCCGTCATCATGCAGACCAACGTCTTCTGGGCCGACCCCGTCTTCGGCGCCATCGCCACAACGGACGAGCGACTCGCCCGCACTGCAACCGTGCAGGTCTTCGCCTACCAGGAAGCAGGGGAACTATGAGCACGACCCCATCCGTAGCACCCGTCGCCCGCCGCGTCCGCGCCTACTTCGCTCCCGTCAATCGCGCCGCCGCCACGCCCACGCTCTTCGATCCCGCGCAATTAGGCCGCTTTCCGTTACAAACTCCGCCCACTCCCTGGATCGACCTCGGCTGGATCGCCAAATTTGTGCGCAAATCCGGCACAAAAATCGACGCCCTCCGTGCCGGCGCCCCCGCCATCGCCATCGCCCAGGTCCGCACCGAGATCGAAGCCACCGTCTCCCTCGAATTTGAAACCTGGGGCAAGCTCCAGTCCGCCCTCGCATCCGGCTCCCAGCAGACCAATCTGTTGCTCACCGCCGCAGGCGCGGCGCCCAACGGCAGCGGCGGCCTCGCCGCGGCGCCGGTCCCGCTCATCGGTACCGCGTCCACCGCGATAGCCCTCAACGTCGGCGCCACCGCAGCCACAGCGTTCAGCCCAGGCTCGCTCATCGCCGTCGACGCCGACTACACCGGCCAGACAGGCTACATCGGCGCCGGCATCGGCGCGGCATATGTTCAATCTGCCGCTGCCGTCGCAAGCGACATCAACTACATCCGCCGCGTCACCCTCAACGTCGGCGTCGTCGCCGCCATCGCCAACGGCGTCCTCTCGCTCGCCTCGCCGCTGCCCGCGGGCGCGCCCACACCGGGCATGCAGGTCTCCGAGCTCGCCGGCTTTTGCGACCGCGAAGGCGCTAGCTTCTTTCAGGAGTGGTCCGCGCTCTTCATCCTGCCCGGCACCCAGGGCGACCGCATCCTCTATCACTACCCGCGTCTGCAGGCCATGCAGTCCTCCGCCGAGGCCGCCGACCCGCTCGCCTCCCCGCTCCAGACCATCCGCCTCGCTGCCGCCTTCCGCGCGCTCCCCGTCCGCGACGCCAACGACGGCGAAACCGTCCTCTGCTTCCGCAGCTATCTGCCCGCGCCCCAGCGCGAAATCTAGAAACCGGGAGACCACGGATCGCACGGATGAACACGGATTGAGAACGATTCGTACGTTCTTACCCGCACTCGTCTTTCGCCCCAATCCGTTCTTATCCGCATAATCCGTGGTCGCTTTGACTTATCGGAACCATTCAAGGAGAACCCCATGCACTGGAAATCCAAAAGTTGGATCTTGATCGGCGTACTGCTCGCCGCATTCACGGCCGCCCACGCACAAATTGTAACTACCCAGGTTGCAGACGCCATCTATCGCGCCGATGGCACGCCCGCCACCGGAACCGCGCTCATCAGCTGGCCCGCCTTCACCACCTCGAACGGCGATGCCATCCCCGCCGGCAGCACCTCCGCCGTCATCGCCGCCGGCGGCGCGCTCAGTGTGCAACTCATCCCCAACGCCGGCGCCACCCCCATCGGCAGCTACTACACCGTCGTCTATCACCTCGACGACGGCAGCGTCAGCCGCCAGTACTGGGTCGTACCTGCCAGCTCGTCGCCCGTCAAAGTCTCTGCCATCGAAAGCACGGTCCTGCCCACCTCCGTCCCCATGCAGACCGTAAGCAAGAGCTACGTCGACACCGCGATCGCGGTCGCGGTCGCAGGCCATTCGCTCGACTCTTCGCCTTTTACCCTCAAGGCCGGAGACACCATGACCGGCCCGCTCGTCTTGCCCGCCGACCCAGTGTCGGCCATGCAGGCGGCGGACAAGAACTATATCGACGAAAGTGTCGCCGCGGTCGCCGGCGGACTCGGGCAGAAGCTCTCCCTTGGCGGAGATGTCGGCGGTACTGCGTCCGCTCCAGTCGTCACTGGCATCCAGGGCAATCCTGTCTCCGCAACTGCTCCGGCAATCGGGCAAGCTCTCACCTGGAACGGGAGCGCCTACGTTCCCGCAGCGCCGAGTGGCGCCAACTTCGCGTCACCTCCTGCGATTGGAAATGCGAATGGTGTCCCACAGATAGTGGGTGTGGGCACAAACTACCCATCAATTCCATCGTTCGGCGGAAATCTCACCTATGCAGCCTATGGCCAAAGCTGCAATTCGTACACGTTGCCAAACGACAACGGTGGATTGAGTTCAAGCCAATGTGGCTATGTTGCTTTCGACAATTCCCTTTATCCAGGGTGGAATTACGGCAATCCGACCGCACCGCTTGCCGGTGGCTGGTTCGGCCACGGGACGTTTACCTTCCCGAATATCCTCAGCTATTCAGCGGGCATCCATAGCGCCCCTGGCATGTATTCCGGGGCATGGTTTAGCTCTGGAGACTTTGACGGTCGCCGCAGCTACGAGATTTTCAAGCACGCAACCATCGCGCCTTCCGACGAAGGCATCGTGTTGGACGGCGATTCGCCGCAAGAGGCACCCGAGGGGGCCTACACGATCCAGCCCTACGGCGGCGCATGGTCAAGCGCGACCACCTACCCGGCCAACGAGATCGTCGCCTACGCGGGAGCAGTGTACATATCGACGGTGGCGAGCAACCTGAATAATCCACCCGCGACCAGCCCGTCGCAGTGGGAGCCAGTCCAAAACTACGCTTCCATGACGTGGCTCACAGCCACTACCTACAGTCTCGGCCAAGGTGCGGAGTATGCGGGCGTCTTGTACACATCGCTCGCCAACGCCAACCAAGGCAATGTTCCCGTATCCAGTCCGTCCGAGTGGGCGCCCGAACGCGGTAAGTTGACTCCTGCTGAGGTTGCGGCTGGCGTGGCCTTCTCGCTCAACTGCGTTTCATTCTGCCAAAGCATGGGCATCAACCACCCTTTCATCGACCTGACCCAGGTGACGACCAACGTCATCACCGCCTATACGGCCACCGGGCCTTATGGTCTGGAATCTGCCACGGTGAGCACGGCAGTGACGCCATCGCTGGCGGGCACGCTGGCGGCGAATGTGCTGGTGCCGCGCATCACGTTCTTTGCAAACTCCGCGCCGCTGCTGGCTGGCGATATCGTCTATGACGGACTGAATCAGCAGGTGGTGACCACGGCTGGAACTACGGGAAGCTCTGCCCCCACATGGAACGCAGCAGTTGGCGGAACGACGCCCAGCGGCTCGGTGACGTTCACCAACTTCGGCATCCAGACCAAGCTGCCATCGCAGGTCTTGACCGCAACCTTCAACACGACGACCGATCTGAGCACGCTGCCGACGCCGCTGTTATGTGAAGTTCTCGGCACCGGCAATGGCTATCAGGAAGTGATCGGCCCGGATGCGTTTGGCCCAATCGTCCTCGGCACCTACAACAGTGGAGCGCACACGCAGACGGTGACTGCCGATTGGCACTATGGGCATCTGAGCGGCTCGGAGTTTTATTGCGGCGGGCCAGTTGGTGAATATATTGAATACCCGCAGTACAGCACCGGGGGAGCGCCCACCAACAAATATGTGCAGCAAATCATGGGAGCGACGGACGCGCACACCATTTTGTTCGGCTACCAGGGCGGGGCTGTTTCCGGCTTCGGCTCCATCGCCGTGCCGTCTGCGTGGCTGCCCGAAACCGTCAACATCTATCCCGGCGCGGAGATTTACGGCGTGGAGGGCTGGAGCGTGCTCTGGACAGGGGCCAATCGGAACACCTGGAGCGCAGGCGATTCAGTCCAGGCCGTCAACCACATCTCGTCTTCAATCATCGGAAATGCCTTCTACGAGACTTTCAACAATCCGTTTGCCCCAGTGATTCACTCGAACGTGATCTGGCAGGGGTACGGCGGCCAGGGAACAGTAGGCTCGGGGGCTGGCAGTGCATCGGTTGGAAGTGCCGAGTACCGGTGGCAGAACACCAACCCGTTCACAGGCTATCTAGGCGAGTATGCATCGGGCAGCAGCGGGCCGCAGGGCATCTACAGCGCTCCGGGCTTCGACTACATCAATGGTCCGATCTCTTATGGAATGGCATTCGATCAGCCGCCTGTTGCTGGGGCGCCCGGCCCGTGCAGCGGTTGGGCGATTTGCTTCGCCGGTGCGCCTGATGCGGGGAGGGTGAGCCAGACTGGCGGGCTCTTCCAAGCCTATGGCGGCGTCCAGGTCTACTACAACTACGCAGACCATAGCTTGAATTTTGATGGCGTCAGTGGCGGCATCAAATCGAACGGAGTAGCGATCACCGGCCTGGCAAACTTCCAGATCACCATAGCGGCGTCCGTCACGTTCGCGGCCAACACCTGTAGCAGCTACACCGGCGTGGCTTCGACTGCAAGCACGACGACCTGGACGGGGCTTAGTGTTGGCATGACTGTGAATCACACGCCGACCACCGATGTTTCCGGTGTGACCGGATGGAGTCCGAGTGCGGCTGGCCAGCTCTATTTCGAGCCCTGGCCGTCGGCAGGGTTGCTCAATGACTACGTTTGCAACGGCACCGGCACGGCGATCGTCACGGGAGGGTCCACAACATGGAACGTCAGCGCGAAGTAGCCAAGGCTATCCTCTGTGGGGCTGTTCTCGCTCTGCTGCCGCTGCTTGGAGCAAAGCAGTTCCAGATAGGACAGCGGAACTTCGCCCCTATATCAAGTGGGGGAAATCTAGTTGGCGTTGTGGGCGGCCCTCTGGGAACGAACGGGGGAACCACTTCTGCTATGAATATGACTGGGGCTGATCTTTGCGTAGCAGCAGTCTCATATTTTCAACCGGGTGCTGGAATTGCAGTTAGTAGTTCTCCATCTAATACGTGGATTCCAACTACTGCGGCGGCTATTTCAGGGAACATGGGAGTCCAGTTGTTCTATGCAATTGCTCCCACGGTGAATAGTGCAATGACCCTCACCACAACTGGGGCAGGGACATACACCTCCGGATATCTTGCGTGCTGGAAGAATATGCCGGGAGCCACACTCGACCAACAAAGTCAGGGAGTGAATACTGGCACAGGCACCGTTCAACCTGGGTCTGTCACCACCACTGCTGCCGATCTAGTTATCACCGCCGCAGCTTCTTACTCCACTTCCATTATGACCGTTGGTTCGCCTTATACGTCTGTTGCAGCCAATGTTTATGGCTCGGTAGTGGGGCTAGGACTTGGGTCATACACGCAGCCATCTGCCGGAGCCACCAACCCTACATGGACAACCTCTGGGACTGGATCAGTAGCCACCGCGGTTGGGTTCACACCGTGAGCCATAGCCAACTATGTCCGGGTGACGGCAAACTAACGGTGCGTGGGCACTCTCCCCCAGGATGGTCACGTCACCTTCCGCGCCGCCGGCACCTGGACCGCGAAAATCTAGCCTGCCCACGCAATCGAAAGGAGTCCCATCCTTCCTCGCTGCTGCGAGGCGGAAGGGTGGGACCAATGTTCCCTGAACACGGATGCTGGGGTCGCGATGAGTTACTCGAAAAACACGGTCGATGGACTGCTGCACATGGGCAGGCGACTGGACGAGCCCCCCACCGATCGATGTCCGGTGTCGCCATCGATGCACTATGCCGAAGAGCAGCTCAAAATCCGCGATCGCTCCGGCACTGTCAGTAGGCTCATCGCCAACCCGGTCCAGGCCCAATTTGAACGCATGCGCGGCAAGCAGAACATCGTCGTCAAAGCGCGCCAGATGGGCATCACCACCTGGATCGCCGGCCGCTTCTTCTTGAAGACCATCATGAACCCCGGCGTGCTCACCGTGCAGGTCGCGCACACCCGCGAGGCCGCGCACAGCATCTTCCGTGTTGTCCAGCGCTTCTGGGAGCAACTCCCTGAGCCGCTGCGCAAGGGCCCGCTCAAGCGCAGCCGCGCCAACGTCGGCCAGATGGTCTTTCCCGCGCTGGACTCGGAGTTCCGCGTGCTCACCGCCTCGGACGCCAACTGCGGCCGCAGCCTCACCGTGCAGAACATGCACCTCAGCGAGGTCTCGCGCTGGCCCGGCGACGCCGGCGCAACCCTCGCCGGGCTCCGCGCCGCGCTGGTCCCCGGCGGTGAACTCGTGCTCGAAAGCACGCCCAACGGCGCCTGTGGCTGCTTCTACGAGGAGTGGCTGCAGGCCGAGGAGAACAACGTCGTGAAACATTTCTTCCCCTGGTGGCTCGAACCCGCATACGTATCTGCCGCGGTTACAGATCTCCGCGACGATGAACTCGCGCTCATCGACTTGCACGGCCTCACCCCCCAGCAGATCGGCTACCGCCGTTCGCTCGAGGTCAGCTATCGCGGCCTGCACGCGCAGGAGTTCGCCGAAGACGCCGATCAGTGCTTCCTCACCACCGGCGACTGCTGCTTCGACCTCGACTCCCTCGAAGCCCGCCTCAAGCAGGTCGACGACGCCCCCGACAAACGCGGCCACGAGCACCACTGGTTCCCGCCCGCCGCCAACAAAGACTACCTCGTCGCTGCCGATCCCGCCGGTGGGGGCGCCGACGGCGACTACGCCGCCGTCCAGGTCATCGAGCTCCTCAGCGGCGTCCAGTGCGCCGAGCTGCAGCAGCGCCTCCGCCCCCGCGAGCTCGCCCGCCTCGCCGCCTCGCTCGCCCGCGAGTACAGCTCCCCCGGCCATGCCGCGCTCATCGTCATCGAACGCAACAACCACGGCCACGCCGTGCTCGCGCACCTCAAGGATTCCGAGCACTACGCCCCGCTCTACGAACAAAAAGGCAATCGCGGCTGGCTCACCTCCTCGGCCTCCAAGCCCGAGATCGTCGCCCACATGAACTCGCTGCTCGTCGAGAAGCCTGAGATGTTCCGCTCCAAACGCCTGCTGGAAGAGTGCCGCACCTTCGTCAACCTCCCCGGCGGACGCACCGGCGCTGCCAACGGCGCGCACGACGACCTGGTCATGGCCATGGCCATCGCCCAGTCCGTCCGCAAGGAGCTCCTCAACTCCGGCGCCCGCCACCTCCGCGCCGCGTAAAAGACAGTTCTTAGTTGTCAGTTGTTAGTTGCCAGTTGTCAGTTGTGTCAGTTGCCAGCCCCAGGGCGCATCATTCTGGCGTAGCCAGAATCTCCGTATTTGTCCCGTCTCTCTTAAGGGCACGGCTTCAGCCCCGGGCCTTTGTTTTTCAACTAGCAACTAGCAACTAACAACTCCCCCATAACGTATCCTTTGAAACGGAGACCCATCTTGGCAGTCCTCGCAGTCCAGGCAATCCGGCGCATGCGCGGCGGCGCGCAGAGCCAGCTCATGCTCGGCGCCGACCGCAACCTCTGGGTGGTCAAGTTCCAGAACAATCCGCAGCACCTCCGCGTCCTCGCCAACGAGCTCCTCGCCACCCGCCTCGCCGAAGCCGTCGGCCTCACCGTGCCCGCCTCCGATGTCGTCGAAGTCTCCGCCTGGCTCATCGCCAACTCGCCCGGCATGCACGTCGAACTGGCCCGCGGCCGGCGCGAACCCCTCACCCCCGGCCTGCAGTTCGGCAGCCGCTTCATCGGCGGCCTCATGCCCGGCCAGGTCGTCGACTACCTGCCCGAACCCCAGCTCGACGAGGTCCGCAACCTCGCCGAATTCGCCGGCATGCTCGCCCTCGACAAGTGGACCGGCAACGCCAACGGCCGCCAGGCGGTCTTCGATCGCCGTCCCCGCGAGCGCCGCTACCGGGCTACATTTATTGACCAGGGTTTCTGCTTCAACGCCGGCGACTGGAACTTCCCCGACTCGCCCCTGCGCGGCGTCTACGCCCGCAACCGCGTCTACCTGGGCGTCAACGGCTGGCCCAGCTTCGAGCCCTGGCTCACCCGCATCGAGCAGATGGACGCCGACACCATCTGGAGCATCGCCGACATGGTTCCGCCCGAGTGGTACGCAGGCCAAATGCCCGTCATTGAGCAGATGCTGGAACAGCTCCTTCGTCGCCGTGCGCGCGTCCGCGAGTCGATCGCCTCGTTTCGGGACTCCAACCGGGAACCCTTCCCGCTCTGGGACAAAAAGATCACCGTCGCCGTCCCTCGCCAGTTCGTGGAAGGGTCTGCGGGAAAGTTTGTAATGTGAGAAGAGCAGTTGTTAGTTGTTAGTTGTTAGTTTTCGAGAGTTAGCACCATTGGCGCATGAATTGCTGATATTCCAACACGGAGGCCACGCAGCTCGATACCTGATCGCTCCTAGCTCCTAGCTGATAGCTGATAGCTGATAAATACAAGAACCGAACCTTCACCAACCAGCAACTAACAACCAGCAACTAACAACTTCCCTTATGCCCGATCGAATCCAATGCGAGTTCCACCTCATCCGCTACGTGCCCGACCCCGTCCGCGGTGAGTTCGCCAACATCGGCGTGCTCCTGCGCGAAGCCGGACAACCAGCCGCCGCCCACCTCCGCTTCACCCGCGACTGGTCCCGCGTCCGCTGCATGGACGCCGACGCCGACATCGCCCTGCTCGAAGCCCTCGAGTCCGAGATCGCCGCCCGCCTGCCCAATTCCGCCACCGACTTTAAACCCGTTCTCGCCACCCTCGAAGACTCCCTCTCCAACTCCATCCAGATCACCGAACCCCGCGCCTGCCTTGCCACCAGCGTCGCCGCCGAGCTCGACCTGCTGATGAAGATGTACGTCGAGCCGCTGAAGGTCGCGCTCACCCGCCGCCGCACCGGCCGCGCCGCCATCGCCGCCGCCATGCGCACCGAGTTCGAACGCGCCGGCGTCTGGTCGCTCATGCGCAAAAAAATCGCCGCATCTATATATACGCAGCCCGGCGACCCCATGAAGATCGACTGCGGCTATCGCCCCAACGGAATTATTAAGATGTTCCACGCCGTCTCGCTCGACGCCGACGTCGAAGCCGCCAAGGTGCTCGCCTGGTCCGCGCCCCGCCTGCACCAGGGCGTCCAGCGCATCGAAAACGCAACCCTCGAGCTCACCGCCGTCGTCGAACCCCTCCGCGCCCTCACCACCAGCGAAGCTGAATCCCCCCCGGGTTCAGGCGCCGAATCCGAAGCCGAAGCCCGCTACCACTTCGGCGTCTCCACCCTGGAGAGCCAGCAGATCCGCGTCCTCACCACCGCCGACCTCGCCCGCGCCGCCGCCGCCGCCCGCCTCGACCTGCACCTCTAACCAGGTTCAAGGTACTAGGTACTAGGTTCGAGGGAAAGACCCACTCTCCAGGAACGCAAGAAGAGCTGCCGGGTAACTCTTTCTCATCGACACCTCGAACCTCGACACCTCGAACCTCGACACCTCGACACCTCGAACCTCGAACCTCGAACCAGGCACAGCTCACCGCTGTGCCTTTTCTTTTGCCCCGAATTCGAAAGGAACCCATGAACCTTCGCACCCACATCGCCAACGCCTGGCACAACCTCACCGGCGCCGCACCCATCGCCGCAGCCGCCGACACCACCGGCCGCCGCAAAACCGCGGCCCTCCCCTCCATCCTCACGCCCTATAACCCCAACCGCACCAACGCCACCCCAAAGCCCACCCCCGCCAATCTCCGCCGCTTCGCCGAAACCCCCATCGCCCGCCGCGCCATCAACGTCGTCAAGGACAAGATCGCCAGCATGGACTGGTCCATCCGCGTCCGCCGCGGCTACACCGCCGCCGACGTCCCCGACGCCTCCCACCGAATCGGCGCTCTGCGCCGTGCATTGGAGGAGCCCAACGCCAGCGACAGCTTCCGCACCCTCATCGAGCAGATCCTCGAAGACCTCCTCGTCGGCGGCATGGGCGCCATCGAGATGGAAGCGACAGGCGACGAGCAGTGTCCCTTCCACCTCTGGCCCGTCGACGGCGCCACCATCCAGATCGACGTCACCTGGGACGGCGACCCCGCCACGCCCCGCTACGCCCAATCCCGCGGCGCATTCGGGGCCGCAACGCAAAAACTCATCCCCCTGCTCGACGACGAGCTCATCTACCTTCGCCTCAACCCGCGCACCCACACCCCGTTCGGCCTTGGCCGGCTCGAGGTCGCCTTCGAAACCGTCAACCAGTTCCTCTCCGCCAACCGCTACGCCGGCCGCCTCGCCTCCAACTCCGTCGTGCAGTACGCGCTCTGGCTCAACGAGGCCACGCCCGAGCAACACGACCGCCTCATCCGCTGGTGGCAGGACGAGATCGAGGGCACCGGCCGCGTCCCCCTGCTCAGTTGCGAGCAGAAGCCCGAGGTCCTGCGCTTCGCCGGCGGCACCGACGCCGACCTCCGCCTCGAGTGGCAGCAGTTCCTCATCGTCCTCATCGCCAACGCCTTCGAGCTGCCGCCTATGCTGCTCGGCCTGCAGGCCGACGTCAACCGGTCGACCGCATCGGAGATGGCCGACGAGGCCTTCCAGTCCGCCATCGTCCCCGTCGCCAGGCTGTTCGCCGAACACATCACCCGCGATCTCTTCGCCAAAAAGCTGGGCTGGCGCGAGTTCGAGTTCCTCTTCAACGACCTCGAGTCGCGCGACGAAATGGAAGAGTTGCAAATCCAGACCGAACTGCTCAAAGCCGGCGTCCTCACCATCGACGAAGTCCGCGAGATGCGCGGCTTGCCCAAGCTGACGCCGCAGGGCTAACCACGGATGCACACGGATCGACACGGATTGGAAACCTGTTTGGGTTTGACCTTTGCCCCGTCCTGTTCTTGATCCGTGCCCATCCGTGAAAATCCGTGGTTCCCCATTGAAAGGAAAGCAATGATCCTCACCATCGACAACCAAACCGGCTCCGGTCCCGTCGACTACTCCGCCGCGCTCTCGGCGGATGCCCCGCTCGAGATCGCCCGCGCTCTGAACGCCCCCTCCCGCTGCACCGGCGCGCTCCTCCTCAACGCCGATCCCGGCGCGCTTCCCACCCCCGCCCGCCGCGCTCGCATCGTCGTCTCGTCGGACTCCGGCGTCACCCTCTTCACTGGATATATTGCAACGACTCCAGTTGCAATCTACACCGGCACCGGCCTCACCGGCCCCGTCTACCGCATTTGTTTCTCTGCCGTCAGCGACGAGTGGCTGCTCGACAAGCAATCCCTCACCCTCACCGGCCAGGGCTTCACCGTCGCCGGCGGCACCTTGCTCTCGACGCTCGCCAACCGCACCGCCGCCGGCCTCCTCACTACCACAGAGATCCAGCCCGGCAACGATATCGGCGTCTTCACCCCGGAGCCCGCCAAGCCCTGGTCCGCCAACGCCGCCGCCATCGCATCCTCCACCTACACCGCCTACCGCGCTCTCGGAGGTGCGCTCTCCACGCAAACCATCGGCACCACCACCCACACCCTCGACTTCGACACCGGAGCTGCCGATTCCACACTCTCCGTATCGGCGCTTCGCACCACCAGCATCAAAGAACTGGCCAACGACGTCACCGTCAGCGGCGCGATCGAGCCCACCGCATTTGTAACCGAAATGTTTCAGGGCGACGGCACCACTACCGCCTTCCAGCTCTCCGACGCCCCCTTCCGCGCCACCAAACCCACCCTCCTCGCCGACACCTTCTCGCAACCCGCTCTCAACCCGCAGCTCTGGAACATCACCGACCCCGGCTCGCACTTCTCGCTCGGCGGCGCTGGCCTGATGCTCTCGGGAGGCACCGGCGCCGACGGCCAAACCACCCTCGCCGCCATCGACCAAATCGAGCTCGGCGGCACGCTTGTGCTCGAAGCCGCCAGCGTCCAGCTCACCGCGCCTTCCGACGGCGTCCTCCTCGGCCTCTACTCCGGCCCCGTCGGCCGCGCCAACTGCTTCGCCGGCTACAACGTCCGCCAGTCCGTCGGCGCAACCCTGCTCACTCCCTTCGTCAACGGAACAGAGGCTGGAACCAGTTACACAATACTTTCCGGCCACACCTACACGCTCCGCATCCGGTTACATTCTCCAGAAGTTCAGCGCGTCCTGCAGGCCTACTACGCCCGCGTCGACGGCGCGATCGAATCCTTTGGCGGCGGCCTGGTCTCCTCGCCCGTCTCCCTCGTCTTCGACCTCATCGATCAGGGCAACGCCTCCTCGACCCCCGCCACCATCCTTTACGACAGCGCAGCCGCCGGCCCCATCCCCGCCTCGCCCGCCGCCTGCACCTTCGCCGCCGTCGATTCTCTCCAACTCACCGGCTCCATCGGCTCCATCACCGTCACCCAGGCCGGCTCAGCCTGGATATCCAGCACCCCGCCATCCGCCGCAACCTATACCCGCCTCATCGGCATCGCCGGCCAGGGCGTCGACTGCAGCGTTTCCGCAACCGGAAAAGTTACATTCTTCGCCGGCCGTATCCCCGTGCCCGGAGAACTTATAACCGTTGCGTATCGTATCCGCTCCCGCGCCGTCGCCCGTCTGCAAGATCCCGCTTCCATTACCGCCGAGTCCGGCCCATCCCGCTGGCTCGGCAAGGTCCTCCGCCCCCTCGCCCGCAGCTCCACCGACTGCGAGTCCGCCGCCAGCGCCATCCTCGCCTTCGCCTCCGACCCCTCCGCCGCCATCGCCGGCTCCTACGCCGTCATCAACCCTATTCCCGACATCTGGCCCGGCGACACGCTCGCCCTCACCGCCAACGGCCAGACCCTCTCGGCTGTCGTCCGCACCGTCTCGCTCGCCAACGGCCACGCCGTCCCCGAGCTCCTCACCTACCGCATCGCCTTCGCCAACGACTGGGCCGAATCCCTCGGCATCACCCTCTCTGAAGCCATCGCGCCCGACGCCTTCCTCCCGCCCACCGCCGCCTCCGCGCCCGCGCAGTGCCTCGCCAACCTCACCGCGCTCGCCGTCACCTCTGCCACCGCCACCGCCCTCCAGATCGATGCCGGCGCCAACCCGTCCTCCGGCGGCGGCTTCGAAGTCCGCCTCCGCGACTGGGATTTCGCACCCGGTCCCGGCGCGGACCTCGTCCTGCGCGCGCCCGTCCGCAGCTTCACCATCCCCCGCGCCGCCCAGTCCGAGCGCTACTTTATTCGCCAGTACGACGCCTCCGCGCCGCCGCTCTACTCGCGCCTCTCCTCTGCCATCTTCACCAACCTCCCCGTTGGATAACCCTCATCCCTTCATGCCGTCATTCTGACGCAGCCAGAATCTCCCTATTTGTTTTTTCGCACACCACCTTCACCTCAGCGCGTCATTCTGACTCGCAGAGTCAGAATCTCCGTATTTGCTTTCGCGCGCCATATACCAGCCTAGGTGTGGAGTGTCATGAGGTTGTTCCTGTTCAGGTCTGACCTTGAAGCTGGTGTGTTGAGGTTAAGGCTAGCATGTGGGCGGTGGAAGTTGTAGTCATGCAGCCAGGGTTGCAGGTTGTGTTCCCGATCTGCGGAGTTGTCGTAGGAGCGGGCGTAGGCCCATTCGCGCAGGGTGGTCTGGATGAAGCGTTCTGCCTTGCCGTTGGTGCGTGGGGTATAGGGCCTGGTGAAGCGGTGTTTGATGTTCTGCCGCTGCATGGTCTGGCGGAAGAGCCAGTGCCGGTAGCAGGATCCGTTGTCGGTGAGCACGCGGCGGATGGAGAAGCCGAAGCGGGCG
>Ga0224555_1003668_pt1 | contig 15286 bp, 10 predicted proteins | sample 714S23034metaG_FD_180687 | JGI IMG/M metagenome (GOLD analysis project Ga0224555, IMG submission 180687) | Peat soil microbial communities from Stordalen Mire, Sweden - 717 S2 30-34 | ecosystem: Environmental > Terrestrial > Soil > Wetlands > Peat | place: Sweden: Norrbotten County, Stordalen...
GGGTCCACGAGCCGTCTCTTTCTATCAATGAAGTGTAGCCGTCGCTTAATTGGTTGAGCGAGCCCCGCCGTTATTCTTTCCGAACACGACCTTTTTCCTCCAGCCACTTAAGTCCATCTGCGTTATCACTTGGGTGTCGGCGCCCGTGGTATCGTAGTAGACTTTGGTTTCGTTGATCTTCTTCCCCTGGTCAACCAGCTTTGCGGGGACCTCGGCAACAAGCTTACCGTTCTGATAGAACCCGATTTCGGGTGTTGTAGAATTATTGTTTAAAACCACCTTGTATTCGCCGGACTGCAAAGTTGGCCCGCCACGAATTCGACCCGTTTGATAAATGTCGACGTCGGCTGACTTCTTTGAAGAACGGCCGAAATCGAGGCTCGGAAACTTCGCGAATGCCATACTGGCTGCAACCAGAATGCCTGCCGCCGCCAGCATAGATTTGTTCACCACATCTTTGTTCATTTCGTCGGTCCCTCCTTTAGTGCCCATTGTTCGGCCAGCCGGCTGAACGTGACTTGCTTTCAGACCAGCTAGAACGAACCTGAACTCCGACCTTAATGCAAAGCAAAGACTCAAACCATACCAACTGATTGCTAATTTCAACTGGGAACCCTAGTAGCTCTGATCCAGCCCCACTGGTAGTGGGACATCGTGAAACCCGCCCCTCCGCCGCAACCTTTCCGGAAGCTCGTGGAGCTTGCGCCGGACGTGGGGCGCTGATATGGGGCGTGTTGTCGACAACGCTGAGTCCATCAGCGGAGCAGCTACCGGCTTTTTGCTCTCGCATTACCATCTGTCCGGTATTTCTTCCAATGGGGTTCTGCTGCTACGCTCAGGAAGGTCGGCGTAGGGAAGCTCGACTTTGAAGATACGCTCGACAAGGTCAGTCTGTGGAAGGAGCGATTTCAGATGCTAACGAACCAGCCACCGTGCTTTCCATCGAACCACGGAACCATTCCCATGAGCACTGACAATCACCCAGCCGCAAGTGGCCGTCCGATAGTAATCACGCGGCAAGCCATACATTCACTCTTCGCAAGGGTTGCTGACTTTCTCCGCAGAAAGAACGGCTGTACCACCTGGCCAGCGTCGTCGCCCGCGAGCCCTTCATCGCTGGCCCCCATTAGCGTTCTTGGGCTTGTTACCAGCGATAAGGACTGCCGACTACTGACCGAGATATGCAGCCGAAACCGATGGCACCTGCTGTTCACGGAAACGTGCGAAGATGCCCGGATTGCGTTGCATCAACTCAAGGCGCCGGTGATCCTATGTGACCGCGATCTGTCCGGCAGAGGATGGCGGGAGACGGTGGAAGATTTGGCGTCGTCTCCCCACCGCGCTTGTATCATACTGGTTTCCGAAGTGGTCGACACCTATCTGTGGAACGAGGTGGTGCGCACGGGCGGGTACGATGTCTTATCCAAGCCACTTCGCGAAGATGACGTGGTTCGTGCGGTCAGGCTGGCGTGGTCGTACTGGAACAGCGCCACAAGAACAGCGGCATTTCCAGGCAAGTGACAGGTCGAGGAAAGCTAGGCGATTATGCCCTTCCGCACCGCGTACAAGATCAACTCTGCAACGCTGTGCAGATTGAGTTTGTCTTGAAGGTTTCTGCGGTGCGTCTCCACCGTGTAAAGGCTGAGGTTAAGTGAGGTTGCAATGTCTTTGTTCGACTTGCCCTCCGCCAACAGTTGCAGGATCTCCCGCTCCCGTGAGGTGAGCAGCTCATAGCTATCTTCGGCTCCTCGTTTTCTCATCTCCCGCACATAATCTTCAACCAGGATCTTGCTGATTTCAGGACTGAAGCACGCCTTCCCTCCACTCACAGCCTTGATTGCCTCGATGAGGTCATTTTCCGCGGAGTCCTTCAATAGATAGCCTTTGGCTCCTGCCTTGAGCGCCCGCAAGACGTAGCCCTCGTCGGAGTGCATACTCAGGATTACAATCGCCACGTGCGGGAGCGAAGCTCTGATTCGTTGGGCGGCCTCGATGCCGCTCATGTTTGGCATGGCGATATCCAGAACGACGACATCGGGTTTGGTTGCCTCCGCCCGTTCCACTGCCTGGCGGCCATCTGCGGCTTCACCGACCACCTCGAATCCCGGCTGCCTCTCCAGGAGTAGCCGCAAACCTCGGCGCATAATGTTGTGATCATCCGCTAATAGAATCCGAATCTTTTTCTTTTCCACCGGCGTCTATGCTCCCTTCGTTATTACTGAACGGCAGTTCTATCGCCACAATCGTTCCGCTTCCCAGCGCAGAATGTATTTTGCATTTGCCTCCTAGCCTGGCCGCCCGCTCCTCAATTCCGAGTAGCCCCAGTCCCTTCGTCTCCCTTACATCGAAACCCTGACCGTCGTCCTGGATGGAAAGTGACAACCGGCCCGGCTCCTGTTGCACTCTGATACGGACTTTTGTGGCGCGAGCGTGACGGGAACAATTGTGCAGCGCTTCCTGGACTATACGGTAGATGCAGGTCTTGTACTCGTCGGGGAGATCATCCGACGCAAGGTCAGTCGCGACGCTCACATCCATGGAGGTGCGCTTGGATACTTCACGGGCCTGCCATTGCAGAGCCGGAACAAGACCAAGATCATCCAGCATGGACGGTCGAAGAAGAAGGGCCATATTTCGAACCACTCGCACCGAGTTTTCCACCAGGCGCTTCACTGTTTCGACATGATCGCGTGACTGTTGATCGGTTTGTATCGCAGATTCTGCCGACAAATTACGCAGTTCCACGAGAACTGCCGACAACGCTTGGCCCACTTCATCGTGTAGCTCGCGCGCGAGTACACGCCGCTCGTTCTCTTGCGCGTGCACAAGCCGGGCGGAGAGCTCCTTGAGCTGCCCTCGCGCTTCGACAACCTCCTGATACTGAGCGCGCGCTCGGGCCTCTAATCTCAGAATCTTCCAAGTGCTGAATGCTGCCATCCCCGACCCCAGTAGAAGCGTTGCCAAGAGAATCATAGCCAGCCGGCTCTGGAACTCCGATAAAAGGTGGTCCACCCGGTGGTTGCCAGTATTCAACTGCTGCTCGTTGATGTACTCGATTCGACCCGCGATCGCAAGCACCGCCGCGCGGCGAGGGAAGACCTCATCCCGGAGGAAAGCGTATCCCTCGTGTCGGCGTTGGCTGGCGTCCCATTTGAAGATGGGGCCGAGGATCTGCCAATAATCGGAGAGATTCGCCGATAGCTCGGTGTAGTATTTGGTCTGGTCGGGTTCGAGTTGGCTGCCGAACGATTCCAGTGCGGACTCCATTTGACGGTGTACCTCTTCGAGGCTTGCTCGGTATGTTTCTGCGCGACCGGGCTCGGGCTCCAGCAAATAGTCACGAACGTAGGTTCCGGAAAGGTAAAGCTGAGATCGTATGTCATTGAGCGCATGATTCTTCAAAAGGAACTGCGCTCGAATCTGGTTGTCGTTCCGTCTGATCCGCTGGAGAACTCGTATGCCGTAGATTCCCGCGAGAGCCATGATGGCCAGAAGGCCGCCAAAACCGGCCCCAAGGGCAAAACGGGTACTCAACAGGAGTCGATCTGAATCGAGTGCGTCGGTACCGATCATCGCTTCCTCCCGAGTGTGGGCTACCTGCGAGAGGAGCCACCGGCATTTTCACTGGCGGCTAGAGCCAGTGTCCAGATTGGCTCTTTACAGACTAAACCCGATGGGGGCCGATGGAAAGAGCAGAATGGTTGTTTGAGCCCTCGTACTGGCGAACTATTGCGATCCCCGGAAGTCCAAGAACACTTTCATGCCACATCTTATTTGGCGTTATCGAGCAGCCGCTTAGTTTCCATATATGAAAGTGCCATAGGTATCCCTGCGTGGAGGCAGCCTTCCTTGTTCCCGCGTATTTCTATCCAGAGGCGATGGAGTTGCTTTCTGCAGATGGTCCATTTCAACTGAATCGCCTTTCCGTGTGGCAACCCTCAGCATCGAGAGGCAGACGCTTCAGAGTTGAATGAGGGGCATGCTATCCGAGTCGCGTTTTCGAGACGATCCGCGCTTACGTGGAGATGGGACTACATCTCCATCGCCGCAGCCAGCGGCCCCTTTGTACGCCAGAAGGAGTGAGGGACGGTGCGCATCTCCAGTGTCTGGGCTAGTTGCTGCTGCGCTGTTCCACCGCGCAACGGCCTGCGAAGGCTTGAGACGCGAGCTTCCGTAATAGCGGGATACGGGAAATCTGCACGTCCGGTATGAGGAGGGGAGAGGGCGTCGTCCGCTTTGCGGGATCGTTTCCTCTCCTTATCTACTTCGTGAAGTCTGCGGCTTCTTCTGGAAATCGAAGATTTCGAGCCACAGATTTGCCTAACAACTTGGCGCCACCTCCTGTGATGAGCGGCAGTTGCCCGGGGCCAAAATAACGGCGTCAGACAGGCATACCACAAAGTATTACGATGCCTGTCATGGCAAATCTTCGAACCGCAGGGTCGGTCGCGGCACCAGCCCCCTCGCGCTTGAGACCGGCGCCGTGAGGCTCACATGGGTCCAAACGCCAATTCAGCGTCGGCCCCCACCACCGCCGTGGAAGCCGCCCATCATGCCACCACCATGGAATCCGCCCATCGAACCACCGCGGAAGCCTCCCATTCCCATCCGACCGCCCCCCATCGCCATACTTCGCGGTAGAGCGCGGAATCCAGCGGATCCCGCCGCGGGCTTATGTGCAAGTGGCGGCAAGCTCCCACGGCCGCGGCTTCCCGCGGCCTGATAATGGTAGTAACCGCCGTAGCCCCCCCGGAAGCCATAGTAGGGAGCCCATCCCACACACCACGGCGAGAAAAATGGATAGCCGAAGGGACCCCACCCCATTCCGAATCCCGGCATGAAAGCAAAGTCGTACCAGAATGGATCCCAATACCAGCCAGGTCCCCACCATCCGCCGTCCGTCATGAGGGCGTTGCCGGTTTCGACGTTTGATTGAGTAGCGTATTCGCCTCTCAACTTTCTCCAACGGTATAGAGGATCGTCCTCGACCTGGTCCTTGTTGTACTTCTGCTGGGCCAGGGGTTGCGCTTCCGCCAGCAGGGTTTCGTGCCCTTTCTTGAGGTTGACCTTCTGATCGCCTTCGTACGTTACAGCTTTGCCATCCAGGACTTTCACAGAAGGAGGGTTGGCGTTGAAATCGTACAATCCCTGCTTTTCAATTCTGGTCGTTGCGCCGTCCACCACAACGCTGAGGTTGTTTTCCTTGAACAGTTCATCCACTTCCAGCATGGCGGAACCGTTTGTTAGTTGCACCTGGGTATCCGCCAGCCCCGGCGAGATCATCTTCACTTCGCTGTTGTGACCGATCCGCAAGAATATACCCGGCGTCAGCAGCATTTCGGCATTGCCGTTACGGGTGTCCAACACCTGGTTGGGTTCGAGGTACGTTGTACCCACTGACTTCGGTGATTGTTTTTGGCCCTGTACCGAGACTTGGCCTTCGACGTAATTCAACGTCCCGGGCGGGGGGTTGTTGTTCGACGTGTTCGACGTGTCCGCCACGCCGATCGCTGCCGCGACGAGAAGGCCCAACGTCGCCTGCCAAATTTGTCTCCATGTTCCCATCATGGTTTATCTCTCCTCTTACACTTTGTTTGATGCAACTGGGTTGCATAACGCGACGTCGCAAATGATTAGCACGACAAGTCATAGAGAGCGCGTGACTTGTCCATTTCGAGCCTCGCTCGGTATATCTCTGCCCGACCGGGCTCGTGCTCCAGCAAGTAGACCCGAACGTAAGTTCCGGAAAGGTGAAGCTGGGATCGTAGGAAAGAAGTTCAGTCAGTTCGCTAATCGGTTGATCCCGTCGAATGCCGCATTCTTATAACCCTCGGCGAGCGTTGGATAGTTAAAAACGTTGCTGATGAAATAATCGATCTTCCCCCCAAACGCCAACACTGCCTGCCCAATGTGAACAAGTTCGCTCGCGCTTTCTCCGATGATGTGGACACCGAGAAGCTCGCGCGTATCACGGTGGAATAGCAACTTTAGCATTCCAATGTCGTTACCGAGGATCTGCCCACGAGCGATTTCACGGTAATTAGCCTTCCCGACTTCATAGGGAACATTCTGTTGAGTGAGTTCTTCCTCGTTCCGGCCGACGAAGGAGATTTCCGGAATCGTGTAAATGCCGTAGGGAAACAGCGCCGGCACGCTCTGGGCTTCGACCCCAAAGGCGTGGCATGCGGCCAAGCGGCCCTGCTCCATGGAAGTTGATGCGAGACTGGGAAAGCCGATGATGTCGCCGGCGGCATAGATATGAGGCACCTCAGTTTGATAGGTGGGATTTACCTTGAGGCGGCCTCGGTCGTCGGGTTTGAGGCCCGCCGCCTGGAGATTCAACTTTGCCGTCGCGCCTGTCCTTCCGATGCTATAAAGAACTTTCTCAGCAACGATCTGCTTGCCACTAGCAAGGTGTATTCTTACCTTGGAGGCTGATCCGTTTTCCAGGCGCTCGATTGCGCTGACCCTTTCCCCAAGCCAGAGCGTTATGCGGTTTTCGCGCAAATGGTAATCCAGCGCTCCGACTACCTCCTTGTCCACGAACGGGAGCAATCGAAGTAGACGGTCTACTAGAGTCACGCGTATCCCCAGGGTCGCAAAAATGCTCGCGTATTCGCAACCGATAACTCCGGCGCCCACTACGGCCAACGTCCGCGGGAGGCGCTTGAGGCCCAAGATATCGTCGCAAACAAAAATATTCTGGCCGTCAAAGGGTATGTGCGGGTCACGGGTGGCTTCCGTGCCTGTCGCAATTACGTACTTGTCAGCGGTCACAACCTTTTCGCCCGATCCATCCACCCAGCCAAGCCGAACTGTGTGAGGGTCTGTAAAAGAGGCTTCGGCGTTGATGACCTCCACTCCGTTACGAAGCAACTGGTGCCGAGTGACGTCGATCTCGTGATGGATCACATGCTCAACTCGGAGCAGCAGATCGTCAATTGTTATGTTTTGCTTCACCACATAGGATTCACCGTAGATTCCACGCAACCGGTACCCTGTGAGGTAGAGCACAGCCTCACGAAGAGTCTTGCTGGGAATCGTTCCGGTGTTTATGCAAACGCCACCCAAAACCGCCTTGCGTTCAACAAGGACAGTCTTCTTGCCCAGTTTTGCAGCTTGGATAGCAGAGCGCTGCCCTGCCGGACCGGAGCCGATCACAACCAAATCGTAGTCAAAGGAGGCCATCAGTCATCCATTAGATGCCCTGAACCCTCCTGAAGTATGCCCGGTTCTTCATCGGGCGCAGCCAACCGCTTACGATTGAGCCTTGTTTTTGGATTTCAGGGTCACGATTGTCGAACGCATTGACGTCACCCCATACTCGGGCGAGAGATGGCAAAGGTTCACGCCGCAGAAATTGATGAGGGATTCACGCGTCAACCCCCGAGATCGATGCAGATTGAATGTGATTTGACACTAGACGCGAGCACGGCTTATAAGTCAATTAGTGGATATTGGGGGACGAGCCCCATCTCGCCAGAGTTACGCGGTCATGGTAGCAAGGGGGACTCGAAAAGGTCAATAGATTATGCTAAATTACCTTCCAGGCCCTCACGTTTCGCGACAGAACAGGGAGGTTCGACATGCTAGATCGGACTGATTACGAACAGTTGCAACTGCGTACCAAGGTCTTGGCGTTGGGCGGTCTGTTGGCGTTGTGCTGTTTCTCCGCAGTGGACTCGCAGGCGCAGTCTGTCCAAAGGAATCCGTCTCCAGACGCTTTGCACCAGCTCAGCAGTTCGGTTGAGGAACTAGTAAAACGAGTCTCCCCAAGTGTTGTCCAGGTACTTACGACTGGATTCGGCCCTATGCAAGAAGGGGAAAGCAGCGAAGCCGCTCTGGTGATCGGGAGGCTTCGTAGCATTGGTTCCGGGGTCATCGTCGACCCTAACGGTTATATCTTGACCAACGCTCACGTCCTCAAAGGCGCCCAACGAGTTCAGGTAGTCTTGCCTATTCCAGTTGTGGGCGTGTCTCCTGATCTTTCCACTCTCAACGCCAGAGGTCGCACATTGGACGCCCGCATCTTGGGGCAATCCAGGGAAACGGACCTCGCGGTGCTCAAGATCGAAGCGAAAGGGTTGCCTGCCCTGCCGATCGGCAAGTACGGCAATCTTCGGCAAGGCGAGATGGTCTTCGCGTTTGGCAGCCCCGGGGGCTTGCAGAATTCCGTAACCATGGGCGTGGTAAGCGCAGTTGCGCGTCAACCCGACCCCGATAGTCCGATGGTTTATATCCAGACTGATGCTCCCATCAACCCCGGAAATAGCGGCGGCCCGCTGGTGGATGTGGACGGGGAACTGGTGGGCGTCAACACCTTCATCTTGACCCAGTCGGGTGGAAACGAAGGCTTAGGCTTCGCTATTCCGAGCGGCATTGTCGCCGTTGCTTATCCCCAGCTCCGCAAATTCGGCCATCTGCATCGGGGGGAGATCGGCATCAGCGTCCAAACCATCACTCCGAACTTGGCCGCCGCCCTGGGACTTGGGAAGGAACAGGGGGTAATCATTTCGGATGTTATGCCGGGCAGTCCCGCAGAGACGGCTGGCCTCAAGATTCAGGACATCATCTTAAGTGTGGACGACAAGCTCGTGGGAAGTGTTCCAATATTTGGCATGTATTTCTTTATGCTTAAAGAAGGAGATCGGGTGAATATCGTGGTTCTTCGCGGCGCCGAACAACTGGGTATGCAGGTCCCCGTCATACAGCGTCAGCATAATGTCGACCGCATGACGGATCTGATTGATCCCCAGAAAAACCTGGTCAGCAAGCTGGGGATTCTCGGCATTGAGATTGACAAGAAAGTCTCGCAGATGCTGCCGGGTCTCAGGGAAGCATCCGGAGTGATCGTGGCCGCTAAGGCGGCCGGCTTTGGCGGCGAGGAAAACTCACTTGCCATAGGAGACGTGATCCACAGTCTCAATGGAACGCCCGTCATCGGCCTGGATTTTCTCCGCTCAGCACTGGACCGAATTAAGCCTGACAGCCCAGTCGCCCTCCAGATCGAGCGCGAAGGAACCCTGATGTATACAAGCTTCCGGATGGATTGACGGCGACGATCATGTATGGTTTACGCTGACTTACTCTGCGTGGTGCCGTAGCGCGTCCGAACTTCCAGGGCGCGGGCGGAGCCCCCACCGGAGCCTCTTCTCAGGCAACCTCTTCGGTTTGATTTGCTTCGAAAGCAATTGGAGGCTCACCCTGCGATTAGAAGATGAGAGCCTGTCTTCCACGTGAGGCTAGTCATTAGGATTTCATACCAAAACGTCTTGCCAAGCGGCAAGTCGGATGGCATTATAGTTACGTTGGATACTTTAAGGGCTGCTTTAGGATACTTCCACGAAAGCATGAGGGGAATCATCGCCCGCTATCAGGCGGTTTTTGTGCCTGGCGTTATGCTCCTGCTGGTCGGCGTAGTTGGCCTTTCGGCCGCCACCAGGATGCCGTGTCTTCGAGCCTGCAGCGGGCCTTGGCACACTTACAAGGCCAGCCACATGAGCGTATCGGAGCAGCATGAGAGTTCCGTCACCCATGTGGCTGAATCCGCTGAGGTCGTTGTGGCAGAGACCAAAGCCTCACCCTCGCGTTATGTTCCCCACGCAGAAACACTCCCCATAACTCTTCCTATAACCTTCCAGAAACATCGCCTCCGTTCACCTCCCGTCCTTGAGTAAATCTTTCGCATTCGTCGATTTCGGCTCACTCATTCGGTGGGACGCCATACAGATATTGCTCAATTTCTCATGACGTCGTGGTTACCGTTCCTTTGGTGCACTGGAGCTCAAGGGGAAAAGCAGCGATGAACAAGTTACTTATTTCAACCCCTCGGATATGGTGTTGCAATGCTGTTCACTTTAGCTTCGTCTATGGAGGCTGTTCACAGTGCGACCCCAAAACCCCCTCACCCCTGCCCCTCTTCCCCAAGGGGGAGAGGGTGACGTTGATTTGAACCTACTACCCTCGCCCCCTTGGGGGAGAGGGTGGACCGCAACCGGCGCTTTCTCCAGCCGGGGCGGGCCGGGCCTACGCCCGCCGAAGGGGAAGCGGCGAGCCGTGAACAACATCGGCTTCGGCCCGCAGGCGGGTGAGGGGGTCGCCCCGAAACAAATTGGGAAGGAGTTTCCTGAGCATTCCTTACGTGAACAGTATAGTGTGGTACTGGGAGTCCGCAGGGGGATTGTTCGATAGGGTCTTGGGCAGGGAAATGGGTTGTATGGGGAGGTAAAACCATTATAGCAGTCCGTGACCTCCCTAATCATGGCCCCCTACCCCCAGCCCAAGGGTCTTCTCCAGATATTGCCATCTCGAGTTCAAGGCAGGAGGTACACATCTTGCACCCGCCATTATCGTCCGAGCAGATCAATCAGCTCCGGTCCTTCGACACGTGCGTAATATCTGATGCGATTGAAAGTTTTGGTGTCCGTTTGCGCAATGAAGGGTTTGCGACTGCCGGCTTCCGATGTCTGTTCAAGAGTTTACCTCCCATGGTTGGGTATGCGGCCACTTGCAAAGTTCGATCGGCTGATCCACCCATAGTAGGAAGCCGCTACGTCGAACGCACCGATTGGTGGAAGCACATCACGAGTGTTCAGTCTCCACGCGTGGTCGTAATCCAGGATATTGACGAAAAGCCGGGGACGGGAGCTTTCCTTGGCAGCGTACACGCCAACATCTTGAAGGCGTTGGGCTGTGTCGGAGCGGTAACGAACGGGGCCGCACGCGAATTGCACGGGATCGAAGCGAGTGGCTTCCAGGTTTTCGCCGGCCGGCTCGCCATCTCGCGCGCCTATGTCCACGTGGTTGAATATGGCGGACCGGTGGAGGTGGGCGGGCTGGCGATTCAGCCCGGTGACTTGATTCACGGGGACCGCCACGGAATCATCACCATCCCCCCGGATCTGGCAAATGAACTTCCCGCGGTGGCCAGCGGAATTATGGAGAAGAAGCGGCAAGTGATCGACTTGTCGAAGAAGCCCGGAGCTACGTTTCAAGAACTCGGTCAAGCGCTGAGAGAGTTGTACGACTTCAATGTGAATCGCACTCGCGACGGAGCAAATCGGTGGAAACGATGAACAAGCGAATATCGGCCAACAGCAATTGGGTGCCGGTGGCTATACAGGCTGCGGGCGAACTCTTCGAAACTGTCATTCTGCGCGCAGCGAAGAATCTGGCCCGGTGCATTTTCAAGAAGATACGCAGAGCGAGATCCTTCGCTCCGCTCAGGATGACAACCGTGGAACGTTTTTCCGCAGCCTGTATAGCCGGCTTGGCTGCCACGGGGGTCGCGCTGCTTCCTTCCTGCGGGAAGGTAGGAGCCAAGGTCGACTCCCCGGCGGTCGAAACTGTTGGGGTAACGAAAGTGATCCGGAAAACTCTTCAGCGGCAAATTACGCTTTCCTCGGAGCTCGTCCCCTTCCAGCAAATCGACGTCTACGCGAAAGAGTCGGGTTTTGTCAAAAAGTTGTATGTCGATTATGGCAGCCACGTGCAAACGGGCCAATTGATGGCCACTCTGGAAATTCCGGAGCTCGAGGCGCAGTTACAGGTGGATCAATCCGCCATCAAGAACGCGACGGACGAAGTTTCCCGCGCCGGGCACCAATTGAAACGTTATCAGGCGATGTACACGGCTCTCCACCTCGAATATACCCGCTTGAATGGTGTCTTCGAAAGCCAGCCCGGTTTGGTGGCCCAGCAGGAAGTTGATGACGCACAGGGCAAGGACCTGGCGGCAGCGTCTCAGGTGGACGCTAGCCAGTCATCGCTCGAGGCCGCACAAAGCCAGCTCCTGATGGCGAAGTCCAGCCTTATTCACGATCAAGCGTTGTTCGCCTATGCAAGCATCACGGCGCCGTTTTCCGGCGTGGTGACGCAACGTTACGCCAACCTGGGAACCTTGATGCAGGCGGGCACGAGCTCCAGCACGCAGGCCTTGCCTCTGGTCAAGCTTTCCCAGGACGATCTGTATCGTTTAGTGATCCCGGTTCCCGAGTCCTCAGTGCGCTACATCCGGGTCGGCGATCCCGTCGAGGTCCGTGTGCCGGCTCTCAACCGGTCTTTTCCCGGCAAGGTGGCCCGCTTTTCCTTGGACGTGCAGGAGGGCACGCGCACCATGCACACCGAGGTCGACGTTCCCAACCCCGGCCGGCTGTTGATGCCGGGAATGTATGCGGAGACCACGCTTACCCTGGAAGCGAGAGATAACGTTCTGGCGGTGCCTTTGGAGGCGGTGACCCGTGAGGGCAACCAAACCACGGTTTATGTCGTGAGTCCCGCCGGCAAGGTCGAGCTTCGGGTGGTAACGGTGGGCCTCGAAACTGCCACCGACGCAGAAGTGGTCTCCGGCCTCGCCGAAGGCGAATCAGTGATCGTAAGCGACCGCAGCGGTCTAAAGCCGGGAGAAGAAGTGCGTCCGCAAGTCGTCGAGATGCTGCAATACCACGGGGGACAATAGCGGTAGGCAGTAGGCAGTGGGCAGAAAGCAGAAGGCTGTAAGCAGAAGGCAATATGCGAAACCCAGGGCTGACACCAGGCTGGACTCATAGCCCTCTCCCAGGGGAGAGGATCGCCGTCCCGATGCACTTCATCGGGAGGCGGGCCGGGTGAGGGGTCTCTTCACTCGAAACGGCCGGCCCCTATAGGTATCGTGGATTCCCGCCTTCGCGGGAATGACACCACGCACGGATAAGTGCGGTAGAGGTTGAGTGCCGACCACACCCTGGTCGCCGCCGAGGGTAGACGAACGAAGAGACCCCTCATCCGGCCTCCTCCGTCGGCCACCTTCTCCTATTTCTGGGGTCCGATGGACCCCATCGGGGTCCAGAAATCGGACTCCCCTGGGAGAAGGTGGTTAGTCAAACGCGTCCGCGACCGGGAGAAGGTCATTGGGCTATCTGAGAAATCCGCTTTAGAGGTGGAGTCATATGCCGCGTTTTTCAATCCGCAACCCCCACTTCATCATCGTCTGTTGTCTGGCGCTCTTGCTGCTTGGTGTGACCAGCTTTTCGCGCATGCCAGTGGACCTATTCCCACCCATTAACCTTCCGGAAGTGGTGGTGGCGACGTTTTACTCCGGCATGCCTCCCCAGGATATCGAAATCGACATCACCAACCCGCTCGAACGCTTCTTCACCCTGGCCAGCGGTATCGATCACATGGAGTCGCGGTCGATGTTGGGAGTCAGCATTATCAAGGTCTATTTCCAACCGGGGACGAACGCCGACGCGGATGTGACGGAACTCTCGAATCTCGCTCTCGCGGACTTGAAGCGCTTGCCGCCCGGCACTCTGCCGCCCGTGGTGCTGAAGTTTGATGCCTCCAGCCTGCCGGTTTGCCTGGTGACGGTGAAAGGACCGGGGCTCACCGAAACGCAACTTCACGACTACGCTCAGTTCGCCATCCGCAACCAGATTGCGGTGGTGAAGGGGGCGGAGATCCCGCCGCCGTTTGGCGGGAAGTACCGGCAGGCCATGGTGTACGTGGACCCCTACAAGCTCTTTTCGCGTCAGATGACTCCCATGGACGTGGTGGATGCGGTGAACCAATCGAATCTGATCCTGCCTGCCGGGGATGTGAAAATAGGCCCCACCGATTATTACGTTTATTCCAACAGTCTGGTGGACCAGGTAAAGGACTTGAACGATATCCCCATCAAAACGGTGGGAACCTCGTGGGTTACGGTGGGAGACGTGGGCAAGGCCGAAGACGCCAATCAGATTCAGTACAACGTGGTGCGCGTGGACGGCCAGCGATCAAGTTACATCCCCATCATGAAGCAAGGGGGCGATACCAACACTATTGAGGTGGTGGACGGGGTGCGAGCCTTGATCGGCCACCTGTATGACATCCCCAAGCAGATGACGGCCAGCCTGGTATTCGATCAGTCGGTGTACGTCAAGGAAGCCATCCACACGGTGCTGCATGAGGGCCTCCTCGGACTCATGCTCACCAGCATCATGATTCTGCTCTTTCTCGGCAGCTTGCGCGCCACCACGGCGGTTCTGCTTTCCATTCCGCTTTCCGCCCTGACCATGTTTGTGGCGTTGAATCTTTTGGGTGGCACGGTGAACACCATGATTCTGGGTGGCCTCGCGCTGGCCTTTTCCCGTGTGATCGACAATTCGGTGATCTCGCTCGAAAACATTTATCGTCATCTAGAGATGGGCGCCTTGCCCCGGATCGCCGCGGAAGTGGGCGGGGCGGAAGTGAACCTGGCCGTCCTCGCTGCGACCCTGGTGGACGTCGTGGACTTTCTCCCCGTGGTGTTTCTCTATGGCGTGAGCAAATTCCTTTTCTCCGCGCTGGCCATGGCTTTCTGCCTCTCCCTCCTGGCGTCTTTTGTGGTGGCGATGACGGTGATTCCGCTGTTCTGCTCGCGCTTCTTGAAGCAGGTTCCGCACGCCCAAGGGCACGAACTGAAAGAAGGGGAGTATGAAGTTGAGCCGACCAAGCCGGCCCACCTTTCCCGGTGGGAAAGGTTTAATGCCGGGTTCAACCGGCACTTCAACAAGCTGCTGGATTTCTACGAGCGCTGGGTGCGGCGAGCCCTGGTGCGGCCGGGGCTTACCGTTGCGCTCCTGTCGGGGCTATTTTTGGCCAGCCTGATCATTTACCCCTTTCTGGGCTTGGCCTTTTTCCCGCGCACTGACGCCGGGCAATTCACCATCAACCTCAAGGCGCCCACCGGGACGCGCATTGAAGTGACCGAGCAGTATGTGGCCAAGGTGGAGAACCTGATCCGGCAGGCCGTTGATCCCAAGGACTTCAAGCTGGTGGTCTCCAACATTGGAGTGGTACCGGATTTCTCCTCTCTGTACACCACCAATGCCGGGGAATACACGGCCACCGTGCAGGTGCAGTTGCAGGATGACCACAAGCGCAGCAGTTTCGATTACATGCAGCAGGTGCAGGATGAATTGAACAAGCACGATCCGGAGATTCGGACTTTCTTCTCCAGCGGCTCGATGGTAGACGCGATCTTGAACATGGGGATGCCTGCGCCCATCGATGTGCAGGTGAGCAGTTCGAAGCTGGAGCAGAGCTACGGGATCGCGGAGGACTTGGCCAGCCAGATCCGGCGGTTGCCGGGCGTCGGTCAAGTCTACATTCCGCAAGACATGAATTATCCGGCGCTGCGCTTGGATGTAGACCGGGTGCGCGCCGGGGAGTTGGGGCTGAGCCAGAAGGACGTAGTCAACAATGTCATCACGGCACTGAATTCGAACTTAATGATTGCGCCCAACTATTGGGTGGACCGGAAAACGGGCAATGACTACTTCCTGAC